>Ga0137412_10000084_pt1 | contig 52309 bp, 36 predicted proteins | sample CZODoug2_1_16fun_FD_122160 | JGI IMG/M metagenome (GOLD analysis project Ga0137412, IMG submission 122160) | Vadose zone soil fungal communities from Angelo Coast Range Reserve, California, USA - CZODoug2_1_16fungal (Hybrid Assembly) | ecosystem: Environmental > Terrestrial > Soil > Vadose zone...
ACGGAGGCGCCGGGGTTAAGAGCGCCTCCGGAAAGTGTTAGAAGCTGAAGCGAGCTGACAACGTGACGACGCGGGCAGCAAGACCAGCCTGGATCGTGCCGAAGTTTGAGTCGCTAACGTTGTTCGAGATTCGGGTCGGGTCGAGGTTCAAATTGTTGAACAGATTGTAGGCATCGACTCGCAACTCAACCCTGGCGTTTTCTCCGAGCACCGGCGCTTTGGGCAGGCCAAAGGCCTTCGCCAGCGTCAAGTCCACGCCCTTATACCCGGGGAGGGTGAACGAATTGCGATGCACACCAGGGGACGGGGGAAGTGTCGTGCCGAAGAAAGCAGGGTATGGAGGTGTCGGTGAGAAATACGCCGGGCCACCCTTGGGAAAGTTCGAGTTCGCAACCGTCTTGAATGCGTCGTTGCTAGTGCTGCCGCCCGCGCCGCCCAGGAACGCGACAGGGAACAGCGACCCGTAACCGCATGATCCGCAATAGGTGTTTCCGTTAGTGACGTTTATCATTGGAGTCCAGGGGAATCCAGAGTGAAGATTGAAGATGCCGCTGAGCGACCAGCCACCAGCGATCTTTTCCAGCCAAGCGTTGCTGCCATGGAAGAAGACCGGCTGCCACATGCCAAAAAGCTTAAATGCCTTGCCTACGTTGTAGTCGCAGCGCCCGTAATCCAAGTCATGGTTGAACGGGTAGGGCTGCTCCGAAAACGGTGCGGAACTGGTGTCCATGCACTTCGCCCAGGTGAATTGAGCATCAGCCATGAACTGGCGCGAGAAATCATGCTTTAGCTCCGCGAGCATAGCATTGTAGTTAGCCTGGCCGGAAACGCCCCATAAGTTACCGCCGCCAATCTGCGGGTTGGAGGCGAAACCTTCAGTAGCGGGGACGGCAAGTGGGCCCTCATGGAAGAAGGTGTTACGCGAGAGGCTTCCCTGATATCCCAACGAAGCTACGAATTGGTGACCTAGATCATACTGGGCATCCAGCGAATAGTGATGGACAAGCACGGTGGGTAGGGTATTAGGGAAGATTTGGACGTTGACGGAGCCCGTTGTTGGGAGCCCGTTCGAGCCAAATGTTGAAATTGCATTGGGGTTCGCCGGATAGCCGCTAAGGTTGTGCGGATCGGACGAAAGGGCGTACACAATGCCGCACTGGTTAGAGGGCTGGCCCTGCGCGCAAGTCGAAGGGGTGTTAAATTGGAACACCGGGGACACCGCCAGCCCTGGATTTCCAACAATGTTGGCAGTAATGGCGATTTGCTCCCCGCTGGAACTGATACCGGAGCCGCCGCGAATTACCAAACGGCGTTGGAACGCATGGCCGAACAGCGAAGTCGGGCTCCAGGCAAAACCGATCTGTGGTCCGAAGTTGTTCTTCTGGGCGTTCCAGGAATTGTCCTTCCGGACGACCAGCCCCGTCAGGTAGTTCGCCCCAGCGCCGGGGACGGCGCGGAACATATTGTTCTGTTTTGAGTACACTGGACCAAAGTAGGACCAGCGGAGCCCAAGATTGAGGGTCAGGTTCGGGCGAAGTTTGAAATCATCCTGAACGAAGAAGCCCAGGATGTTTTCGCGCTGGTCTTGGCGCTGAGTCGTTGGGAAGCCAGTATTAGGATCGAAGGTACGGCAGCAGCCATCCCCTTCTTGCTTCGGCGCATCATTGAGGAAGTCCCACAAGTTGAAGAAGCTGTAGACTGGCACGCCAGCACTCGGATTGTTTTGCAGGTAAAAGAGGCGCGTGACTTCACCGCCAAACTTAATGGTGTGGCGTCCGTAAATCTTAGTGGCCACGTCCTTGAAGGTATAAGTCCACTGGTTCAGAATGCTGCCGACGTTCGGCCCAAAAGAATTGATGTTAGTGCTGCCGGTGGTTCCGATATTATCTGTGGGAAATCCGACCGGAGCTTGCGGGTTGGACCCAATTTCGTTCCAGCGCCAACTGGCGGCATTGGCGCGGGCTTCGTTGAGCAATGTAGACGAGAAGGTGTGATCCCAGATGGCCGAGAATGCCTCATTGATCTGCGAATGGTGGAAGACGTCGTAGCCACGGTTGCCGTTCAAGGTATCTTTTGACAGAGGAACGTAGTAGAGGGTAAAGCCGATGCGATCCTTGCCGGTAACATTCGCATCCAGGCGGCCATTGTATTGAGTAGCCGTAAATTTGGTCGGGTTGATGGTGTTATAGTTCGCAATATCGGCCACGGTACCCAGGGGACTGCCGGGAGTTCCGCAGCCTGTGCCGGCCCCACCGCAGCCGGGATGCTGGGGGTCAGTCCAGCCCTGATCCTGCGTACCCAAGCCTGTCGTCAGCGGCGTACCGAGATTGATGCCCTGGCCTGCTATGGTTCTGCAATTTGCACCTTCCGTAAGGCCGGCGGTTGCACACGTGGCGTTCGGATTGAGAGTTCCGACTACTCCGTTACCAGCGAAGGAAAGATATTTTGCGGCGATGCTTCCTGCGGGTGCCAAAGCGTCGAAAGCTGGCGTGTCGAACCAACCATTGCCTTGGTTAGGTGAGATGGGTTCGCGAATCGTCTCATAGTTGAAGAAGAAGAAGACTTTGTTCTTCCAGATCGGGCCACCGACGCTGCCGCCGAACTGTTCGAATTTATTGTTGTCTCGCGTCACGCCAAGACCCGCGCCGTTGAACCGCTGAAATGCGTTGAGGTTCGGTTGGTGGGTGGTAAGAAAGAGACTGCCGTGGAAGTCGTTCGTGCCGCTCTTGGAAATGATCTGAATCTGCGCGCCACTAAAGCGGCCATCCTCGGCATCGTAGCTATTGGAGACCACTTTTACGCTTTCAACGGAATCTTCAGACGGTGTGACGATCGTCGAACCGCCCCAGACGGCGCTGGTGGTGCTGATGCCGTCAATCGAAATGCCGTTGTTCTCACTCTGCTGCCCATTGGCAATGACCTGTGCACCGTTTTCGGTCTTGAAGATGCCGTCCGAACCACCGGAAGCTCCCCCTCCAGTCTGGGTGCCGGGAAGGTTAAAGCCGCCACCGGCCTGTCCCTGCGACCCATCAGCGAATGAGCCAGGGGCCAACTGTGCGAGCTTCAGAACATCCCGTCCAAAGGACGGCATGTGCTGAATCTGGTTCGCGGAAACGACCCCGTTGACTGAGGCGGTCTGCGTATCGATGAGTGGAGTCGAATCGCCGCTCACCACGATGCTTTGGGTGACTTCTCCAATCTCAAGCTGGATATTCAAGGCGTTCGCCTGGTCCGGGATGACCCCTACATTTTCGAGAACCTTCTTCTTGAAGCCCGGCACCTCGGCGGTGAGGGAGTACTTGCTAGGAGGAAGCGCGTTAAAATTGTAAATCCCGTTCTCATCCGTGGTGGCTGTTAGCGTCTGGTTCGTTTCCAGATTCTTCAGCGTAATGGTTGCCCCCGATATCACAGCTCCTTGCGGGTCCGTCACCACCCCTTGAATCGAAGCCCGGTATTGTGCGTAGGCCGAAACGGCGCAAAGAGACAGAAGAACAACAAGAAGAGCTTTCAAGCGCATAGCATCACCTCAGATCGATCTTTGGAAATATGGGAAAAACAGATTGAATAAATCGATTTATCCCACCCCTATCGAGCATCAGACACCCGGCCGAGCAAGCGTGTCAAGTGGAATGTAAGGAAAATAGGAATGCACCGTACTAGAACCACCCATTGATAAATCGATTTTTCAGGCCTCCCCGATCTGGGAGTTTTCAAGTTAGGTCCAAGAAAAGTCCGCACAATATCGATTTGCCTCTTGCTGCCGTTTCTCTGTTGTGCAAGACTACCTGCACAATACACCCCATGGCTCGGTCGAAAACGGTTGCGTCTTCTCGGCCGCGCGGAACTGATTCCGCGCCGTCCGTCAGTCAAAAATTCCTGGCGGACCACCTCGGCCTGTCGCCTGCCACAGTCTCTCTGGTCATAAACCATTCTCCGGCTGCAAAGTCGATTCCTCACCGCACGCAAGAGCGCATCCGCAAAGCCGCGCGGGAGCTGAACTATCGCCCGAACTTCATGGCGCGGTCACTTCGCGCGCAGCGAAGTTTTACGATTGGCGTTGTGGTGCCCGAAATCAGTGAGGGATATGCGGCCCTGGTGCTCTCCGGCATTGAAGATCATCTGCTGGACGAAGGTTATTTTTATTTTGTGGTCAGCCACCGCCACCGGTCCGATTTGATAGCGGAGTATCCGCATCTTCTTCAGCAGCGCGCGGTAGAGGGCTTGATCGCGGTGGACACTGCTTGCCGGAAGGGCGTTCCGATACCAGTTGTTGCGGTGTCCGGGCATCGCGAAGTTGAAGGCGTGACGAACATCGTTTTGGACCACTTGTTCGCGTCAAGGCTGGCCCTCGAGCATCTCGTCGGACTTGGACATCGAAAGATCGCTTTTATTAAAGGACAACAATTCAGCTCGGACACGGAGGTGCGGTGGGAGGGAGTGCGAGGAGTTGCGAAAGACTTAGAGGTCAAGATCAATGAACGACTCGTCGGTCAGCTTGAAGGCGAATCTTCGTCGCCGGAGTTAGGGTATCAAGTCACGCGAAAGCTGATTGCGACCAATGAAGATTTCACGGCGCTGTTCGCGTTCAACGATGTTTCCGCGATCGGCGCCATTCGCGCATTGCGAGAAACTGGGCGGCGCGTGCCAGAAGATATTTCCGTGGTGGGGTTCGATGATATTCAGAGCGCGGCGTTTCAGAATCCCAGTTTGACGACGGTGCGACAGCCGCTCCGGCAAATGGGTGTCATAGCGGCGGAGACCTTGTTGAGAAGAATTAATGCACCGGCGAGAGCACCCTATCCAAAGACCATCACGGTGGCCCCAGAATTGATAGTGCGCGAGAGCACAGCACAGGCAAAACACTAAAATTGTCGCGAACAGCTATCTTCGTGCCTTCCCAGGCCCGCATGCTCCCCGTTGGTCGGCCCACTCGCTACCAGCCAATTGTGCGTGTCGAAGATAGTTTTTCTAACGACCAAACATAGAATACGCGATGCCCTTGGATTCTCGTGTTGGTGGCGGTTGCGCCAGTTGTTGGTGCCGCGTCGCCGACGCAATCACTTCATCTGCGGGACGATTGGCAATGCGCTCGAGTGCGTCGGCGATGCGGGACAACTCAAACGTAACCTGCTCCGTTCCGCTCGACCTTTTCAACACGACGATGCGTTTTCGACTGAAATAAAGAGCGGTCCAGAACAGCAGGCCAATTGCGAGGGATACGCCGGTCATGAATATGTCGTGGCTTGTTATGGTGATGCTTCTGCCCGCGATAGTAATCAAGTGGTCTGAGAACAAGGTTCCTCCTAGCTGAAGTATAAGATTGCTCGCCCGTGATCGAATTTGGGCGCCTCCCCGAAGCGCAGGGCTCCAGGGAGGGTTGTGCGGACCGCGACCGCCTATTGCTGGCGATAGTTCGAGTCGGATCCAACGAGTTGTACTAACGCTTGAGCTGAGGAGACGACTTTTGCAGGGCTGCGATCAGATCATGCGCCGAGGATGGAGCACTTACATCCGATTCGGTGATGATCTTTGCGGCGCTTGTGGAATTGCCGTAAAGCTTGCGATTCGCGTCTTCATCGGGGCGCAGCGTCGAGCCTTCTAGAGATATGCCTGCAAAAACACCTCGCGCGCGGGAGTAACTCAGAATCTCCGCCCGCATGTAAGCATCTGTATCGGCTGCCGCCGAACGTCCCTTCGGTCCAGCTGCAACAGATGCATCGGCCCCGAGCTTCACTTTGGTGCGCAGCAGGCTGCCTGCGCCACGGTCATTCATAACGAGAAAGACAAAGTCGGTGGCCTCTCCCCCAATCTGCAAACCAACGCTGCCGCCTTCAAGGGCGTACATAGCAGGGGCGCCCCACGGACCGGTGAAGTCTTTTCCAGTGCGGCAGACCATTGTGCCTCGGCCGTAACTGCCCCCAACAACAAACGCAGCCTTCAACACCGACGGCATCACAACAACGCAACGCGCCTTGTCAATTAGGTCTTGCGGAATGTCATCAGGAACATTGAGGATCTCCTGCATCACCTTTCCGGCATTCTGAAGACGATCCTGCTCAGCTCTCGCTTCGCTGGTATTCTTTGCAGACAAGCATGGTCCCAATGCCAGCAGGCCCGCCATGATGACGATCCAACACTTTGTGTACCTCATTCGTTGCGCCTCCTTAAGCGCTGTTGTGTTTCTCGGTGCAAACTTGTTCTCTCTTCGAGCGGGCTGGTTCCGGCAAAGTGCTTGGTCCCACCGGTGGAAAGGCAACTTCCCCTCCAGACTTGCGTTCAATTTACTAAACGCTTGAAAATTCAACGGCATACCCAGAACGAGTAGACCTCGCACCGCAGAACTACTTCTCATGACAAGAGATGGAGTAGGTAAAATTTTCAAGGGCTGGTGGAAAAATCTAATCGGCAATCATGTACCAGTACCCACTCGGCCAAAGTCATCCAACGCTTGTAAACTCAAAATAATTCTCAACTTACACACGTTGGCAAAGCGAGTGCTCTCTTCAAGTACGTTGCAAAGCAGCAAGAGTGAAATAGAACAAGCCCAGTTCCTGTGCGCGGGATTCGCAGACCGTGTGTGCGTTGAGGCAGAAGCCGCGGAAGATCTTGAATACTTGGGGCAGGCCTCAGAGACCAACTGCTCCCGTCTTCCAAACTAACCGTCAGCTTCTTGTGTGAGGATGCCTCGCCGTTGCCAAGCTGGTCCACCAGCCAGCCTTCCCGCTCAGTTTCAAGCAGAAAGTTTGCAGCGTCTGATTTTAGGACGAGACATTTTTAACATTTGCGTGTTCGAAAACAGAGGAGAGACCGCCTTGTCCGTACTCGGATTCGTGACAAGCTTCTTGGAGCCGGCAAGAGCCCCGAACAAGAGGCTACTTAATACGGTATTGTTTTCTGTTGGTCTGACAATTGCTCTAGTCTGCCTCTCATGTCCTCGGGCCAATGCGAGCGTGGGAGTCGTGCTCAACGAATCTCTAAACAGCAGCGTCGACAGGATCACCGGTACAGGACATAGCGCCGTATATTTTTCGCGCATTTGCCCGGACTCACCGGTAAAACTCCGTCTTTGCCGTCCCGACGAACAGGGTTCAGTGATGAGCAATTACATCAACATCGGTGAAGATCAGCCATTCGAATGGAACGTCGTACCGCTCAGCATGTATCTGTATGGCGTAGAGGATCCGCGCAATCGCCCGTTATTTGGCTCCTTCAAGATCAAGCACTTACTAGAGGAGAGATACCGGGCGAAATACCTGACTACCTATTGTGAAGGCACGCCTTGCACGACGAGCTACAAGGCGGAGTGGCGAGAAATGGTTGCGGCCACCATGATTCGCAGCGTCTACATTTTCGTCGTAGACACGACCATCGAGCAGGACCGCGAACTGATCGCGGAATTTAATTCGTTGCCGAATCGGAATCATTTTAATGGAGTTACCAACAATTGCGCTGACTTCACACGACGCGTGATTAATACCTATTTTCCACACGCGACCAATCCCGATTACATAAACGACTTTGGAATGACCAGCCCAAAAGCCATTGCACGCTCGTTTACCCGGTATGCGCTTCGGCATCCGGAAGCAAATTTTCGCGTGCTGCATTTCGCTCAGGTGCCCGGTACCATCAAGCGAAGCAGCGAGTGTCGGGCCGGAACCGAGCAGTTGTACCATTCCAAGAAATTTCTTGTCCCCATGATCCTTTTCGCAGATCACGAATTACCTGTCGTCGCGGCATCGTATGTGCTGACGGGCCGATTCAACCCAGAGCGTGTACTGGAAGAATATCCGAGCTCTGAGGCCACCGAAATTGCACAAGCGATTCAGCTCGCGAAAGCTGAGCAGGACAAGACGCGCGGCGAGCAACTGAAGATCGTTCAGAACCAGGAACAAGCACGAGTCATCGGCACTCAGGAAGAGTGGAACGCATATCGTGAGGAATTCGATTCGATGATCAATGAAGCCATCCGCGGGGAGGTTGTTGCTGATAGGAAGGACCTCAATCGCTTTTTTAAGCGCATCGATGAAACGGGCACACCTCTTGTCGATGGGAACGGAGCCGTATGGATGGAGATTGCAGATGGTGACGGAACTTCCAAAGTTGGCCTCAGTGCAAGCAACGTTCTCGCACCGATCTCCGACTCACGTGCTGCGTACAGATTGATTCTCGCACGCGTCACCTACGTCCTGAAGAGCCCCAAACATGGCCGCGAGACAATGTTGGAATTCAAGAAGGATTGGGCTCTCGTGGGGGCTGCCCGAGTGAAAAGCGAAGTATCTCCAGAGAGGAGCGCCAAAGCTTACATCGGAACTCAGAGCATCGCACCTGCCAGCGGCGATGATTGAGCATTCATTAGAATTTGCAAAACGCGTTTCACGCGGATCTCACCAAGCTAGAGAAGTGTCTTTCAATGAGGCCTAGTACGCCGCAATTCCAAAGACTGGGAAATTTTTACGTCATTTTGAATTTCCAAGCCAAGCTAGGTCCTTTTGTCTTGGTGAGTTCTTTGCCCGAACAGTTGGAAACCTACTTGCTCTTGGATTTAATGGCAAAGTTAGAGGATTGCCGGAGCGGGACGAAGCCCATCACCCCATCCTACTCCACCCACGAAACAGGCCAGCTTTCAAGAACGAACCTCAATTTTGGGGGAGTAGCATGGCGTGCCAACGCTGTACTTTTGCCCCGACGCTCTGGGGGCGCACGATTCTTTCCGAATCCGAGGAAGGCCCAAAGGTTGAGTTGCTGGAGCAGGAAACCATCCGGCGGGCCCAACAGGGCGATGCCACCGCGTTCGAACGTATCTATCAACTGCACAGTCGGCGCATTTACGCTCTGTGCCTACGCATCGTAAGGAATCCGACTGAAGCCGAGGATCTGACCCAGGAAGCGTTCATGCTGGTGTTCCGGAAGATCCAAACATTTCGTGGCGAATCGGTGTTTTCCACTTGGCTATACCGCTTGGCTCTGAATGTTGTTCTCATGCAACTTCGCAAGAACAATTTGCGAGCGGCTTCCTTGGAGGCGAGTGCGAGAACAAATGAGGAAAGCGACGAGCCCAGCAGGCAGATGGTTAGTTCCGACTCGAAACTGGCCGGATTGATCGACCGCCTTCATCTAAAGCGCGCGGTAGAACAGTTGCCCGTGGCCCGCAAGATAGTGTTCGTCTTGCACGATGTCCAAGGCTACAAACACAGCGAGATCGCCAAGATGATGGATTGCTCGGTCGGAACTTCGAAGGGCCAACTTCATCGGGCCCGCAAGCAGTTGAGGAATCTCTTGCGAGAGAAGAGCGACTCCCTTGCGTTCGTCTCCAGATCCGCAGGTCAGGGCGATGAATGCGCGGTCTCCTGCTGAATGGATACTTATGGCGAAGTATTCGGTTTAGCGGGTGCTAGCTGCGAACGAATGAGAGTTTCTACCTGATTCCAAACCACCGGATCGCATTCAATTTCCGTGTGCGCATTGGCGAAGAGACGGTCATACCACGGATATTTGTCGCAATGGATAGGCTTCAGTTTGTAGTCAAATCGAAAGTTCCCGAGGATTCGGGTACGGGTTTCATCCACGGCGCGAATCATGGGCCTGCCGTGAAGAGCGCCATTCGACTGGTAGAAATTGGCCGCGGACAAAACGTTGGCGGGGATCAATTCGTCATTCTCGCCGATCTTGGCAACGCTATCCACTTGGATAGTAAGGAGAACCGGGATGCTCTCTTTTTCCAGCTCTCGCGCAAGTGTCACCGCTTCAGATGCACCCCAGCTCATTCCGTAGATAATGATGCGGGCGTCTTGCTTTTCTTCGCTAGAGAGTATCGCATCGTGGTTGGTGTCCAGGAGAGCAGTGATTTTTTTGTGTGCCTCCTCCCGGCGCCGATTCTCAAACACTTCCACATGAACACCCGAGGGGTAGTCTTTACGAAGATGCGACGCGAGCTGGACACCGCTGTGGACGAGGTTATCGTGCCTGACGAATCCGCCTACGAAACCGATGACGATGACTGGCTGTTTTGTCGAACTTCCAGAAACAGGAGAGAGGCGCGCGCGCTCATTCTGCCCAAAAGCATTAAGACTCGAGCATAGGAGAAAAAACGCTTGAATCAAGGAGACAATCGACTGTGCTATTGGCGAATGCATTCTGGTGTGAGGAGATGATTTCCGTACGGACTCGGTTGTGCACAGATTGAAGTTCAGAACCTGCGCCGATGTCGCGAGAGAGCTTCCGGCCTCCCATGGCGCGAGGCAAGGTGCAACCGATTCGAGGTCTGGCTGAATCTTAGTTATCGGAAATTGAGATGCGCCATAAACGCTGATATTCTGGGTTCTCCGCCAGCCAACCCCAGCAACTGTGTCGCTATTAGAAAGGCAACCACACATGGATGCCGAGAAACTCCAAGTTGCACGCGACAAGCTTACCCGTGTCTTCCGGTACTTGGAAGCTCTGAACCAGCACCGCAATCCGGCCAAGCGCCAGATTCGTGAACAGCTTTGGAGCTTCTGGTTACACAATCTTCCGGATCATCCGGCCATCAAGTTAGGCGTGGCTCAATCGAGCCGCCCGAAAACTTCGTCATCGGAAAACGCGTCCGCTGAATTGGGCAGCGAGGGTTTTGTATTGAAGGTGCAGCGTCCGACGCTGACCCGCCCTCCGGAACCTCCAAGTGAGATTGTTGAATGGCTGGAAGCCGGATGGGACGACCCATCAAACGAAATCTCAATGCAACTTGCTCGGACCGAATCGGACATTGAAAGCGAAGCGCGCGTTGTAAACTTCGCTGACGATCCCGCAAGGTCCGCGGCCATGCAACGTTGGAAGCTGCTGCGTGACGAATGGGCAAAAAGTGAAAGGCCCGCTCGCGGCGCGATGAAAATCTTCGAGACTTTATATGCACTTTACGGACGTATCGATCGCGAGGGCGAGCGCGTCGAGCTCGTTCTTGGTGATGGCATTCTAAGTTGGCGTCGCGACGAGGGTAGCATTTACCATCCAATCCTCCTTCAACGGCTCCAACTGCAGTTCAACGCCGCCGTCCCGGAGTTCGCGCTGTCCGAAGCGGACCACCCCGTTGAACTCTACTCGGCCCTTTTCCAATCGATGGCCGATGTGGATGGACGTTCGATCGGGCGTTGCCGTGAAGAGCTAGAACAGGGTGGCTTTCATCCTCTGATCAATGGGTCAACTTCCGGATTTCTCAAGCGCCTGATCATCCAGTTGTCTCCGCGAGGGGAGTTCGTCGAAAACGCGGCACCCGCCGAGGGGCAGAGTGATCCTTACATCGGCCGCGATCCAGTTCTATTCCTGCGTGCGCGCACTCTGGGTTACGCCGCCGCCATCGAAGGTATCCTTGCAGACCTTCGCACGCGAGAAGACTTGCCATGGTCGCTCTTAAACATCGTGGGAGAAGAATCTCCGGTTGCCACCAGCGGAGAACTAGAAACCCAGACCGGCGAAGTCGCCCAAGCGGATGCCGATGTCCTCCTCAGCAAGCCTGCCAATCCCGAGCAGATCAGAATTGCAAGACAATTGGAAGAAAACGGCGGAGTTTTGGTTCAAGGCCCGCCGGGAACGGGGAAGACCCACACCATTGGCAATTTGATCGGCCATTTGCTGGCACAGGGGAAAAGCGTCCTCGTCACCAGTCATACCACGAAGGCATTGCGCATGGTGCGGCATCACATCGTGCCTGAATTGCGTCCCTTGTGTGTCAGTGTGCTTGAGAGTGATCTTGACAGCCGCAAACAATTGGAAAGTGCGGTGGGCTCGATCGCGGAGCGGCTGTCGCGTGCTGACGCCGGATCGCTGGAAACGGAAGCAAGGAATCTGGAAGCGGGACGGCGAGACGTATTGAAAAAGCTTAACGAAATTCGCGGCCAGTTCGCGGATGCCCGCGCTGATGAATATCGTGATGTCAAGATTGCTGGAAAAACTTGGGCTCCTTCCGACGGCGCGCGCAAAGTCGCCCAGGAAAAAGAAACGCTGGGCTGGATTCCGGGTCCCGTCGCGGCCGTGGCTCCCCTACCCTTGTCTCTCGGCGAGTTGGCCGACCTCTACCGCACCAACGTATCGCTCTCCCGGCAAGACGAGAGCGAACTTTCCGCTCACCTTCCAGAGCTCCACGACCTTCCGCGGCCTGAAGACTTCGAGTCTTCATTGAACGAGAGGAATCGGCTGAGCATGGAGAATCTGGACCTACGTTCGGATCTTTGGGAAACCGGCGACATGCAAGCGTCGCCTGAAGAAGTGGAAACCCTCGCTGCCCGCCTGGTGCAAGCTGTTGAGCCTCTTTCCGGGAATGAGAAATGGAAACTCGCCGCGATCTATGCCGGCAAGCACGGCGACGTTCATCGCCAGCCTTGGGATCAACTAATCAGTTTCGTTCGCCTCGTCCACCGGGAAGCAGCCAACGCCCAAGAATCTCTCGTCAAATACGGTCCTCAACTGGATGACAACTCCACTCATGAGGATCACGAACGCGTCGCCAGTGAAATTCTTAGTCATCTTGAGAATGGTGGCAAGCTTGGTTCTCTGACGCTCTTCACTCACAAAGCCTGGAGTCAATTCATAGAATCAGCGAAAGTGGGTAATACAAACCCTCGCCTCCCCGAACATTTTCACGCTTTGCGTAAACTCGCGCGCCTCAAAAACCTTCGCGAAGAGCTGTCCGGCCGTTGGGACCGCCAGGTTGCAGTATTCGGACCACCTCCTTCGAGCGAGTTGGGTGAAGAGCTCGAAAAAACTTTACTGCAGTTCTGTGATTCCATTGAGGACTGCGTCGGCTGGCAGGAACACACTTGGCTGCCCTTACGACAGCAGCTCGGGGACCTCGGGTTTTGTTGGGAAAAGTTTCTTGCCGAACAACCTGCGGTTGTCGGCGCTGACGGGGAATTGGTTCGCATCGGCAGAGCCGTCAATGACTCCCTGCTACCCATCCTTGATTCTCGATTGAAAAAGTTGAAGCTGCTCCGTCTGGAAGAGGAACTCCGTGACCTCAAGGGTCGGCTCAAGCTAGCTGCGCGTGTCGCCAAATCCTCGAAAGCGACGGCTAAACTGCTCGCCGCTGTAAGTGACGAGGATTCCAGCGAATACGCCGATGCCTACGAGACCCTCCTGGAGTTGAAGAGCCGTCAGGCGGATCTCGATTTGCGCCGCTCCCTGCTCACCAAGCTCGAAAGCGCCGCGCCAGCTTGGGCTGGCGCCATCCGCAATCGCGCTGGCGTTCATGGGCGCGGTGAGCCGCCCCGCGACCCGGACGGGGCATGGACGTGGCGCCAGCTCAACGACGAGCTCGACCGTCGCGCCGGTGTCTCACTCGAAGCGCTTCAATCAAAAAGCGAAAAACTCGGTGAGCAGTTGCGGCGCTCCACAGTGGGACTCATCGATAAACGTGCATGGTCTGCCCAGGCTCGTCGCACATCTTCTCGCCAACGCCAGGCGCTTGTCGGGTGGCTAGATACAATTCGGCGGATTGGCAAAGGCCACGGGATACGTGTTTCTCTGCTGAGAGCCGAAGCCACGCGGAAAATGTCGGAGTGCCGCGGCGCTGTCCCTGTTTGGGTGATGCCACTTTCCAGAGTGGTCGAGAATTTCGATCCGCGTACCACGCGCTTCGACGTTGTCATCATCGATGAAGCGAGTCAGAGTGACGTCATGGCGCTCGTAGCGCTGTACCTTGGCAAGACTGTTCTCGTCGTCGGTGACCACGAGCAGGTCAGCCCATCGGCGGTCGGCCAGGATCTCGGCATCATTCAAAACCTCATCTTCCAATACCTCCCTGGCATCCCCAATTCCGACCTCTACGACGGTCAGATCTCTATCTATGACCTCGCACGTCAGTCATTTGGTGGAACAACCTGTCTTGTGGAACATTTCCGCTGCGTACCCGAGATCATTCAGTTCAGCAACATGATTTCCTACGATATGCGTATCAAGCCGCTGCGGGACGCCAGCCGCGTCCATCTCCGCCCTCATACGATCGCGTATCGCGCTCATGGCTCCAGCCGCGATGGCAAGATCAATCGCCAAGAAGCCCTCACCGTCGCTTCGCTCCTTGTTGCCGCTACAGAGCAGCCCGAATATAAGAAAAATGACGTTGGGCAACCGACAAGCTTTGGAGTTGTCTCTCTAGTCGGCGACGAGCAAGCTCTTGAAATTGATAGTCTGCTTCGTTCACATCTTTCGCCGGACCGCTACGAGCACCATCGCTTGCTTTGCGGAAATGCCGCCCAGTTCCAAGGCGACGAGCGCGATGTCATTTTTGTCTCCCTTGTCGATACCGCGCAGCGAGGGCCGCTCTCCCTCCGCGATCAAGAATTGTTCAAACAGCGTTTTAATGTTGCCGCCAGCCGGGCCCGTGACCAGATGTGGATCGTCCACTCGCTAAACCCACAAAACGACCTGAAGGCCGACGATCTTCGCCGCCAGTTGATCGAACATGCCGAGGACCCCAGCCGGCTCATGCGCGCGCTCGAAGAAAAGGAAAACCGCACCCAGTCTCCCTTCGAGCGCGAAGTCATGAAACGTCTGTTAGCCGCAGGGTATCGGGTGGCTCCGCAATGGAGAGTTGGCGCATTCCGAATTGATCTGGTCGTCGAAGGGGATGGCAGACGCCTTGCCATCGAATGCGATGGTGACCGCTATCATCCTCTTGAAAAGCTACCGGAAGACATGGATCGTCAGTCCATCCTCGAAAGGATGGGCTGGGTTTTCACGCACATCCGCGGCACGGAATTCTTTCGCAATCCCGAACGGGCGATGAAGTCCGTTCTCGAGAAACTGCAGTCGTTGGAAATCTCCCCCGTCGACACTAAGAAGGACGCCTCCAAGAGGGCGCAGGCGCGCGCTGATCTTATCGAGCGCGTCATCGGCCGGGCAGAAGAGTTGCGGCAAAGCTGGACGAGTGCCGAACCAACCGCGGCTCGGAGGCAGCCGGCATCGCGCGCGGCAGGACAAGTTGCCTTAACTTGAAACAAATTGCGATCCCGCGCGGTCGTGGGCGCGAAGACATTCATGGAATCTGTCGCCGCGATGGAGATTCTCAAATTATGAATCGAAGCTAGCCAGCCACCGTGTGCGACGGGAGCGACGCATGAATCCAAGCCTCTGCCGCGACGCCGGTGGTTGGTAGCCCCTAACCACAATGGGCATCAGATGCACCATTCTCCGCACTGTGACGGCAACTCCAATCAGCGCCAAAAAAACGGCTGCGCCCCACATCGCGCGCCGGAGGACAATTCTCAGCTTCATACCAAGTACTACGCATAAACCGTCACATCTCTTTCGAGAATCGCTCGTCTTTCAGTGCCGGCGATTCGCTCGCGGAGGCAACAACAAAAGAGCGAATTTGCCACCGTTACTTGTAATAACAACTATTCGCTGTGCCGACTGCGCTTCTCGCTTGCAACCAGTTCTTGCCTGGTACGCGGCTCCAATATCTCATACGAGTCGCGGACGCCGCTCTTTACTGCGCTGAAACCGAGGGACGCAATCGCGTAGTGAGCGGTCAACTCACGAAAAATGACGTCCGGTCCCAAACGGCTTCGGGAGCTTGAGCCGTCCTGTTGCAGAGGTCGGTCAAATGGGCCACACTTTCAGCCCGTCAGCGCCATTTGTTTTTTTCAATTTGTCACGGAATCCTAGCTTCCTGGCCGGACCAACAGGGAGACTTCACTGTCTGAACGCAACCATGGCGTCTGAATCGGATTGGACCTCCGACACCTCTACATAACGCGTCAAGTAGGGGAGCAAAGGCGTCACCTCAAACGGCATTTTGTCGCGTGCGGAGATCAGCCCCATCGGCTTGGACTTCATCAAGCTCACTCCGGCAGTCCACGGATCTATCTTGAGTCTCGACCCGATGGGCAACGCGCCAATCTGTGCCTTGTTGCCTGGCTCCAGCGCCGGACCGGCTTGACGCAATTGCGTGGCGAAATAAATCTCATTTCCCAACTGGGGGCTGATCAATTGTTTCAGCTCTTTCGCTTGCGACTGCAGTAGTTCCAGGAACAAGCCCGCATTTGCCAGCTTGGATGCGTAAGGCGATTTCTTCAGCAGTTCCATCGCCTTTTCATTGTTCTCCGCAGCTTCCACTTTTCCTTCTTCGAATGAGAGCCGTTTTAAGACTTCGGTGGACGCGAGCCGCAAAATATCGCTGAATGCGTATTGATCTTGATTCGGCTTGGGTAGGATGGCGTCAGCCATGCCGTGCGCCAGCAATGCTGCGAGCGTTTCTTCGTTGGGTACAACATCGATCAATCCGCGGCTCACCACGATGGTATTGCCCACGGAAAACATTTCCAGGCTGCTGGTGAGCAGCACACGGCACCGCAGATCGACCTGCTCGTCAAAGCTATTGGTGACCTCGATGTTGTTCACCACCGTATTCAGGAGCTTATCCACTTCTCCGCGAGGAGCCAGTAACCCGTCCCGTTCCAGCAGGTCGAGCACATAATTCTCCGCTTCATGTCTCCACTCGCGCTGCGCCTCCAGCGGCGAACGGTCATGCTGCGACGATTCGTCCTTGACTGGGTTTGCGGATTCCACGAGTAGCCTGCTCAACTCCTCCTCCCGCGAACCCTGCTTTAATCTGTAACCCCACAGGTGAGTCGATGATTTGTAGCTGGGATTTCCGAAAAGCGTCGCTGGATTGATCTCCTGGCTGTAGACATAGCTCGGCAACCACAGCCCGGATTTCACGTTGGTACGCCACGAATCGAAGTGCAGGTAATATTCGTTTTCAAAAGTTTTCCACGAGAAATGGTTCGTCGGCGCATACCTTCCGTTGATGCGCACCACAGTAAAGTCTTGATCCTCGACCCAGATGCGGCCTACAAATCTCGGGCCCCGCACTTTTGGTGCCGGTGACACGTCAAACACGATGCACCGCACCTCGCCCAAAAACTCACGCCCCGAATATTTGAAACGGTAGTGAAGCTTGTCGAACTCCCCTCGATCGATGTAAATCATTTGCAGGAAGCCGGCTGGTTCAAAGGACCACAGGAACGAGCGTTTCTTGCCGCCTTCAATCATCGTATGAACTTTCAGCCGACCTCGAAAGTCAGCCTGCCCCAGAAAGTAGTAGTCTGACTTCGGAACCGTGCCGAATGCCTGCTTGAATTTCACTTCCTGGATATAAGTTTCAACGACTGGGCTGTAGAGATCGAAGGCCGCGATTTCGTCATGCTCTCGTTTGATTATCCGCTCGATCATCTCATCCAGCTGGACTGCAGTTAGGGGAGCTTGCGAATTGACGCCTGAGATCTCAGTACCCTCGGGACCCAATGAAACATGTTCGTCGATTATTTGTCCTTGCGCCAAGGCCGAACTTTGCAGATCTGAACAAAGACCTCCGGCACACGCCACTGACAAAAGCATATTAATTAAATATCGCCTGTCCATCTCTGTCCTCCAAACGAAGCAACTTTGCGTCTTCGCTCGGATATTCAGCACGCGCTGTACCAGAAGAGGATGTGCGAATTCTCCTTGGCCGTTCACTGCCTAATGTTTGAAGAATCTTACGAATACAGGCTCAGGGCCCAGTGCGCATCGCTCGACCCGGCTGCTCCGCTTCTGTTCTCACGCCGCCATGGTTCCGATTTGGGTCAGGCGCAGAACCGATGTGGAACGTTTTCGAATGTCAGCTTGCGGTCCGGTTTGGTGGGAACGCCAGACCTTGTGTGCCATCCCCGCTCCCAGTAAAATGTTCCAGCATCGCTTCCCGCATCTTTTCTTTCACTTTGAGTCGCACCGGAGTCATACCGCATGGGGCAGCACTACGACGTTATCGTTATCGGCGGTGGTCACAACGGACTGGTCAATGCCGCCTACCTCGCCAAAGCAGGGAAGAAAGTCGTTGTGCTGGAACGCCGCCACGTTCTCGGCGGCGCCGCTGTCACGGAAGAAATCATCCCCGGCTTTCTATTTTCCGAATGTTCTTACGTTGTCTCACTCCTGCGCCCGGAAATCATTCGTGAACTCGATCTCCCGCGCCACGGCCTGGAGATTCTTCCGCTCGACGGCACCTTCTCTCCCATGCCCAGTGGCGACTACCTCTGGCGCGTCAACGACCACGCTAAATCCATTCGCGACATCCGCCGCCATTCGCGCCTGGACGCCGAGGCCTACGACGAATTTTCCAAAATGATGACGCCCATGTGCCGCTTTGTGAAGCCCATGCTCTCAATGATTCCGCCCGATCCCACCACGCTCAATCCCAAAGATCTCAAGCAGCTTCATTTTCTGCTCCAGCGTTTTCGCGAACTTTCTTCCGACGAGCGTTACACCCTCGTGCAGCTCATGACCATGAGCTCCGCCGATTTCCTCGACCAGTGGTTTGAAACCGATGTCCTCAAAGCCACGATGTCGGCTTCCGGTATCATCGGCACGTTCCTCGGCATTCGTTCTCCTGGCACTGCTTACGTTCTCTTGCATCACTACATGGGAGAAATCGACGGCGCGTTTCGTTCGTGGGGTTTCAGCCGCGGCGGCACCGGAGCCATTTCGAACGCCATCGCTGACGCCGCGCGCGAAGCCGGCGTGGAAATCCGCACCAAGGCGCCCGTCGGCAAAATCCTGGTTAAAAATGGCCGCGCCGCGGGTGTCATTTTGCAGTCCGGCGAAGAACTCTCCGCCAGCGTCGTTTCCTCCAGCGTCGACCCGCATCTCACTTTCGAAAAATTTCTCGAGCCCAGCGAATTGCCTGACGATTTTCTCGAAGGTGTCCGCCGCTACAAATTTCGCGGCTCGTCCGGCAAGGTCAATCTGGCGCTCGATGCGCTTCCCAATTTCAAATGTTTTCCGGGACCCGGTGTGCATCTTCGCGGCGCTATCTCGATTTCTCCCAGCATGGAATACATGGAGCGCGCCTACGACGACGCCAAGTACGGCCATTTTTCGCGCAAGCCCTATATCGACATGGTTATTCCCAGCCTCACCGATCCCAGCGTCGCACCTGCCGGCAAACACGTGCTGTCCTGCTTCGTGCAATATGCGCCCTACAGGCTCGCCCAAGGTACCTGGGACGATCAGAAACAAGCCTTCGGCGACAACGTCATCAACACCATCGCCGAGTACGCTCCCAACATCAAAGACATTATCGTCGGACGTCAGGTCCTGACTCCGCTCGACCTCGAGCGCGAATTCGGACTTACCCAAGGCAACATTTTTCAAGGCGAGCTTTCTCTCGAACAGCTCTTCTTTCTGCGCCCGGTCGCCGGCTGGGCCTACTACCGCACACCGATTCACAACCTTTATATGTGCGGGTCCGCCACGCATCCCGGCGGCGGCATCATGGGCGCCAACGGCCGCATTGCCAGTCAGGTCATCTTAAAAGAGTGGAAAGGCGGTTCCTCGCGCTCCACGACGGCCGCGTCAAAGGCGGCCAACTAACGATGCCACTCGGACAGCGCGTAGTTCTCATCGGCGGCGGGCACAACGCTCTCATCACTGCTTTTTATTTGGCCAAGGGTGGCTTCAAGCCACTCGTCCTCGAGCGACGCGAAATGGTTGGCGGCGGCGCCATCACTGAGGAATTTCATCCCGGTTTCCGCGTTTCCACTCTCGCGCATACACTCGGGCCTCTTCGCGCGGACATCGCCAAAGATTTGCAACTCGATAAATTTGAGTGTGAGATTCTTTCTCCGGACCCGCGTGTTTTTGCCCCAACCCCGGATGGCAAGGCTCTCCATTTCTACAATGACGTTGCCAGAACCGCCGCTGGCATCGGCAGCTTTTCCGCCAAGGACGCTGCGAAATATGCGCAGTTCGCCGAATCGCTCGCAGAAACCGCCGGCTTTTTCGCGCAACTCGCTTCCATCACTCCTCCCGCGATCGATAAGCCCACTCCAGAAGATCTCTGGAATCTCTTGAAAACCGGCCGCGGAGTACGCAGCCTCGGCAAAACCGGCATCTTCGATCTTCTCCGCTGGGGCCCCATGGCCGTTGCGGACTTCGTGGCCGAATTCTTTGAAACGGAGTTGCTTCGCGCCGCAATCGCTGCGCGCGGCATTTTCGGTACCGCGCTCGGTCCCTGGTCTGCCGGTTCAACCGCCGTCCTTCTCTTGCGCGCTGCTGCCGATGCTCATCCTATTGGCTCGGCCTCGTTTCCGCGCGGTGGACTCGGCTCCTTCACGCGCGCGCTAGCTGAGTCAGCAAAACAAGCTGGTGTTGAGATTCGTACCGACGCCAAGGTCCAGCACATTCGAATCAAAGACGCCTCAGTCACTGGAGTCGTTCTTGCAGATGGCGAGGAAATTGCCGCCGACGCCGTTGCTTCCGGCGTCGATCCCAAACGCACTTTTTTCAATCTCGTCGATCCCGCGCAGCTCGACCCCACTTTCGCCAACCGCATGAAAAATTTCCGCGCCAACGGCACCGTCGCCAAGGTCAATCTCGCGCTTGGCGGTCTGCCAACCTTCACCGCGCTCGACGCCATCGAAAGTTCCCTCAAATCGCTCTCAGGCCGCATCCATATCGGCCCAGAGATCGATTATCTCGAGCGCGCCTTCGACGCTTCCAAATACGGCGAATTCTCGAAAGCGCCCTATCTCGACGTCACTATCCCTACAATCCTCGATCCCTCGTTAGCACCCGACGGCAAACACGTCCTCTCCGCCTACGTCCAGTTCGCGCCATTTAAGTTGAAAGCAGGGGACTGGGACGCTCGCCGCAAAGATCTCGGCGACACCGTAATCAAAACTCTTGCCAATTACGCGCCCAATCTTTCCGGCCTCATCGAAGGCATCCAGGTCATCACGCCCAAAGATCTCGAAACCTCCTACGGTTTCACGGGCGGCCAAATTTTCCATGGCGAGCTCGCGCTCGATCAGCTCTTCACCATGCGCCCCGTCCTCGATTGGGCCCGCTACAAAACGCCCATCCGCGGCCTCTTCCTCTGCGGCTCCGGCACCCACCCCGGCAACGGCCTGACCGGCGCGAGCGGCGCCAACGCCGCCCGCGAAATCATCCGTGACTTGCGCTGATACGCCCAATGACCACCATCGATCGCACCAAACTAAAGACTCGCCACGAGCGCGAATCGCAACGCTTTGTCGCCGAACACCCGAAGTCCGCGGCTCTCTACCGACGCGCTCAATCCTCCCTCCTCGGCGGCGTCCCCATGAACTGGATGAAAAAGTGGGCCGGCGCGTTCCCCATCTTCGTTAAATCCGCCAAAGGCGCGCACTTCACCGATGTTGACGGCCGCGACTACGTCGACCTCTGCCTCGGTGACACCGGCGCCATGACTGGCCATTCCCCCGAAGTCGTCGCCGAAGCCGTAGCCCGCCGCGCCAAAGAAGGCATCACCCTCATGCTTCCCACGGAGGATGCGCTTTGGGTCGGCGAAGATCTCCAGCGCCGCTTCGGCCTCCCCTATTGGCAATTCACGCTCACCGCGACCGACGCCAACCGCTTCGCCATTCGCATCGCCCGCGAAATCACTCAGCGCTCGAAAATCCTGGTCTTCCACTATTGCTACCACGGCACCGTTGACGAATCTTTCGCCACGCTCGAAAACGGTGTCGTCGGCCCGCGACGCGGCAACATTGGTCCGCCCGTCAATCCCATCGAAACCACTCGCGTCGTCGAATTCAACGATCTCAACTCCCTTGAAGCCTCCCTCAAACATCACGACGTTGCTTGCATTCTAGCCGAACCCGCCATGACCAACGTCGGCATAATCCTTCCCGACCCAGGCTACTGGCACGCCGCGCGCGAACTCGCACGCCGTTATGGTTCGCTCCTCATCGCCGACGAAACTCACACCATCTGCGCCGGCCCCGGCGGCTGTACCGCCGAGTGGAAACTCGATCCCGACATGCTCGTCTTCGGCAAAGCCATCGGCAGCGGCATTCCGGGCGCCACCTTTGGCGTCTCTGAAGAAGTCGCACAGCGCATCTCCGCCCGCATCCATCTCGAAGACTGCGACATCGGAGGTATCGGCGGCACTCTTGCCGGCAACGCGCTCTCGCTAGCCGCCATGCGCGCCACGCTCGAACACATCCTTACGCCCGCTGCATTCGAGCACATGATCCCGCTCGCCAAGCGCTTCACCGATGGCGTCGCCGAAAATCTCCGCGCCACCGGCCTCTCTTGGAACGTAATCCAACTCGGCGCCCGCGCCGAATACACCTTCGCCGCCAAGCCTCCGCACAATGGCGGCGAATCCGCCGCTGCCGCCGACTTCGAACTCGAACGCTTCCTCCACCTCTACGCCCTAAACCGCGGCGTCCTCCTGACGCCCTTCCACAACATGGCCCTCATGTCCCCCGCCACCACCGAGTCCGACATCGACGCCCACACCAAAATCTTCGCCTCCGCCGCAACAGAACTCACTTCCGTGTAGGACAGACACTCTGTCTGCTTTCTTCTCAGCCCCTCTTTGTCTCCGCGTTTCACTTTCTATTACTACCTGTGTAGAATGTCGAAGCGCCGGCAACGAATCGCGGGGTCTATATGCCATCCTACTATCTCCTCAAAACCGAGCCGTCTGAGTATTCCTTCGCCGATCTTCAGGGCGACAAGGAAACTACCTGGGACGGCGTCCACAATCCCGTTGCCCTGCGTAACCTCTCCGAGATGACCACCGGAACACGCCTCATCATCTACGAAACCGGCGACAACAAATCCGCCGTCGGCACCGCCACCGTTCTTTCGGTCGACGTCTCTAACCCCAAGAATCCCGCCGTTAAGCTCAAAGCCGGAAAGCCCCTCTCCAAAACAATCTCTCTCGCTCAAATCAAATCCAATAAGCTCTTCGCTGATTCTCCGCTCGTTCGCCAAGGCCGCCTCTCCGTCGTCCCCCTCACCGAAGCCCAATACAAATTTCTAACCGGCGACTGATTCCCCAAACCCGCGTATGATGCGGTGACAAACTCTCGAACTAGCGAGGTTGAATTCCATGAAACGCTCCATCTTACTTTTGTGCCTCTTCGCAGCCACTCCACTTTTTGCCCAGCAGCCCCCCGAAATCCCATTCCAATCCGTTCCCAATTTCCTAAAACTTCCGCCCGACATCCATCTCGGTGAAGTCGCTGGAGTCGCCGTCAACTCCAAAGGCCACATCTTCGTCTTCTCCCGCGGCAACAGCACCGGTCCCGCCTATGGAGCCAGCGCCGCGCAACTCCTCCAATTCGCCCCTGACGGCAGATTCATCCGCGAGATCGGCCACAATCTCTACGCCTGGTCCTTCGCGCATTCCGTCCGCATCGATAAGGACGACAACATCTGGGTCGCGGACAAAGGTTCCGACATGGTCATCAAGTTCAACGTCGATGGCCGCGTTGCTATGGTTTTCGGCCGCAAGCTCGAAGCCTCCGACGAAGGCACCGAGCCACTCAAGCATCCCAAGCCGCCGCTCCCGCCAGTCGACGGCCTCTTCCGTCAAGTCACTGATATGGCTTGGGACTCCGCCGGCAACACGTACATCAGCGACGGTTACATTAATTCCCGCATCGCCAAAGCCGACAAAGACGGCAACTGGCTAAAATCCTGGGGAGAACCCGGCGACAAGCCCGGCCAGCTCAACACTCCGCACAGCATCGCCACCGACGCGCAAAACAATGTCTACGTCGCCGACCGCGGCAACCGCCGCATCCAGGTCTTCGACACCGACGGAAAATTCCTCCGCCAGATCACCATTGACGTTCCCGTTCCCGCCGACGCCCGCCCCGCCATCGGCAACAAGCCCACTTCCAAGACCGGAACCATGTCCCCCGGCGCGCCTTGGACTCTCTGCATCACGCCCGGCCCCAACCAAGTCCTCTTCACCTCTGACGCTTTCCCCGGCCGCATCTACAAGCTCAGCCTCGACGGAAAAGTTCTCGGCGTTTTCGGCAAATCCGGCAAGCAACTCGGCCAGTTCGGCTGGATCCACGCCATCGCTTGCCCCTCCGAAAACGAACTCTACATCGCCGAACTCCTCAACTGGCGCATCCAAAAACTTATCCTCGAGCCAATTCACTAGCGCGACGTCGAGTAAGAAGTTGAATTGTTTCTGTGCGTTGCCGCTCCGTGTCCTCTGCACTATCCGTGAACTCCGCATATTGTGTTATCCTTTTTGCCTGCGCGCGGACACTTCACGCTAGATTTTCACAACTCCTATGCAGACTACTCTTCTTCCCATTCAAGCCGTAGCACGCAAACTCGATCTCCCCGATAAATATTTCGAACCCCTTGGCTCCCAAAGCGGAAAAGTCAAACTCGACCTGCTCTCCGATCCCGCCTTTAAGCGCCGCGGCAAGTTAATCATCGTTACCGCCACCACCCCCACCGCCGCCGGCGAAGGCAAAACTGTCACTTCCATCAGCCTCACCCAAGGCCTCGCCCACATCGGCAAAAAAGTGATCATCACTTCGCGCGAGCCATCGCTTGGCCCAGTCTTTGGAATGAAGGGCGGCGCCGCCGGTGGCGGCCTCTCGCAAATCGAGCCCAGCGCGAAAATCAATCTCCACTTCCACGGCGATTTTCACGCCATCTCTTCCGCCCACAATTTATTAGCCGCGCTCATTGACGCGCATCTTTTCCACGGCAACGATCTCCATCTCGATTCCGACCGCCTTGTCTGGCCCCGTACCATCGACATGAACGACCGAGCTTTGCGCCACATCACCGTCTCTCTCGACAGTAAAAAAGAAGGTGCTGGCCGCAAGACGGGGTTCATTATCACCGCCGCTTCGGAGATCATGGCCATCGTCGCGCTCGCCAAAGACCGCCGGGATCTTCGCAACCGCCTGGATTCCATCCTCATCGGCGTTACACGCGACGGAAAGCCACTCACCTCGCGCGATCTCGGCGCCACCGGCGGAATGATGGCCCTACTGGCGGAAGCCATTCTCCCTAATCTCGTTCAGACTACCGATGGCACTCCCGCTTTCGTTCACGCCGGGCCCTTCGGCAATATCGCGCACGGCACCAGCAGCGTTATCTCGCAGGAGATGGGTCTGCGCTTGGCGGACTACGTGGTGAATGAGTGTGGTTTCGCTTCTGATCTTGGTGCGGAAAAATATTTCGATATCGTAATGCAGCAATCTAGTATTACGCCTGCCGCCGCCGTTCTAGTGACCACAGTCCAGAGCATGCGCCAGCAGGGTGAAGGCGAATTCGAGCGCGGCCTGCCCAACCTCGGCAAGCACATCGAAATTCTGCAAACTTTCGGAGTACCGACGATTGCCGCGATTAATCGCTTTCCGTCAGACACGGAGACTGAACTGAATCGCTTGGCCGCTTACTGTACCGAGCGCGGAGTGCCCAGCGCGCTCTCCGAAGGGTTCGCCAAAGGCGGCCCCGGCGCAAAAAATCTCGCTGAAAAAGTTGTCGCCGCCATCGAGAAAAATGCCGCCCCGTCCGCGCATCCTATTTATTCGCTAGACGAGTCCCTCTCAGAAAAAATCCGCATTGTCGCAAAGAAAGTTTACGGGGCCGATGGCGTGAATTTCAGCGACCAAGCCAAAGCCAAGCTCCAGCAATTCACCGACTGGGGCTACGGCAAACTCCCCATCTGTATCGCCAAAACGCAGTATTCCTTGTCCGACGATCCCAAGCGCCTCGGCGCTCCCACCGGCTGGACCCTCAACATCAACAACGCTTCGCTCTCCGCCGGTGCCGGATTCGTCGTCGTCATCTCCGGCAACATGATGCTCATGCCCGGCCTCCCCAAAGTTTCCCGCGCCTCCTCCATCGATGTCGATGACTCCGGCGCCATCCTCGGCGTCTAAATTCTAGTCAGTTTCAACCGATCCGCGGAGCCTCAGTTCTTCGGCAATCGATTGCACACGAAGTCGGAGATGCGGCTCGCCGCCGGTGGGTCGAGGTTCGACAGCACCGTGATTACGTAGCCGCTTTGCGGATAAATCTCCAAATCGCCGTTCATTCCAGGAGCCCCGCCACCATGACCGAAGTGGCGAAACGCGGCGTCTGTGTCGTCATCCATAAATCCAAACGCGTATTTCACCCCGCGCGCCGTGTCCACCTTCCCGGTGGTCAGCAACTCCGTATTTTTCGCGTCCAACAGTTTATGGTTTTCCACTGCGCTCGCAAACTTCAACAAGTCTTCCACCGTCGAATAACCGCCGCCAGCCGAGGTTCCTCGATAAGGTAGCGTGTCCGTATTCGCCTGAAGCCCGCGTCGCCATGTTTTTTTGCGTGGGACAGTCATTCCTGGATGGCCTCCTCTCGGCCTTTTTCTTCATCGCGATTTCACCGCTGCCAGCGGAGGGTCGAACAGCAGCGGAAAAAACTGACCGCCCATTTTGTCGCCGCGCGGAATTACGGGAACGCCCGTGAGCAGTGGCTCATTGGAATCCGACATTACGCCGTCGCGAAAGACATTTATCACCGTGGCGCGGCGGGGTGCGGGCGTATCGTTGGCGCGAGAACCGTGCATCGTCCGCGCGTGGTGAAACGAACTTTCTCCTTTTTTCAACTCCACTGCGACCGGCACGAATTTTTCTTTCAGCTCTTCCGGCAGACTGTCGCGGAGGCCATCCATCTCCCCGGTTAAAACGGGTTTCGGCAAGTCCGGCCATTTGTGGCTTCCGGGAATGTAATTCAAACAGCCGTTTTCGCGCGTGGAATCGTCGAGGCCAATCCAGCAGGTGAGATGCGCCAGCGGCGTGGTTCTTGTCCAGTAGGAATAATCCTGATGCCAAGCCACCACACCGCCGTGGCGCGCTGGCTTGCAGAAAAGTTGGTCGTGCCAGAAGCGCACCGGACCGCCGAGTAACTGCGAGGCGGGCACAAGAAACGCGGGATTCCAAAGCAGATCGTGAAAGCCGGCCAGAACGCGCCAGGCGCCCAGGGCGTGAAAAACGACTCGATTCGGATCCGTCGATTCGTTGGAATGGTATTCGTGGAATAAATGATGGCCGGAATGCGCCGGATTCATTAGTTGTTCCAATTCCTTGCGCAGAATTTCAATCTGCCCGTCATTAAGAATGCGAACGCCCTTCAGGTAGCCGTTTTCGCGGAAAGATTCGAGCTGCGACTCGCTCAAGCGATATCGTTCCCACTCGTCAGCCGCGGATGATCGAGGGAAAAGCTTCCCGACTGGTTGATGGTAGTGGGATAAGTCTTCGATCATGTTCGCGGCTCGACCATTCTTCTCTCGAGTTGAATCCTATTTCAGTTCAATTTCCAGAATTTGGCCTTCGGCGCTGCCTAAGTTGGCAAGAGTGTGGGTGACTTTGTTGTCCACCCAATGGAAAGCGCCGCGCTTCAGATCGTAGGTAAGTGATAGACCATCGGGGGCTTTCATTTTCAAAGTGATTTCAGTTGCGGCGACGATCAGGTAAGGGCGACTGTGGGTGTGCATCGCGGACGTGGCTCCGGGGGCGAGTACCCAATTGTAAATGCGCGCGCTGGGATTTTCCGCGGCAACAGGTGCAACGGTGGCCGGCGAAGGTGATTGCGGCCGCACCAGCAGCTCGATGTCCAGAACATCATAGGGATTCGCGCCCACGTTGTGGACCCGGTGCGTGTACGAGGTGCCGACAAGGGTGAGCGCGGAAAACGTTCCTGGCTCGGTGGGCGAGGGCGCCCCTTCCTGCTCATTCCACACTTGCTGCGTAATGGAGGTGCTGGAAAGGGGAACGGCGATGCGGTCGTGCGAATGAGTGTGATAGAGCGTGCGTTCGCCGGGCGGCAGAGTGAGATGAATGACGACGACGGATTCATTTTTCAGGACCACGTGATGGAGGGGCTCGTTTTCCACGGGAACAGGAGCCGAGGCTTCCTGCGCCGCGAACAGGGTGGACAAAGAGAAGATGAGTGCCGAACAGGTCTTGACGGTCATCATTTCCAGATACCACCTTTGGCGGAGCGAACGGAAGGATATCGTACCTCCGTTTTGGCGAGGTAGGTAGGGTGGGCGGAGATTCCGGACTGTCCGCGACGTTCCGTTTTGGGAATTGTTGGTATACACCCCGGCAGTTTTCGTAAGAGTGGCAAACAAAGGAGTTGCGGGATACGGAACTTGGAAGAAGGTACGGAAGATGGGAGATAGAGGAAAATGAGGGGAGGGAAAGAGTCAGAGAACTCAACGCAGAGACACGGAATGCGCAGAGAGGGAGATATCGGACTGAAATGGCAAGGACGCGGTTGAAGACTCACCACGCATCTTACCATTAATTATTGTATATGTCAAATGAAATTATAGTTAAAATCCAAGCAAGCCGCGATTCAGGTTCGAAAGATTTTGCAAAGGCAAGAAAACAAAGGGGTAGAGCTCACTGTGTGTCTGTGCAAACCGATACGATCCGGGAGAATAGGTTCTCGGCTGACCCGAATGGGCGCTCGAGCTTCCCAGTCACCCGGCTGCCTTGTGGAGGTGTAGCTTCCTGCTTATACTCGCTGGGATTTGCATTTTTTCGGGAGGCCGCTGCCCATGAATGGACGGTTATTGTTTGCCCTGGTTTTTCTATCCGCGGCATTTTCATTCGCACAGTCGCCAAGTACGCCAGCGCCGTCCACGCCTCCGACGTTTAGCAAGGACGTAGCCCCCATCCTCCAAAAGAATTGCCAGGTCTGCCATCGCCCCGGGGAAGCCGGTCCATTTTCCATGCTCACCTACGAGCAGACCAGGCCGTGGGCCATGTTGATGAAAGTAGACGTGCAAACGGGAAAGATGCCGCCGTGGTTTGCTGATCCGCACTACGGTAAATTCTCGAACGCGATGAGCCTGAGCGCCGCTGAAATCGAAACGCTTGCAAAATGGGCCGATGCTGGCGCCCCGAAGGGCGATCCCAAGGATATGCCCCCGCCGGTAGATTGGGTGGAAGGCTGGGGCATCGGGAAGCCCGACCAGGTGTACGAACTTCCTGTGGCTTACGACGTTCCGGCGTCAGGGGTAATCGACTACCAGCACGTGATCGTGCCCACGGGATTCACGGAAGATAAATGGATCCAAGCGGCTGAAGTTCGTCCCACGGATCGGTCTGTCGTTCATCACATTATTGCCTACGTCCGCGAACCGAATTCACAATGGTTCCGTGGACAAAAGGCGGGCGTGTTTTTCACCGCGCCGCAGGTCAAGACGAAAGAGCAACCGGACACCAGCGCGCTGCCCAGCGATTTCCTTGTAGGGTATGCGCCAGGGCAGCCGGCGGAAATTCTTCGCCCTGGCCAGGCCAAGCTCATCAAAGCCGGATCAGACATTATTTTTCAGGTCCACTACACGCCTCACGGCCACGCCACTCGCGACCAGTCGAGACTCGGCATCATTTTTGCCAAAGAGCCGCCGAAAGAGCGCGTACTCACTTTGTCTGCGACCAACGGAACATTCAAGATTCCGCCCGGTAATCCCAACTATCGCGTGGATGCCAGTTTTGAAATCGGAACGGACGTGAAGCTTTCCGGCTTGCATCCGCATATGCACGGGCGGGGTAAGGATTTTGAGTATCGCGTGGTCTATCCATCGGGCGAGAGCAAAACGCTTCTAAGCGTGCCGCATTACGACTGGCATTGGCAGAATTGGTACAACCTCGAAGAACCCATCGCATTGCCGAAGGGGAGTAAAATCGATTGCACGGCGCACTTTGACAATTCCCCAGGCAATCCTGAAAACGCCGATCCCACGAAGGAAGTCGTTTGGGGCGAACAGACCTGGGACGAAATGATGGTTGGATTTTTTAACCTGGTCTTCGACGCCAAAATGCCCGTCGAGAATCTCTTCCCGAATAAGAAAAATTCGGCGGGTGTGGCTCGCAATTGATGGCGCGCCCATCGCTTGTCGGGCAGTTTCGGGAGGCAGTAGAATGGGATGTTTGCAGATAGGGGAGGGAACCCGCCATGGCGACCGCTGAGCAGATTGTTCACGTTTCGGAGTTTACGAACGAGCCGTTTATTGATTTTGCGAAAGCGGAAAACCGCTCGCGGATGGAAGAGGCGTTGAAGAAGGTGAAGGCGGAGTTTGGGCGGGAATACCCGATGTGGCTGAACGGGAAGAAGGTGACCACAACGGAGAAGCGCACGTCGACGAATCCTTCGCGGCCGGCGGAAGTGATTGGTGTCTTCCAGAACGCCACGGTGGAAATGGCGCGGCAGGCAGTGGAGGACGCGAACAAATTCTTTGACACCTGGAAGAGAGTGCCTTCGCAAGAGCGGGCGAAGTTTCTCTTTGGCGCGGCGCAGGTTGTGCGCGAGCGGAAGTACGAACTGAATGCGCTGGTGTGCTACGAAGTGGGGAAGACGTGGGTGGAAGCGGATGCGGACATCGCGGAGACGATCGACTTCCTGGAGTTTTACGGGCGGGAAATGCTGCGATTGGGCGAGCCGCAGAAGCTGACGCCGATGCGCGGCGAGCGCAATTACCTGGTGTACATTCCGCTGGGCGTGGGCGTAGTGATTCCGCCGTGGAATTTTCCTTGCGCGATTATGGCGGGCCTGGTGTGCGCGTCGCTGGTGACGGGGAACACGGTGGTGTTGAAGCCGGCGGCGGATTCGCCGACGATTGCGGCGAAATTTATCGACATCCTTTTTGAAGCGGGCGTGCCGAAGGAAGCGGTGAACTTCATCACCGGGCCGGGGAGCGTAATTGGCGACGCGCTGGTGCAGCATCCGAAGACGCGGTACATCGGATTCACCGGGTCGAAGGAAGTGGGGCTGCGCATCAGCGAATTTGCTGGGAAGACGGTTCCGGGGCAGATGTGGATCAAGCGCACGGTGCTGGAGATGGGCGGCAAAGACGGCATCGTGGTGGACGAAGAAGCGGACATCGACTCAGCGGTGGAAGGAACGGCGCAGGCGGCGTTTGGTTATCAGGGACAGAAGTGCTCGGCTTGTTCGCGGGTGATCGTTTCGGAAAAAATTTACGATACGTTTGTGCAGAAACTGGTGGAGCGGACGAGGAAAATCACCGTCGGACCGAGCGATGATCCGGCGAATTACATGGGGCCGGTGATCAGCCAGTCGGCGATGAAGACGATTCTGGATTACATCGAGGTCGGAAAGAAGGAAGGGAAGCTGTTGACCGGCGGAAAGCGCGCGGCGGGCGACGGCTATTTTATTGAGCCGACGATTATTGCGGACGTGGGGCCGCATGCACGGCTCGCGCAGGAAGAAGTGTTCGGGCCGGTGCTGGCGGTGATCAAGGCGAAGGATTACGACCAGGCGCTGGAGATCGCGAACAATACGGAGTTTGGATTGACGGGCGCAGTGTATTCGAAGAATCCGGAGAAGATTAAGAAGGCGGAAGAAGCGTTTCACGTCGGCAATCTTTATCTGAACCGCAAGTGCACTGGCGCGATGGTGGGCGCGCATCCCTTTGGCGGGTTTAATATGTCGGGGACGGATTCGAAAGCGGGCGGAAAAGATTATTTGCTGCTGTTCATGCAGGGGAAATCGATCGCGGAAAAAGTCAGCTGAACGCGGGCGTCGTCAGACTATTCGTTGGCGGATTCGCGGTTGGAAGCCCACTTCAAAGCGCGAAAGACCGGATAGCTTAACACGAGCATGCCTAGCGCCAACGGAGCGTTCTTTTGGTCAGTCACAATCGAACCAATCAAGAAGAGCACGGAAGCGGCCAGCGCAATTCCAGTGGTCCACGGATACCCCCATGCGCGGTAAGGTCGGTCCATGTGTGGCTCGCGCTTACGGAGCGCGAAGAGAGAAAAATACGAGAGCGTGTAGTTGGCGACAAAAAAGAAGGAAAGCATGGCAATAACGCGTTCGAAGGCGTTGGCGCTCAGAAACGAGATGAGGACAAATAGGACGCCGACGACCGTGCTCAGGAGCAGAGATACAGTGGGTGTGCCGCCGGCGTTGACGTGGGTGGCACGGCGGAAAAATAACCCGTCGCAACTCATAGCGTAAAGAGTGCGCGTGCAGAATAGTTGGTTGGCGTTGAGGCAACTCAGCATGGATACGACCATGATCGAGCGGATGATGGGATCGCCGAGTTTTCCGAATACCGTGTCGGCGACGGAGCCAAGCACAAAGGTATTTCCAGCGATGTCCTTCATCGGCAGGACGTAGAGCGCGATGAGATTCAGAAGCAGATAAATTCCCATGATGGAGAAAACGCTGCCGAAAATGGCACGCGGGATGTCGCGACCGGGCTGGCGAACTTCCGCGCCGAAATAAATGACGCCGTCCCAGCCGTCGACGGTGTAAATGACAGCTTGCAGTCCGAGCATGATGGCGATAGCGAGTGGCCATCCCGTTGGCAAGGGAAGCGATGATGCGCCGGTTTGCATCGCCGCTCTGTGGGCCGGGCCGCCGAGAAGAAAACAAGCAATTACTAAAACAAGGAAAGCTCCGGTCTTCATCGCCGCGGTGGAGAGTTGCGCGCTGCTGCCCCATTTAATTCCGCGCCACTGGAGGACGCCAAATCCGAAGATGATGGCGATGGAAATAATTTCGACATTTCTGGTTCCGGCGAGAATGGGGAAGAGGTGGCCACTGTATTCGGCGATGACGATGGCAACGGCGGCGGCGGTGCCACAGGTGGAGAGCCAGTCGCTCCAGCCAACAATGAATCCCGCGTAATCGCCGAGGGCGCGGCGGGAGAAATTGTATTGGCCGCCGCTGCGGGGAATGGCGGCGCCAAGTTCGGCCATGGAAGAGGCGCCGGTGAGAGCGTAGAGGCCGCCGACGATCCAGACTCCGATGAACATCCAGACGTTGGGGAGGAGTTTGGCGACATCACCAGGCGTGCGAACGATGCCGGCGGCGATGGTGTTGCCGATCGCGGCGGCCATGCCGAACCACATGCCAAGGACCTGGAGCAGGCGGCCGCGACTGAGCGCGGGAGTGGAGGCGGATATGGGAGAGACGTCGGATGATTGGGGCAATTTGCGGTCTCGAAGGCTCTGAGAAATGCAGCCATCATAACGGCGGGAGGAGAAAATGCAAGTTCGAAGTGGTTGAGAACTGCTCAGTGATCGGTGGTCAGGTTTCAACAAAGAAACAGGAAAGAGATTTTGAAACCGATTTGTCCACGGTTATCTTGGAGTGCCGACGAAATTCCATTTGCCCCAGGCGAACGATTCGTGAACAGGGACAAAGTGGGCGCGGGCAATTTTCTTGACGAGGTCGGGTTGAGAGAGCCACTGTTCGTAAGTGCGGCGTTCGAATTGAATCATGGTGGCCAAGGCATCCATGCGGTTGGAAATGCGGCGCGCCAGAGGATTTTCTGAGACTTTGTGCACAAACTTCAGAAATGGAGTCAGCCACGGTTCCACAAACAGAACGCGGCCCTCTTTCCGCAGCACGCGTCGCATCTCGGCGAACGATTGCTGCAAGTCTTCGGGCAACGTGGGCAGATGGTGCAAACCGCCCTGGACGATCAAGACATCCTTGCTGCGATCCGCAAAGGGAAGTTGGCGGCAATCCGCGACAAAACATTTTGCCGGGCCGCGATACTGGGCGACCAGCCGGGGAGAAAGGTCCACACCTTCGAGCCGGGTGAAGCCGAGACGCTCGAGAGCGACCAAACCGTTGCCGCGACCGCAGAAGAGCTCAACGATTTCGGCTTCGCGGGGCCATTCTGTGGCGCCCAATCGATTGAGACGGGCGATAAATTTTTGGATTTCTTCTTCTGGCGTTTCAAATCGCAGATAGGCGGCTTCCCATGGATCGGGAGCTAACGCGTTCTGCGACGGAGAGTTTGTTTCGTTTTCGGGCGTCTCTGATGGAGATATCAGCATCTTCGGAGGTGGAATGAGAACCACCGAAGGTTCCCATAGATTGTGGGCCAATTCAAGGCGGTGACGGTTCGGCCTGGACGCGTGGAGGAGCAATCGAATCGGCGGAGACGCGAGTCGCAAATGGCGGATGGGTGAAATGTGGGAGATAGCGCGATATGATGGTGCCGACAATGGGGACAATCCTAACTTCAGAAGCGATGCAGACGGCGCGAACAGAAATTCCGAATGGCGTCGAAGTGTCGGTGGTGATTCCGTGCTTGAATGAAGCGAATTCGCTGGCGTTCTGCGTGGACAAAGCAAGAAAGGCGTTTCAGGCGGCAGGGCTGAGCGGAGAAGTCGTCGTCGCGGACAACGGGTCGACGGATGGGTCGATTGGAATTGCGGAAGAACATGGGGCGCGCGTGATTCGTGTGACGGAGCGCGGCTACGGGGCGGCGCTGCGGGCGGGCATTGCCGGGTCGCGAGGCGGGTTCATCATCATGGGAGATGCGGACGACAGCTACGATTTCACGGATGTGCCGCGCTTCGTGGAAAAATTGCGCGAAGGAAATGACATCGTGATGGGCAACCGGTTCAGCGGGGAAATCAAACCGGGAGCCATGCCGCCGCTGCACAAGTACTTCGGGAATCCCGGACTTACGGCGCTGCTCAATACCTTGTTTCATGCGGGCATCGGGGATGGCTACTGCGGGATGCGGGGATTTACGCGCAGTTTGTATGACCGATTGGATTTGCGAAGTTCGGGGATGGAGTTTGCGCTGGAGATGATCATCAAGTCGGCGCAAATCGGGGCGCGGATCGCGGAGATTCCCATCATTTTGTGGCCCGATAAACGCGGGCGCGCGCCGCATCTGCGGAGTTTTCGCGATGGGTGGCGCAGCCTGCGATTCATGTTGCTGTACGCGCCGAACTGGCTTTTTCTTTTGCCGGGTTCCGCGCTGGTGCTGGTGGGACTGTTCGCGGTGTTCTGGCTGCTGCCGGGACCGCGCTACATCACGCCCCGCGTGGGGCTCGACATTCACACCATGATTTTCGGAGTTATTTTCACGCTGCTCGGGGTGCAGATTCTTTCGATCGGGGCGTTCGCAAAAGTGTTCAGTTATGCGGAGAGATTCGATCGGCGTTCGGTGTCGCTGCGGCGCATGCTGAAGAGAGTCACGCTGGAGACGGGCTTGCTTTTGGGAGGAAGTCTGTTCTTGATGGGATTCGCCGGGTGCGCATGGGTCACCTGGCAGTGGGCGGCAAGCGGGTTCGGCGAGTTGCACCAAGTCCGGCAGGTGCTCTTCTGGTCGATGTGGCTGTTCCTGGGATTGCAGACTATTTTTGGAGCGTTCTTCCTCAGCATGCTGGGCATCAGCCGCGAGACGTTTATCGGCGACTACGACCTGAAATAAATGGCCGCCCCTCCGCAGACATCCCGGCCAGTTCCGTGGCCATTCTCCTGGATCGGGGCCTGGCACCGGACTTTCGTATTTCAACGCCGCACCCGCGTGCTGGCGAAAATGCTGGCGGAGCAAATTCCCAAACATGCGTCCTTACTGGATATTGGTTGTGGAGACGGCACCATCGCGAGCCTCATCGCCCAGCTTCGCCCGGACATTTCCATTCAAGGCGTCGAGTTTTTGGTGCGGCCGGAATGCAAGATCGCGTGCCGCTCTTTTGACGGAACTTCGCTGCCGTTTCCGGATGCTTCGTTTGACGTTTGCCTTTTCGTGGATGTGCTCCATCACACGGAAGATCCTGCGACCCTGCTGCGCGAGTCGGCGCGGGTGAGCCGGTCGTTCGTATTAATTAAGGATCACCTGGACGAAAACTTCTTCGACGATGTAACCCTGCGTTTTATCGACTGGGTGGGCAACCGGCCCCATGGAGTGGTATTGACGTACAACTATCAGAGCCGCAAGGAATGGGAGAAGTATTTTTCGAACTGCGGGCTGGCGGAGAAAAGCTGGACCACGCGAGTGCCATTGTACCCGCCTCCAGCCAGCCTGGTGGTCGGACGCGGACTGCACTTTGTGACCTTGCTCCAAAAAAAAATAAGTAGCCGCCCCGTTTAGGGTTTGGGAGTAACGAGCTGGGCAGAATAGGGAATTAATTCTGTATTGTCTTTGTCCGGGTAAACGAACCAGATGTGGCGATCCTTGAAATAAGCAAAGAGTCTGGCGTTTTGAACGGGATCGATGTCGCGAGCCCAAAGAACCTTGGCGGTGTCGATTTCCGCTCCGTTGTACACCCATTCGTCATGCAGATTGTGATCTGGCTCGTAGCTCACCACGACCAAGTGCTTGCCGGGAGTCTTGGAAAGATTTTTCGCGATGATCGCGCGGCTGGGGTCTCCCTGGCAGGTCCATTGCAATGGGTCACAGATACGGCGCGAGACGGAAAGTCCCACATCGGCGGCAAGAAGAAAAACGATAGCCCAGGAGAATGCGAGGCCGAGGGGACGTTTGCCGGGGCGAATGGTGCGCAGATGGCGAATGGCTTGCACGAGGATCAGAAAAATCACGCAGGTCAGCGGCGCGGCGTAGTGCGGAAAAGACCAAATCAACGAAAAGAAGGCCACCGTTCCGATCAAAAAGATTAGAAGCGGCAAGCGTATCTTGCGGTCGAAGAATACGAAAGGCAATCCAGGCAGAAGCAATAAGGCACCCCACCAGAGAAAGACGCTGCCGCCGCGGATCAGTTTTTCAACGGAAACCTTTAAAACGTCCGGCCAATTGTTGTCATAGTCCTCGCGTTCCCATCCATTGTAGAAATCCTCGAACTGCTGGTTGTGGTAGGTAAGCGGTGGCTTGGGTCGTTCCCACAAAAAAAGCCCAGTGGATCGATAGGTGCGCGAATTCAAGACATGCGGAAAGAGCAGGGGATTTCCCGTGACGCGCCAGTTGTAGCAACCAATGAAGGTGACGGTAAGCGTCAGCACAGTGGCGAGCGGAGCGAAAACCCGGACGATGCGCGCTCGCGGCGACGCGGCGGATTTGGTTTTTCCTGCAAGCCACCATACGAACCAGCCGGCCACGGGGAGACAGAAAAGGAAGCCTTCAAAGGGACGGGTTGTTGCCAGAATGGCCATTCCGAGGCCGAGCAGCACAGCATCGAGAGTGCGCGCCCGGCGCACGATGCGCGGCATGGCGCCCAGCACGAGTGCGCCCCCGATGGCCGCGAGCGCACCGCCCCAATAGCTGTTCATCCAGTAACTCGCGATGCCAAATTTCAGCGCAACGAGCGAGGCGCCCAGGAAGGCCCACCTCGCCGGAAGCCAGGCTTGCAACATCCAGAGAATCGCAGCGCACATCGCGGCAGCGCTGAGCAGCACCGCAATCCACGGATTTCCGAGTAATTGGCCTAGCGCTAGGACGGCTCCCTGCCCCGGCGGATACTTCGACGCATACGTGGGAATCCAATTGATGTGAAAGGATTCGAAGCTTATCCACATCGGATGGGTCGGATTGGAGAGGCGGCCGTGGGCGAGTGTGTCGCCCAGGAGCAGATAACTATATTCATCATGGATGCCCGGGACCGGCACTGGCAACTTTGGGAGGACCGCAAGGCGGACACCGATGACGATGAAGAAGAGTGCGATGATCGCGGGCGCCCTGCGCTCCGCGAAGCGCGACAGAGAGGACTCGACAATGTGGAATACTCTTGATGCGAGGCGCGGCAGGAGCAGGGCGAGGAGCGAGAAGGAAGCGGCGATGGGCAACAGCACGTGGAGCGCGTAAAGAACGCGCGATGAAAGGATGTCAAGGAGTTCGCTCATCGAAGGCGCGAGTGTTCTGCTTTGGATTGTGACACGCGCCGGAAAAAGTAGAAAGGCGGATGGTCGGTTGAGTTACCGAGAATCGACGAAGCGATAGACCTAGTGCTCGATTTCGATCTCGGTGGTAACGTTGGGGTCGTGAGCGGTTGGCTTGGCTGCCGGAGGGCGGCTGGAACGCGGGCGCTCGTCAAGAAAATCGGCCATTTCCAGACGAAAATTTCCGGCATTTGTCGAATACGTGACTCCGGTTTCGAAATCAACGATGCCGGCGCGAATAAGTTTTTCAATCTCGCCATCGAAGTGCTGCATGCCCTCGGTGCTGCCATCGCGCATGGCATCGAGAAGAGACTTGCCTTCCGTTTCTCCCTTTTCCACGTAATCCCTGGTGCGCATGGTGGACTTGAGGATTTCCACGGCGGCGATACGTCCCTTGCCGTCCTTGCGCGGAAGCAGACGCTGGGAAACGATGCAGCGAAAAGCTTTCGATAGCCGCGTGCGGATACTCTGTTGGTCGGAGAGAGGAAAGACTCCAACGATGCGTTCGACCGTTTTGGAGGCATCGATAGTGTGGAGGGTGGAGAGCACCAAGTGGCCGGTTTCCGAGGCTTCCAGAGCGATTTCAATGGTCTCGCGATCACGCATTTCGCCAACGAGAATGACTTTTGGGGCCTGGCGCAGAGCGGCGCGCAGGGCCAGCGCAAAACTGGGCGTGTCCGTGTGCAACTCGCGCTGATGAATGGTCGATTTCTTGTGGCGATGCAGAAACTCGATAGGATCTTCAATGGTGAGGATGTGATAAGCCTTGTCCTCGTTCATTTTGTCGAGGATGGCCGCGAGGGTGGAGGATTTGCCAGAGCCCGTGGGGCCAGTGACGAGCACGATGCCATTCCGCATTTCCACGACTTCTTTCAACACTTCAGGAAGATTCAATTCCTGAAACCCGGGAATTTTGTCGGGAATCACGCGCATAATCACGGCGCAACTGCCGCGTTGCCGGAAAATATTCACGCGGAAACGCGCGACGCCGGTTATCCCATAGGAAAGATCAGCGGAGCCGTCCTGTTCCAGCTTGCGGACGGGCGTCTCGTTTTTTCCCATGATGTCGTTGGCGATGTAACTGGTGTCCTGAGGCGTCAGACACTCGAGGCCTTTGTATTTCAATTCGACCAGCTGGCCGCTCACTTCGATTTGCGGAGCGCGGCCCGGCGAAAAAATCAGGTCGCTGACGTGCGGGCTGGACTTCAGCATCGCGGTGACCAGCTGCGCGGTGTGAATGGTGCGCTGCGCGGCGGGCGCCGAAGAAGGCGCCGGCACCTGCGAAGGAGTGCTCTGCGGAGGCATAGTAGGCGTCGTAGTTGCCATAAATAGATTTGTATCCTTGCGAGGCCCGAGAAGCGGAGGCGAGTCGCGAATGCGGCAGTAAATCGCTTTTCTGTAGCTCCTCAATTGTACGCGAAGCCATACGGACGGCCAGCGAAGGCTTGGAATGCCATTTCTTGAGGATTACTGTCCCGAAGGGCAGGTGGGTCCAAAAAAGTACGGCCGCGATCGCGAAAAGCGGTGGCGGCCGCGGCCAGAGCGAAATTATCTTCGCGCCAGCCCAGTGATTTGTCCGGTTACTGCTTGGAAGCGCCCTCGATAAAGCTGCCGATATTGGATTTGAGCTTGGCGAGATCTTCGTCCCGCAAATACATCATGTGTCCGGCGTCGTAATACTGCAGGTGGATGTTTTTCTGGAGTTTGTCGGGCAGGCCGAGGTGCTCCATGGTGTATTCGGTGGCATAGAACGGCGTGGCCAGATCGTATAGGCCGTTTTCGACTTCGATTTTGAGGTGCGGATTCGTCAGCATGGCCTGAATCAAGTCGCCTTCCACATTCGGTGAACCGGGGAAACCAAAATTGTCGCCGGCGCCGCGGTGCTTCCAATCCCAATTGTTGCCGGCCTCGTCGGAGCCGGTGTGATAGACCTTGTCTTGACCGAACTTGAGTTCATCGCGCACGTAGTTGTTCCAAGCCGCCGTGAAGGGCCCGGTGATGGAAGTGTCCTGCGGGTCGTACTCGGCATATTCGCCGAGTAAATCGTAGCTCCAACCCGAAAAGCGCGCGTCGAGGCGGCCGGTTGTTAATCCGCGGCTGCGCTGCAGTTCTTTCATGAATTGAGGCAGGTTGACGCGCAGATTGGCCTTGACGAGATAGTCTTCGCTGAGACCGGTGAAGCGGGAAAGCTTCTTCGCGACAGCCGCTTTCTCCGCATCGCCGAGCCTGGAACCCTTCATCAAGGCGTCCGCATAATCGGTCTGTGCGTACTTTCGCGCCTCGTCGAGAAACGGCGTCAGATTGTCGGGGCGGTCTTTCAAAACTTTGTGATACCAGGCGGTGGCGGTGTAGCTGGGCAAATAGAAGATGTAAGGCATGTCCTCGCCGGCGTTGAAGGAAATGGTGCCGAGATTCAACACGGAAGAGATCAGCACGATGCCGTTGAAGTACAAGCCATCATGCGATTGCAAATAATTGGAGAGGGCCGCGGAACGGAAAGTGCCGTAACTTTCACCGATAAGAAATTTCGGAGAATTCCAGCGGCTGTTGCGGCTGGTATATGTGTTGATGAATTGCGCCAGGGATTTGACGTCCTGATCGACGCCCCAGAAATCCTTGTCCTGAGCTTTACCGACGGCGTGGCTGAATCCGGTTCCCACAGGGTCAACGAAGACCAAATCCGTTTTGTCGAGGAGGCAGTATTGGTTCTCGGTGAGCTTGTAGGGAGCGGGCGGGGTGGCATCGGCGTTCACGGTGATCACGCGGCGCGGGGAAAAGGAGCCCATGTGCAGCCACACTGAGGCCGAGCCTGGGCCGCCGTTGTAGACGAACGAGATAGGGCGCTGGCTGAGATCCTTGGCGTCGCTGCGCGTGTACGCGGTGAAATAAACGAGGGCGGTGGGTTCGTCTTTTTCGTTTTTCAGGAGGATGGTTGCGGCTGTCGCCTTGTAGGGGATAGTCTGGCCGCCGATTTTGATGCTGTGATCGGTGACGGAAGATTCTTCTTTGGGAGGCGCGGCAGGAGCGGCTTCGGCGGGCTTGTCGGCGGGTTTGGCGTCTTTATCCTGCGCACGCGCTCCCGCGGCAATCGCGATCATGGACAAGGCCAGGGTCAGCAGCACGGTCAGGTTTTTCACACGAATCATCGTTTCTCTCCTCGGAACAGACATGTGTTTTGTGGTTTGACGAAACCGAGATTCTACCTGTTTATACGGACCACAGGACTATTTTGTTCGACGTGCGAGGAGCAAGAACTCTTCGCCTCGCATAGAAGAATCCAGAAAAAGATCGGCGCAGTTATCGACGATCCAATCCGCGCCAGCTTCCAGGAGTTCGGTGTCCGGTGCAGTGGTGCGCAACGCGAGGACGCGTGCTCCGGCGGCTTTGCCGGCGCGAATGCCTGCAGGTGCATCCTCGAAGACGATGCATTCGCTTGCGGGAACACCGAGAAACTGCGCGCCTTTGCGGTAAGGTTCGGGATCCGGTTTGCCTTTTTTCACATCCGTTGCGGTGACCAGGTGTTTGGGTTTCGGCAACCCCGCGGCTGCGATGCGCACGTGCGCCAGCGCTCGCGTGCAGGAAGTCACGATGGCCCAGCGCTCCAGTGGGAGGGTTTGCAGCAATTCCATCGCGCCGGGCAGGGGAACGACTCCATCGGTGTCGGCTATTTCGCGGCGCTCGACTTCGCGGTCTTCCGCGGCGTGATCGGCGTTGGGGAGCAGTTCGCGAATGGTGGCGATACTGGGCCGGCCGTGCGCTTTTTTGACCACTTCATCGGGGTCGAAACCGTGTTCGTGCGCCCAGCCAGCCCAGACACGGGCGACCGCGGGCGTGGAATCCACGAGTACGCCGTCCAAATCGAAAAGAACACCGCGACAACGGATGCTGGTCATCCATTTATGATAGGCAGAAATCGGCGAAATGCGAAATGTGGCTGAAGGAATTTGGGGTGGGAGACGGGGATTGAACCCGCGACATTCGGTGCCACAGACCGACGCTCTACCAGCTGAGCTACTCCCACCGCCCGGGCAACAAACTTAGTTTACGCTAAATCCCGCGCGTCGAAAAGTGGCCGCGGGCGTTTCATCTAAGGCACCATTGCTTCTATCTGGTCTCAGTCCGCTGCTGAGCTGTTGCTATCCTAGACCATATGGAAATGACTTCAACGGTCCTGCCAACGCCTACTGCGTCGGACACCTCTGACATCGTTGCGCCAGGACCTTTGCAGCTTTATTTCTCGCGTTTAGCGGCCGGTTCCTCCGAACCCTGGAATCTGACGACCATCCTCGCTCTACTCGCGCTAATCGCTATCTGGGCAGCATTGTTTCGCACGACCTGGGCGACTTGGGGCAGCCTTACCGTGGACTCCGGGCATGAAATGTATGTTCCGACGGTGCTCTCGGAAGGGAAGATGCTTTATCGGGATGTCTGGTTCATGTATGGTCCTGCAGCGTCCTACCTAAATAGTCTTCTTTTCCGTCTCTTTGGGGTGCACCTAAACGTACTTTACTGGGCCGGTTCACTCTCGGCGCTAGGATCGGCGATTTTTCTCTATCTAACCGGCATGCGGCTGTTTTCGTGGCTGGCAGGCTGGAGCGCTGGAGCGGTGCTGCTGCTGGAGGCGTTTCACCCTACGTTTTTCTGCTTTCCGCTGCCATACAGTTTCAACACCGTCTATGCGTGCCTCATCGCTTGCTTATTCCTCTGGCTGGTTGTCTCGGCTTCCACTTCGGAAGTGTGGGGCTGGATATTTGTTGCAGGGCTAGCGGCCGCCGCTCTGCTACTGCTGAAATTGGAGTTCGGAGTAGCCAGTTATCTGACGCTGGGGATCCTGATCCTGGTGCGCGGTGTACGACAGCGTTCGTGGTCGTCCATCGGCCGAGATCTGGCGGCCATCTTGCCGGGCGTAATTATTTGCGGGCTGGTGATTCGTTGGATGATTTCCATTGCGGGTGTCGACTTCATCCTGCAGGAAAATTTCATGAGCTGGCCGACTTCGTATTTCATGAGAGTCTACGGAAGATTTTGGCTGGCGCAGACAGGATTCAGCTTGTCGCTTCCCGGGTTTGCGGAAGCTGCCAAACTGACACTGATCCTTCTAGGATTCTGGCAGGGAGTGCATCTACTTCTGGCCTGGAAGCGCACGGAGCGGCGCGCGATTTTCTTGCGGTCAGCGCTGTTTGTCGCCACACTCGCCTACCTAGCGATCTACGTTTCTAGTGCAGACGTGTTGAGAGTGCTGTTCTTTCCTCAAGACATGGTGCTTTACGTTACCGTGGCAGGCGTCGCTGCTTTCTTATTTCTATGGCGGCAGCCAGATCTACTGCGCGCTCCTGGATTTATCCTCTTGGCGATTTTTGCGAGCCTCGCGGCGTTTCGAATCTTGCTGAGAATGACGCCCTGGGATTATGCAATTTACTATAACGGGCCAGTCGTTCTGGCCTTTCTGCTGCTGTTGCGCCCGCTTATTCAGCAGGTCGGCAACACACGCCGTGCGGTTCTCGCGACGGAACTGCTGATTTGTCTGGGGTGCGCGGCGGTGCCCGGGTTGTACACGCGAAAAGTAGTGAGCGAAACGGCGGGCTGGGTGCCATTGACGACGGAACGCGGCACGATCAACGTCAAACCGAATTTGGCGGAGCAATACCGAGCAGCCATCCGATTCATGAAGGAGAAGAACTCTAAAGGTGAAGCGGTTCTCTCCGTGCCGGAGGACACCAGCCTGTATTTTCTTTCCGGAACACACTGTCCGACGCGAATTTATTCCTTTAATCCTGGGGTGATCGTGCCCGGGAAAATGATGGGGGAAATCGTCAGGGACTTGGAACGGAATAACGTGCGGTATTTGATTTGGTCCAACCGGCTCTATCCGGAGTACGGCGTGCTGCGTTTCGGGGTGGATTTCGACCAGAAGATGGGCGAGTACTTCACCTCACACTACCGGCGAAAGGAAGTGCTGGCGCCGAGTTCTGTAAGGTTGGGGGAGTGGAATGCTTATGTTTGGGAGCGAAATTAGGAAGTGCATCCATGGGCTCCTCTTGCCCAATGATTTGCCGAGCGAAAAGCTATAGTGAGCGCAAGGGATGAGCCTGAGTGTTCAATCTTCGGCCGAGCGCGGCGTTGACCGACGCGTCGGGAGCATCTGTCCGGCGTGCGGATCGTCGGATGTTGCGGATGGCATTCGCGTCCCCGATCATGAATACGCTCTGAATTTTGTCCCAAGGTACAAAGAGTGCGTGGCTTGCGGGACGCTCTTCCAGGAACCAATGCCCAGTCTCGCGGAGTTGGCGAGCTTTTATCCGGCCGACTATCACAGCATGTCTGCTGGCGGGCTGCTTAGCCGGATTCGAAACAGAATGCGGATTCGAAGGCTTGCGAAGCTGTTGACGCGAGATGGCGCAATTCTCGATTACGGCTGTGGCGATGGCGGGTTTTTGGTGCAGGCGGCTGCGGAATTGCCAGGGAGGCGATTTTGGGGATATGAAATTGCTGACCGGGCCGAGACGATTGTGCTTGCTGACGGCGAGGTGACGATAGTGAAAGGAGAAGTGTCGGATCTATTTGCGGCGCTTCCAGCATGCAGTTTGATTACGTTGAATCACGTCATCGAGCATCTTCCGGATCCGATCGCGGTTGTGAAAGAGCTGGTACAAAAACTTGTGCCGGGCGGAATCTTCGAAGGGCAAACGCCGGCTGCGGATTCCCTGGAACGCTCGGTCTTCGCGTCGCACTGGAGTGGATACCATGCGCCACGGCATACCGTGGTGTTTTCGCGGAAAGGATTGCACAGCTTGCTGGAACGTGCGGGTTTGTCGGCACCGGCCGTGCAGGGCGCTTTTAATCCGGCGAGCCTGGCGATCAGCCTGGGGTCGCTTTCGCACAGCGGCCCCGGAAGAATTCATCGCAGTGGCCTGAAATGGCTCTGTTTGCTCGCGCTGGGCGGAGTGCTGGGTCCTATCGATCTACTTTCGGGCCGGCCCGCTATCATGGATTTTGTGGCGCAAAAGGACGCGGTTTGAAGAATGGCGAAGCGCATTGAACTGACGAAATACAGTAAGCGATCGGATTTCCGTTCGTCGTTGTCAGTTGTGGGCCACTTGGCGCTGGTCGTGTCGCCCCTTGCTTTGGCTGCTTTCGTTGGGCCGAGATGGTGGTGGATCGTCATGTGGATAGCGTTCGGCTTCCTGATGAACGGGCTGTTGAACCTGATGCACGAATGTGCGCACTACCATGTTTTCATGGATCGGCAAGGATCAGATTTTCTAGGAAGATGGATTCTGGGGCCACTGGCGATTGCGGATTTCGATGGCTACCGCTGGCGCCATTGGAAGCACCACACGAATTTTGGGATTGATGGCGATCCCAAGGACGCGTATTTGGTGGATATTCGCGGGAGCAGGCTCGTCGTGTTTTTCCTCCGCTGCCTGGCGTTGAACGAAGCAGTGCGTAAACTCCGTCACGCCTCCAACCAGGGTGAAGCACGCGAGAAGACAACTATCGCTCCGTTCGCGTGGCTGGCAAGGACTGCTGCATTCCAAGCAGTGTTCTTTGGATTCTTGCTGGTGGTTGCGGGACCGGCGGCTGGTCGAGCGTGGCCGCAGGCGTTCTTCGTGGTGATGCTCGTGTACGGCGTCATTTACATTTACGGACTCGGATCGCTGACCGTTTTTGCGGCTACCCTGCGCGCGGTGGCGGAACATCAGTTGGAAGCAAAACAAGTCCCGTCGTCCAAGCGAGGCACGCTGCGAAACTTCAAGTGCGGACCTGTCGCGCGCTTGATTTTCGGGGCGTATGGATTTGCCGAACATGGAACTCACCATGTGGAACCAAGTCTTCCGTATTATCATTTACCCGCAGCTACCGAGGAGCTGGCGAAGGATGACCCAGAGTTCTTACCCAATCATCAATACTTGAAAGAACTAGTTGAGTTGACCAAGACCTATCCGCTGCAGCCGTCCGCGAGCGAAAGCCGATGAGTGGTTTTGCATGCGAGATTTGCGAATCGCGTGGCGCGATTCCTAAAGGATTAAGAAAATGAAACGCGCGCTCGTTACCGGGATCACTGGACAAGATGGCTCCTACCTTGCGGAGCTATTGCTTTCGAAAGGGTACGAGGTGCACGGGATAATTCGCCGCGCTAGCACCTTCAACACTTCGCGGATCGATCACATTTACCAGGATCCAAATCATCCCGGTACGAAACTGTTTTTGCACCACGGCGATTTATCAAGCACCGAATGGATTTTGAACCTGATTTATAGCCTTGCGCCCGAGGAGGTTTACCACCTTGCGGCGCAAAGCCACGTGAAAGTCAGCTTTGACATTCCGGAATACACGGGCGACATCACCGGACTCGGTACCATGCGCCTTCTTGAAGCAATTCGGCGAAGCAATGCGAAGATTCGCTTCTACCAGGCTTCCAGCTCAGAAATGTTCGGTTCCGCGCCGGCTCCGCAGAGCGAAGCAACAGTTTTTCAGCCGCGAAGTCCTTACGCGGCAGCGAAAGTCTACGCGCACTGGATGACGCGCATTTATCGCGAAGGCTACCACCTGTTCGCTGCCAACGGCATTCTGTTCAATCACGAGAGCCCCCGGCGCGGCGAAACGTTCGTGACCCGAAAGATTACCCGTGCTGTTGCCGCCATTCTCGCCGGCCGCGAAGATTCGCTGTACCTGGGAAACCTTGATGCCTGCCGCGACTGGGGCTATGCGCCTGAATACGTGGAAGCGATGTGGCAAATCCTGCAGCAGGATGCCGCGGACGATTTTGTAATCGGCACGGGGGAAACACATTCAGTGCGTGAATTCGTGCAAGAAGCATTTGCATATGCGGGCCTGGATTGGGAGAAGCATGTGAAGATATCGGAACGCTACTTGCGGCCGCTGGAAGTGGACGTACTTATAGCGGATGCCAGCAAGGCGCGGACGAAACTCGGCTGGCAATCGCGGATTGGGTTCCGCGATCTAGTGGCCATCATGGTGGATGCCGACGTGGAAGCGGCGGGGCTCCAACCGCGAGGACAAGGCAAGGCCATTCTTGAGGAAAAAATCGGCCACTGGAACCGCTGGCACAATTCCGTGACCCGTGTAGTGCAAGCCGTCAGCGGGCAGGCTTCGCAGCACTAAAGGGGCAAAATGAGTTTTTGGAGCAGCCGGCGCGTCGTCGTCAGCGGGGGCCACGGTTTTCTCGGCTCGTTTGTGGTCGAAAAACTGCGCGCCGCGGGATGCCGGGAAGTCATGATCCCGCGCAGTCGCGACTTCGACCTGCGCGAAAAGTCCCAGGCCCTGCGGCTTTACGAGCAAGCGCGGCCGGATGTTTTTATACATCTTGCCGCGGTCGTGGGCGGCATCGGCGCCAACCTGGCCAATCCCGGGAGATTTTTTTACGATAACGCCGTGATGGGACTGAATGTGATCGAAGCAGCGCGCGTCGTGGGAATTGAGAAATTTGTTTGCGCGGGCACCGTTTGTTCCTATCCGAAGTTCACGCCGGTGCCGTTCCACGAAGAGAATTTTTGGGACGGCTATCCGGAAGAAACGAACGCGCCGTACGGCTTGGCAAAAAAGATGCTTCTGGTTCAGCTGCAAGCGTACCGGCAGCAATACGGCATGAACGGCGTTTACTTGACGCCCGTAAATCTTTACGGCCCGCGGGATAATTTCGACCTCGAAACTTCACACGTCATTCCCGCGCTAATCCGCAAATGCTGGGAAGCAAAGCAAACGGGCATCCACGAGCTGCTTGCGTGGGGGACGGGAAGCGCCACGCGAGAGTTCCTTTACGTCGAAGATGCTGCGGAAGCGATCATCGTGGCGGCGGAGAAGTATTCGAAAGCAGAGCTCGTGAACTTGGGATCAGGAGAAGAGATTGCTATTCGCGACTTGGTGGAGCAAATCCGGTCGCTGGTTGGATACAAAGGCGCGGTGCGGTGGGATGCCTCAAAGCCTGACGGCCAGCCGCGCCGCTCCCTCGATACATCGCGTGCATTTGCGGAATTTAGCTGGCGTGCAAAAACGACTTTACGTGATGGACTGCGGAAAACTTTCCAGTGGTTCGAAGCCAATGCCAAGCTTGCGGTGCGTGCTTAACCGATGCTTCTCCTTCATGACTGCGGATTGCAGTCCTACGGATTAAACGTTCGACAGGGAATTGAGGCGGGCCATAACTACGACCGTTGAAAGGCAACCCGGAACGCCGCCGGGAGCGAGTGACGAAAAACGAGAGACAGCCGGCAGTGGCGCGGCGCGATGGAAGAATTATGTCAATTCGTTTCTCGCGGGGGAACTGTCCACCATAACGAGATACTACGACCGATTGATTCAGTGGGTGCCCCGCGAAGATGACCAGGGTGGGCTGCTAGCGGCGATGGAGGCTCCCTCAAAAGAGACCATCGCAAGAGGCGAAGCGTTCCCCGACCTGACAGCCGAGAGCGAAAAGCGAACAGCGATTTTGGTCAATGGCACGTTCAATCATGAATTTGACATTCAGGGGTTGCTGTCGCAGCTGAAGCCCAAATTGTCGCGGACGTCGCGCGTCATCGCTGTCCTATACAATCCTTATCTCCGTTCGCTGTACAGCCTGGCAAACTGGTTGGGAATTAGAAAAGGCGAGCTGCCTAGCACGTTCGTAACACAAGTCGATCTTCGAAACATCGTCAAGATTGCCGGTTTTGAGATCGTCCTCACCCGGCTGGCAGTTTGCTTTCCCTGGCGAATGCTGGGTTTCGGCAATCTCATCAATCGAGTTCTGCCGCTCGTGCCCCTGGTGCGATGGCTCAGCCTCACGTACATCATTGTTTTGCGTCCCACGGGTCGGCCGGCGCGGCCAGGAATTTCCTGTGTCATTCCCGCGCGCAACGAGCGGGGCAATATTGAAAACGCTCTCAGCCGTTTTCCAAATTTAGGTTGCGAGACGGAAATTGTTTTTGTGGAAGGTCATTCGAACGACGGAACGTGGGAAGAGATTCAGCGCGTGGCCGCGCTTTATGGGGACCGCTTTCGAATTAAAGCTCTACAGCAAACAGGAAAAGGGAAGGCCGACGCCGTAAGACTTGGGTTTGCGCATGCTACTCAGCCGCTTCTAGTGATTCTGGATGCGGATCTGACCATGCCTCCCGAAATGCTGGGGCGCTTCTACGAAGCGTATTGCCAGGGATTCGGCGATTTTATAAATGGCTCGCGGCTGGTTTACCCCATGGAAGGGGACGCCATGCGCTTTCTTAACCGGCTGGGCAATATTTTCTTCGCGAAAATGCTCAGCGGGATACTGGGGGTTCGCATCGGCGATTCGCTTTGCGGGACGAAGCTTGTTACGCGCTACGATTACCAGCGCATGGTGGCGTGGCGGCGCGATTTCGGAGACTTCGACCCCTTCGGCGATTTTGAGCTGCTGTACCCAGCCGCGGTTTTGGGGTTGGGGATTGTGGACATCCCCATCCGTTACCTGGCGCGCACTTACGGCGAAACCAATATCCAGCGATTTCGACACGGGCTGCTGCTGTTGAAAATGACGTGGATCGGGATGGTTCGAATCAAGATGGGGTTCGCGAGAAAGCCGTGAGAGGAAATAAAGCTCAAAGATGATTCACGATCTCCTAATTATCCCCCGAACTGAATTACAGCCAACTCGCTCCGGTCAATGACTATCGACACGCAAGCGCAAGAGTATTTCAGCAAGCATCGCCGCATCTGGGAACAGAAGCCGGTGCTGCGCCGTATTTACGAGGAGGAATTGTTTGCGCGCTTGCTCTCTTCCAAAACCCCGGGAGGAATCTCTATCGAAATTGGAGGCGGCCCAGGTTTCTTCAAGAAGCTTTTTCCTGAGGTCATTTCCACGGATTTGATTTCCTGCCCATGGCTGGATGTTGTTGCTGACGCGCAGGCCCTGCCCTTCCAGACTTCCACGGTCACAAATGTTCTCGGGCTGGACGTGCTCCATCATCTCGCCGCACCGATGAAGTTCTTGCAGGAGGCGGAACGCATTCTGGTTCCGGGCGGCCGTTTGGTGTTGGTCGAGCCTTGGATTACTCCTTTTTCCCGCATTATCTATCGCTACTTTCACCAGGAAGATTGCGACCTTTCCGCGCAACCTTGGAAATTGGAGGATCCCGGCATAGCCCACGGGAAAAAGGCCTTCGATGGCAATCAAGCAATTCCCTATCTTTTATTTGGCGCTGGAAACCGGCAGAAAACACTTGCCGCGCTTCCTTCTTTTCAGTGCATCAAAGCTGAACCCTTTTGTCTGTTTGCCTATCTGCTCAGTTTTGGATTCAAGCCGATGAGCCTTTTGCCGGAAATGTTCTATCCCGGCGTTTCACGTTTGGAGCGGCTTAGCTTACCGCTGTGGCGCCGCTTCGCTGCCCTCCGCGTTTTACTAGCGTTGGAAAAGTCCAGGGATCCTCGAGTTGCAAAAGAAACAGATTCGGGCGGGGCCGCGCCCCTACAACGGTGATGGGGACGCAAAAAAAATTCGTATCCCTGTTTACTGGCGCTTACAGTCTGGTCCGCCCTGACAAACTCATGCAGATCGCCATGTTTCGCGGGGCCTTCGTTTACGCTTACTTTATTTACAAAAAGCTATTTGAAGATCCCTTCTGGAATCTCGTGCGGCGCCAACCCGAACTCTTTCAAAACGGCGATATTCTCGATATCGGCGCCAATATCGGATACACAGCGAGTGTTTTTGCTGGTGCGCGGAAACCAGATTCAAAAGTTTACGCCTTCGAGCCCGATCGCCAGACGTACAAACTGCTGGGGGAGGTCATTCGCCGCAAGAAACTATCTGGAGTCATCGAGGCCATCAACATTGCTGTAGGCAGCTCCGAGGGCCAGATTCGCTTTTGGCACAACCAGAAACACTCCGCCGATCACCGTGTGGTGACGGAAAACTTCCGCTTTGCCTGTCCGGATGAAGCGAACATATCGGCCGTCCCCATCACGACGGTGGACTCTTTCGTTAAAACTCGCAATCTCCAGAATATTTCGTTCATCAAGATCGACGTGCAGGGTTATGAGTTGGCCGTATGCGAAGGCATGAAGGAAACTCTGAATAGATTCCCCGAAACCTGTGTTTGCCTCGAACATTCTCCCGACGCTTTGAAGGAACTCGGATTTGAACCCGGAAAAATCATCGATTTCTTTCGCTCCAGGGAGTATCAGCTTTACGTCCTGACGCGCGGCACACCGCAGTTCGTCGCCGATAACGAGTCGCTCGAGCGCTTTTTGAGCCCAGCAGGCTATGTCGACTTGCTGTGCTCGAAACGTGCACTCGTCTAAGTCGGGACTGCACCCGTTGCAAGCTGGAAAACTTGGCCTCAACCCAACTCTCGATAACTCTCCTGCCTTGCTAGACTAACTGGACAGGACACGCGTCCCCGCGCATGAGCCCCCATCAAACGGACCGTCACCATTTCGACCGCCAGATCGTTTACGCCCGACCGGTCTTTATTTTGCTGGCGTTGCTGGCAGTATTTGAGCAACCGCCCTCGCGCGAGTTGCGGCGTTCCGTTTCGTTCCTGATTTCTTATCTCATTGTTGCGCTTGTGGTGACCCAGTTGGAGCGGTTCCTCCGCAAACGCTCTTGGCATTTGCCGCTGGTTTGCGATCTGCTCGCGCTCGCGTACTTCATCTATATCAGCCCTTCTACCGTGCCGGTGTGGTTCCCCTTCATGTTCATTTGTTATGCGGGAGGCATTCGCTGGGGACTGGGCCTGACGGTTCCGCTGGCCGGGGCCCTCTCCCTCATTCTGGTTTTGCGGACGGCAGGGCGTGGCGAAGTCGACTGGATGCGCTGGGTAGCTTGGCTCGGCCTGCTGGCGGGAACATTTGCCGGCGGTGCGGGCCTGGCGTATCTTGGCGACCTCAACCGCCGATTCGTGGCGCAGATCGATTTTTTCACGCGCATCAACGAGACCATGCAGGTGGAGCAGGGGTTGGCGGAGTCGCTGCGCCTCTTTCTCGACGAGCTAGCCACCACCTTTGGTGCGCAAGAAGCACTCCTTCTCTTTCGCGATACCGATCTCGAGCGCATTTTTCTATGGCGACTGAAGGCCGGTGAAAGTGAGCGGCTGGTGCCAGAAAGCATGCCCTTGGCGCGCACCGACGGCTTCCTGCTCGATGATATGGATGCCGCGATTTGCTGGAACTCGCTTGCCGGGCCTGGCTCTGGTTTTGGCTGGGATCGCCGGGACGGCCGGGTCATCTCAAATCTGCCCCGCCTGCCCGGACCGGCAGCGCAAGAGTTTAAGGTCAAGTCTTTCCTCACGGTGGCCTTCGACCAGGGAGGGCAGGCGAGCGGCCGAATTTTCCTCCTGAATGGCCGTAAACCATTCCAAAAACAGGACTTAGCTTGGTTGGAAAGCATCGCCGGACACGTCTCTCCGACCCTCGAGAACATCTTTCTTTTGAGGCACTTACGCGCCCGGGCCATCGAAGCCGAGCGCAGCCGCATCGCCCGCGACCTCCACGATGGCATTCTCCAGACCCTCTTGAGCATCGAAATCCAACTCGACGTCCTCCGCCGCCGCGTACCCGCTGCGCCAGAGCAGGCCGTCAGCGGCCTAGCCAGCCTCCAGCAGACGGTCAGGAACGAAGGTGCGGAGCTGCGCCAGATCGTTACTGACTTGCGGCCTCTACGCGTCCAAAGCGCCGATCTGGTTGATTTAATGCGCGGTTTCGCCGAGCGCTATCGCAATGAATCCACGGTTGCCCTGGATTTGCTCATCGATTCAGCCCAGTTACGCGCTCCGGACCGCGTCTGTCGCGAGATTTTCCAGATTTACCGAGAAGCACTCAACAACATAAAAAAGCATGCCAAGGCTTCCCATGTCGTGGTAAAACTGTCGCAGGATGACAGCCGTCTAGTACTCGTAGTGGATGATAA
>Ga0137412_10000085_pt1 | contig 52246 bp, 51 predicted proteins | sample CZODoug2_1_16fun_FD_122160 | JGI IMG/M metagenome (GOLD analysis project Ga0137412, IMG submission 122160) | Vadose zone soil fungal communities from Angelo Coast Range Reserve, California, USA - CZODoug2_1_16fungal (Hybrid Assembly) | ecosystem: Environmental > Terrestrial > Soil > Vadose zone...
GCACCGGTCTGGCCGTCGCCGCGAGCTGGGCACTTGCGACATTTGTTTTCAAGCTAAGCTATGCTCCGACAATTCTTCCGTTGCTGATCGCTACCGCATCGGCAACTACTTTAACGGTATTGATCGGGTTGCTAACCAGTCGCGGGGTTTCCAGCCGGCCTCCCCTTGAGGTGCTCCGGGCGGAAGTGGGATAGTCTCCTGTTCGCGTCGGCTACTGTTTGCGGATCAGGCTCTGCCGCGTCCGCTGTTCGATACAAAACAGCCGAACGCGCCTATCGAGGCAATGCGCCTCTTATCACATTGGTAAACCGTACGAGATCGCTTGGTAAACTGTTCGCGCCGGCTACTAAACGCCGAACGCTCAACTTCCAACGCTCAACGCCCAATTCGGACTGCTAGTTGAGCATTTGGACGTTCGATGTTGGGCGTTGGAGGTTGAAGTTCCTTGTCACAGCACGAGCCACTTCAGTTCGCGTGAATGCTTCTTGGTTTCCCACAAACGGGTACCACCGAGGAATGCGTTCTCATTTTGACCGCGTTCCGTTCCTTCCGGCAAGCGACTGAAACGGTGCACGAGGCCGCCACCAACAACGACATAATCGGCAATGAAGGATTTTCTTAACTGGGTGACCGCGTAAGCCACTTCTCGCTTCCATTTTTTTTCGCCCAACAGCGCGCGGCCTGGAATGCCGAGATAATTTTCGATGATGTGTCCGTGTCGATATGGCAGATCGCCGAGTTCAAGCGGCATCAAAGTCTTCTCCCACACCAATGCGGATCCCAGTCCAGTGCCGAGTCCCAGAAAGAGCATCCGCCCGCCGCGGTAGCTCCCCAGCGCCTGCAGAGCAGCGTCGTTGACAACACGCGTCGGAATGCCCAGGGCTCTCGCAAAATTGAAATCAATCCATCCCTTGCCCAAGTGTTTCGGGTCTTTTGCGATTCGTCCCTTGCGCACCGGCGCGGGGAAACCGATGGAAGCACGGTCGAATTTCCATCCGCGCGCGGTTTCCTTGAGTTTCGCGATTAGTTCTTGCGGTTTGAGTCGCGGGCTGGAAGGAAATTCACGTTCATCGCGAGGCGACCTCAGCAGTTTTACGTATGTACCGCCGACGTCGACGACCAAAACTTTTCTCTTCATGAGCGACGGCCCCGACGCGTTCGGGAATACTAGCGGTCGCGTCGCGCCATTCGCCCAAAACGCTGGAAGATGCCCTGCTGTTCTGGTTTTGCCGCCGTGCTGGCTGGCCAGCATTCCACTATTTCAAGGGCGACAAATCGGAAGAGCATCTGCCGCGCAGATTTCAAATCGAGTCGCAGGTTCTTCGCAATTTGCTGTACTGAGCGGGCGCCATTGAATTGCGACGCGAACTGCGCCTCGTCTGGAGTCAGCTTCAGCTTCGGGACACGGTCGAAGCCGTCTTTTGTATAAGCCGGAATCGACGCCGGTTCGAAGTGGGCAGTCTCGTCGATATTCTCAACAAGGCGCAAGGTTTCCAAGGCCCAGTCGCGGACATTTGGCTCCCCAGGCACATCGGCAGCATTGGCCAAAAGCTCGGCATTCTTTTCAAACATGATCCACACTCGCGGCGCCGCCCAAAGTTGAGAGAAAAGCTTTTGCCCATATTGCTGCATCAGTTCCAACGCCGGCTCGCGACCTATCAAGTCCTGCCGGGCAAGAGCGAGAAAGAATGGTGTTCCTGTTTCTCTCTGTTGATCCCGCGAATTGGCCGCGCTCCCCTCTTCAACGTTAGCGAGAACGGTGGGAGTCTCCGGGCAATAAAGCTCCGGATCCCGGGTGGTGACAAAAATGATCTCGCCATCGCGCGCCAAAAGATCAATTGCCTCTTGCTCCCAAAATGATCGAAGTAAGCCGGTTAGCTTCTCCTTTGAGATCACTTGCAGGGCGCGGTTTAATGGAAAGAAGGTTGTGTGACCGCAGAAATAGACATCGGCTGTGCGCGGCTCCTTTGAAGGGGGGGCGTCGTCAGTCGGACCGCTGCTGGCAGGCTCGGCCCAATCGCCAGCCTGTTGCGAAGCGCTCCACCAATCGTCGGACTGGGCAGCTTCCGCATTGGCAGGGGCGTCTTGGAGTGGTTCGTCCGCCTGCGGAACGTCTGAACCTTCCGTTTGTTCTTGTTCTTGCTCTTCGCTATTCGAAGATTCGATTTCAGCTTCTATTGACTTGGGTTCACCGGATGATTTCCGCATAATGTAAGCAAATCCCATATAGCGGCTTTATCAAGAACCCAATCATGGCAATGAGGGTCTCTGGCGGCCTGTTGAGAACCGTCGCGAGAGCTCCCGCCGGCTGATTTTTCCCCGCTCGTTCGCCGGGATCGTATCCACGATAAAAATCTGCTTCGGCACCTGCCAGGTGCTCAGGCCGCCACGGCAAAACTGCAGGAGATCAGTTTCGCTTACATTGGGCGCTGCCACCACGCACGCCGACACTTCTTCATTGCGCAATGCTCCGGCGGTTGCCGGACGACCAAACACGATTGCTTGCCGCACGCCGCTGAAGCGCAGCAAATGCGCTTCCACTTCTGCGGGGTTCACCTTCTTACCCGCGACGTTGATTACGTCCGAAATCCTGCCGACGATTTTGAAGCCAGAGCCCTCTCGTGCCAGTAGATCGTCGGGAACGAAAATTCCATCGCCCAACTTTTCGTTATCCGGTTCCGGAAAATAACCATCGCCCACAGCAGCGCTGCGCACGCGAACTTGGGTCGCTGACCCATTTGGATCGGCCATTTCGAGATTTACACCTTTCATAAACTCGCCAACGAACCCTTCGCTCTGGTTAATTGCTTCGCGATCGTAGCAAATTCCGCCACATTCCGATGCACCGTAAAATGAGTGGATTGCCAGATTAAACTTTTCCTGGAACTTCTTCGCGATTGCCCTCGGAAGAGGCGCTCCGGCAGAAATGCAGAGCCGAAGCTTCGACAACGCGGGAACATGTTCCATTTCACAAAATGCCTGATAGAAAACAGGCATTCCTGGAAAAACGGTTGCGTTGCTGCGGACAAGATCGGCGAGAATGGCGCGTGGTGTTCTATCGCCACTGATGACCATCGGCACACCGCGCGCGATCAGTGGCGTGAGGAGATTGCTGAAACCGTAAGAGTGCGAGATCGGGATAACGCCGAAATTCAAATCGTCGTCGGCGATTCCCATGGTCGCGCAAATCTGATTGCAATCGGCCAAAAGTTGCTCGCTGCGAAAGCGAATGGCGCGTGGTGTGGCTGTTGTGCCGGAAGTCAATTTTAACAGGGCCGGACGTCGTTCGCCCCAATTTGGTGTAGCGTCGGTTGTGCTCAGCCGAACGATCTCCGGTGAGCCTCCGCCGGGGACAGCGGACACTACCCCGTTCACTCGGCAAACCTTCAAGGCCTCGGCGTGTTGTTGTTCGCTGATTGACTGTTCGAGTGGAAGAACAACCAAATGCCTGCGCAAGCAACCAATCAAAATCGACGGCCAATCTTCATGGTTGCCGATTTGGACGGCGAGAACGTTGCCTTCGGGAAAGCCGCCGATACTTTGCAACAAATCACGCGTACGCTGTTCGATCTCGCCGAATGTCCGGAGGACTTCGCCGCTTGTTGCAAAGATGGCTGGTGCATCGCGTTTTCGCGCGAATGTTTTCTCCCACACTTCTAGCAATGGATCTGAGGATTTCATCGCTTGCGCTAAGCTCGTCGCACGAGTAGATTTCGCGCTCGTTTCCAAAAATGAAAACCGGTATTCATCCAGAGTATCACGAGACCGATATGGCGTGCGCATGCGGTGCGGTGTATCATACCCGCTCCACGCGCCGCGATATTAAGATCGGTATTTGCGCCGCTTGTCATCCTTTTTTCACCGGCGAACAGAAGTTCGTGGATACGGCCGGGCGCGTCGAGAAATTTGCCCGCCGCTACGGCAGCACCAAAGCCGCGCGGGCTGAAAAGAAAGCTTAGCTGAGCTGTAGCCGCGTCGCGTTGGCGGGGCGCTATTCACCTGCGACGCAATGCCGCGTAGCAGGAACGACTAATGCAATTTGACTCCTTAATTCAACTCAAACGCGAGCGATTCGATCAACTCGAGCGCGACATTGCCGATCCGGCGCTTTTTTCCAACCGCGATCGAGCCAAGGCGATCATGCGCGATCATGCGAGCATCAAACAACTGCTGGCGAAATGGGATGAGCTCGAAGCTGCGCGGAAGCAATTGGACGACAATCGCGAGCTTGCCATGTCAGGCGATGTTGAGATTGCGGCGATTGCCGACGACGAAATTCCGGACCTCGAAAAGCGGGTGGCCGGTCTCGAACGCGACGTTCAGATCGCGTTGCTGCCGCCGGATGAAAATGAAGACCGCGACGCGATTGTCGAAATCCGCGCCGGAACGGGCGGAAGTGAAGCGGCCATTTTCGCGGCCGACCTTTACCGCATGTACCATCGCTACGCGGAATCTGCAGGCCTGAAAACAGAGGATCTCGAATCGAGTCCGTCGGAACTTGGTGGGTTTAAGGAAGCGATCTTCCGCGTTTCGGGCGAATCTGTTTTCCGAAAACTGCGTTACGAAAGCGGAGTTCATCGTGTGCAGCGGGTGCCTGCAACCGAGGCGCAAGGTCGAATTCATACATCGACCTCGACAGTCGCGGTGTTGCCCGAGGCGGAAGACGTCGATTTTGAATTGAAGCCGGAAGATTTGCGAATTGAAGTTTCTCGCTCCGGCGGTCCCGGCGGGCAAGGCGTGAACACGACCGATTCGGCAGTGCAGGTATTGCACATTCCGACAGGCACAATCGTACGTTGTCAGGATGGTCGCAGCCAGATCAAGAACAAGGAAAGAGCGCTCTCGATCTTGCGCGCACGCTTGCTGGAGCGAAAGCAGCGCGAGGAAGCCGAAAAGTACAGCGCGCAGCGCCGCGGCCAGATCGGCACCGGCGGACGTGAAGAAAAAATCCGCACCTACAATTTCCCGCAGAACCGCGTAACAGATCATCGCATCAGCCTGACGCTTCATAATCTTGATCGCCTGATCGACGGCGATCTAGCGGACCTGATCGAAGCGCTGCAATCCGCTGATATGGCGGAGCGGTTGAAAGAATCAGCGGTCCCGGCTGGCGCGTGATCATTCTGCTGGCTTGGTGGCTACAGGCCGAAAGCTGAGCGAATGGAAAGTGAGCGAATCAAATCTCTTGCTATTATCACCGCTCGATCGGCATTTAGAGGTTCTTGGAGTTCGCTCGGAATGACACCGGACGCGTATGACTGTTCTGGAAGTGCTACAAGCCACAACTGCGTTTTTCAAAAAACGTAACATTGAGAACCCGCGACTGAATGCGGAACATTTGTTGGCGCATGTTCTGGGACGGAAACGGATCGAGCTCTATCTGGAATTCGAGCGGGAGCTGACAGAAACGGAACTTGAAGGTTTGCGCGATTTGGTAAGGCGGCGCAGCGGAGGCGAGCCGCTCCAGCACTTGTTAGGCACCGTAGAATTTTTCGGGCTCACTTTTCTGTGCGACAAACGTGCAATGGTTCCGCGGCCGGAAACGGAAGAGCTCGTCGAGTTTTTAAAATCCGAAATCCAATCCGCCTCAGGCGGACCAAAATCCGAGATTGTGGATGTTGGTACTGGCAGCGGCGTGATCGCGCTCAGTCTCGCTGTGGAATTTCCTGAGGCACGGATTCTCGCCGTTGATGTTTCAGATGATGCGCTCGCGCTCGCGCAAGAGAATGCAGCCAGGCTAAACCTGAGCGATCGCGTCCAGTTTCTGAAAAGCCGTCTCTTGGAGAATGTCGAAGGAATTTTCGATCTTATCGTCGCGAATCTTCCTTACATCTCGACGCAAGATCGGCACACTCTTTCGCGAGAAGTGTTGCACGATCCCGAAATTGCGTTGTTCGCCGGTGCTCGAGGCGATGAGTTGGTGCGCGAGCTGATTGATCAAGCGCCATCGCGGCTCCGGCCTGCTGGAACGCTGGCGCTGGAAATAGGACTCGGCCAAAGCGAGACCCTTCTTTCGGCCCTGGCGGAAAAAAATTACCGCGACATTTGTTCGAAGAACGATTATAACGGCGTCACACGGTTCCTTTTTGCCAGGTATGGATAAGATCCTCGTTCACGGCGGTTATCCGCTTTCTGGTTCTATCAAGGTCAGCGGCTCGAAAAATTCCTCGTTGCCGATCCTGGCCGCGACGTTGCTCACTCGAGAGCCTTGTATCGTTCATGGCGTGCCCGACCTGAGCGACACGCATTACATGCTGCAAATTCTGACCCATCTGGGGGCGCAGGTGGAACGCGCCAGCGGAACGGTCAGCGTCACGGCCGAAAAGATCCACTCCGTCGCGCAGTACGACGTCGTGCGCAAGATGCGCGCTTCCGTTTGCGTGCTTGGGCCATCGCTGGGCCGTTGCAAGGAAGCAACCGTCGCTTTGCCCGGTGGTTGCGTCATCGGAGACCGGCCAATCGATTTGCATCTCAAAGGTTTCGAAGCGCTCGGGGCGGCGGTGCGCGTAGAGGGTGGCGACATCAAGGTTTTCGCACCGAAATTAAGCGGAGCGGTGATCAACATGCAGAGTAAATTCGGCCCGACTGTTCTCGGCACCGATAACGTGATGATGGCGGCCGTGCTGGCTGATGGTGTGACCGTTATTGAAGGAGCAGCCCAGGAGCCGGAGGTAGTGGACCTCGCGACGTTCCTGAACAAGATGGGCGCGAAGATCGAAGGCGCGGGAACGCGTCGAATCATCATCGAAGGTGTGCCTGAGTTGCACGGCGCGGAACACCGGGTGATCCCGGACCGAATTGAAGCAGGAACATTCCTGGTTGCAGGTGCAATTGCTGGAAAGGGAGTCACCGTCAAGCGAGTGGAACCACAGCATGTTCGCTCAATCACCGATGCGCTGGCCAGATGCGGTTTTCCGATCGAGGTCAAGGATGATGCCGTTTCGATCTTGCCGAACGGAGTTGCGAGTGCGCTGGAGCTAACGACCGAACCGTATCCCGGTTTCCCTACCGACATGCAGGCGCAAATGTGCGCGCTTCTCTCTACCAGCAAAGGCACCAGTTCTGTGACGGACAATGTTTTCCCGCAGCGCTACATGCATGTGGCGGAGCTAAAACGCATGGGCGCGCAAGTGGAGTTGGAGGGCGCGACCGCCGTAATCGATGGTGTCGATGGTCTCCTCGGGGCACCTGTAATGGCCAGCGACCTACGCGCGTCGGCCGCGCTGGTGCTTGCAGGCTTGAAAGCCGACGGAGTAACCGAGGTCAGTCGTGTCTATCATATCGACCGCGGCTACGAACATCTTGATGAAAAATTGAGCGAACTCGGCGCACACATCGAGCGCGTAAAAGCAGCGTAGTCGAATCTTTTTCCTTGCGCTTCTCGCGGCCAGCAGGCAGTCGTTGTGATACGCAAGCGAAAGGACAAATATGGATCAAACACCTCCGCCTCCGCCAGCTACTTCATCCGATATCCGAACGTGGTGTGTCCTCTGCCACGCCAGCGCATTACTGGGATTGTTTTTTCATTTCCTGGGCCACATCTTGGGACCGCTTATCGTTTGGCTCATGAAACGTGGCGACTCGCCCGAGATCGATGCCTACGGAAAAGAATCGCTCAATTTTCAAATCTCGATGCTGATCTATGACGCTGTTGCCGCGATTCTTTGCATCGTGCTCATAGGCGTTCCGATTTTGATCGGGCTCTGGGTGCTGAACACGGTACTTGTCATCATTGCATCTGTGAAGGCCGGCCAGGGAGAGTTCTATCGCTATCCCTTTACGATTCGGCTGATCAATTGAATGACGAATGACTAATGTCTAATGACGAAATCCAAATGACGAAAGGGCGCCTTGAGGCTTTCGGTATTTGGGCATTCTGATTTGTTTCGTCATTCGTGCTTTGTCATTTTTCGCCAGCGAGAATTCGCAACGTCCTTAGGTTCTCAACGTCTTCTCGTAAGTCTTTGCCCTTCGGAGTTTCGAGTACTTTTGGGATCTTGCGGAATCGGCGGTCGCGCATGATGAAGCGGAAGGCTGGAAGCCCGATTTTGCCCTTGCCGATATGTTCGTGTCGGTCGACTCGCGAACCGCGGGTAGTCTTGGAATCGTTTAGGTGAATCGCCACGAGACGATCCAGGCCAACCACGCGATCGAATTCACGGAATGTCTTCCGAGCCGAAGCCTCACTGCCGATGTCATAGCCCGCAGCAAAAATATGAGCGGTATCGAGGCAAACACATAACCGCTTCGGCTGGCGCACGCTGCGAATAATATAGGCAAGATGGTCGAATTTGTTTCCCAGACATGACCCTTGGCCAGCGGTCGTCTCCAGCGCGATCCGCGTTTTGATTTTCGGCAGACCGGAAAGGACGCAGTTAATCGATTCTACGATTTTTTCGAGTCCCGCTTCTTCACCCGCGCCGAGGTGTGCGCCGGGATGCAATACCAAAAATGGGAGTTCCAGTTGATCGGCGCGAACCAATTCTTCCGACAGTGACCGGATCGAATTTGCGTGAAACTGCCCGTTGGTGGCGGCGAGATTAATGAGATAATTCGCGTGCGCGAAGATCGATAACAATTCGCCTCGTTGCTGATGTTCTCGGAAGCGCGCGATTTCATCGCGAGTAAGCGGGCGAGCAAACCACTGCATGTTGTTTTTCACGAACATTTGCATTGCAGTGCAGTTGATCGAACGTGCGCGCTCAATCGCCATGTCGACACCACCGGCAATCGACATGTGCGCGCCAAGAAGACTCGATTGAGTCGGCGAATCGGTGAAGGGGCGAGTCGGCGACGTCGTCGTTTCACCGTGTCCCCGTTTCGCCGCTTCTTTTTTCTTCACTATTGACTCTTCAAAACGGCTGGGCGCCAATCCGGCTTCTTCAAGCTCCCTGTGCCGGCGTATTCGAAAAGTTTGTACATTGGTGTGAGCAGCACACCGGGTCCCTTCATGTTCAGCCGCACATTGAAATCGAGCTTGTCATCTAGAAAATGGACATCGCCATGACCCAGCATGCTAAAAAGCGTGCCGTCTGCCTCGAAATCGTCCGTATGGATAGTCCCCTCATCAATCTTGAAGTTCGCCGTCGCTCTGTGCGCGACGCTGTATCCGCTGCCGGGAACAATCCGATTCAGAATTCCTGAGAGCGGTCCGAAAATGGGGATGGCGAAAACATCGCCGTTGGTTACTTCCACTTTTCCACGGCCTCGCATGGTGCGGGAATCGCTGCCGAGGCCGGTGAAATCGTACGTGCCGTTTAATCCACCGAGCGCCGTCTTATAGTTGTAGTACAAACTAGTCAGCAGCGGAAAATTGATTTCGCTCACCGAAATATTTGCCCGATAACGCGGATCATTTTTCGCCAGTGAGATATCGGCGTTCCCACGCAATGTACCTGAGAGAAGCGCGCCACGAAGGTCGATGATTTGCAATCGGTCGTTAGTGAAGAGCAATCGCGCAGAGATGCGATCGAAGGGCAAGGTCTTTCCAAGAAAGACATAATCCATCCCGTTCGCGCCCTCTACCTTGATCTCCAGGCGCGTGTTCTTGCCGCCGTGAAATTGATATAAACCGTTCGCGGTAACGGAGGGCGTTCGCCGAAATTTATATGGCGCTACATTGTTCCAAATTTTTGGATCAATCCAAAAAATTACCTCGGCAGGATTCAGTGAGCTTTTAATATTGGAGATGCGCACCTCGTGTTTTTTAAAATCGTACGTAACACTGCCCGTGCCGGAACCCTCGTTGCGCGTAACATGCAAATCCTCACAACTGAGCGCGCCGTTGGCGAAATGGATTTTAGTATCCGCGCCGTTCATCCATGTGCCGCGAAACCGACTTCGTCCCAAAATAACGCTCCCGTCTCCTTTCCAAGTTGCCGGATTGTGATCCTGACCCCGGATTGCGAGGCGAATGGCGGGCGAACGTTGCCATTCCCACTGCCGGAGAAATTCATTCAGTTCCGGGGGTCCAATCCCACGCACCGCCTCCGGGACTATTGTGCTTTCGATGTTTAGACGAAAATCCGCCGGCGCTTCGAAAAGGTCAGCTCGAACCTGGCCGGTTTGATGTCGCAGGCGCAGTTCCCTGACCATTGTGCGCTCGCCGTCCCACGAAAAATCAGCTGTGAGATCGGAAAATGGAACCTTTTTGTAAGTGAATTGGCCAAAGGCAAGGCGTCCGATGATATCCGGCTTGAAGCGGTCGGCCTTAAAATTTACCGAGCCGGAAACCTCGACCACCGGCGGCGCTTGAAATTCGATGCTGGCAACCGGCTCGCCCAGTCCGAATGCGTCAAGAAACGCTTTCAAATCCAGACTGCTGCGCGCTTGCATACTCGCGCTGCTTCCTTCCACATGCCAATTGGCGCGCCCGGCAAAACTGCCCATACCATCACTCCATTCGCAATGTGCAATATTCAGTTGCTGATTGTTCCATTCTGCTGCCGCGGAGAGGTCTCTCATTTCGTAACTGCCTCGTTGCAGTCGATCGCCGCGCAGGGTCGCCTCGACGCGCGCCTTCTCCATCTCTGCGACGTCACCGCTAAATTTTATCTGTAACGACGGAAGCGTGCCAGGGAACCTGAACTTTTGCAGTTCGTTCACTACACGCTGCGCAATCAATAATCGCCTTTGCCATTCTTCAGCTGAAAGCGCAGGCGACGGTTGATAATTCTCGCGCTTGATTAGTTGCCCAGTCGCAGAAATCCGAATCCCGCAAAAAATTCCCTCCGCCTGACTCACGTAAATTTGTTCTGGCGGAAAATAAACATGGGCGCGCAAGTTGGTGAGCACGGCTCTGTCGCCTTTTTCATCCGTGGTCTTGAATGGAAGAATGATTTGCGCGTCGCGCACGTCGAGTGCGTTGAGAAAGGGTTCATGATGGATGAGCGCGGCGTAATTGATATCGAGCGAGACTTCACTGATCAGGGCCAGCGTATTCTCGCGATTCTTGTAATCAAAAATCCGTACGTTTTTTGCGACAAGACCACGAAACGGGTCCAGCGTCAGACGCCCGATACTGGCTTCGACTCCGTGCTTACGTAATTCTTCCACTACGCGGTAACGCCATTGACGGCCAAATCCTCTCTTGGCGAGGTAATAGCCGCCACCGCCAATCCCAAGAATTATGGCAAGAATCACCAGGCGCACGAAGCTGACGGCGATTCGACGCCCCCAGGTTGATTTCCGGCGTCGTTGGCGCGGCCGAACCTGAGGTGGTTCGAGGACGGGCGGCATGGCGTTCGTTAAAGCGTTGCAGCGTTGAAGCGGTAGACCATTGTAACGCTTTAACAATTCAACGCTTCAACGTGATATCAATCTCCGATCTTCCAGCAATTAATGCTTCCCTGAATTTAATCAGCACGATTTTCATCTCAATGGGCTGGTACTTCATTCGGCATGGCGCGTGGCGCCGGCACATGGCGTGCATGATCACCGCCGTGCTTTCCTCGGCTTGTTTCCTGACGGGTTACATCATTTATCACGCGAATGTCGGCGAAAAATCTTCGGGATACACAGGATGGATCGCCGCAATTTACTTTCCAATACTGGCGTCGCACGTTCTACTTGCTTTTGTGACGCTGCCTCTGGTGATTATCACGCTGGTTCAGGTTTTTCGGCGCCGATGGGATCGCCACAGGCGAATCGCGCGTTGGACAGTCCCAATCTGGCTTTACGTCTCAGTCACGGGCGTGTTCGTGTACTTGATGCTTTACAAGTGGTTTCCGCCAGGCGCGTGACGTCAAATCTTGCACTTGACCATTAGTTGATGTTTGATCACACGGTGTTAAGGGCCGCGGATGCGATAAGATTTTATGGTGACGATTGCGACGTTCAATGATTCGGGGAAGGCGAGGCAACTAAAACGACGCTTCCAAGATGCGGGGTTACGCGCCGATGTTCACAATGAGGCGCCCTTGCAGCAGGTTGGCTTCATGTCGCGCCCACTGGCGAATGCGAAAGTAATGGTCGACGACGCCGATTTCGAGAAGGCCCAAAATCTCATGGTGGAATGGGAGGCGACTGATCCCGATATCTCCGCGGCTCTTGTCCGTTGTCCACAATGCAGCTCTTCGAATATCGAATATCCACAGATGACTCGAAAATTTATGACTCCTGCGCTCGTTGGTGTGCTTTGCGCGCTTAAAATCATTCCCAAGGAGTTTTACTGCCAAGATTGCCATTTTACCTGGAGCAACCGGGAAGAGCCGACGATCGGACGGCTCTGGCATCGCTTCTTTCCAGGGAGCGAATCCGGGACCGAGGCCTCGTAGGCAAGGCCGATTTTCAGTGGCGGCGATTGATTCCTCGCAGACGATTCTTCTTGTAATGGATCCCGGGTTGCCTTGGTGTTTTCTGGTTCGGCATCGCTCTGGGATTTCGCTCGGCATCTCGATCACGTTTGGCCAACCATGAAGTGGCTCTTCGTGTTGTTGCTGGCGTTGATCATCTTCGGCGGCGCCGCCTGGTTCGGTTACAACACCTTTGTAAAGGAAGAAATCGCGGTAAAAAAAGAGCAGCGTGGAGAAGTCACACCCGCGCCTATGCCGGACATCAGCCTCCCTGAGTTTCAGGCGGCAGCGCAACTGCGACAGGACGGAAAATTGAGCGAATCTCGCGATGCGCTCGTTGCATTGATTCAAAAATATCCCACTGGAAAACATGTCGAAGAAGCGAAGGATTTACTCGGGGAAACGAACGTCGCTATTCTGCTATCGCGTTATCCATCTCCGGAAAAGGCGGAATACGTTGTGAAATCGGGAGACGTGCTGGCCAAGATTGCGCGGAAGCTTAAGACGACTCCCGAGCTGATCATGCGCATGAACAACATGAGCGGCACCATGCTGCGCATCGGCGACCATCTGCTCATCTCGCATCCCGATTTCTCGATGGTTATTCAACGGAAGTCGAATTCGGTTGTGCTTTTGAATCACGGCGCATTTTTCAAGCAATATCATGTTCGCGAGGCAAAGTTACCGGGTAAGCAGTCAGCTAAAATCTCCGCAAAAGTTGCCGAAACCATGGCTTGGAAGGACGGAAAACGCGTGGGCGTTGGCAGCAAGGAGTACCTCAGCAGTACCCGGTGGATCCGGTTTGCCGGCGCCGCAGGTTACACTTTGTATTCGGTACCGGATTCTGGCCATCCCAATCTTGATCAACCCCCGCCGCCAGTGGGCCTTGGTCTGGCGGCTTCGGACCTCGAGGAACTTAGCAGCCTTGTAAAGAGCGGTATCGCTGTCACGATTACGGACTGAGTTACAAGGTTAAAGGAGTTATGCGTTAAGACGAAACGCGATTAGACATGACCGCGAGTTTCCGGACCTTGTAACTCTCTTGACCTTGTGGGTTTTAACTTCCATGGATTGGCAACCGCTCGATTTTGAAAAACCGATCTTTGAGCTGGAACGGCGCCTCCAGGATCTAAAGAATCACTCCGACGCGCATGATGTCGATCTTGATTCGGCCGTTAAGGCTGTTGAGGAGAAACTTCGTGAAACGCGGCGGGAAATTTATGGCAATCTTACTGCCTGGCAGCGCGTGCAAATCGCGCGGCATACGCAGCGCCCGTTCGCGATGGATTATATCGAACGATGCTTTACAAATTGGATCGAGCTGCATGGAGATCGCCGCTTTGCCGACGATCGAGCCATGCCTTGCGGCCTGGCTACCCTTGGCACACAGCGCTGCGTCGTCATCACTCACCAGAAAGGTCGCAACACAAAAGAAAATGTGATGCGCAATTTCGGCTGCGCGCATCCTGAAGGTTATCGCAAAGCACTGCGATTAATGCGACTGGCCGAAAAATTCCGCGTGCCGGTCATTTCATTGATTGATACGCCAGGCGCTTTTCCCGGGATCGGATCGGAGGAGCGTCATATTTCGGAGGCTATCGCCGTAAATCTTTTCGAAATGATGAGGCTTCGCGTGCCGATCATAGCGGCCGTTATTGGCGAGGGCGGCTCGGGCGGCGCGCTAGGCATCGGGGTGGCAGACCATGTGATGATCCTGGAAAACGCTTATTATTCCGTAATCAGCCCGGAAGCGTGTTCCGCGATTTTGTGGAGAGACCGCCGACATGCCGCTGAAGCAGCCGAGGCACTTAAATTAACCGCACCGGATTTATTGAAGCTGGAAGTGGTGGACCAAATCATTTCTGAACCGGACGGCGGTGCGCATCGGGACTATGGTTCTGTTGCTGCAAATCTGGGCTCAGCGCTGCGCCGGGTCCTTCAGGAGATTTCCAAGATTCCAAGCGACGAACTGTTGGGAAAACGGTATCAAAAATTTCGCCGGCTGGGTACCTTCTCCGAAGGCAAAACCGCGACCGCCCCGGCTCGCTCTTGATGTGATGTTTGGGACTCGGGGCAAATCGGCAGGTCTTTGCTGGTTCAGCGCGTTTGCTGCTGTGACGACGGCGCAAGCGAGCGTGGCGCCTTCGGAGTTTCGTTTTGATTGCGATACCCTGGCGTTTCAAAATGCCACCGTGCTGAAGTATAAGGACGGGGTCCCATTTCTTCGCGCAAGATCAGCAAGCGACGATCCCGCTAACAAATATACCCGCCGCTGTTTTGTCATGACGCGTACGGCGATGCAATTCCGCAAGTTCGCCCGTTTCGATCCGCGAGGCGCCTGTTTGGATGACAAAGCGTTAGCCGCTCGAATTCGCTTGGTTACCCGACGACAGGCTTGGGCAGCTCCCCTACCGGAAAATGAGCGAATTGTTTTTCCCTGCTATGTAAATCTGCGCCAGATGAGCAAAGCACGCGTCCGCGTGTTTCAAGAGAATATCGGCAGCGGGTTCGTAACTTATTTTCGGCTCGGCAATGGCCGAATGTTTTTCGAGCACAGTCGCGATTATCAGGAGAGAACTCACGCCAGTCTCGATGCCGCTCTCTCGCATGGCGACCTGTTTGTCGGCTATCTTTCCACTTATCCGAAACTAAGTATTAATCATGCGGTGCTGATTTATGCCCGGAGTAAAGGTGTCCCAGGAGACGAGCTGGAGCATTATCTTGCTTATGATCCAAATCATGCTGAAGCACCGCGCGAGCTAACCTGGTCGCCTCGTAAGCGCGCCTTTGCTTATCAGAAGGACATAGACTTTATCGGGGGATTCGTTCGCGTTTACCAATCTTACAGCAAACCTTTGCAATGAAAACGACCCAACGCCTTTCGACGTGATTCCCAGCAATTCGCGCACAGTGGCAGATTTTTGGCAGCTCAGCGCTTTCGTAGCTCTCGTCCTCCTATCAAGCAGCGCGGCAGCCTCGGATTTTCGTTTCGACCGCGATACGGTCGGCTTCGCCAACGCGACGGTTTTTGAGTATCGCGAAGGCCATCCTTATTTGCGGCAAAGAGAAAAAGGAGAACCGAAAAGGTACACTCGTCGCTGTTTTGTTATGTGTCGGACGACAATGCAGTTCCACAAGTTTGCTCGTTTCGATCCGGATTCCCTTCCATTGGACGATAGTGCGTTAGCCGCCCGCATTCGAAATGTCACCCGTCGGGCGGCTTGGGAAAAGCCGTTGCCGGCTGGTCAGCGCGTCGTCTTTCCGGGCTACGCCAACTTGCGTGCAATGAGCAAGGTGCGGCGCGAAGTTGTGCGGGCAAATATCGGGGTTGGTTGGCCGACTTACTTTCGGTTCGGAAATTTCCGGATGCTTTTCGAGCACGACTCTAGTTACCACACGAAGACCCACTCCAACCTCAATGCAACCTTAGCTCGCGGCGAGTTATTCGTCGGTTTTCTCACAACTTATCCTCGTCTCAGCATCAATCACGCGGTTCTGGTCTACAAACGAAAACCTGCCGCTCAGAGTGGTGGAATTGATCGTTATCTCGTTTACGACCCCAATCATCCGGAATCGCCGCGTGAGCTCACCTGGTCCTCCCACGATCGTGCTTTCGCATATCAAAAAGATTGGGATTTCATCGGCGGCTTTGTGCACGTTTTTCAAATTTACGGCAAATGGCTGCAGTGAAAACGATTCCTTAGGAGCACCGATGCCAGAAAGTCCATCACCGCCCAAGCCAAGTCCACCGAGCCCCACGCCGCCGCCTGAACCGTTGCCGCCGAATCCGCCGGTTCCGCCAGTGGCGAGATGAGAATCCTATTTTTCTGGCGGAAATAAAAACCGTAGCGCCGGTTCGACCCGTGCAGCCCAAGCTGCTTCGCTGTGATCGGCGCCTTGGGCTTCCATGTATTGAAGATCTTTCTGAAATTTCCAGCCTTTCTCAATGAGACGATTGAGTAACTCGCGCGCTTGTTCCCAACCGGGTTCGGCTGTGCCGGTGTCGAGCCAGATTTTCAACGGCGGCTTCTGCTCGATCGAGTCAACGAGTCGATAAATTGCGAAATCGTCCCACCAGATCGATGGCGACATCACCATGAGCCGGCTGAAGACTTGCGGGTACAAAATTCCAATCGCAAGCGTGACGAGACCGCCGAGGGATGAACCACCTAATCCGGTGAATTCCGCATCCGGGTTGGTTCGATATTTTCGGTCAATGTAAGGTTTGAGTTCGTCTATGAGAAAATGCCCATATTGTCGGGCGAGACCTTTACTGCGTCTTTTGCGTTTCGCCTTGGCATCGAGCACTCCCCGCGTCGGAGCGTATTCGTGAATGCGTTGTTCGCCCGTGTTCGCAACTGCCACGACGATGAGCGGCTCGATAAGGCTCTCTTTGATCAACCGTTCGGCGGTTTCGTCTACGCCCCATTCCACGCCTGAAAACGAAGTTGCCGCATCGAAAATATTTTGGCCGTCGTGCAAATAGAGCACGGGATAACGCCGTCGGGAGAGATGGCGGTAGCCGCGTGGCAAATAAACCAGGACGTCACGCCGGTTTCCGAGAATCGTCGACGGAAACGCGCGGTGCCGTTTGATGTTTCCAGTAAGCGTATGCTTGGGCATCGAAAAACGAGACGCTTCGCCGAAGATCAAACGTAGCGCAAGCCCTCAACTCCACGGGTAGTGGCGGATTGGTCTTTTGGCGAGCTTGCGATTTGGCCGTCCCGCAACCAAGATGGACGAGCTATTCAATGAACGAACGTTACATCAAATGGTACACGCCGTGGTTGAACCGCGAATTTGAAATGCTTGCGTTTGGCAACGGGGGCGGTCTCCCGCTGATTCTCTTTCCGACTTCCTTTGGCAGTTATTACCAAAACAAGGATTTTGGCCTGGTCGGATCTGTAAGCAGCTATGTCGATGCCGGTAGAGTGACGGTTTATTGCCCGGACGCCATCGATCTGGAAAGTTTTTACAATAAGTCGATTCATCCAGCCGATCGGATGGGCACGCACAATGCGTACGAAAACGTAATCGTGCGCGACGTGTTCGATCTCGCGCGGCGCGAATGCTCGACTCATCGCGTCGCGGTCTGTGGCGCCTCCCTTGGCGCGTATCATGCTGCCAATATTGCTTTTCGTCATCCCGACACCGTGAGTCATCTAATCAGTTTGAGCGGTTCGTTCGACATCAGCTCATTCTTCGATGGTTATCATGACGACAATATTTATTTCAACAGTCCCTACGAATACCTGCCAAACGTGCCGGATCCGTGGAAATACAACCACATGGGCATGATCCTCGGTACAGGTGAATGGGATAACACGCGCCACGAATCCTACCAGTTGTCGGAAATTTTGAATTCAAAGGGCATCGAGCATTGGCTCGACGATGGAAAATGGCGGGGTCACGACTGGAACTATTGGCGCGACATGCTGCCGTATTACCTCTCGAAGTTGTGATGAGCCACTACTCCGTCATCCCGAGCGAAGTCGAGGGATCCCGTGGCGTTACCTGTTGGTTGCTTCACGGGATTCCTCGACTACGCTTCGCTCCGCTCGGAATGACAGGACAGCAATGAAATTGGTGATTGCCGCTACCGGCGCAAGCGGATCGATCTATCTGCAAAGGTTACTTGCCCAGATTGATTGCGCGGCAAATGAGGTCCACCTGGTCATGAGCGCGCATGCCGGTCAGGTTGCGAAGCAGGAGCTCGGTGATTTCAAAGTCCCAACAAATATTTTCCACCATCCTGAAAATGATATGAACGTGCCATTCGTCAGTGGCTCAGCGCGTTTTGACGCGATGGTGATCGTCCCTTGTTCGATGGCCACGTTGGGGCGAATCGCTGCCGGTTGTAGCGACAGCGTGCTGCTGCGGGCGGCAGATGTTTTCTTGAAGGAACGACGGAAACTGATTCTCATCCCGCGGGAGACGCCGTGGAATTTGATTCACGCGCGGAACGTTGTGACGTTGCTCGAGGCAGGAGCGATTGTGCTGCCGGCGATCCCTTCGTTCTACAGCCGTCCCGCTACCCTAGCCGCAGTCGTTGACACAGTGGTTTGGCGTATTCTCGACCAAATCGGGCTGCCGAACCCTCATACGTATCGTTGGGGAGAGAAAGGCGTCCCGGCGAAACGCAAGCAAAATTGAAGATCGAAGGTTGGCTTGGGCGATGGTTGATCGCGTTCGGATTTTGGGTGCTGCAGATTTGGGCGCGTACGCTGCGTTATGAAGTCGATGACCGAGCGGGAGTTGCCGGCAAACCGGTGACGGAAAATTATATCGGCGCCCTCTGGCACAATCGCTTGCTTATCTTTCCGTTAGTTTTGCGGCGGTTTTTGCCAAATCGCCATGGCGCGGCCCTTATTAGCGCCAGCCGTGATGGCGATTTGCTCGCCGATGCAATCCATCGTTTTGGCTACGATGTGGTTCGCGGTTCGAGTTCGCGACTTGGAGCGAGCGCGATTCTTCAGCTGACGGAGGCGCTCGCGGCCGGTCGCGATGTGGTGATCACTCCGGACGGCCCGCGTGGCCCGGCTTACGAACTTGGTCCGGGGATTATTTTCCTTGCCCAGAAATCAGGTGCCGCGGTGTTGCCGATGAATCTGGAATTCTCGCATTGCTGGCGGCTGGGAAGCTGGGATCGCTTCATCCTGCCACGACCCTTCGCCAAAGTGCGCGTGCTGGTTGGCGAGCCGCACCGCGTTGGAATGACGGGGACACGGGAGGAATTTGAAACGGAGCGTCTGGCCTTGCAGAACGCAATGATGTCGCTGGTTGAAATGCGCTAACGCGATTAACATAACACTCACTTGCACGCCGGGCGCTCGCAGGCAGGATTGCCTGCTCACTATGCCCAACCTCATCGATGGACGCGCGATCGCGGAGAAAGTTTATATCGATCTTCGTCGTGAAATCGCGGAACTAAAAGCAAAAGACATCACGCCGGGCCTTGCCGTGGTTCTCGTAGGCGACGACCCGGCATCGCGCGCGTATGTGCGTTCGAAAGACAAAATGTGTCGCGAGCTTGGACTGCACTCATTGAAATTGGAGTTGCCGGCATCAACGACTCAGACTGAGCTTCTGGATCGCGTCGAAGAATTAAATTCTGACCCCATCATTCATGGAATCCTTGTACAATCCCCACCGCCTGGACATATCGACGAAGGAGCAATCGTGCGCGCGCTCGATTCACGCAAAGATGTGGACGGATTCCATCCGGAAAACGTCGCAAAACTTGTGCTCGATGATCCCAGCGGCTTTGTCCCGTGCACGCCGTTGGGCATCCAGCGCCTGCTAATTGAAAGCAAGACCAACATTAACGGCGCACATGTCGTGGTTCTTGGCCGCAGCATGATCGTGGGTAAACCGTTGGCTGTGCTTCTGATGCAGAAAAATGCAAACGCCAATGCCACAGTCACCGTGGTGCATTCACGCAGTCGCGACCTCGCGGAGATTACTCGCTCGGCGGACATTATCGTCGCGGCAATTGGTCGCGCCGGATTTGTCAAAGCCGATCACGTGCGCGAGGGCGCCGTCGTCATTGATGTTGGGATTAATCGCGTCGAGGACGCAGCGGCCGAGCGTGGTTATCGCCTGGTCGGTGACGTCGCGTTTGACGAAGTATCAAAAAAAGCAGGCGCGATCACGCCGGTACCCGGTGGCGTCGGGCCGATGACCATTGCGATGCTGATGTCCAACACGGTCAAAGCGGCTCGACAATCGCTGATTGAAATGACGAAGCACGAATGACGAAATCGGAAAGGGGTAAAGCGGATAAAGCGTGTTGGAACGAGGCAAAACCAAATTTCTTCCCGAAAGGCCGCTAAGAACAAATGGCCGCGGAATGCGGCACCATTGTTTCGTCATTCGAATTTAGTCATTTTCGGGAGAAACGATTTTCCGCGTGAGCAAGCGCACGATCGCTGGTTGAATTTGAGCGGCGCGCACAAAAGCTGAACCGATGCGAGGCAATAGGACCGCGTCGCGCGCCAGTCGATTGATCCAGAGTCTTCCTCGATACATTTCGGCGGAGGCGCGAGCGAAATCGCGGAGTGCTAATTGTCGATCTTCGCCTCTAACGATCTTCGCAACCGCCGCTGCTGCGAGTTCCCCTGAGCGGAGTGCGTAATAAATTCCTTCGCCGGTAAATGGCTCCACGACGCGAGCGGCGTCGCCGACAAAAAGAAGATTTTCATGTGCGCAAGGAACGGGCGCACGGGTGAGCGGTGTGATGGTGCGCCAGGGTTGATCGACGGGGATTTCGAAATGTCGTTGCGCCCATCGCCGGAGTCTGGAAATCGTGGGTGGCCTGCCCACGAGGCAAAGATTGAGCTCAGTTTCGTTTACTGGAGCCTGACCTGAGTACCCTTCTGGAAGAAATTGCAGCACGATGCGCGAGCCGAAATTTTGCGGAAGCGGGATGTGCGCTTGCAACGCGACGCGTTCGCGTGCTGGGTGGGGCAGCAAATTGCGCAGCCGCGCCACGGTGGAATTTCGTCCATCTGCGCCGATTAATGTTCGTGCATGAAAACTTTCGCCAGTGGCAGTCGCAATTCTCCAACCCTCTTCATGGGCCAGTGCGGTGACAGTTATTTCCTCGCGAACTTGCGCGCCAAGTTCGCGCGCCCGTTTCAGCAAGAGATCATCGAAGAAACTGCGTTTTACCGAGATCTCGCCCGCCTCAGGCGGGTCTCCGGTTGGAAGTTGGACAATAACTTTGTGACCGTCGATGGCGATGAACTCGACTGAGGTGAGTTTGGAATGCGCCAAATCCAAAACCCGTGGCGCGAGCGCGAGGCGGTCCAATACAGGCCAGCACGATGGATTTAAACAATCGCCACATACTTTTTCTCGCGGAAATCTTTCCCTTTCGAGGACAAGCGTGTGCAAACCAGCCAGAGCGCAGAATGCCGCACAACTCGATCCGCCCGGGCCGCCGCCGACAATCGCTACATCAAAAATTTCCATCGGACGTACTTTCACGGAAGGTAACGAAGACAACGAAGGCTCTTCAGGCCCTTTGCTCTCTTTATTGCCTTCAGTTTATAATCTCTCCGCAGTCCGGCTTTGGCGGCACTGGCGCGCGATTCAATACCAGAGCAAATTGAGTTAGATGAACTGGTCTCTGCCAATCTTCCGCATCGCCGGCATTCAATTGCGGATTCACATCACCTTCTTACTGCTGATTGGCTGGCTGGCATTCGGCTATTACGCGCAAGGCGGTTCCGCGGCGGCGGCGAGCCGCGTGATATTTGTTTTGCTACTTTTCCTTTGCGTGGTGCTGCATGAATTCGGGCACGCATTCGCTGCGAAAGCGTTTGGGATCAACACGCCGGACATTACGTTGCTGCCGATCGGCGGTGTGGCGCGATTGGAACGCATGCCGGAAGAGCCGGTGCAGGAATTAATCATCGCAGTGGCAGGGCCCTTGGTGAATGTGGTGATCGCGCTCGGATTGTTCATTGCAGGCGGATCGCAAGCGTTACTGAATCCATCGAGCGTTGAAGGCGGCGGTCTCGTTGCGCAGTTGATGACGATAAACATCATGTTGGTGCTTTTTAATTTGCTGCCGGCATTCCCAATGGATGGTGGGCGCGTGTTACGCGCTCTGCTCGCCACACGGCTGAGTTATGCGCGCGCCACACAGGTCGCTGCGAACGTCGGGCAGGGTTTTGCATTCATCTTTGGTTTCGTCGGTTTGCTTTGGAATCCGTTTCTTCTTTTCATCGCGCTTTTCGTTTATATCGGGGCGTCTCAGGAAGCGGCCCTGGCGCAGATGAAAGATGTCTCGCGACGGTTCCCGGTCTCCAGCGCGATGGTGCGGGAGTTTCGAACCCTTTCGGAAGATGCCACCCTCCAAGAAGCGGTCGACGCATTGCTTGCGACTTCGCAGCATGACTTTCCAGTCGTTGATGACACCGGCGCCGTCGCCGGATTGTTGACGCGTCAAGATCTGATTGGTGCGCTGCGCAAGAACGATCCTGCGATTCGCGTGGGCGACGTGATGCGTCGGGATATTCCTACCGTAACCACTGGAACGCGTTTCGAAGACGCGTTCCGTATCATGCAGGAGTGCAACTGTCCGGCGGTGCCAGTGCTCGATCGGATGAAGCGCCTAGTCGGTTTGCTCACGCCGGAGAACGTGACCGAACTGATGATGGTGCAATCGGCAATGCCGCCGCGGCGGGTCTTGTAAATGCAATGGGACGGCGTGCAGAGGACTGCCCGCCCTACCAGTGTGTTTGGTTTCGTGGGTAGGGCGGGTCACCGCGTGCGTGCCGCCTTGCCTTGATTTAACCTCGCTGCTGCCTACGAGCTGATGCGCATTGGCATCAGGACGTAGAGAAATGGAGTCTGAATTTTCAATACACCCGGACTCATCTCGTCGATGAGATCGAGAAAGACTTCGTCCTCAGTCAGCGCGCGCAGTGGGGCCATGAGAAATTCTGGATTAAACGCGATGGAAAATTCGCGACCCTTGTAGGCAACAGCGAGCGATTCCTTGGCTTCTCCGACTTCCGGAGTGGTCGCGGTAATATCGATGTTGTTCTTGGTGAAATTTAATTTAACCGAATGCGATTTGTCGCTGGCGAGCAACGAGACGCGGCGCAGCGAATTCAGAAACGTTTCGCGCTCGAGTTTTATTCGCTCTTTTGCCTCAGACGGAATGACCTGGCGATAGTTTGGATAATTGCCTTCGATCAATTTCGAGACGAGCAGCGTCTTGCTGAGATCAAAAGCGATCTGCCCGCTGCCCATGCTGACCTTGATTTCGCCATCATCGCCAAGCAGGCGTTGCAATTCCGTCACCGCCTTCGTTGGAACAATAAAGTCCGCCTCATGGCTGCGCGGGAATTCCAATTCGATTTCGACCATGGCAAGTCGCCGGCCGTCTGTCGCGACCAGCGTCAGTTTGTTCTCCTTGAAGCTGAACAGAATACCATTGAGCACGTAGCGAGTCTCGTCCGTTGAGATCGCATAGGAAGTCTTGCGCAACCCGTCGCGCAAATCCTTCTGCCGAATCGTGACAACCTTCGCGTCCTCGAATTTCGGCAACGGCGGAAATTCTTCTTCCGGCAGCCCGAGAATTTTGAAAAAGCTTTGGCCGCTCCGGATGGAGGCGGCATTTTTTCCGTTAACATCTATCTGAATCTCACTCGAAGGCAGTTCACGGACGATGTTGAAGAGGCGACGAGCAGGAAGCGTGGTCGCTCCCTCTTTTTCTACGTCCGCTTCACAACTGCCGCGCACACCGACGTCAAGATCTGTTGTGGTGAGATGAATTTCGTCACCGTGCGCCTGCAAAAGAACATTGGAAAGGATAGGAAGAGTAGTGCGGGTGCTGACGACGTTTTGGACCTGCTGCAGACCTTCGAGCAGTTTTTCTTTCGCTACACTAAATTTCATTATGACGGTCTAAGATGTAAAGCTTTGGGTTTTATTCGGCAACCGCAAATCTCTCCAATGTCTGGGCAGTCTACCGCGGCGGATTCGTGTCGCCGCGCCGACCGAATGTTGTAGCTGCGGTAGCCGGAATCGCAAGCTAGAAACGCACTCAACGTTGAAGGGAACTGTCAATGAAGGATATCGTCTGGCGAAGGTTGTCTTGTTCGGTCATTCGTCTCTTTACCAGTTTGCAGGCGTGCAGCACAGTGCCGTGATCGCGCCCCCCGAATGCATCGCCAATTTCGTTCAGGGACGCCTTGGTAAGCTCGCGCGCGAGATACATCGCCACTTGCCGCGGAAAGGCGATGCTGGCCGGGCGCCGCTTGCTTGTCATATCGGCTATGCGCACATCGAAATGTTCGGCCACGCGCCGTTGAATCTGCTCGATCGTGATGGAATGGCGTCCTTCCTCCTGCAAAATATCCTTTAGCAAATGCTCCACGACCTCTTGCGTCAGTTCCTTGCCGCTGAGTGACGCAAACGATGCGACTCGCATGAGCGCGCCCTCCAACCGACGGACATTTGTGCGAATGCGGCTGGCAAGAAATTGAAAAACTTCGTCCCGCAATACGATCTGCATGCCGCGAGCTTTTTTCCGCAAGATCGCCATGCGCGTCTCGATGTCCGGCGGTTGAAGCTCCGCAGTGAGCCCCCACTCAAAGCGCGAAACTAGGCGGTGCTCCAGATTCGCAATCTCGGACGCGGGCCGATCGCTGGAAAGGACAATCTGTTTATGTCCATCGAAAAGCGTATTAAAAGTGTGAAAGAATTCTTCCTGGGAACGCTCTTTGCCCCCGAGAAATTGGATGTCGTCAATCAGGAGGAGATCAGCCTGCCTATAACGCTTCCGGAATTTGACCAGATTGCTGTGTTGGATCGCGTCGATGAACTCGTTGATGAACAGTTCACTGGAGAGGTACATCACCTTCACGTTTTTCTTCTTGGCCCAGACATATTGGCCGATGGCCTGCATCAGGTGGGTCTTGCCAAGACCGACACCGCCATAAATGAACAGCGGGTTGTAGGTGCGTGCGGGCGCCTGCCCCACGGCGAGAGCGGCGGCATGCGCAATTTCATTGTTCGGACCAACCACGAAGGATTCGAATGTGTTCCGTGGATTGAGCCCGGGCACGGTTGCGCCTAGTTTGGTGTCGGCGGGGGGGTCTGGTAAAATTGTTTCCAGCGGCGCGGCATCCTGGGCAGGCATTTGCACGCTAGTTCCCGACGTAGAGCAGAACTTTACTGGGCGCGGGCCGCCGAAAGTGGTCACGATCGCAGTCTGCAGGGCCGGCATATAATTACTTTCTATCCAAAACTGATAGATGTTATTTGGAACGCGAAGCGTGAGCGATTTCTCTTTGGCCTCAACAAGCTCGACCGCCGAGAACCAGCGTTTAAAACTATCGGAGCTAATCTGTGGTTTAAGCGCGGCTGATAATCGTTGCCACAGCTGCGTACATTTCTTGTCCATAGCCGACTTGTTAACAGTGTTACACAATCGCCACACTCGCTGATATTGCGGATAATTGTCCGCAAAAAGGGGAGCGACCTTGAACCGATCTCCAACTCAATCCGCTGGAGAAATGCGGAAAAAAAATGTCAAAAACACATAAATACGAGGGAAAACAGACTCTGCCGCGCTTTAGCGATCCATTGAATGCGTCCAGGCAGACCTGCGCGTCCCATCGTTGTTCCGGGAAGCTCTTCGTTCCGTTCATTCTCGCCGCTAAAAGTTTCTCAGAAATGTTCACAACTTATTCACACGCGCTCTTGTCTCTTCCTCGCCAGCGGGCTTCAGACTAGAAATCGCTTTCAAAATCCACAAGAAAAAAAATGAAAAAAAAGAATTTTATTTTTCATCACGAGCAAAAATTTTCTTGACTAGAAAAGAGAAACACGCGTGTCCGAGGGAAACAAAAAAACAATCTCGCCGCGGATTTGTTCGTGACAGAAGCAGTCGTTGTAGCGAAGCGATCAATCGATTCACATCGCCATGGGGGCGCTACTCTCGATTTGACCGAATTGACCCGTGCACGCAATTTTCCCGCCTCCACAGTGGCACTGAGATGCCGATCAAAATGCGGGCGACGCACACGAAGATGAAAAACTGGCGGACGAAGTGTCTCTTTAATCGCAAGGGTAGAAGAGTATGCCGAATTCTTTCGACCAGCGTCATCGCCCTTCTTTTGTCCACTGCGCAGGCATATTCCGTTGATGAGCTGTCGCCACCGTTCGGCTTTCGTTGGAACGACTCGATGGCGCGTGTGGAATCAGTGCTGCGCGGCGCAAAAGCGAAGGTCACCTCGCGGGACAAAAAGGAAAACCGGGATGTCTGGACGGTGGAAGGTCTGGTTCATCCAGGGTTAAAGCGCACGCTGTTTACTTTTAAGCAGAGAGCGCTTGTTGCGGTGGAGTTGCAATACGAATACCCGGACCGGTCGATCGAATGGTACAACCAGCGGATGGGAGAAATTCGCAAATATTTCGACGAAAAGTACGGCACGGGAAAACTGGTATCACGTTCGCGCGATACAGACACCGAAGTCATCCAGACGCTGGTTGGCTATCAATGGATGGTCGGCGCGACGATGCTCGAGCTTTTTTACTTCTCTGCCCAGCGCGGTCAGCTGCTTTACCGAACAATCACGGTTGACTATAAGGCGATGTAATCGGTCTCGCCGCCATGAATGGCGCATTTCGCTATTATTGCTGATAGCTTTTTTCTAGTGTTCGCGGACCGGACAAGTTATGACGTCCTGCTACGAATGAGCCGAGGAGTTGTTCATGTCAGCGTCTGATGTCGCCGGATCCGTTAGTTCCACCGCCGCCGAAATTCTGGCGAAGCTTGGAACCGATCCCAGGACGGGTCTGAATCCCGGTCAACTCCAGGAACATCTGAGTAAGTACGGGCCCAACGCGCTGCCGGAGGAAAAGAAAAGCGCGGTTTCGGCTTTCCTCGCTTATTTCTGGGGGCCCATACCATGGATGATCGAGGCCGCAGCCCTGATGGCACTGATTGTAGGAGACTGGGGCGATCTTACGATCATTACCTCGCTTCTATTGTTCAACGCTCTGTTAGGGTTCTGGGAGGAACACGAAGCTTCCAACGCGCTCGACGCTTTGAAGAACTCTCTGGCTTTAAAAGCGCGCGTGCTTCGCAGTGGAAAATGGGAGCAAGTCGATGCGCGGACGCTTGTGCCCGGAGACATCGTTCGCTTGTATCTTGGCGACGTCGTGCCCGCCGATTGTAAGCTCATCCAGGGCGACTACATCAGTATCGACCAATCCGCGCTCACGGGAGAATCGCTGCCGGTCACGAAGAAGTCCGGCGAGGACGCATATTCGGGCTCCGTCGTTAAGCAGGGGGAAATGGTCGCAGTGATTACTGCAACCGGAGTGAACACGTTTTTTGGACGCACCGCAAAACTGGTGGCAGGCGCCGGAAGCGTTTCCCATTTCCAGAGAGCCGTGATGAAGATCGGCAACTTCCTGATTATCCTGGCGCTGGTTCTGGTCGTGATTTTGGTGGCCAGCCGCCTTTTCGACATGCGCGGCCACTACGATCGGGCTGTTTTGTTAAGGCTCGCCGAAATCGTTCTTATTCTTTTAGTAGCCTCAGTGCCTGTGGCCATGCCTGCCGTCCTCTCGGTAACGATGGCTCTGGGCGCTCGGATGCTTGCCAGGAGCAAAGCAATTGTTTCTCGACTGGAGTCAATCGAGGAATTGGCGGGCGTTGATGTGCTTTGCTCCGATAAGACTGGCACGTTGACCCAGAACAAGCTGACCCTCGGTGACCCAGAGCCCTGGGGGGGCACCGACGCGGCAACATTGATTCTCATGGCATCGCTAGCCTCGCGCGCGGCAGATGACGATCCGATTGATCTCGCAGTAATGGCTGGCCTAAAGGACCCTGCCGTACTTAGGAGCTATCAACAGGAAAAATATGTCCCCTTCAATCCGGTGGATAAACGGACCGAGGCAACGATTAAGGATACTTCCAGTAAGCTTTTTCGAGTTACCAAAGGGGCGCCGCAGGTGATCCTCGCGCTGACAAAGCTCTCTGGTAGCGACCTCAAGAAAGCCAGCCAGACTGTAGACAGTTTAGCTGGTCGCGGCTATCGCACCATTGGCGTCGCTGCCGCCCAAGGCGATGGCCCCTGGATATTCCTGGGAATTCTACCGTTACTGGATCCGCCTCGACCGGATTCCAAAAGCACCATCGCGAGGGCTGGCGCCTACGGAGTGAAGGTAAAGATGGTTACTGGCGATAACGTGGCTATCGCCCGCCAGATCGCAGTGGAACTGAACATGGGCACAAATATCCAGCCGGCAACGGAACTCTTCCCTGGCGACGTTACAAAAGGCCAAATCCCGTTGGATGCTGCGGAGAAAATCGATCAGGCCGATGGTTTCGCTCAGGTTTTCCCGGAACATAAATACGCCATTGTAAAAATATTGCAGGAGAATGGCCACATCGTGGGCATGACCGGTGACGGCGTCAATGACGCTCCCGCTCTAAAGCAAGCAGATGTAGGTATCGCCGTTTCCGGAGCGACCGAAGCAGCTCGGGCGGCAGCAGCTTTAATTCTAATTGCTCCCGGTTTGTCGGTCATTATCGAAGGGATTGCGGAAGCAAGGCGTATCTTCGAGCGGATGATGAGCTACGTGTTGTATCGCATTGCCATGACTATCGCCATCATGGTGTTTGTGGTGCTGGCATCGATCTACTACCATTTCTTTCCTCTGACCGCGATCATGCTTATCGCGCTCGCTCTCCTGGACGACGTGCCTATCATGACTATCGCCTTTGATAACGCCAGCGTGCCGCCTCGACCGGTTAAATGGGAGTTGGACCGAGTCTTGGTGATTTCGTCTGTGTTGGGGTTACTTGGTGTTATTCAAAGCTTTGGTTTGCTCTACCTGGGTGACACTCTTCATCACCTCGATCATCCACAGCTGCAGACGATGATGTTCCTCCAGCTCGTAGCGGGGGGTCACCTCATGTTATTCGTGACTCGCACTCGGGGGGCTTTGTGGAAGCCGCCCTATCCAAACCCCAAGCTCTTCTTTGCGATTGTGGCCACGCAGATCATCGCCGTGTTAATGTGCAGCCAGGGTTGGCTGATGCCGCCGCTTCCCTGGAGGATCATCGGTTTTGTTTGGGCTTACAACCTCGTGTGGATGATCGTGCAGGACATCATCAAACTAGGGGTTTATGGAATTCTCGATCCAGCTCATTCGTGGAAGAGATCGCTTTTTCAGCCACTGCGAGTTCCCATGACAGGTGGGACAGAGACAATTCGCTAAGCAAGGAGAACAAGATGTCTAACTACCGAAAAAAACTCATCGTGAAATCGGGATCCAGGATCAGGCTAAAACATTTCGACCCCGGTTTTCACGGCAAACATGAGTCGCACAAATCAGTTTTGCCAAAGATTCAGGAGAACCTCCGGAAGATGGAGGGACTGCAATACCGCATGTACGCGGAGAATAAGCATTCGCTTCTCATTGTGCTGCAGGGACTCGACGCTGCAGGGAAGGACGGCGTAGTCCGCCACGTTTTGACCGGTATGAATCCGTCAGGTTGCATCTCTGTTAACTTCAAGCAACCGACGAGGGAGGAGCTGGCGCACGATTTTCTCTGGCGTGTGCACCCGCACGCGCCAGCCAAGGGCTCGGTCGCTATTTTCAATCGTTCCCACTACGAAGACGTGCTGGTAGCAAGAGTACACGGCCTCGTGCCTGAAAAGGTCTGGTCGAAACGATACGATCAGATAAACGATTTTGAACGGCTAATCACAACCGAAAACGACACAACCATTCTCAAATTTTTTCTGCATATCTCCAAAGAGGAACAGCTTGCCCGGTTCAAGAAGCGACTGGATGACCCTGATCGTCAGTGGAAGATCAGTGACTCGGATTATAAGGAACGCGAATATTGGGGTGATTACATCGAGGCGTTCGAGGACGTGCTTAACAAGACGAGCACCGAGCATGCTCCCTGGTTTATCATTCCATCGGATCATAAGTGGTTTCGCGACTTGGCTATTTCGCAGATCGTTGTCCGGCAGATGGAAGAGATGGACATGCAATTACCCAAGCCGACTGTGAACCTCGCGCAGATTCGCCGCGAATATCATCAGGCGGCCGCCTAGGAGAACTCTGGCTGAAGAAAGCGGCAGATCGCCTTGACACAGCAAGGCGGCTACAACAACGCGATAATCAATGACTGACTTATCGCCATCCCAACGCCTGACAGGACTACTAGACGAGTCGCCGCTTAAACCGATCCAGCGATGGCTTTGGGTGCTTTCAACCGGAGGCACATTACTTGATGGCTTCGTAATCTTTGTTCTTGGCGTGGCGATGCCACTGATCATCGCTGAGTTTCGTCTCACACCGGATGTGGTAGGGCTCATCGGCGCAAGTCTGGTGTTTGGCGCTGTCTTTGGGGCCGGACTCGGCGGGCCGGTGGCAGATCGTCTCGGCCGAAAGAAGTTGATGCTCGCCGACATGATAATCATTGCCACGGGCGCCGCGACCAGCGCGCTGGCCAATGGCTTTCCACTGCTCTTTATCGGACAGCTTCTCGTTGGGGTGGGAGTCGGCGTCGATTTTCCAGCGAGTAGTAGTTACGTTTCTGAAGTACTGCCGAAACGCAGTCGCGCGCGAATGATGGTCGCTACGATTGCCTGTCAATCAGTCGGTATGTTGCTTGCCGCTGTGATTGCACTCTTCCTGCTAAAGAATGTGCACAGCGCCCAAACGTGGCGGCTTTTTCTGGCGATCGAAGGCGTCATTGCGCTTCTCTTTTTCTTGCTGCGTCTTTCGGAACCAGACAGTCCGCATTGGTTGATGACTCGAGGCAGATTTGCCGACGCAGCGCAGGCGTTCATCCGAATCATGCCTGAGCAGCGCGAGGCAGTGCTACAAATTACCAGCGATGGCGGAGACCCAAACGTTGCAAATTCGGTCCTGCCGCCGAAATCACCCGGAATAGCGATTCTTTTCTCTCGCGATTATCGAGCTCGAACCATGCTTGTCGCAGTCCCCTGGTTCTTGATGGATATCGCCACCTATGGCGTAGGACTTTTCACTCCGATTATCCTCGGCGCGATTGATGTCTCCGCTAAGAGGGTTGGCGTCATCGCCCGTGACTTCGCGGACGCCAGAGGAAGCGCTGCAATCGATTTTTTTCTACTGTTAGGGTTTCTTGTCGGAATTTGGGCCGTTCCACGATTCGGGCGGATCCGAATGCAGGCCATCGGTTTCGCAGGCATGGCTTTCGGCATGTTGGTGCTCATGATCGCTGTTTCCCTATCGAATTCTTTTGCAGGCGCGGGAAACATTCCGCTCGTGTTCGCCGGGTTCATTCTGTTCAACTTGGTAATGAACGCCGGACCTAATTCCACCACGTTTACCCTTGCTCCCATCCTGTTTCCCACGCAATTGCGGGGTACCGCCAGCGGTTTCGCTGCGGGTGTAGCCAAAATCGGAGCGACTCTGGGTGTTTTCCTGCTGCCAATCTTAAAAGCTAAGTGCGGCGTTCCAGCAGTCCTGGGAATGATGGCGGTGGTCAGTGTCCTGGGTCTCGTCGTTACTCTGGTTTTTGGGCGCGAGGACAGCGAATAGGTTTTCGACTTGTCCGAGGTGTTTATCTCGTCGGAACTGATTAGATCTAATCAGGCGATGCAGCGAACCGCGAACCAGCCTGCTATACACCTTCCGCGTGTCGGCCATCCACCCTTTGGCTGCGAGTTACGCTTTACCGGGCTCTCGGTCGCTGATCTTGTGTTTCGTTAGCCGGCGATTTCGGCTTGTCGCGACACGTCCAGTCCTTCGTACGTTTCTGCGACGATATGATCGACCACCGCTTTCATATCATGTGTGCGTTCGAACACGGCAAGTTGTCGATCTGCACCGGTGCCTTCACGCATGATCCGCTCGATGTGCGCCATCTCGCGGTGCGTACCGAGCTCGTCCGCCTCGCTGGCCACGAATTCGAGTAATTCGTTTAGCAAGCTGCGCTCTTCCACTTCCGCTTCCCGGCCGAAATCGATCAGCTTTCCGTCGATGCCGTAGCGCGCCGCGCGCCACCGATTTTCATCCAGAAGACGACGCCGGTAAATCCGGAAAGTGGTGTTTCGCCAGAGCAATTTGAAAAGCTTGGCGATAACGGCCTGGATCAAACCCGCGATCGCAAGAGTGTCTTCTACTCGGGTCTGGGCGTCGCAGACACGCACCTCCAGCGTATCGAAGAATGGATGCAGCCGGATATCCCACCAGATTTTTTTCGCATTATCGACGCAACCGGTCTTGACCAGCAGCTTGCAGTAATCTTCGTACTCGGAAAGGCTCTCGAACGCGTCGGGAATCCCGGTGCGCGGAAAACGCTCAAACACTTTCAGACGATAACCTTTCAAGCCCGTGTCCTGGCCGACCCAGAACGGCGAGTTGGCCGAGAGCGCGTAAATGTGCGGGAGAAAATAGCGCGCTTGATTCATGACGTGAATGGCGCTTTGCCGATCCGGAATGCCGACATGCACGTGCAATCCGAAGATGAGATTGGCACGCGCGAGCTGTTGCATGTCCTTGACGATCTCCTGATATCGCTCGCCTTGAGTAATGAGTTGATCGCGCCAGTGCGAAAACGGATGCGTACCTGCCGAAGCAATCTTTAGTCCGCTGCCACTCGCGAGTTCCGCGAGTTTGGTGCGCAGTTCGATGACATGGGCACGCGCATCGACAACCGATTGGCAAATTTCAGTGCCGAGCTCAACGACCGATTGGTGCATCTCCGGCTTGATCTGCTCTTTGAGCGTAACTTTCCCGCCCTCGAGAATTTCCTGGATGTGCGACCGCAGCTCGCGTGTCTCCGGATCGATGATGGCGAATTCCTCTTCGATACCGAGAGTAAACGTGTGGTTCTTATTCGCCATGGAGGGTATCAAATGTCCCTCAAAAATGCCCGCATGTCATCCCGAGCGGAACGAGGGATCTCACAGGAGTCGTGGGGCACACAAGTTCACCTGTGTGATCAACTTATTGTGTGGGCTCCCTCGTCATCTTCGCGACTTGGGAATCACACGCGAAGCTGATTGTCGATCTTATGCGAGATCGCTGAACGCACGTCGCGCCACTGCCGCTTGAACGAATTTGCCCCAGCTTAAATTATCACGCCCGGGTTTGTGCTCGCGCGCTTTACGGATCACCATTTCGGAGACCGCTTCGACCACCCATTCGAAGTTTGCCTGACCCACGTTGGCCGCTTCCGCATCCGGTGCGGGATTGCAAAAATCAATCGCGACCGGTACGCCGTCGCGAATTGCAAACTCGACCGTGTTCAAGTCGTAACCAAGAAACTGGTTCAGCGTCAGCACGTCCTTCTCGACTCTTTGGAGAATATCTTTCGGCGCCTGCCATTCGGTTTGATAGCGCAAATGATAAGGATGCCGCGGCTCGTACGGCATAATCCGCACGTGCCGTTGATCGATTGAATAGCAGCGGAAGTACATGTCGAATTTCACTTCCTCCTGCAACATCATTACCAGCTGGTCAGTCTCGCTGTAGGCGCGATAGAATTCCTCCGGGTTATGCAAGCGATAGACATTCTTCCAACCGCCGCCCGCGAACGGTTTGAAGAACGCGGGCCAGCCGACGTAGCTGAAAATCCCTTCCCAATCGAGCGGGTAACCCAGATTACGAAATGACTTGTCGTTCGTGTCCGCTGGCGGTTGGTTCGATGGGAGTAAAACCGTTCGCGGGACGGCGACGCCGATCTTGGTCGCCAGCGCGTTGTTGAAGAATTTTTCATCAGCGCTCCACCAGAACGGATTATTCACGACTGCCGTGCCGGTGAGGGCGGCGTTCTTCAGCCAGGCCCGATAGAATGGGACGTCTTGCGAGATGCGATCGATCACCACGTCGTAGCCGCATGGCTCCCCCTGAATCACCTTGTCGATTCTGACAAATTCCGCGACGATGTCTTTGCCGCCGGTTTTCTGATTCACCCGCTCCACGAATGCCGGTGGGAAACTGTGTTCCTGGCCAAAAAGAATTCCGATTTTTTTCATAGTTCGTTGCGTGTCATTCCGAGCGGAGCGAAAGCGTAGTCGAGGAATCCCGCGGAGCAACCGCTGATGAGGCTACGGTATCCCTCGACTTGGCTTGACATGACAAGAAGTAAAACCCAGAGCGTGAGTTTGAATCCGCATCGCACAAGAATAAGGTAAGCCATGGTCAAGAAACTGCTGCACACGCGATACCGCGTACAAGACCTGGAGAAAACGGTTTCTTTCTACAAGGATGTGCTGGGACTCAAGGAGCTTCGCCGTCACACTTCTGGTCGCGGATCACAGCTCGTGTTCTTAAAAGCTCCCCATGGCGACGAGGAGATTGAGATTTGTAAATTTGACGACAGCGGGCCGATAATGGTCGGCCCCGATCTTACGCATCTCGCCTTTGAAGTGGACGATCTCGAGAAGTTCGCGAAAGAGGCAGCAGCAAAAGGTCATCCGCTATCCGATGGACCGCATTCAACCGGCACCAGTAAAATCGCATTCATCGACGCGCCAGAAGGCTACGAGATCGAATTGATCGAGCACGCGGGGAAATCGTAGATATAGCAATGGCATATGCGACCGGCGCTTGCGCCGTTAAAGCTTTTATCGCTTATTTCCGATCCATGAAATTGTCGCGTAACTGGCTCTGGTTCCTTTGCGTTCTCATCCTGGCATCAGTTCCAACCGCATGGAGCCAGGACGCCGCTGACTCCTCCGAAGCCGTACGACCGAGTGGGGTCTCCGGTTCCGTCCGCAAAGCGAAGGCGGTTACTGCGAAAGATAAAATCGCTAAAGCTAATCGCTCCGACGACGAACAGGACGCTAATGCCGAACCGACTCCGACTCGCAAAGCAAAGACATCGAAATCGACTCACCCCCGCTCACATCGGGCCCGCGCAAAGTCGAAGGAAACACCGGAAACAATCCCTGCGCCGACCGAGTACACTCCCGAGGGAATACCAAAGACCAGCGCAGTTTCAGTGATTGTGGTGGACGCGAATACTGGCAAAACCTTGTACGAAAAAAATCCGGATCAGTTCAGGGCTGCAGCGAGTACGCAAAAATTACTTACGGCGCTCATTGTAGCGGAGAGCGGTTTTCTGGACCGGCAGGTCACAGTGCAACCAACAGATACAATGGCTGAGCCGGTGAAGTTGAATATCAAAGCAGGCGACGCTTATCAACGAATCGATCTTCTGCGTGCGCTGCTTGTAAAAAGCCCTAATGACGTTGCAAGATGCCTGGCCCGGGATAATGCCGGCAGCATCGAAGCGTTTGCGGAGGTCATGAACAGACGTGCCCAACAGCTTGGAGCTGGGCATTCGCACTTTGTGAATCCGAATGGTTTGCCAGTGCCGGGACAGTACTCCACCGCGCGCGACCTTTCGCTCATCGCGCGCGCTGCTTATGCAAATCCGACAATCCGCTCGATCGTTTGTCTTCCGCAGCTTGTTTTTCGCTTTGCCAACGGTCGCACACGCGAGCTTGAAAATACCAACAAGCTTCTCAGGCGGCTCCCATACTGCAACGGGATGAAAACCGGTTACACCGATTCCGCAGGCAAATGTCTGATCGCGAGCGGTACGCGTCCCGGCAGGGATGTGATTGTCGTTGTGTTGGGCGACACCTCCAGTCGAGTCTGGCGCGATGCCTCCGCGCTACTCTCCTGGAGTCTCTGGATGTAAAACCTCCGCTGCGCCAGCCAGGTTTGGGCTTCTTTCATGCCGAGACGCCACGAGATGCTCGAACAGCGCGCGGAGCCAGCGGAGAAAAAATCGCAGGGCAACGCCGAACGACATCTTTGATTTCCCGCGAGCGCGTTCACGAAAGACGATGGGAATCTCAAGTACACGCAGTGTTCCGCGCGCGCGCAACATTGTTTCGAAAACAATTTTGAAACCGCTGGTTTGCGGCGCGAGTTCCAACAATTGGTAACGTCCGATGGCAAAGAAACCGCACATGGAGTCATGAAGACCAGTGAGCGGGTGCGCAAGTGTTGCCCCCGCTCGCGACACGGCCCGCCGCCACGCCGGCCAGCCCGGCGTCGACCCGCCCTTCACATAGCGGCTGCCGACCACAAGGTCTGCGGTGCCGGCAAACAGTGGCGCCACCAAATCTTCGATCCGGTCAGGTGGATGACTCAGGTCTGCGTCCATCACGAGCAGAACTTCTCCGCGCGCGGCTCGCGCGCCCGACATGATCGCTGTCGCTAATCCAGGACCTGCGCCGTCCTGCTCGATTAAGCGGATCGGGTGGGTACCCGCGAGCGCGCGAATTTTGTCGCAAGTTGCGTCAGTAGAATGATCGTCAACGAACAAAATTTCCCGGAAAGAAACAGCGCACGCGGCAATTTCCGAAACCAACGGCACGATATTTTCCTCCTCATTCAAGGTTGGAATAATGATCGAGATGGAATTAGAGAACGCGGGCGAGTCTGTCATTCTAAAATGCCAAACGTTTAACGCTCAACCCGCCTTCGGCAAGCCGACTCCGAAAGTCTTCGCGAGCAGGCGTCGCCGCAGGGGCCAACGTTCAATCGTCGGACTCCAACAATTCGCAATCGAGTGCCTGCCAAGCCGTAGCTCCCGACAAAAAATTACTTGGGCTCAAACGATTCGGTTCCGTCGGCGGCTATGGCGTGACAGCTTTCGCTCTTCACGTTGTCGGGAGTGAAGGGTGGAGCCGACGACGGGATTCGAACCCGTGACCTGCGGTTTACGAAACCGCTGCTCTACCAGCTGAGCTACGTCGGCGCGAGCGGTGCAAACATTGCATTGTGGCAACACTGCGGCAAGGCGAGCGTTGTTCTCTTAAGATCGTGGTAGCACGAAAGTCTCACCAATTTCGCGCAGCGCGGCGCGTTCGGGAGTTTCACTGAGCACTGCTTGAAAGCGTTCGATGGGTTCCCGCAACGGCTCGAAACTGAGCCGGAACGTTTGATGATGCACGGGCATGATAAATCGCGCGCCGGCAGCGGTTGCCATTTCAACCGCTTGTTCAGGTGTGCAGTGCGAATGAATCCAGGGGTTATACGCGCCGATTGACATGATGGCGAGATCGATGGGGGGTCGTAGCTTTGAGAACGTATCCGTCATGGCAGTATCGCCGCCGAAAAGAATGCGGCGCCTCTCCCGACTGCGGGACTCCATCACGTAGCCGTTGTAGCCGCGATAGGTATCGCGCTGCTTTCGCGCGCCCCAATGTTTCACTTGAAAGGCGCTGATAGCGATGTCGCGCGCGGTTTCACCGGCGACGTTCATGACCTTCGTTTCATCCCAGCGCAGCTCCGTGACATCCCGAAGACGTGTCCATCTTAGCAAGTCTGCAGTCTTTGGAGCGGTTATTACGCTGGTGTCTTTATCAAAGCAGTGGAGCGTTCGCAGATCGAAATGATCGAAGTGCGCATGGGATAGAAGAATGAGATCAATCCGAGGCAGTTCGTGAAATTGGAGCGCAGGCGCGGTCAATCGCTTTGGACCAATGGTAAACCCCGGCAGCCGAATTCCGATACGCGGAAAGAGCACCGGGTCGGTCAGAATGTTGATGCCAAAGAAATTGATGAGGACCGTTGCATGGCCGATCCAGGCTGCCGTTACTTGGGCATCATTCCATTTCAAAGGCTCTGGTTTGGCAAAAGCGGGAGAAATCGGGCGCCAACTTTCGATTGTCCATTCACGCCAAAGGTGCGCAAGCCAACGGCGCACGCGCGGGGTGCGCAAAGTTGGTTGTTCGGGTGTGTTCACTAGATGCTCCGAATGACAAGAGGATAAGATAGCTGTGCCAACTGTTTTGGTCTGTTAGGTAAGCTGTCACTTTCCGCCTGAATAACGCTGTTGGCGGCGATAGGCTTTCAGCCTCAACCCCTTAGTGATTTAACGTGCTGCCAGCATCTGCCGGTTGCGTTCAATCGCGTTAAGACGCAAATTACTTTGCAGGCGGGACGTTTTCTTCCTAACGTTCCACTTCATTTTTAGGGAAAAAGCCATGGCCGATGCCGCGAACAAATACGCCGAAAACGTACCGGGCAAATTCTATGTCGATGATCAATGCATCGATTGCGATTTGTGCCGCGAAACCGCGCCCGCCAATTTCAAACGGAACGACGACGGCGGCCATTCCTACGTCTATAAACAGCCGGAGACGCCGGAAGAAGAAGGCCTTTGCAAAGAGGCGATGGAAGGCTGCCCGGTCGAAGCGATCGGGAACGACGGAGCGTAAATGGTAGGGCGCGACCGCCGGGCGCGCCGCGAACGCGCCACTCGTAAGAACAACGTCCAACGCTCAACGTCCAATGCTCGACGTCCAACGCCGTCCATTGCTCTAAGCATCGCGGGTTCCGACAGCAGCGCGGGCGCTGGCATTCAGGCCGACGTTAAGACATTTTCCGCACACGGTGTTTATGGATTGACCGCTGTGACCTGCGTTGTTGCGGAAATTCCCGGGAAAGTTTCACGGATCGAGCCAGTCAGCGCGAAAATTGTTCGCGAGCAAATCGAAGTACTCGCAAAAAACTTTCCGATCGCGGCGATCAAGACTGGTCTGCTTTGCTCGGCGGGAATCGTTTCCGCCGTAGCGAAGACGATACTGGACTTGGACAAGATGTTCGCGCCACGGATTCCGCTGGTGATCGATCCGGTCTTTGTGGCAACAAGCGGCGACTCTCTCCTCGATCCGGCGGCTATCGAAACCTATGAGAAAGAATTTTTCCCACTCGCGAGTTTAATTACGCCAAATCTCGATGAAGCTGGGCGGTTACTTGGCGCGAAAATTAAAGATCGGCAATCGATGCATCATGCCGGAAAAGAGTTGGAAAAGAGATTCAAAACCGGAATCCTTCTCAAAGGCGGGCATCTGACGGGCGAACGCGCTGTCGATCTTCTATTTAGCAACGGGAAAGTTGTCGAATTTTCAGCGCCGTTCGTGCGCGGCGTCGCGACTCATGGCACCGGCTGCACATATTCGGCAGCGATCACGGCCGGTCTTGCGTCGGGTTTATCGCTCGAAAAGGCGATCGGTGCGGCTAAGAAATTCGTGACTGAATCAATCGCGCGACATTTTCAATGGACGTCGCGCTCGGGCGACACCCTGCAGGCGCTTAGGCATTCGATGTGAGGCAGACAATCTTGTCTGCGCCCAAAGATTCGCAGGCAACATTGCCTGCGTCACGGGTTCTTCTCCCAACGCTTTAACTGCATTGCTTCAAGTGCAGCCACAGTTTCCGCCTGTTTCTTGCTGTGGCCACTGCCCTGGCCGAGAACGATTCCTTCCCAGACAACTTGTGAAACGAACATTTTCTCGTGCTCAGGCCCGCTTTGCGAAACTAATTCATAGACCGGACTGCGCGGCGAGATGCTTTGCAACAACTCTTGAAGCTGGCCCTTGGGATTGATGTCCACCGGCGTTTCCGCCAATTGTTCGAGATCACTGCGAGTCTGCGTCAAAATGAACTCCTTCGCTGCCTCGAGACCGCCGTCGAGGTAGATGGCACCGATGAGTGCCTCAAACGCGTCGGCCAATGTGGACGTGCGTCCCCGGCCGCCACTGCTTTCTTCGCCGCGCCCCATCAAAATATAACGTCCCAAGTCCAGCGCAGCAGCATGCGCCCGCAACGCTTCGCGAGAAACCAGCCGCGAACGTAGTTTGGTTAGTTGACCTTCGGCTTCGGCACCAAAATAGCGAAACAGATACTCGGTGATAACAAGCTGGAGAACGGCGTCGCCCAAAAATTCCAAACGTTGATAATCAAAATGATAACGTTGCGCCTCATGACCGAGGCTCGGGTGCGTGAGCGCCTCCGCGAGCAGAAGTGAGTTCCGGAATTTGTAACCGATGCGTTCTTCGAGTGGTGTCACTGCTTTGGCATTCTGAGCGAAATCGAAAAATCTCTCAACTCAGTAAAACGGCTGCCGATTGCCTAGCGAGAATAAGGCTCGGCAGAATCGCAAAATTAAGGGACAACCAGATCGTCAAAGACCAGTCCGCTATCGTTTTTGATAAACCTCCAGCGAGGTGACTACATCCAACGCGCGCTGCAACACAGGATCGTGGGCTGGGGGCTTTTCCGGAGCGCGGCCGCGGCGTTGCTGCGCCGCCTCAGCTGCTTCAACTTCGGGATTGGTCCCGGCTAACAGCGCTGCTTCGTTCAGGTGCGGACGGGCGCCTTCGTAAACAAACGGCCCCATTCCTTTTTCGCCGCTCAGTTGGAAAATCTGCCGCTTGTCTGCCATCGACATCTCGACAGGCAAATCTGGTTTTACCCCTTCTGGAAACAGAGGGCGACCGTCAGGGGAAACTATTTCCGCGACCGCAACGCGCAGAATTTTGCCGCTCGGTAGCGACAAATCCGAGTATTCAGCTGCGCGACCGGCGGTCACCTGCCCGATCAGCAGGGCCTTGTTGTAAAATCTTAGTCCCGCAGCGATCGCTTCAGCCGCACCAGCCGTGTCGCCATCGGTAAGTACCATGACCAGGCCGCGAAATGTCGGCTCACGATCGGAACCAAACACGCGGTCCTGATGTCCCGCCGGTTTGCGCAAAGTGAAAAGCGTTTTGCCTTTGGGACAAAACCGCTTTGCGAATTCGGCGCCCAGCGGCAAATCAGTCGTTGCCAGACTGGCGCGAAGGTCCACAATGAGCGCGTTCACGTTTTTCGCGGCGAAATTGGCGACGCTCTTGTCCAACGCCTGAAGGTTCGCTGCGTTTAATGAACCAACGCGCACGTATCCGACGTGTCCCCCGATAATCTCACTGTAAAAGACGGTGGGCGTTTCAGGCGGCGCATTCTCCCTGGCGGGCAAAAGCATTACGCCACGCGGCAGCCTCATTATGAGGCCCTCAACGGTCGCTCGATTCAGCTCGGTATCTGTAATTGCATCCGGGTTTGTGAAATTACCTTTTAATAGCGTGATGACTGCCTGGAGGTCAGGCGGGCCTAACGAATCGACCAGGTCTTCGGTGGTCGGGCTTCCCGAGAGCGAAGGCGATGCGAGCGCGGATGGTCTTGCCGAAGCGGCAGGCCTGCTTGGAGCCACTGCATTCGGCGGCGGAGTTTGCGCGAACGCATTTATCGCCAGACAGAAGCTAATTAAGGACAACGACGTGAATTGAGACATTGGAAAGAGATGTCGACCTATAGCGCATTTTCTAATTGCGCGAAAATTCGAATTCCGAATATCGAATTTGGAGTTCTCTCAGTTGGTTATACCCAGAGCAATGTCGTGGCGGTAATGGCAGTTTTCGAAATGAATAAGGGAGACAGCCTCGTATGCGCGGGCGCGTGCGGCTTCGAGCGTTGATCCAAGCGCGGTCACCGCGAGAACGCGACCGCCAGCAGTCTTAACCTCGCCGTTGGCGTCTTCGGTTCCGGCATGGAAAATCCGGACATCTTCGAGCTTTGTCGCGTCATCGAGACCCGAAACTGTTTTTCCAGTTTCGTATTTGCCAGGGTAACCACCGGACGCGAGCACCACCGTGACGGCAGCACGCGTATCCCATTCGATCGCACACTTGCAAAGGTTTCCATCAATCGTCGCTTCCAACAGTGGAAGCAGATCTGATTTCATCCTGGGCAAAAGCGCCTGTGTTTCCGGATCGCCAAAACGGCAATTGAACTCCAGCACACGCGCGCCATCGCTGGTAATGATCAAGCCTGGATAAAGCAGTCCGCGAAATGTAATTCGCTCTTGCAGGAGACCGCGTAGCAGCGGCTGCATAATTTCCGTCTTGAATTGCGATCGCAGCGCGTCGTTCCAATTGTTGGCGGGGCTGAACGCGCCCATCCCGCCAGTATTCGGGCCCTGATCGCCGTCCAGCGCGCGCTTGTGATCACGCGCCGATTCCAGCAGACAATAACTGCTTCCGTCCACCAACGCGTGCAGCGAACATTCTGTTCCGCGTAAGAAATCCTCGATCACGATCCGTCGACCTGCGTCGCCAAAGCGGCCCTGGGTCATCATCTCATCGATGGCGGATCTCGCCGCGGCAGCGTCAGAGGCAATGATTACTCCCTTTCCCAGAGCAAGGCCGTCTGCTTTGATCACAACGGGAAATTTCAGTCGCTCGCAGTAGCGTAGCGCTTCGCTGCTGTCGGCAAACGTCCTCGCTTCGGCTGTGGGTATTTTCTGAGTGCGCATCAGCTCTTTTGCGAAAATTTTGGAGGCCTCAATGCGTGCCGCCGATTTAGTCGGACCAAACGCGCGCAATTTTTCAGCAGCAAAAAGATCGACGATCCCTGCCGCGAGAGGATCGTCCGGACCGACTACTGTCAGGTCGATACGATTTTCCCTGGCGAACCGAACCAGCGCCTTCAAATCACCAGCGGAAATGGAAACATTTTCAGCAATCTCTGCAGTGCCCGCGTTTCCTGGCGCACAAAAAATACGCTCCGCATCCGGAGATCGCCCTAATTTCCACGCAAGCGCATGCTCGCGGCCGCCGCCGCCAATAACGAGAATTTTCATGGCGAAATGGTTTGACTGTAGAGGCAGCCGTGTCGACTGCAAAGGCTTCATCGAGGAGCAAAACGAATGGCAGGGATCTTGTAATTGCGGCATCCCTGCCAGGGCACTAGTCCGGTCGCGATTCGACTGCTAAGATCGACAACTCCAATTTCTCGGTGTGCCGAATAACTGTCACCTTGGCGCTTACGCCAATCTGTTCGCCGACCAAAATCTTGTGCAAATGGTGCACGCTCCCAATGGGCTGATCGTCGAACGCAACAATCAGATCCCCTTCGCGCAATCCAGCGTGCTGCGCGGGACTATTCTTCTCCACTGAAACAACAAGGACAGCCGTCTCGAAAGGCAAACCATAAAATCGGACGATCCGCCGGTGAATTGGCACGTTTTGCCCGGCCACGCCGATATAACCACGGCGGATACGTCCATCGCGGATCAGCCATCCTGCAACTAATTTGGCCGTTTTGCTGGCGATCGCGAAACAGATGCCTTGCGCCGGTCGAATCATTGCCGTGTTTACACCCACAACCTCGCCAGCTGAATTAACCAATGGTCCGCCGGAGTTTCCCGGATTCAACGCGGCATCGGTCTGAATAATGTTGTCAATCAATCGGCCCGACTGCGCGTGCATCGACCGGCCGAGTGCGCTGACTACGCCTGCAGTGACGCTCGCCTGAAAGCCAAGAGGATTTCCGATCGCGATCACCAGTTGGCCGACGCGCAAATTTTCGGAATCGGCCAGCCGCACATAGGCAAGCTGCGGCGCGTCGATTCGAATCACTGCGAGATCGGTGTCCGGATCGTCGCCCGCCAGTTGCGCCGGATATTCGCGTCCATCCGGCAGATTTACAGTAATAGAATTCGCCGAGTGCACGACGTGGCTATTAGTCAGGATGAATCCGTCGGGCGTGATAATGAACCCCGAGCCGTTGCCACTGAGCTCGCGCGTTCCGCGCGGGAGGCTCATGCGCTGTTTTACATCGATGTTCACAACGGCGGGGGCGACCCGCGCGACGGCACTGACCACCGTGCGCGAATACGCATCGAGCAAGACGGAATCGTCCCGACCCGGTGCCACCTCGACCTCCGTACTCGTCGGCGATGGAGCATCAGACTCCGCCTCGTTTAAGAGAAAATCCATCGGGAGAGCGTTTTCTTTGCTAAGAGATGCAATTGTCATAATTCAAATTTCGGACGGCCAAACCAGCAGTCAACTACATATGATTCCAGACCATACACTCCTTCTGGTATGTTACTCTCCCCTTGCACGTTAACGGGGGTTGTTTTACACAGGGGGGTGCGAAAAGCGACGTCGGCCCCTTCCGTCCTGGATGCGCAGTGTCCTTCCCGGCTCGTGCTCGACCGAATTGCTGACAAATGGACGGCTCTCATCATCCAGATTCTGGCGCGCGGAACGATGCGTTATGCTGCGTTACAGCGCGAGATCGGAGGCATTTCGCAAAAAATGCTGACCCAAACATTGCGCACCCTCGAGCGCGACGGCCTGGTGCAACGCACGGTTCATCCCGTGGTGCCTCCAAAAGTGGAGTACTCTCTCACGAGACTGGGCAGAACCTTGATTGAACCGTTGCATGCGCTTTGTCGCTGGTCGGAAAAACATCTCGGTGAGCTTCAAGCGAATCGCGCGCGGGCAAAGCAGGCCGTAGTGGAGTAATTGAATATTGGGGTGCTGGGGTAGTGAAATTTCGTCAGTCTAATACTCGACGATTCCATCCCTCTCACAGCTGATATGCATCAAGCGGAAATCATTGTGCTGCTGTTCGCCGCCATAGCGGTCCTCGCGGTGGTCGCGTGTAAACTTAGGCTGCCGTACCCCATTGTGCTGGTGCTCAGCGGACTCGCTCTGAGTTTCGTGCCGCGATTGCCAGAAGTCAGACTCAACCCTGAGATCGTATTCTACTTTTTTCTACCCGCTCTTCTCTATCCGGCAGCGCTGTTCACATCCTGGCGCGATTTTCGGCGCAACCTGCGGCAGATTCTCCTACTCGCAATCGGATTGGTGCTGGCAACTACGGTAACGATTGCGTGGATCGCGCACGCGATCCTGCCGGCGCTTCCGTGGGCGGCTGCCTTTGCGCTTGGAGCCATCGTTTCGCCGCCAGATGCGATCGCCGCTACCGCGATTATTCGCCGGCTTGGCGTTCCCCACCGTATTGAGGCAATTCTCGATGGAGAGAGTCTTGTGAATGATGCAACTGCGCTGGTTGCCCTACAATTCGCAATCGCGGCACTTGTTACCGGGACGTTTTCGCCCGGTCACGCTGCGATTCGTTTCATCTGGGTCGCGGCCGGCGGAATTGGGTTTGGGCTGCTTGTTGGGCTGGCGATGCGCTGGGTGCAAAGCCATCTCGATGATCCACCGATCCAAATCACAGTTTCCCTGCTTACTCCTTTCGTCGCATACCTGCCAGCAGAACGCCTGCACGTCTCAGGAGTGCTTGCGACGGTTGCCGCGGGAATTTTTCTCGGCTGGCATTCGCCGCTGATTGTCACCCCGCGCTATCGGCTGCAAGCGTTCGCGTTTTGGGAAATGGTCGTGTTCCTACTCAACGGGTTCATCTTTATCGTTATTGGACTGCAACTCCCTGGAATCCTGCATGCATTGAGTGGCGAATCGCTTGTTGGCCCCATCGTTACCGCGATCATCATCAGCAGTGCGGTTGTTTTGGTCCGAATTATTTGGGTGATCCCGGCGACCTATCTACCGCGCGTGCTAGGTCTCGCAAACGCGGGACGCGCGCGTGATCCAATTCCGCGACGGCAACAGGCCGCCATCGTGGCGTGGTCGGGCATGCGTGGGGTCGTTTCGCTCGCGGCTGCGTTCGCGCTGCCGCTGACCTTAAGTGATGGCAAGTCATTTCCGGGCCGCAATTACATTTTGTTTCTCACGTTCTCAGTCATTCTGACTACGCTCGTTCTTCAGGGGCTGTCGCTGCCGCTTTTGATTCGGAAACTTGGAATCACATATGATGGCGAGGCAGATGAAGAGGAACGCCGGGCACGCCTGGAAGCGAACAAGGCCGCAATTGAACTGATCGGAAAACTGCGTGCCAGCGGCGAGTTTTCGCCCGATACCGTGGATCGTTTACGCGCTGAATACGATGAACGCCTGGAGCAATTACAACTTTGCGCCGAGAACCCCGACGATTGCCGCGGCGAAATCGCCACGCCCCAATATCAGCGTTTGCAACGCGAAGCGCTGCGTGTTGAAAGGCAGACCATTATCCGTTTGCGAAACGAACGCGTGATTAACGACGACGCGTTGAGGCATATTCAGCGTGACCTGGATCTGGCCGAAGCGCGCCTGACAGGGAGTTAAAAGCGTTAAGTTTTAGAAAGAAGAATGCAGTCGACCACGATCGCGGCTGGCGGTTAAATTTCGGACTTAACGCTTACCGCACTAAAAACCGTATCGTGCCGGCCAATCCGTGGCTGGCCCACCTAGTCGCTCTGCGCAGGTCTTCAGTTCCTTTTTAAAGAACCGAGCCAGGTGCGATCGTACCTCGTTTGTGAGCGGAAGCTTTTCCATCCTGGTCCAACTGTTGTAATCCGCGCCCAATCGGCTGGTGGGCTTGTCTGGATCAGCGCCTAGGAAACGAAGGATGGAGCGCCGCAATTCAGCGGGATTTCTTTGCAGGTCATCAAAGAAATAAACCCGAAACTGATCTGGATCGACGTAGCGTTTCCATCGCGCGACAACGGCACTCGGGTACGAACGCAAGAGCATTCCTCGGCGGAGCAAGTTCCGATGGACTTCGTCGACGTCGGTCGCGTCAAAAGGCCCAATCTGGCGATAGTGCACTTCCATGGACAAATGCGACCACACTCGCTCAACCGGATCGCGCACCAGAAAGATCACCTTTAGGTTTGGGAAGTATCCGACGACTTCTCGAATGACTTCATTACTCAGCGTCGAGTAATTCGGCGAAATATCACCGGAAAAGCGCGATGCCTTGGGTTCAAACAGTCGTCCATAATTCTCAAGATCGATACCCGGTTCAGCGCTAAGGCTCGTGAGCCGCTCCAGAAATCGACGATCGCGCTCGTCTCTGCATCGCGGATGAGCTGCGCGTTTAACTCTGCTCAATTGATCAAAGTAATGCAGTTCCTTTACAGGAGGCATCCAGAAATCGGGATGGGAGTCGAGTTGCTGATAAAGCCAGGTGGTTCCCGCTTTATGGGCGCCGATACACAGAAAATCGGGCCCTGCACCGTGACTAGGAGACCTCTTTTCCTTCCTCAAGCGATCCAATCACACCAGAATAGGAGATCGAAGTCGTCCATCAGTTGCAGGGCGACGATCAGTAACGAAAAACCGTATCGCGCGGGCCATTGTTTCGCCGGCCCGCCAAGTTCTGTGGCGCAGGCTTTCAGTTCCTGTTCAAAAAACTCGGCTACGCTGGACCGCACCTTATCGGTCAATCGCAGTTTTTCTATCCCGGCTTGGGCGTTATAATCCGCGTTGAGTCGACCGCTCTGCTTGCCTGGATCAGCACCCAGAAAACTGAGAATAGAGTGCCGAAATCCAGCAGGGTTCGTTTCCAAGTCGTCGAAGAAATAGACGCGAAACAAGTCGGGGCGAACGTGGCGCCGCCAGCGCGCGACCATCTTGCTTGGATAGGAACGCGACAAGACTCCTGGGCTGAGCAAATTGCATATCACTTCGTCGGGATTGGTTGCGTCAAAGGCAGCGATGTTTTGGACCCGCACGTCCATCGATAGTTGCGACCAAGCTCTCTCAACTGGATCGCGAGCCAGAAAAATGACTTTCAGATTTGGGAAATACCTAACGACCTTCTCAATGAGTTCGTCATTCAGTGTGGAGTAAGCGGGTGTAATGTCACCCGAGAGAAGCCCTGCCTTCGGTGCGAACAGCTGAGAGTAATTCCCAAGATCGATGTAAGACAGCGCACTGAGTTCCACTAGTCTCGCTAGAAACCACTGGTCGCGTTCATCCTTGTAACGGGGGGGCTTTCTTCGTTTAACTCTGCTCAGCGTGTCGAAGTAATGCAGCTCCTTTATCGGCGGCATCCAGAAGTCCGGATGAAAATCGAGTTGGTGATAAAGCCACGAGGTTCCGCCTTTCTGAGCTCCCACGCACAAAAAATCGGGGCAGGCATCGCCCGTTGAATAGTGATCATCTTCTCCGTTTTGATCGTCACTTACGCGAGGTTTGAATGGCCAGGCCCAACCCATGGCCGCATTATTTTCCATGCCGCAGTCAAAATGCAAGATCGAAGGGCGGGACGCACGGTCGTTAGCTACGAGGAGTGAGTTGACGTGCTTGCAGGTTGCCAGCGAATCGGAAAATTGTCACCAATGAATCACACCGCGCGTTGCCGCATTTTCCTTCTCTCACCTGCCTACGCGGGTGGTAAGCGAGCGCGGATGATTCTCAGCAATCGAGCGGAATTCGAACTCGCGCAAAAATTGCGCAGCAAACGGGGCGCGCCAATCGCGACGGTATTCACCTTTCTTAGCGGACTCTATTTTCGCGGCAAGATCGCCTACGCGAACGCATTTGCGCGGCCGGCGACCGGAATCTCCGGTATATTTGTGATCACGCCCACTCGCGGCCTTGTCGATGCCAGAACGCCGATCCGTCTCGATGACCTGCGTGAATTCGCAACAGTCGACATTCACGGTGACGATCCGCGGTATCGAGCGCCGATTGAGCGAGATGCGCGTGTTCTCGCAAAAAAACTGCCGCCTCGGAGCGAGATCATCCTTCTCGGAAGCATTGCCACAGGAAAATATGTGAACGTTCTGCTTGCGAGTTTTGGCGACCGACTCCGATTTCCCGTTGACTTCGTCGGTCGCGGCGACATGAGCCGAGGCGGATTGATGTTACGCCGTGCAGCAGATCGGCAGGAGCTTCCATACATCGCAGTGGCAGGCGCAATTGTTAATGGGAAACGCCCGCCCAAGCTCGCTCCGCGGAGATATCAGGCCACGGTCCGATAGGGGCTTTTCTCGTTTATTTGTTTTGCGTCGCAGGTCGGTTCTGTCTTATCTTAAAGTTGCTGCTGTTTTGGCAGCGAAAATCTTCTGGATATGGACGTTAGCGGTACGATCGGCGCGATTCTGAGTCAGAAAAGCAAAGGTATTTTTTCCATTCGGTCCGACGCAATGGTTTTTGAAGCGATTGAAATGATGGGCGAAAAAAATGTCGGCGCATTATTGGTGATGGATGGAGAGCGATTGAACGGGATCATCTCCGAGCGCGATTATACCCGCAAAGTTTTTCTCCGTGGCAAACACTCCCGCGAAACAAAAGTTTCCGAGATCATGTCAACCAATGTGACGGTTACGCATCCGCGTGAACCAGTGGAGAAATGTCTGCGCCTGATGACTGACAAACATATTCGCCATCTGCCCGTGGTCGAAGGTGATCAAGTGATTGGCGTGATTTCGATCGGGGACCTCGTCAAACACATCATTTCCTGCCAGCAGGCTGCAATCGCGCACTTGGAAAACTACATCCACGGCGGATACGCAGCCGGCTAATTGTAGGGCGTCTGTGTCAGACGCCGATCCGGTTTTAGCGTTTCACAGAAACGCCCTACAACTTCCAGACGGTTTTCCCGCCTACAATTGTTCGCACCGCGCGGCCCTTTAGTTTCCAGCCGTCGAAAGGCGAGTTGCGCGAGCTCGATTGAAATTGATCGACGTCAACAGTCCATTTCAAAGTCGGATCGATCAGCGTGATATCGGCGCGGGAACCGGGCGACAGAGTGCCCGCATCCAGCTTTAACAAGCGCGCCGGCTCGACGGTGTACATCTCGATCAAACGCGCGATGTCGATCTTTGCGTGTTTGTGCACCAGCAGGTTGATAAAAAGAGCGAGCTCGGTCTCCAGTCCAATAATCCCGAATGGCGCGGCGTCGAACTCAACTTCCTTTTCGAAATTCGCGTGTGGCGCGTGATCGGAACACAAGATCGACAGGGTCCCCTCGGCGATGCCCTCCAGCAGCGCATCAACGTCTGTTTGCGAGCGCAGCGGTGGATTCATTTTATAGTTCGTGTCGAAATTTTGGATCGCTTCGTCGGTTAGAGCGACGTGATGCGGACAGACCTCGCCGCTTATTTTTACGCCGCGCTGGCGCGCTTCACGAAGCAATCGCACACTTCCAGCTGTTGTGACGTGCTGGCAATGAATCGGATGATCGCAAAGTTCCGCGAGCAAAATGTTGCGCATCACAATCGCTTCTTCACCTGCTGCGGGCCAGCCGGGTAAACCAAGCAGCGTGCTCCAGTAGCCCTCGTGTGCGACTCCGGTACCGACCAGATTGTAGTCCTGACAATGATCGAGCACTGGCACGCCGACCATGCGAGCATACTCAATTGCGCGCCGCATGACTTCGTGATTTTGAATGCAATGACCGTCATCCGTAATTGCCACAACGCCCGTCTTCGCGAGGGAGCCGATCGGTGCGAGCTCTTCGCCTGCGAGACCTTTTGAAATTGCGCCGGCCGGCAACACATTGACGCACGCCACTTCCGCAGCGCGATCTTTGATCCACGCAATCGTGCTGGGATTGTCTGCGGCCGGCGAAGTATTCGGCATGCAAACAATAGTGGTGAATCCGCCGGCTGCTGCCGCGCGTGCGCCCGACTCAATCGTTTCCTTATGACTGAATCCGGGCTCGCGCAGATGCACATGCATGTCGATCAAACCGGGCGCAACGATCAAACCTTTCGCGTCAATCTCTTCAATTTTGGATTTTGAATTTTGGATTTTGGATTTCGAGCCGACGACTTTTCCATTCGAGATGTAAAGATCGGCGATTACATCCCGCTTATTTGTCGGATCGATAATCCTACCGTTTCGAATGATTGTGGTGCTCACGTCGCGACGCCTCCGCAGAGATAGAGAACAGCCATGCGCACGGCGAGACCGTTGGTGACCTGAGCGAGAATGACGCTGTGCAATCCGTCGGCGACCTCGCTGTCGATCTCGACGCCGCGGTTGATCGGGCCGGGATGCATAATCAGACAATCGGGCTTCAAAAGCTTTGCGCGCTCTTTGGTCAGACCGAACAAGCGAATGTATTCGCCGATGCCCGGAAAATATTCTCTGCGCTGGCGTTCGTGCTGGATGCGCAAGAGGTTCACCACATCGGCTTTTGGCAGCACATCCTCGATCTGGTGCGAAACCTCGACGCCAAGTTTCTCAAACTCGCGCGGCACAAGCGTGCTTGGCCCGACCAGTGTCACGTGCGCACCAAGCTTGAGCAGGCCGAAAATATTTGAGCGCGCGACGCGACTGAACAGAATGTCGCCCACGATCGCCACGCGCAGTCCTGCAATTTTTCCTCTGCGCTCGCGGATGGTGTAAAGATCGAGAAGCGCCTGCGTCGGATGCTCGTGCGCGCCGTCGCCGGCACTAATCACGCTGGCTTTAAGTCGATTTGCCAGGAACTGCGGTGCTCCGGCGGAGCTGTGACGCAAAACAAGAATGTCCGCGTGTAGTGCCTCCAGATTGCGCGCGGTGTCTTTGAGCGTTTCGCCTTTGGTCAGGCTCGACGTAGTTGCCGAGATATTGATCACGTCTGCGCTCAATCGAAGCGCGGCCAGCTCGAAAGATGTCCGTGTCCGCGTGCTTGGTTCGACGAAGAAGTTCACCAGTGTTTTTCCACGTAGAGCGGGGACCTTCTTGATCTCGCGGGTACCGACTTGTTTAAATGCGTCGGCGGTCTCGAGAACGAAATTGATTTCGTCTGCCGAGAGTTCGCGCAGGCCCAGCAAATCTTTTCGTGTCCAGCGTATGCTACCCGGAAATTGCGCGTTCACGTTGATTCCCTTCCCAGCCAGACTGCGTCCGGTTTGTTATCGGTTTCTTGAAGCTGGACCTTCACTTTTTCACTACCGGAAGTGGGCAAATTCTTGCCAACATAATCCGGGCGAATGGGCAGCTCGCGATGGCCGCGGTCGATCAGTACCGCGAGCTGAATTCGAGCAGGCCGCCCAAATGAATTGATGGCGTCCATGGCGGCGCGCACAGTGCGGCCGGTGTAAAGAACGTCATCGACAACGATGACTGTGCGTTCCTCCAGTGGCAGTGGAAGTTTCGACTCCCGCACGATCGGCAATTCAGGGCGCGTTCCCACGTCATCGCGATGCATCGCCACGTCGATGATGCCGGTCTCAATCTTGATCTTCCGGATCTGGAGAATGAAAGCGGCGATGCGCCGGGCGATTTCCACCCCGCGTGATGGAATTCCCGCCAGCACGACGTGAGTCAGTTGCGGGTTTCGCTCAATAATTTCGTGCGCGATTCGTCGAAGCGCTCGACCAATTGTCTCCGCGTCCATGATCGGGACAACGGCACCGAATGTCTTTTGTCTTGCTTGTTTCATTGGTTTCCTTGGCGACCTCGCAGGACCGCATTAAAGGAACAAAAAAATTAGGAGGCGGACTTTTCGGTGCGCGCCTCCTTCCTTCGTCGGTCTTGCCAGTTGGAACGATGTTTCACGATCCAATCCAGCAAAGCTTTTTCGAAGCCGATATCTTTACCGGCTTTTTCGCTTTCGATCCACTTATGTTTCAGGATCTCGGCGCGCTCAGCAAGAAACTCCTTATACAGCACCGAATTCTTAACAAATTGAGAATGATCCTTCTCTGAAGATGGCATCTGAGGATTCTCTTTCATGAAATCTGGGGCGAGTCAACAAAATCGCGACATTCGGATTCGACGTGGCCACTGCGTTATTTATTTAACTCTCGGTTCCAATCACGGTTGCGGACGCATTGCTACGGCAGTGTCTTACGAAGATTTTCGGCGATCTTCTTGAACTCGGCCGTCACGGGGGACTTTCGATCTTCTCCCACAATTGGCATCCCGCGATCGCCCGATTCGCGTGTGGGGATGTCGATCGGAATTTGCCCAAGCAATGGGACACGAAGCCGTTTGGCCTCCCGGTCGCCGCCACCACTGCCAAAAATATGATAGCGTTTGCCGTCG
>Ga0137412_10000086_pt1 | contig 52207 bp, 36 predicted proteins | sample CZODoug2_1_16fun_FD_122160 | JGI IMG/M metagenome (GOLD analysis project Ga0137412, IMG submission 122160) | Vadose zone soil fungal communities from Angelo Coast Range Reserve, California, USA - CZODoug2_1_16fungal (Hybrid Assembly) | ecosystem: Environmental > Terrestrial > Soil > Vadose zone...
CGTCGAAGTTGTCGAAGAACACGCCGTCGTTGACGCGCACATAGGCGCTCATATGGTCACTGAACTCGTAATTGGCGCCCACCGAGAACGTCGGCATGGTGTTGTGTTCATGGCCGTGGGAGTACGTACCGTTGGGCAATTCAACCGCGTTGTCCCACAAATCGAACTGTGACCCCAACGCTACCGGCGATAGATTGGTTGTCTGTTGGTCCAGGTCGATATGTTCGACGCGAACCGAGGCATCGAACAACCAACTGTTGATTTTCCATGAGTCCGAAAGATAGGCGGCAACATTGGTGGCCTTGCCCTGCTCGAGGATTTGGTAACCCCCATTGGCGTTCACAATGCCTTGAGCACTGGTCACGTTGTAGATATTTCCACCGGCGACGCCTTGCAAGATGATGGGATTGGCATTCGGCGCGTTGTTTATGAGCACATTCGAGTCCAACGACCACGCGTCGTTGTCCGTGTAATGGGCTGCATATATCCCGAAGGTCAAGGTGTTGCCGTCGAAGAGTTCCTTGGCCACGCGGAATTCATCCGTGACGTTCGTCAGCTTCTTGCGGACCTGCCATACCTGCTCGGTGATCACGCTCGTGCTGAGCGGGACGGCCCCGCCATTGAGGTAATGTGCTTGGACTTGCGCCGGCGTCAAGATGCCCGTGATCGTCGACAGCCCGGCGATGAAATCCCCCAGGGTCGCGGGATTGCCGTTGTTCACCAGCGCATTCGTGGGGATGTAGCCGCCATCGAACAGGAAGACGTTGGAGATCGACCAGCCGTTGCCGAACTTGAGGTCGAGGTTCGACCCAAAGTATTGCAATTGGGCGCCGCGGCCGTTGCTGATATCGTCATTCCAGAAGCCGCCGCCCGGGCTTGGAATCTGGAAGTTCTGCAGCTGCTTGCTGTTGTAAGTGTGGTTGCGCTGATCGAAGCCGGGATAAGCCTGCGGCTTGCCGTTCACGATGATATAGGGGAAGTCGGCGTACCACTGATTCTTGTCGCTCAAGTTGCGATACCAGAACATCACCGAGCCGCCATCCAAATCGTGCTTCAAGGTGGCCGTCACCTGTCCGCCGATGTCGGAAGGATACTGCGGGTCACGCACGCCGTCGGACACGCGGTAGAAGCCGCCGATGCTGCCGTACCATCCGTCGATGATCTTGCCGCTGATGAAGGCGTCGACCCGCTCCGAACCCTCGGACCCGTAGGTAAACCCGACCGAGCCGGTCGTCTTTTCCGAGCCGGTTCTCAAGATGAAGTTCGCGGTGGCGCCCGCCTGACCGGAGCTGAAAATTGCGCTCGGTCCGCCCTGTACGATTTCGACACGCTCGACGGTGTCGTCGAAGCGCAGCAGCGAGCTGGAATCCATGAAGGACAACGCCGCGGAACCATACAGGGGCGACCCCTGGATCATGGTCGTAAAATACGGGGAGTCGCCGCCGCCGTTGGGGAAGCCGGCCACGTCGATGTTGACGCCGGTTTGGCCGCCGGATGCTTCCGGCCAAATGCCGGGAGAGTTCTTGAAGATGTCTGCCACGCTCGCGGGGTTCGAGTTTTTGATCTCGTCGAGGGACAACGACACGATGTTGTAGCTGGCGTCGAGCTTCTTGACACCCTGGGCTGAGGCGGTTACGACGATTTCATCCAGCGAGGATGCTTCGGACGCCGGGGCCGCAGCCGCCGGAGCCTGCGCATAGGCGGTGCCACCCGCACAGCAAAGAATTCCGGCCACCGCGGCGGCAAGGGTATTCAAGGCGGTGGTGGCGCGTGGCCGCGCCAGCGGCGCGTTCCGCCGTAATCTGCTGTTGCTTTTTTTACTCATAGCTCGTACTCCCCTAATAAGCCAATTGATGCCGCAATCGCGACGCTGATCCGAACAAGTACTACTTACAAAATTGATCAGTCGTTCAGCGACTCCGGATATTGAACACTCGAAAAGTTATCAAAATGCGCACCGAACAACCAGTTGACGGCGCTGCAAGTAATTGAAGAGCAAGGATTTGGCGTTGTACATCCGCACTCTCGCCAATTTGCCTGCCTGGCAGCCGATTGCGCCGGCGTGGATTTCATATCGGAAAAAATAGGCGAAATGGAGTGTTTGGACGTATGCACACCGATCTTAAGATCAGCGCACGACCCTGAGAAATCCGTGATGGACCCTTTTGTAGGATAATTTGCAACCCACCCCCTAGTGTCCGCCGCATCGTTCTGCACCTACGAAAGCGTGCGAAACGATTGCCGACCAAGCCGTGACCAACGGTGCGGGCTGCTTCAGCGCCTTGTCTTATCGTCGGTCTACGCGGTGGACTGTAATGGGAATGTCGTGCGATATCAAGTTATGAGGCTAATTCGCAACACGCGGCAAGCTTGGGTCGGGTATCGCCAGGTAGACCGTGCTCCATAACTGTGCAGCGTTGGACTCATCGGCATCAGCAGCCTTGGCTCCGAAGGGCGCAATGTGGAAGCTGCCTGAAGCAAAGGTCCACGACCAGAGCTCCGAATTGCGCAGCGTGTGTCCCGCGCGGATGGCGCTCCAGAGTTGCATTTCCGCCCCGCGCAAAAGTTGTTTAACGGATGAAGGCAGATCCTCGCGTCGCAGTTGTCGCCGAAGTCCAGCCGCCAGTACTGCTTGCTGCCAGGACCAGATCACGGTGCCGTGGTAGGCGCTGCTCGTGAGTTGCGATTGAATACTGGACGTCGCATACACCGGATTGGCGACGACAATGCCCACATCGGTCAGGAGTCCCGCCGGGAACGGCCGCATCATCGCCGTCACCGCTTGTCGCAGCGCCGCCGGACCCGGGCTGCCAAACAACAGGTCGAAGCCTTCGTCAGAGTGAACGATGGGAATGCTCTTCGCATCGGCACTGAGCGACAGTGCGTGGAAGCGCACGGGCGAGTTGCCCACGGCGCGCAGCGCTGCGTCGCCCGATATTTGCAGCTCAGCGGCATAGCGAGTGATGTCCTCTCGCGCAGTTGCGCTCGCTACGCTGACATCGAACAGCGATCCGGCCTTGTCGCGCCAGATTTTCGCCATCGACTCGGCACGCGAGAAGATGCCACGGTCAGCAGCCCCCAAGTAAGGGTCGAGCAGGCCGCTTTCGAAAAAACGGTGGGCTGCTTCGATCGCCGCCGGTACGAACACCGCGTTCACATCGTAAGGAAAACGCCCGCCGCCCAACCCGTCGTTGCTGTCCCGCCATTGCCCCGCGCTGAAACCGGGTTTCAACGAGATCAGATTCTGCGCCCGCGGATCATCGGCGAACTTTGCGGCGCCCTGCAGCACGAACCTCAAATTGCTGACCAGATCCGCGCCGAACGTTCGCGGTGGCTCGCCGTAGCGGCTGTCCATGTGCGCCAAGAATTCTCTCGACAGCGATCGGCCGCGCTCATCGTTGAGCAACCATTCGGCGGCGACCGGAGCCAGCATGAAGGTTCCGTCGATCATGTTGTAATTAAAGGTCGGCGCGTCCGGCCTCGCGCCTGACTTCACGCCGGAAGCCAAGTGATCGAGAATGGCGAACTCGCCGATGTCTTCCTCGTGAGCCACCTCACCCTGCGGCGACAGACGAGTCAACACCGCACCCAATCCGGCTTGTATCGCTCGAGGCGTGAGGACGGGCATCAGCAAGCGCACCGACATCAGGGTGTCGCGGCCGAAATAGGTATTGAAGCGCCAGGAGCCGGCGGTAAATTTCTCCTGGTAGCTTAAGAAATTGAGCGCATTGCGCGCCGCGGCGTCAGGTTTCGCCGAGGCATTGAGCAAATCAGCACCGGACAGAGGCGTCATCGGCACCTCACCACTCACCGCCGCGATCTTGAGGCCAATGAAGCCCTTAGCACCGGGCGTGAGGTGACCGGCCCGAAGCTCGCCCTGTGTGACCTGGATGCTGAGGCGATATCCGGCCGCGCCGTCGAGACGATCGCGTGCCCAAGTGATGGTCGTGCCTTCGATCGTCGGGTTGGCCGCGACTTCAGCGGGAAATGTCCCCAGAGCCTGGTAGTCCCGCAGCACGCGCACGCTGGATAAAACCGCCTGTTTGATGGACAAATCCGTAGCTCCGCTCAACCGGGCTTCGGCCGTCATGCCGTACAGCGGCCGGCCGTGCGTGTCCTTGACGATGAGCGGCTGCGGCCGTCCGATCAATTCCCACCTCACGGGGGCACCGTGCGAAAACCAAAGACCGACGCCGCTGTTGCCGGCGGGAAAGGCGATCAAGATGCGAGGATCAGACCCTGAGCGCAGCAACAAATGTGCCGCGACCGGGCCGTCGCGCAGGAAGCTGTTGAGATTGAGCCCTTCATCGACATCGAACGACAGGCGCTGCTCGGATGCGCGATCAGCCACAGCCGGCAGCGCCGCCGCCGCCAATGCGACACCCATCATCAGCCCTAGGCGCCCGAGGTGCCCGAGGTGCCCGAGGCGCGAGAATAACGGCTTGCTCATTCAGTTTCCTCGATAAAAATCAGCTCAGAGGACAACGGTGCTTCGAGCCTGACCTCGACGCCCGCCCGCATCAGCACCTGACCCGTCAGCACGAGATTTGCGGCCGCGCCCCGATCCTCAAACTTCAGCCGGTAGCGGCGTGCCGGCTCGAGGCCGAGCAAGCGAAAGGCGTGCGTGGGTTGATCGCTCGCCGCGCCGCGGAACGCGTACAGCACGCCACGCCGCAGCCTGCGTGAATAGTATTCCATACCGTCCCAATTTACGCCGTCGGGGCGCTGTGCCACGTGATACACGTCGGCCTCGCGGATCAGCGGACGCAGTGACGATTTGTAAAGCGCGAACTGCCGCTGCGCCTCGGCGCGCTGCTCCGGACTCCACAGACTCGTATCCTGCATCAGGGAAAACCACCCGAGCATGCCGCTGCGCAGCGCATAACGAAAATTCTCGATCTTCGGCGCGGGCCAGTTCGCCACATAGCTTTCCAGCATTGCCGGCGGAAGGACATAGCTGGCATCGTAGAACGCGCGACGGTTGGCGAGCGGATCATACGTATCGGTGACGGAAAAATAGTCGCCATGTGCGGCACTGCCGAAATCCACCATGCGACCACCGTCGTTGCATACTTCCAGCAATAGCTTCGGATGACGTGCACGCAGCTGCGCGTAGATATCGTAGTAGGCTTTGGAAGCGTGATAGCTGACGTCGGTTGCGTTGGATCCCTCAACCCAGACGTATCCTGAATCCTCGTAGGTCTTGAGGCTTGCAGGCTCCGGTGGCGCGGCGGGGTGACTGCTTCGGGAACTTCCCTGTGCCACCAGGTAGCCGTCGTGTTCGAGCATATCAAGATGATAGTCACTCACGATGCGTTCGAGTTCGCGTGTCGCCCACGCCTTGGCGGCGGGGACACCCAGATCAATCGTAATGCCTTTGAAGGGCTCGCTGTGCGCCCAGTCGGCGGGCGGGTCGGCGATCAGCCAGTCACGCACCGTGGGATCGTCAACATTGAGCGCGCCGGGCTCGTGCGAGGTGCCGGCCTGCGTCCAGTCGATCCACAGACCAAACCTTAGGCCACGCCCGTGGGCAAAGTCGGCGACGCTGGCAATACCGTGCGGAAACTTTTTAGGATCCGCCTGCCAGTCGCCCACGGCGCGAAACCAACCCGCATCCAGATGGAACATCTCCAGCCCGAGCCGCGCCGATTCGGTGATCATGCGATGCGCCAGCGCTTCATCCACCGCCATGCCGCTGCCCCAGCTGTTGTTGACCATCAGCGGGTAGGACGGATCGCCCAGCGTGCGCGGATTGTTGAGCGCGGCTCGCACCCAGCGCCGCAGAATATTGCCGGCGCCATCCGGGCCACCGGTGAAGGCACCCATGAATATCGTCGGCGTTTCGAAAGTGCCGCCGGGCGGCAGGCGAGTGCGGTAGGGGCCTGCTCCGGGATTGAGACCCGCCTCACCGCGCAGCGACGCGCCGCTTCGTTCAAGGGTGATGCGAGTAAGTCCACTGAACTCGATGCCCACATACCAGCCGCGCCGATCACCGCCGCTCTCATCGACCAGCAGGTACGGAATCATCTCTCGCGGCTGGTTGGGCAATGGTCGGGCATAGGTGCTGGAGGAGCCCTGCCAGGTATCGCCGTCTTGCAACGGTTCCACATGCGTGCCCGCAGGGGAGGGCGTGTCGGCGCCCTTTTCCACCCAGAATCGTTCCAGCGAGGACTTGGGATCGATCTGCCAATCAAAACGAAAGCTGGGTTGCAATGGCAGCCATACCGATTCGCGGCTCAAGTTTTCAATTGTTACGCTGTGCTCGAGCGGGCCGCGGTTGGCCCGCGCGCGCCATCGCCACACGGCTTTCAGTCGCTGCGAATCGGCGAGGTACACCAATTGAATCAGCTGATGGTCGAAGCGGCTGGCCGCAGGGTCCAGGCGCCACACCACGGGTTGCGTCAAGCCGCGAACTTCGACTTGCTCCGGCAGCGTTTCGACGGCGCCATTTTTCCAGGCGGTCGCGCCGCGCAGCGTGAGGGTGGTCAAGCGCGGAGCATGCTCGCCGGCCTCGACGGCAATCGCCGTTTCGGCGCTCGCCAGCTGTGCGCGCAGACTGTGCGAGTCATCCGCATGCGCCGCGTGCGCTATATGCGCGGCACACGCCAGCGCGCAGCCGACCACGAATGCCGGCGAGGATGTCAACGGAACAATCGCGGAACAAAGTCGTTCAGACTTCTGCGCCATGTTTGCCACTCGTGCGCCGTTCCGGCCGATTCGAAATACTCGACGCGCACACCGGCTTGCTTCAAGGCTTGGGCAGCTTCGCCGATGCCGGTGCGAAACTGTTCCGGCTCAGCCGTTCCCACGCCGAGCCAGAAGAGCTTCACGCGGTTGTTGAAGACGGTCGGGTTCGCGAAGGCCTCGTCGTAGGCAGTCTTGGCATCAAATGGACGATGCTGGATGTCGCTCAGAGGTTGTTTGGAGTTCAGGTCGGGATAAATAGGGCCGCTCAGCGAGCCAATGTAGGCAAACAGGTCCAGATGATGCAGTCCGATAAATAAAGTCTGCATGCCGCCCATGGAAAGTCCCGCCATGGCTCGATGCTCCCGGTCGGGAATGGTGCGGTAAGACGCATCGATCGTGGGAATAAGATCATGGACGATCACGTCCTCATACGCGCTGAAGGCGGTTTTGACGTCTATCGCGGGAGTGCCCGGCCCGAGCTTCACGAGGGGCGTGGCCGCTCGAGTGGCGTAGCCGCGATCCATGACGACAATCATGGGCCGCGCCTTGGAGGAGGCGATCAGGTTATCGAGAATGAATTGCGCTCTGCCTTGCCGCGTCCAGCCGGTTTCGTCTTCACCTGATCCGTGCTGCAGAATGAGCACCGGGTAACGAGTCTGCGAGTTTTTATCGTAACCTGGCGGCGTGTAGACGAACGCGCGTCGCCACTCCCCAATTGTTTTTGACAAGTAGCGCTTTTCGCGCACCTCGCCGTGCGGAACAGCGGCGATCGCATAGTAGTCCGCGCCGGGTTCCGGTACTTCGACCCCGCTGGTTTCTTTGCCGTAGCCGAAGAAAGCTTGGCTCGACGGATCATTGACCGAGACGCCGTCAAGAACGAACCAGTAGTAGTGGAATCCTGCAACGGCAGGAGGCGTTGTCACACTCCACGTACCCTCGGCATCTTTCGTCATGGGAAACGGACCCGCTCCGAGTCCATCACCACCGGCGACCTGAACGGTGCGGGCGTCCGGCGCCTTGAGGGTGAAAGTGATGCTGCGGTCCGCGTGAATGCTGGGCGTCGGCGCCCCGGGCACATTCGTCGCGGCCGGCGAGGATTGATCCGCCGCCCGCGCCGGTTCAAGAACGGCGAGTAAGACCATCGCTACACTCAAGGCGAGATGATTCACGGTTGACTCCCTGAGGGACATTCGCAGCCACTTCCGGTTTCGCGTGTCGATCATACACGCCGAACTTCGGTTAGCGCCGCGCCTTGGCGAAGGTGTCGAATGCCACCGCGGCCACGATGATCAGGCCGATCACCACCTGCTGCCAGTAGGAGGATACGTGCATGATGACCAGCCCGTTGGTGAGAACGCCGATGAGCAACGCACCGATGATGGTGCCGCCGATACCGCCGCGCCCGCCTGACAGGCTGGCGCCGCCGATCACCACCGAGGCAATGACTCTAAGTTCGTAGCCCGAACCGGCCGTGGCTTCCGCGGCGCCGAGTCTCGCAGACTGCAGGAAGCCGGCGAGCCCGGACAGCACGCCGACAATCACATAGACACTGGTCACGATGGCGGTGACGTTGAGACCGTTGAGTCTTGCGGCCTCGGGATTGCCGCCCACCGCATACACATGACGGCCGTACCGGGTGTAGCGCTGCACGATGTAGCCTAAGGCGGCAACAATCACAAAAAGGGCAACGGGAACCGGGACATGCAAAATCGTGCCGGTGCCCCACCACCGATACGCGGAGTCGAAGCCTGAGATCGGCGCTCCGTCGTGAAGAATGAGCGTGGCGCCGCGCCAGATGGTCATGCCGCCCAAGGTGACGATGAACGGCGGAATACGCAGCCAGGTGACCGCCTTTCCCTGCAGGTAGCCTGCCGCCGCCCCGACGAAAATTGCCGAGCACAGGGCGACTATCCAACTCATGGTGAAGTCGGCGCCGAACAGTCCCGCGACGGTCGCGCCTGCCATCCCCGCAAACGCCAGCAGCGAGCCCACCGCCAGATCGACGCCGGCGGTCAAGATGACGAAAGTCATGCCGACGGCGATGATGCCGTAGATCGAGCCCTCGGTAAGAATATTGGTGAGGTTTCGCGGCGAGATGAAGCGTGCGTTCTGCGACGTAAAAAACACGATCAGCAGCGCCAGAAACAGCGTGGTTCCATAGCGGCGCAGCCAGGCGATGACATCGATGCGCATGCTCGGCTTATCCAAGGAAAACTGGCTGGGCCGACGCCGCTTGCGGCATGACCGAGTGCCCTACGGCCATGAGATCCATGAGGGCCGCTTCGCTCGCATCCGCGGCCTGCACGACGCCGGTCACTCGGCCTTCGCGAAACACCACGATGCGATCGCAGAGTGCCATCAGTTCCGGCAACTCCGACGAGATGACGATGACCGCCGCGCCATGCGCGGCCATGTCGCACAGAAGCTGGTGAACCTCCGCCTTGGCGCCGACATCGATGCCGCGCGTGGGCTCATCGACAATCAGGACCTCAGGCTCGAGCGCCATGCAGCGCGCCAGCAAAACCTTTTGCTGATTGCCGCCGGAAAGCGTTCCGATCGCCACTTGCGGATGGGCCATCTTGATGCCGAGCGCCTGTCGGTAGTGCTCGACCAGCTCGCTCTCACGCCGCTCGTTGACGAACACGCGCCAGAACGCGAGCCGCTTGAGACTGGGCAGGGTCAGATTTCGGGACACCGACTGCTCCAGGAAACAGCCCTGCTGTTTCCGGTCCTCCGGCACCAGCGCCAATCCCGCTTCGATGGCCTCGGCCGGGTGCTGCAGCGGCTTGAGCTCGCGTCCGTTCAAATAGAGCACGCCGCGCTCGCAGCGATCCGCTCCGAAGAGGATCCGCGCGAGCTCGGTGCGGCCGGCGCCGACGAGTCCGCCAAATCCGAGCACCTCTCCGGCGCGAACGTCCAGCGAAACATCGTGAAGCGGCGTCGCATGCCGACCTAAGGGATCGCGATCCGTGCCAATGCCCTTGACGGACATCACGGTGTTGCCGGCGGGACCGCTGCGCAAACGCTTCAAGAATTCGACGTCGCGCCCGACCATGAGGCGAACTAAATCTCCGACTTCAGCGCCGCTTACCGCGCCGCAGGTCACGTAGCGGCCGTCTCGCAACACGGTGAAGCTGTCGCAGATCTGCTTGACCTCTTGCAGCCGATGCGTGACGTAGATCAAGCTGATGCCGCGGGCCTTCAAATTGCGGATCACCTCGTGCAGCACATCGACTTCACGGCTGCTGAGCGCGGCGGTGGGCTCGTCCATGATGATGAGCTTCGCACTCTGCGTCATGGCGCGCGCAATTTCGACCATCTGCTGCTGCGCAACGCTCAGCCAGCGAACCTCCAGCTGCGGATCGACGTGAAGACCGAGACCCAGGAGCACCGCACGCGCGTCTTCGCGCATCCGCTTCCAATCGATCACCCCATGACGCGTGGGCTCGCGGCCGAGGTACAGATTCTCGGCGACCGACATGAACGGCAGTAAATTGAACTCTTGGTAGATCGTCACCAGACCTAACCGCTGGCGCGCTAGCGGTGTATCGGCGGGGTCGAGGGTGAGCCCATCGAGAATACACTCGCCTTGGTCCGGCACTTGCGCGCCGGAGAGAATTTTCAGAAGCGTGGATTTGCCGGCGCCGTTCTCGCCGAGCAGGGCGTGAACTTCGCCCCGCTCAACCTTCAGCTGCACGCCGTCCAGCGCCTTGACGCCCGGGAATTGCTTGTGGACGTTGCGAACCTCGAGAACGGGAGCGGACATGCTCAACGAACTTCGCTGAAGCGCTCAGCCTCGGCGACATTGGCCTGTGTGATCAGGATCGGCGTGATGCTGGCGCCGGGAATCGGCGCGTGCACGCGGATTTTGGCCACCAACTGCTGCAGGGCCGCGCGGGCCTGGCGAACCGGCGACTGCTCGACGGTCGCGGCCAGCTGTCCGTCGCGCACCCGCGCCAGCGCCTCGGGTGTGGCATTGAATCCAAGCACCTTGACGCTCGATATGCCGCTGGTGCGTAAGGCTTCGAGCGCACCCAAGGCCATGTCGTCGTCTTCGCACAGGATGACCTCGGGGATCTGCGTCCCCAAAGAAGTCAGTACGTTCTGAGTGACGGTCAACCCTTGTTCGCGTTGCCAGTTCGCGGACTGCTCCGCCACGATTTTGTACTGCGGTCCCGCTGACTTGAACGCGGCTTGAATCCCCTGCGTGCGGTCGATCGCAGAGCTCGATCCGGGCTGTCCCGAGATCAGCACGATGCGCGCGCCATTCGGGAAATGCTCGATGACCCATTGCGCCATGCTGCGTCCGCCGCCGACGTTGTCCGCGCCGACGTGCGGCACGCTGACGCTGGTGTTGTCCACGCGGCGATCGACCGTCACGATCGGAATTCCGGCCTTGATCACGCTCTCGACGGCCGGCGCCAGTGCGTTTACATTGGTCGGCGCAAGAATGATGCCGTTGGCACCGCTCGCGACGGCGGCCTCGACATCGGCGGTTTGTTTGGCCGAATTCGACTGCCCATCCACGACGGAGATCTCGACGTCGAGTTTTGCCGCTTCACTCTCCAGCTCACGCCGCACGGCGATGAAGAAGGGCTCGGATAAGTTGTGCAAGCTTGCAACGATGAGGGGTCTGTCGTGAGCGGACTTGGGCGAACAACCGACGCCGGCCGTGAGGCACAAGAAGACCGCGCAGATCAAAATGCCTCGCTTGATGGTGCTGTTCATGTTCCGCCTTCTCGCTGCGGCTTGCGCAGCATCCACTCGTGCGCGGGGTCATTGTGGATGACCCAGGCGCGGCGCGGTCCGGCCATCACGTTCAAGTAGTAAAGATCATAGCCGTGTGCGGCTCCGACCGGATGATAACCTCGCGGCACCATCACGACCTCACCGTCGTGTACGCACAGCGTCTCGTCGAGATCGCGATCGTCGGTATACACGCGTTGAAACGCGAAGCCTTGCGACGGGTTCATTCGATGGTAGTAAGTCTCTTCGAGGGCCGTTTCTCCGCCCGGTATTGCCGTGTCGTGTTTGTGCGGCGGATAGCTCGACCAGTGACCGCCCGGGGTGATGACCTCGACCAGGATGAGGCTGTCTGCGCTTCGCTCCTCGGGAAGCACGTTGCGGACATGGCGCGTGTTGGTGCCCGTACCTCGCACGACCTTGGGCATGTCGCTCGAGTCGATCGAGCGCGGCGAGCTGCCGGGCTTCCCGGGCGCGGAGCAGACGGCCAGCTCGACCGCGTCGTGCGCGGTTACCTTGAACCGCATTCCGGCCGGCACATACACCGCGCCGGGCGCGGCGTCATCGAATACGCTCAAGCGACCGCCGATGCGCTCGAAGCGATTGTGTTCGACACTGATGTCGGCGGTGCCCTTGAGTACCAGAAGACAGGTCTCGCGGCCCGTCTCGCCGCCGGTTGCGATCTGCAGTGCGCGCAGGTGATGCACCCGAAATCCGACGCTCTGCCAGCCGGCACTCTTTGGGGTGATGTCGAGCACGCAGCCGTTGGTATCGGGTGCATGGGGTCGTACAAGAAGATTGGACATTGCTACTCCACCGTTCTCAATGCCGCTGCAGCGGCTTCGCGCCGCAGCGTTCTCAACCCCAGTTCCCCGTAGCGCCGCGGGTCGGCGATGGCCGGATCCTGCTCCGCCTCCACGATGATCCATCCGCCGTAGCCGATAGCGGCGAGGGCCTGCATCACCTTGCTGAAGTCTAAGTCACCGTCCCCCGGCACTGTGAACATGCCATCCAGGACGCCGCGCAGGAAGCTGCCGCCCTCGGATTTGATCTTGCGGAAGACCTGGCCCCGAACGTCCTTGCAGTGCACGTGCGCCACGCGTCGCGGGTGCGCTCGGATCAGCGCCACCGGGTCCACGCCTGCCAGTGCCGCGTGCCCGGTATCGACGGTCAGCCCCACCGAGGGTCCGGTGGAGTTCAGAAACCGTTCGATGTCCTCGCTGGACTCAACCACCGTGCCAAGGTGGTGGTGATAGGCGAAGCGCAAACCCTGCGCAGCCACGTGGTCGGCGACCTCGGTCAGCTTTGCACCGAAGGGTGCCCATTGCGCGCGATCTAAGCGAGGGGTTGCCGACAGCGGCCGGCTCCGATCACCGTGAATCGCGTTGCTGGTTTCGGCGTGGATGAACACAGGGCAATCCAGCGCCCGCAGAAGCTCAAGGTGCGCCTGCAGGGCGGCAATCTCTTCGCGGGCGCTACGGGTTAGCAGGCTGGCGCTGTACCAACCACCGACCAGAGCCAGTTGAAATCGGGCGAGCAGGGCGCTCAACGTTTCAGGATCGCGGGGAAATTTTCCGCCGAGCTCGATGCCGGTAAAGCCTATGTCGCGGGCCTCGGCGAACACGCGCTCGAGCGGCGTGTCGCCGCCGAGTTCGGGCATGTCGTCGTTGATCCAGGCAATGGGGCTCACGCCGAAGCGAATACTCACGTCAGTCTCTTGTGCGTTTCTTGAGTTGATCGACATAGGCCTCTCTTGCGGCCCGCACCTCGGGGCGGGCGGAGACTTCGGGGATGGCGACGTCCCACCAAGCGCCTCCCGCTTCGGTCGTGTTCGCGGGGTCGGTTTGTATCACGATGACATGAGTCCGATCGGAGAACTTCGCTCGTTTGAGCGCCTGTTCGAGTTCCACGATGGTCGAGACTTTTTCAGCGATCGCGCCCAAGCTCGCGGCATGCGCCGCGAAATCGATTTCCGCCGGGGTTTTGAAGTGTGAGTCCGCCCACAGGTTATTGAAGGCCGCACCGCCCGATGCCTTTTGCAAGCGATTGATGCAGGCGAACCCTCGATTGTCGAGCACCGTCACGATCAGCTTCCGTGCCATCATCACCGATGTCGCGAGTTCCGAATTGAGCATCAGGTAGCTGCCATCCCCGAGCATCACGTAGACATCGCGGCCGGGTTCCGCCATCTTCACGCCCAGTCCGCCCGCAATCTCGTATCCCATGCAGGAGTAGCCGTATTCGACGTGGTAGTCGCCGGACCGGCGAGAGCGCCACAGCTTGTGAAGCTCACCGGGCAAACCGCCGGCGGCGCAGACCACCACCGAATTTTCATCTGCGCTTCGCCACACCGCGCCGATGACCTGGGCGTCTGAGGGCAACGATGTCGCAGATGCAACCGTAGTCTCGGAAGCAACCCTGGTTTCGGGCGCAACCGCTGCCGCAGGCGCAGCCGTGGCCTTATCCCAAGCAGCATTCCACGCGGTGACAGCCGTGGACATCGTTCGAGCGCCGGCCGGTGCGCGCCAGCCCGAGAGGCGCTCGCTCAAGGTTTGAAGCGCTGCGCCGGCATCTCCGACCACGGGAACTGCGCCGTGTTTCGCCGCATCGTAGGCCGCGACATTGATTTGCACGAGCCGGCGGCCCGGCGCGCTGAACAGAGCCCGCGATCCGGTCGTGAAATCCTGGAGTCGAGTGCCGATGCCCACCACCAGATCGGCGGCGGCGGCGGCGGCGTTGGCCGTACTCGATCCCGTCACACCGATGCTGCCGAGATTGCAGGGGTGATTCCACTTCAGCGCGCCCTTGCCGGCTTGGGTTTCAGCTACTGCCAAGTCGGTGCGCTCGGCGAATGCTGCGAGCGCCGCCTCCGCGCCGCTGTAAAGGACGCCGCCTCCGCAGATGAGCAAGGGGGAGCGTGCGCCCTTCAGCATGCGGATCAGCTGGTCCATTTCACGAGGGTCCGGAGGCTGCGCCCGAATCGTCCATGCCTGCGTGTGGAAAAACGCTTCCGGGAAATCGAACGCCTCGGTCTGCACGTCCTGACAGAAGGCGAGGGTCACCGGCCCACAGGACGCCGGGTCCAGCAGCGTCGCCATGGCGCGCGGCAGCGCGTCGAGAAGTTGTTCGGGCCGAACGATTCGATCGAAATAGCGGGACACCGGACGGAAGCAATCGTTGGCGGAAACGGTGCCGTCGGTAAAATCCTCTATCTGCTGCAGCACCGGATCGGGCGCGCGCGAGGCAAAAACATCGCCGGGCAGGAACAGCACGGGCAGGCGGTTGACGTGAGCGAGCGCGGCCGCCGTGACCATGTTGGTGGCGCCGGGCCCGATCGAACTCGTGCAAATCATGGCACGGCGACGCCGCGTTTGCTTCGCGTAGGCGATGGCGGCGTGCGCCATGCCCTGTTCGCTATGCGCTCGATACGTGGGAAGCACGTCACGCGCGGCGTGCAGCGCTTCCCCCAATCCCGCGACGTTGCCGTGGCCGAAGATGGCCCACGCGCCCGCGAAATACTGGCTCTCACCGGCGGGGTCCGCCACCTGCTGATTGGCAAGGTAGCGAACGGCGGCCTGGGCCGCGGTCAGTCTCACGGTATTCATGCTATTTCCCCGCGAGAAACGCTGGCCTCCGCGCGCGCTTGCCGCCACGCGCTCACCAGCGCGGACAGATTCGCCGCCATACGCTTCACGGCCGCCTCATCGCCCGTCACGCCACGAAACCACTCGCGCGCGGTCTCGCCGAAGATCGTGCGTCCCACGGCGAATCCCTTGACGATTTTGAACGGGGCTGCAACGGCGAACGAGGCGGCCAGCTCGCCGGGCGGCGCCGACAAACCCAGCAACACGACGCCGCGGCAGTAAGGATCACCTCGCGCGATCGCGCTCTCGATATTCTTCCAAGTCGCCGCGCTCGAGCTCGGCTCGAGCTTCCACCAGTCGGGGCGAACATTGATCTCGTAGATGCGTGAGATCGCCCGCGCCGCCGTGTGCGCATCGACCGGCATGGCGCTGGGAAGAATGACTTCGACGAGCAATTCATGCCGGGTCTTGCGGCAGGCATCGAAGAGGCGCTTTAGCTGCCGGTCCTGACGGTCGCGAAGATCGGGCTCATCGTCGGGATGGTAGGAAACCAAGCACTTGACGACGTGATTCAGAGGCCAGGTGGCGAGCTCAGTGGCCACGTCCGCTGAGCCTTCGAACTCGAGTGGACGCGATTTTGGCAGCTCGATCGGTCGGCCTACCCAATAGGGATGATCCGCCGCCCGCGCCAGCGCCTCGACTCCGTAACGCCCGTCGAGCAGTACGCCAAATCGAGCGTCGCCCTGCGCCACGGCATCCACGGCGCGCAGCCCCAGCATCTTGAACCTCGAGATCTGCTCCCGATCGGCGCCGACCTCGGCGGCGAGTTCCTCGAATTGGCTGCGATGATCGATAGCGAGAACCATCAAGTCCTCATAGGCCCCTGCGCGCGTGGTGGCCCAGTGTACATGCTCGAGCTGCGTGTCTTCGCGCAGCCGATACTTGGGCTCGCGCGCCGCGAGAAAAAATTCCAATTCCGGCCAAGTGGGCATCGCGGGTGCGCAGCCGTGCCGTGAGACCACGATGGCACCGCAGGCATTGCCGAAACGACAGCATTCCTCGATCGACTGTTCGCGCAGCCAGCCGCGCAGATACCCTCCCATGAAGGCATCACCGGCGCCAAGAACGTTGTACACCTCGACGGGAAAACCCGGAGCGACGATACCTTCTTCGATGCCATCCGGTACGCTGTCGGGAAACACCACGCAACCCTCCGCGCCGCGCTTGCAGACCAGGGTTGCGGATGTCAGGGCACGAATGTTCTTCAAGGCTGCGATCGTGTCCGCAGCGCCACCGAGGATACGGATTTCCTCTTCTGTCCCGACGATGAGATCGCACAACGGCAACACCGTTTGCAGCCGCTGCGTCACGGCTTCATCTGCGACGAAACGGTTTTCGCCAAGATCCTTGGGCGCAAGCCCCCACAGCACGGGCCGATAATCAATGTCGAACACGACCCTGCCTCCCGCAGCCCTGACGTGCCTCGCCGCACCCACACTGGCCGCAAATACGCCGGGCGTGGACAGGTGCGTGCCGTTGATGAGCAGGGCGCGCGCCGACTCGAGCCACGTGACGTCAAGATCCTGCTCGCACAGCGCCATGTCGGCGCAGTTTTCGCGGTAGAAGATCAGGGGGAAGGTCTCACGATCACGAATTCCCAGTACGACCAAGGCAGTCAGGCGTTGCGGATCGGCCAGAACACCGTGAACGTCGACGCCTTCCCGGACGAGTTGCTCGCGGATGAATCGTCCCATGTGATCAGCGCCGACGCGTGTCAACAAACCGGTCTTGAGCCCCAGTCGAGCGGCGGCCACGGCCGTATTCGTCGGGCTGCCGCCGACGTACTTGGCGAATGAGCCCATATTTTCCAGCTTGCCGCCGATCTGCTCGCCGTACAGATCGACGCTCGATCGTCCGACCGCGATCAAATCCAGAGCGGTGTCTGTTCCAGCCATGTCACTCACTGCCGCCAAGATGAGGCAGACTATAATCTTTATCCGAGCCTCGTATTCGATCACAAACGGAGCGTTCAATGTTCAATGTTGCACTGTTCGGTGCCGGCCGCATCGGCCAGATCCATGCCAGAAACGCGGCCGCGCGTTCTGACTTGAAATTGAAATACATTGTGGATCCGAACCGAGGGGCGGCTGATACGCTGGCCGGCCTGACCGGCGCCGTGGTCGTGGATGGCGACGCAGCGTTCGGGGACGCGGCCATTTCGGGGGTCATCATTGCAAGCGCGACGAATGCGCATCTCGATCAGGCGTTGCGAGCCCAAGCCGCGGGCAAGACGATTTTTTGCGAGAAGCCGCTCGATCTGGAGTTCAAGCGCGCGCGCAGTGCCGCCGCGCAGCTTCAGAAAGCCACGATGCTGATGGGCTTCAACCGTCGCTTCGACCCTCACTTTCAGGCGTTGAAAACGCGCCTCGATGCGGGCTCGATCGGGCGTCTGGAAACCTTGAACATCGTGAGCCACGATCCCGCGCCGCCGCCCATCGAGTACATTCGCAGCTCGGGCGGCCTGTTCAAGGACATGGCCATTCATGATTTCGACACGGCGCGCTGGCTCTTGAACGAGGACCCCGAAGAAGTGTTCAGCAGCGCGAGCTGTCTGATCGATCCTGCCATCGCAGGGGCCGGCGACGTGGACACGGCGAAGACGATTCTGCGAACCGCGACGGGGAGATTGTGCGTCATCAGCAACAGCCGTCGCTCTGGGTATGGCTATGATCAGAGGATCGAAGCATACGGTTCGTTGGGCTCGCTGCGCGCCGACAATGTCATGGAAAGCACGGTCGCCACATGGGGGGAACGAGGCTGTGCCAGCGATGCGCTGCAGAATTTCTTTCTGGATCGGTACGCAGAGGCCTATCGGCGGGAGATGGCGCATTTTGCCGCGATCCTGCGCGATGAGACTGCGCCGGCGGTCGGTTACCAGGATGCCGTGAAGGCGCTGGCGCTCGCCGAGGCTGCCGGACTATCCGTAAGGCAGAACAAGCCTATACTCGTCCGTTCGCTGGAAGGAACCGCATGAGATCATTGATTTTCGTCCTGCCCTGGCTGGCGTTGACGTCGGCATCGGCATCCGCATCCGCATCGGGTCCGGCTCCGGCCGACCCAGACTCAAGCTTTACCTTGAGCGCGAGTGCTGCGGATTTCGGCCGCTACTTTCCGAGCTATCTCGCCAACGGTTATTTTTCCACCATGACCGCGCCGCGCGGCACCGAAGGGAATCTTGCCTACATGGTCGCGTTCATGGATTACGCCAAGGACGACATCGCGCGTCCTGCCGCGATTCCCGGCTGGAGCGAGATCGACTACTCGACCGGCGACTCTGCGGCGGGCCACTTCTGGATGAATCAGGTTCCACTGCATCCGGCGTTGTTTCAGGACTATAGCCAGACTTTGAACATGCGGGATGCGACGCTGACCACCCGTTATCGCTACGTTGATCACCAAAGATCCACGCAGATCAACGTCACGACTTTTGTCAGCCAGGCATCGACACATTTGGCCGCGACGCAAATTTCGCTGACGCCGGACTTCGACGGCACCGTGCAGTTGTCGTTTGCGCTCAATCTTTGGGCGCCGTACCAGCCTCGATTGCCGCTGGCCAAGCTGAGCGGTGAGGAAATGCAGGAAGCAGTCGCCGCGCACAACATGCAGCTGATCGCCATACCGCCGGCGACGCCCGACCGCGCTGCCCTTTGGTATCACGGCGATACCCACGTGCTGGCGGCGGACGGCGACGTCAAGGAGTTGACCCTGTGGCTCGATGGCCGTGCCGAACAGGGCTTGAGCATGGCCGAGGCGGCGGCTCTGCGTCTCCCCGACGGTATACAGGCCACGGATATCACGCTGTACAAAAGTCAGTATCGCCTCGCCTTGAATCTGAGCGTGAAAGTACAGAAAGACAAAACATATACCTTCACCAAATTCATCGCGGCCTCGCGCGAGGACTGGGGAGGCGATGCGAAGTCCGATCTCGCCCTCGCAACCGATGCGCGCAAAGCCGGTTTCGACGCTTTGCTCGCGCAGCACCGCACCGCCTGGCGCGATCTGTGGCGATCCGATATCGCGATCGATGGCGATGCGAGGGCGCAGACGGCCGTGCATTCGGACCTGTACTATCTGCTTGCGACCTCGACGCCCGACACGCGCTGGCCGATGGGTGCATGCGGTCTGACTCCCGGTTATACGGGGCATGCGTTCTGGGACAGCGATACGTGGATTTTTCCTGCACTGCTGCTGTTGCATCCCGAGCGCGCGAAATCGTTGGTGATGTTCCGATCATTTACGCTTCCCGCCGCGCAAGCGCGCGCGCAGGCCGTCGGACTCAAGGGCGCGAAATATCCCTGGGAGGCCGATCCGGAGAATGGCAGCGAACAGACGCCGCATTTCGCCTATGTGCTGGGCGAACGCGAAATCCATGTCAACGCCGATATCGCCATCGCGCAATGGCAATACTGGCTGGCGACCCATGATCGTGACTGGCTGAAAAAATACGGCTGGCCGGTGCTGCGCAACGTGGCCGACTTCTGGGCCAGCCGCGCATCCTGGAACGCGGAGAAAAAGCGCTACGAGATCGTGCACGTTACGTCGGTCGCCGAAAGCTACAACGACGTGCCGAATGACACCTTTACCAATGTTTCCGCGCAAAAGGCTTTAAATGTTGCCGCCACGGCCGCGGCGCTCATCGGCGAACGGGCCGACCCGCATTGGGCCGAGGTCGCCGCAAAGTTGTACATCCCATTCTCGGAAACCGAACAGCGCCATTTGGATTTCGACGCCGGCGTGCCGCGCGAGCCGCTGGAGGGCAGCACCCTAGGTCTGCTGATGTACCCTTCGCTGGATTTCGCGATGACCCCGCAGATCCGTCGCAACGACTTCAACTACACCATGATCTCAGTGAAAGAAGGGCACCATGAACCGCACGGCATGGGCATGGCGCCGGCGTCGATTGCCGCTGCCGCGGTGGGCGACGCGCCCTTGGCCGTGACCTGGCTGGAAAACAACTTCACCAGTAATCTGATCAAGCCGCCGTTCAATGTGCGCACTGAAACTTCGAGCAACAACAGCGGCTACTTCATCACGTCTTCCGGCGGGTTCGTGCAAAATCTCATGTATGGCTTCAGTGGACTGCGCATCCAAGAGAAAGGCCTGGTCGGTGCCTATGCACCCGTGCTTCCGCCGGAGTGGAAATCCATGACGCTCAAAAAGGTTTCGTTCCGCGGACAACACTACGACATCACCATCGATCGCGATGCGAGCGGTCAAGTAAGACTGACGCGCAAGGCGTTGTGATCGCAAAAGGGGGGTAAGGGAATTTATGAAAAAGCAGATGCTCTATGCATGCAGCCTGATGGTCGTGGTAGCCGGCGTCGCGTATTCCCAGGATGTCTCGCCCGCCAAGCCCGAAGACACTGAGCAATGGCAGCCCGTGCCGGTCACAGTAACGCCGGGTGAGAAGGGCGGCGCCGCGCCTTCCGACGCCATCATTCTCTTCGACGGCAAGAATCTGGATCAATGGGTCATGGCCGGCGATCACTCGCCGGCTCGATGGCATGTTGAGCATGGCGAGATGGTGGTCGATAAGGCAGTGGGCAACATCGAAACCAAGCGCCTGTTCAAGAATTATCAATTGCATCTCGAGTATAAAATTCCGGCCAACATCACCGGCGAAGGTCAGGCGCGCGGCAACAGCGGCGTGTTCCTCGCGTCAACCGGGACTGGGGATGAGGGATACGAGGTTCAAATTCTCGACTCCTTTGAGAACAAAACGTATGTGAATGGCCAGGCGGCCAGCATCTACAAACAGAGTCCACCGCTGGTCAATGCGTCGGGCAAACCGGGACAGTGGCAGAGTTACGATGTGGTCTGGACGGCACCGGTCTTCCATGACGATGGAACACTGCAAACACCGGCGGCTGTCACCGTGTTTCACAACGGAGTGCTGGTGCAGAATCATTTCACGCCAGTCGGTGAGACGCGCTACATCGGCAAGCCGGCGTACCGAAAGTACGATCGCGCGGCCATCAAGCTGCAGTCCCATCACGATCCCAGCCTGCCCATCAGCTTTCGAAACATTTGGGCGCGTGACCTCAACTAGTCCGCGAAGCGTGGGTCAGCCGGCGACGTCTTGATAGGCGCTGTAGCGCTGCGCGTTGATGTCGAGGAATGCCCGCAGCTCGAATTTCCCCGAGTCATGATTGACTGTCCACCTGCGCTCATCCCCGGGTACCTGTTCGGCCGCCAGCAATGCGTTTCGCGGAAGTGCGGTGGCGCTTGAAGGTCCCTCACCGAGGATTCGCATGAGCGCGAGCGGACCCGAGAGCAATGCCACGAGATTTGGGTGTTCAGCATCGACAGGCTGCAGACGCCGCCGCAACGGCAGATCCAATTCGACCCGATCACCGGAGCGCCACTCTCGCTCTATGCTGGCGAATGTGCCCGGCGTCGGCGCGGCGCCGCGCTTGCCGTTGACGGCGACGCTCGCGCCCGTCGCCCACGCCGGGATGCGCAGCTTGAGTGCAAAAATTCGCGGCTGGGAGAGTTGCAGATTCATCGTAATGGCGCTGGTGTATGGATACTCCGTCGCGATCGACAAGCGGCACGCGGCAGCGTCTTGGTGCCAGTCGATACGGCCTGGGATATATAAATTCACGTATATGCCGCGCGGATCGGTGAAGCAGGCGCTGATGGGGTAGTCCGCCGCCAGCATCGGCAAGGTGCCCGAGCAGCATGGCCAGCGATCGGGATGGAAGGATTTGCTTGCCGAGCGTGTGTAATCCGAATAATAGAATGCATTGCCGTCGGACTGGATCGGCTTGGCGCCCAGCGCGCAGTTGTAGAGCACGCGCTCCATGCTGTCGCCATAGCGCGCGTCGCGTGTGATGCGCAGCAGGTAGCGTGTCAATTTGAAGTGCGCATAGGCGCCGCAGGGTGTCTCGAAGCTCTTGTGCTCACCGGTGAGGCTCGCGCCGAGCGCACCGCTGCCCGGCGTGACGAAGTGTTCGTCCGGTCCCCAGCCGCCGGTAGCGAAACTCTGCGCATCGAGAAAATCAAATCCTTGGCGCGCCGCATCGAAATAGGCTCGCTGACCCAGCGCCAAGTAGCCAGAAGCCGCCGAACTGAGTCCATTGACGTGACTGTAAGCGTGTTTGCCGGGCAGCACATTGTCGCCGCGCGCCAGCGCCAGAAAAAACTCGTCGTACATGAATCGGCGCGCAAGCTGAAGGTGAATCCGATCGCCCGTCAAGCGCGCGGCAAAGAATTGATTTTCAGGAATGGTGTAGCTTTCATCCCAGGCGTGCTGACTGAAATCCTCGCCGGCCTGTGCATGCTCGTTGCGCGGCATGGCGTGCGGGGGCAAATAGGGAATGGCCGCCTGCGTGGCCCTGCTCAAGGTGGCGACGGCGCTGTCGTCGTGCGCATAGCGCTTGGCGTCGATCAGCCCGCCGGCCAGTTTGTCGTAGATATACGCTGGAAAGCGATTATCGCGGTAGAACTTGCCGTCGGAGTCGACGGTTGCCGCGAAGCCGCGCACCAGGCGCAGCACTTTGGCGCGTGTGGGCTCATCGCCGCTCGCTGCGTAGTAACGAGCGAGTGCGCAAATCCACTGACCGAATGTTGCACCGGGCGCGAATGCATACGTGTCGTACCAGCCGCCGAGATCAGAACCCGGCGCCGGCAACCCAGCACGCTGGCGAAACGGGCGCAGCAATGAGTCCTCATCGAGACTCATCACCAATCGATGATTTTCCTGCCCTTGGGCGTAGGCCGGCCCGGGTTCGAATTTTACTTGGGTGTAGCGAAGTTCATCGAGCGGCGCTGGCGCTTCTACACCCAGTGCGCGCCGCGCGCCCGCAGCGCCGATCGCGCCGCCACAGGCCAGCAGCGCGCCGGCTTTGAGCACTTCCCGCCGTCCACGGTCGAAATGGCTGATCACTTAAGTCTCCGCAGTCCTTAGATCGCCCATCCGGCGCGATACTCGCGCGTCAGGTACTGATTCGCCTCCGGGGCATTGGTGATCTGTCCGTGCTCGCCGTCGTACAGGATCTTCTTGCCCTGGCCCGCGCGCAAAGCGACCAGACCCAACAGCATGGTCTCGGTGAGCTGAGCCGCATATTCGATCGGGGAACTCGACTTCGCCTCGCCGCGGATGGCTTTGATCCAGTTGAGCTCATGACTCCATGCGATCCGCGGGATGCTCTTAGGTACAGCCGCCGCCGCTTCCCCGAGCGACTGCGGATACAGCCGCGGATTGGCGCCGTAGGTGTTGTGCAAGAGAATGCCTTTCTCGCCGACGAAGATGACGCCGCCCTCGCTCGCCAGGACAACATCATCCGGCAGAGCGTCCGGACGGGGCGGATAGATGCCGCCGTCGTACCAGGATAGCTTCACGGGCGGCTGCGAACCGCGCGCCGCAAATTGATAGTGCACGGAGGTTGATACCGGATACGAAACCGGTATGCGCAGCACGCGATTGGGTGGGGTGCCGGGATCGGTGTTGGCCGCAGGTGTGGTGCCCCACTGAGTGGAGGTTGCCTCGATGCTGGTAGGGTAGGTGAGACCTAAGGCCCAAAAGGGATGATCGATGAGATGGGCGCCCATGTCGCCCAGTGCGCCGCAGCCGAAATCAAGCCAGCCGCGCCAGTTGAACGGATGATAGACCGGATGATAGGGAACATTTTCCGCAATGGGACCCAGATACATGTTCCAGTCGAGTCCTGGGGGCGGTGAGCCACCACTGCCCATGGCGGCGGCGAGCACCTCCTGCACATGACGAAACGTCCAAAGATTGCCGAAACCGCCGGGAACATCGGCCGGCGACATGCCGGTCGGGCGCGGCAGTCCCTGCGGCCAGTAGACCACCGGTCGATTGGTCCAGACGTGCACCTCGTGCACCGGGCCTAAGATACCTGCGCCGATCCATTCGTTGATGAGGCGGGCACCCTCGCTCGAATGACCCTGATTCCCCATCTGGGTCATCAGCTTAGGCTTGCTAAGCGCCTGCGCGCGCAGCACGCGGGCCTCGTGCACCGTGGCCACCAGCGGCTTTTGCACATAGACATGCTTGCCGGCATCCATCGCTGCCTTGGCGACGACCGCATGCAAATGGTCGGGCGTTGCCACCAAGACGCCGTCAATACTCTTGTCCTTCGCCAGCATTTCGCGAAAGTCGCCGTAGCGCTTCGCCTTGACGAACTGCTCCTGCAGCCTCACGCCCTCGGGCCGCGGGTTGCCTTGCGAATCGGTCATCAGGCTCTTCACGCGATTTTCGCTGTAGGCGAAGTCGACATCGCAGACCGCGCCAATATGGTCGGTTTGCGCCACCCGCAGCGCATTCTGCGATCCCATGCTGCCGAATCCGACGACGGCGATATTCGCGGTATCGCTGGGCGCCTGCCTGCCTCTCCCCAGTACGCGGCTCGGAAGGATCAGTGGCGCACCCGCGGCCACCATGGCACCGAGTGTTGCCTTGCCGGCGCCCGCGACAAACTCGCGGCGAGTCAGGTCTTTCTTGATCGACATCAGAACGCTCCTTGACGCAATTGCATGGCGAAGGCAACTGCTAAGAATACTAGAGTCAGCAGCCCGGTGTAACGCGGGCAAAAGCTGCAGGTACGCGGGTGCTTTGACTTCGAGGCGCGAACCCACCACGATAGCGAGCGTTTTTGGGGGTGCTCATGAGTCCTGCTCTATCGAAATACCGTGGGTTGGCTGGTGTCGGGTTGTGGCTGGCGCTGGTACCGGCCACATGGCCGCAGCAGCCGCAGCCGCAGCCGCAGCCTCAGTCGCAAGCGCCGCAGTCGCAAGCGCCGGCGCGGCCGCAGCCACCGCCGGTCGCCGCGGCGGAGATTCCTCAACCCCCTCAGGTCCTGTTCAAGGACTTGTTCATTGCGGTGGAGATGGCGCGGCTGTTTGCCGACAGCAAGACCTTTGCGGATGCCACTCCCAAGTTCCCGCCGCCGGAAATCCTGGCCCGCTACCGTGACGCGAATCCAGCCTCGCCGGAGGCATTGAAGAGTTTCGTCGCAACCAACTTCTCAGTGCCTGAAGCCGTCGCGGCGCCTGCGGAGCTGAAACCCTCCGGGGAGCCCGTCACCATCACGCACCATATCGACTCACTGTGGGATCAGCTGACGCGTTCCACCAAGACCGCGCCGCGCTATTCCTCGTTGTTGTCGCTGCCCGAACCCTACGTCGTGCCGGGCGGGCGTTTTCGCGAAATGTACTATTGGGATTCATATTTCTCGATGCTTGGGTTAGTGGAGGGCGGCCGACAGGACTTGGCTGAGCACATGGTGCGCAACTTTGCCTATTTGATCGATACCTATGGGCACGTGCCGAACGGCACGCGTAACTATTACTTGAGCCGCTCGCAGCCGCCTTTCTTCTACGCCATGGTCGGATTGCTGAGTCCCCAGGATCCCGCGATCTCCTACGCGCGCTACCTGCCCGAACTGCGTCGTGAGCATGCCTTCTGGATGCAAGGGGAGGCGGGACTGAAGCGCGGTATCGCGCATCGCCGCGTTGTCGCCATGCCCGACGGCGCCATTCTCAACCGCCACTGGGATGACGCGGACACGCCGCGCGATGAATCCTATCGCGAAGACGCGGAACTCGCGCGCAGCACCGGCCGCAATGCGCCGCAACTTTATCGCGACCTGCGTGCCGCGGCTGAAAGCGGCTGGGATTTCGGCTCGCGGTGGTTCGCCGATGGCAAAACTCTCGCGACCATCAATACCACCGAAATCATTCCCATCGATCTCAACAGCCTGTTATTCGGCCTCGAACAGGCCATTAAAGCCGGGTGCGCGCGCGCCAAAGATACCACCTGCGTCAGCGAGTTCACGCATCGGGCGGCGGCGCGGCGCGATGCGGTGAATCGCTATTTGTGGGATGCCACGGACGGCGTGTATCGCGATTATGGTTGGGTGAAACAGACGCAAGTGCCGCGCGTCTCTGCGGCGACCGTGTATCCGCTCTTTGTCGCGATGGCGGACAAGGCGCAGGCTGCCGCCGTGGCCCGAACCGTCTCGCGGGATTTGCTCAAGGCCGGCGGCATTGTCACCACGCCGCTGATCACGGGGCAGCAATGGGATGCTCCCAACGGTTGGCCGCCCTTGCAATGGATGAGCGTCTCAGGGTTACGTCAGTACTCTATTTTGCCGCTGGCCGAGACCATCGCCTGTCGCTGGATGTTCGCTGTCAATCGGGTGTACGGCGAGAACGGCAAGCTGGTGGAGAAATACGATGTCGTCGCCACCGGGCGCGCGGGCGGCGGCGGTGAGTATCCAAATCAGGACGGCTTCGGCTGGACCAACGGCGTGATGCGCAAGCTCATGTCGCTGTATCCCAAAGATGCTGCGCGCAGCGATCCTAAAACCTGCCTGGCGCCTGCCGCTTAAAGAGGGCCACGACCTGTCCATAGCGCGGATCTATCGCTTGATAACTCCCGTTTATCGAAAGACCGAATCGATTGGACACATATATCAGTGGATACCATACTGAAAGCCCCATTGAGCGGAGTTGATCAGTGACCAGTCCGGTGATCCCCATTGCGCTCGCAGGTGCGACAAAACAGCGGAAACGCCAGGCCCCCAAGGGCCGGCCCGTCATCCCCCAGGCGCTTGCAGAAGTTGAAGCATTGGTGGGTGCGCCGCCGTGGCGGCGTGATTTGTTGATCGAATACCTGCATCGCATCAACGACCGCTACCATCAGCTCGGCGCACCGCACATGGCGGCCTTGGCCAAGCTGCTGGGACTCGCGCAAACGGAAGTCTATGAAGTGGCCACCTTCTATCATCATTTCGACGTGGTGAAGGAGAAGCCCGATGGTTCACTGCCGGCGCCGCCGGCCTTGACCGTGCGTGTGTGCGACGGCTTGAGCTGCGAAATGGCGGGCGCGAAGGCGCTGCTCGACAAGCTGCCCGCGCTGCTGGGGCGCGAGGTGCGCGTGATTCCGGCTCCTTGCGTCGGGCGCTGTGAACAGGCGCCGGTTGCCGTGGTTCACCAGAAGCCCGTTCCGGGTGCCACCGTGGAATCGGTGAGCCGCGAAGTGAAGGCCGCGAATCTATACGACCAGCCGGTCAGCTATATCGATTTCGATGCGTACGTGAGCGGCGGCGGCTATGCGTTGCTGCGCGACTGTGTCGAGCATCGACGCGATCTCGAGAGCGTCTTGAAGACCATGGAAGATTCGGGCTTGCGCGGCTTGGGCGGCGCGGGGTTTCCGACGGGCCGCAAGTGGCGCATCGTGCGCGGCGAAGCGGCGCCGCGATTGATGGCCGTGAATATCGATGAAGGCGAACCCGGCACCTTCAAGGATCGGGTGTATCTGGAGCGTGACCCGCACCGTTTTCTCGAAGGCATGCTGATCGCCTCCTGGGCAGTCGGCATTTCGGCCATTTATATCTACCTGCGCGATGAGTATCACGGCTGCCGCGCGCTGCTCGAAGCCGAGCTTGCCAAGCTGCAAGAGAATCCGCCGGTGCCGTTGCCCGATATCGAGCTGCGGCGCGGTGCGGGCGCCTACATTTGCGGCGAAGAGTCGGCGATGATCGAATCGATTGAAGGCAAGCGCGGCATGCCGCGTCTGCGCCCACCCTATGTCGCTCAAGTCGGTCTGTTCGGCCGTCCGACGCTGGAGCATAATTTCGAGACGCTTTTTTGGGTGCGCGAACTGCTCGAGCGAGGCGCGCCGTGGTTTGCCACTCAAGGGCGCAACGGCCGCAAGGGCTTGCGCAGCTTTTCCGTTTCCGGCCGCGTGAAAAATCCCGGCGTGAAACTCGCGCCTGCCGGCATCACGGCGCGGCAATTGATCGACGAGTTTTGCGGCGGTATGAAAGACGGCCACACTTTTTATGGCTACCTGCCCGGCGGCGCGTCGGGCGGCATTCTGCCGGCATCGCTGGGCGACGTTCCGCTGGACTTCGATACCTTGCAGCCTTACGGCTGCTTCATCGGGTCGGCTGCCGTCATCGTGCTCTCGAACCAGGACACCGCCAAAGCGGCAGCGCGCAACATGATGCGTTTCTTCGAGCACGAATCCTGCGGCCAGTGCACGCCGTGCCGTGCCGGCACCGCGAAGACCAATGTGCTGATCGCCAAGGATGACTGGGACAAGCCGCTGCTGGCCGATCTCTCGCAGGTGATGCGCGATGCGTCCATCTGCGGCTTGGGTCAAGCGGCGCCGAATCCCGTCGATACCGTCATCAAATTCTTTCCCCACGAATTGACTTAGAGAAAGCCATGAACGCCGTCACCCGCGAGATGCGCAACCTTAGCGACGCCCCAACCGTCAGCTTCGTGCTCGATGGCCGCGAGATTACTGCTCCGGCCAATGAAACCCTGATCGAAATCGCGGATCGTCTCGGCATCGAGATACCGCGTCTTTGCTACAAGGCGGGCATGGAGGCGGTGGGGAACTGCCGTTCCTGCATGGTTGAAATCAAGGGTGAGCGGGTTCTTGCCGCCTCGTGCTGCCGCACGGCGATGGCCGGCATGCAGGTGACCACCAACAACGAGCGCGTGCGCAAGTCGCAGCAGCTGGTCGTTGAACTGCTGCAGTCGGATATGCCTGAACGGGAGTACACGCGCCACAACGAAGTCGACGAATGGGCCGTGAAGCTGAAAGTGGGCAAGCCCCGCTTCGCGCCGCGCCCCGCCGTGCAAGCAGACCTGTCGCATGCCGCCATCGCGGTGAATCTGGATGCCTGTATCCAATGCACGCGCTGCGTGCGCGCCTGCCGCGATGAGCAGGCCAACGATGTCATCGGCTTAGGCTGGCGCGGCCAACACGCGAAGATCGTGTTCGACATGGACGATCCGATGGGCGCGTCAACTTGCGTGGGCTGCGGCGAGTGCGTGCAGGCCTGTCCCACCGGCGCCTTGATGCCGGCGCGCGATGTCGCGCTGTCGATCCCCGACAAATCGGTGAAATCGCTGTGCCCGTATTGCGGCGTCGGCTGCCAGCTCACCTACCATGTCAAGAATGACAATATTCTGTACGTGGAAGGGCGCGACGGACCGGCGAATCATTCGCGGCTGTGTGTGAAGGGTCGATATGGATTCGACTATGCGCGCCACCCGCAGCGCCTCACCGTGCCGCTGATTCGGCGCGCCGATGCGCCGAAGTCCGGCGAATTCGTCATGGACCCGAACAATGTCATGCAGGTCTTCCGCGAGGCGACTTGGGAAGAAGCCATTGCGCTGGGGGGAGGCACGCTGCGCAAGCTGCGCGACACCTACGGCCCGAAGTCGCTGGCCGGCTTCGGCTCCGCCAAGGGCAGCAACGAGGAAGCCTACTTGTTTCAGAAGCTGGTGCGGCTCGGCTTCGGCAGCAATAATGTCGATCACTGCACGCGGCTGTGTCACGCCTCGAGCGTCGCTGCGTTGCTCGAAGGCATAGGCTCGGGCGCGGTGAGCAATCCGGTGATGGACGTCACCAAGGCGTCGGTCGTGATCCTGATCGGCGCGAATCCCACGGTGAATCACCCGGTGGCGGCAACGTTCCTGAAGAACGCCATGCGCAACGGCACCAAGCTCATCGTCATGGATCCGCGGCGCAGCGAATTGGCGCGCACCGCGTATCGCTTTTTGCAATTCAAGGCCGACACCGATGTGGCGCTCCTCAATGCCATGATGCACGTCATCATCGAGGAGAACCTGGTCGATACCAAATTCATTGCGGATCGCACCTTGGGCTATGCGGAATTGGTCAAGAACGTTCAGGGCTACAGCCCGGAACTGATGGCGCCGATCTGCGGCGTGCCGGCGGATACCATTCGCGAAGTCGCGCGGCTGTATGCCTCGAGCCCCGGCTCCATGATTCTGTGGGGCATGGGCATCAGCCAGCATATCCACGGCACCGACAATGCGCGCTGCCTCATTGCCCTGGCATTGATGACAGGACAGATCGGCAGGCCCGGAACCGGGTTGCATCCGCTTCGCGGCCAGAACAATGTGCAGGGCGCATCTGACGCGGGGCTCATCCCGATGATGTATCCGGATTATCAGCGGGTCGATAATCCGAAATCGAGAGAGCGCTTCTCCAAGGCGTGGGGCGTGCCCATCGAGCAGCTCGATGACAAGCCGGGCCTGACCGTGGTGGAGGTCATCAAGGGCATCCTCGCAGGCTCGGTCAAGGGCATGTATGTCATGGGCGAGAATCCGGCCATGAGCGATCCCGACGCGGATCATGCGCGCGAGGCGCTTGCCAAGCTCGACATGCTGGTGGTGCAGGATATTTTTCTGACCGAAACCGCTTATCTTGCTGATGTGATTCTGCCGGCGTCCTCGTTCGCCGAGAAAACCGGCAGCTTTACCAACACGGATCGCTTCGTGCAGCTGGGGCGCCAGGCGCTCAATCCCCCGGGCAAGTCGCGCCAGGATTTGGAGATCATCATCGATCTCGCGCGCCAGCTCGGGCTCAACTGGACCTACGGCACGGGCGTGAAGGCGGTTGCGGCGGTGTTCGATGAGATGCGCCACACCATGCCCAGCATCGGCGGCATCACCTGGGAGCGGCTGCAGGCCGAGGACAGCGTCACGTACCCCTGCGAGAAGGAAGGCGATCCGGGCGACTCCGTGGTGTTCATCGATTCCTTTCCGACGCCCACGGGCAGAGGGCGCTTTGTACCGGCGGACATTATCCCGGCCGATGAGCGGCCCGATACCGAATATCCGATGGTGCTGATCACCGGCCGCCAGCTCGAGCATTGGCACACCGGCAGCATGACGCGCCGTTCCGGCGTTCTCGATTCCATCGAGCCGGATCCCGTCGCATCGCTGCATCCGGTGGACATGGCCGCGCTGGGCGCGAAGCCCGGACAGCTCATTACCATCGAATCGCGGCGCGGCAAGGTCAGCCTGTACGCGCGCGCCGACGAGAGCTCGCCGCATGGCGCGGTGTTCGTGCCTTTCTGCTACTACGAGGCCGCGATCAACAAGCTGACGAACTCGGCGCTCGATCCTTTTGGCAAGATCCCCGAGTTCAAGTATTGCGCGGTGCGCCTGACGCTCGGCGGTACGCCGCCGGCCCAGATCAGTTTCGGCGGCGGCCAGATTCTCGAGCCGGCTTAAAGCTTCGGATTGATTTGTAAGTCGGCGAGTTCGTCGAGCGTGTTGGCGTTGGCGAAGGCGGCAGGATCATGGAATACGACCCGGGTGCTGTGATGTTGTGCGGCAAACAGTCCGGTCTTGCGCTCTCCGCTGCGGATAAAGGCGTTCAAGCCGTCGCGCAGCGAGGCCTTCATGAGGCAAAACACCGGCTGCGCCCGCGGCCCATCGGCCTCCTGCGAGTACGCGGTGGCCATCTCGCCATCGATCTCGAGACCTGCGGCGAGCCGCGCCACCAAATCGACCGGAAAGTTCGGCGTGTCGCAGGGTACGGTGACCAAGTAGGGCGTGCTGCAGTGGGTGAGGCCGGCGAGCATGCCCGCCAGAGGCCCGGGATACTCTGGTATCTCGTCGGGCCAGGCCGGCACGCCCATGGCGCGGTAGGCGGCCAGGTTGCGATTGGCGTTGAGCATCAAAGTACCGACCTGCGGCCGCAACCGTTCGAGCGCATACTGCGCGAGCGGAACGCCCAGGTGCGTTTGCAGTCCCTTGTCGACGCCGCCCATGCGGGTCGCACGGCCGCCGGCGAGGACCAATCCGGTAACCGCTTCTTTGTGAATGATCATAGCTCGCGCTTTCCTAAGAACATCGTAGCCTTTGCCGGCGGAGCCTGCCATCGAGACCCATAAGATTGAAGCGTTCGAGGTGCAGCCGCAGGCGCGCCTGATGCAGCCGGTCGCGAATGCCCCGCACCTCACGTCGACATCCTGCGAAGCGGTGCGCGAGATTGAGATTCTTGACGAGCTGGGCGTGCGCCGCACGATTTACATTCCCGCGGAACGCGCGCTGACGGTGCTTGTCGATGATCGCGAACTCGTCACGCTGATGACGCTGGGGGCCTCGCCGGAGCTCTTGGTGCTGGGGTTCTTGCGCAACCAGCGGCTGATCAAGGACGCCGCGGACTTGGAATCCATTTCCGTCGACTGGCGAGCGGGCACCGCCCTCGTCAAGACTCGCCCAGGGAAGCGCGAGCTCCCGGCGGCATTGCCTCGAATCGTTGCCGGCGGCAGCGGACAAGGCTCGATTTACGCCGCCATGATGTCGCAGCTCGACACCCTGCGGCTGCCGGATGCGGGCGAGGCGCGCATCAGTGGGAGCACGCTGCGCGCCGTGCTCGACACCATGCGCCAGCACGACACCATCCATCGCCATGCGCGATCGGTGCATAGCTGCGCGCTGTTTCAGCATGACCGCTTGCTGGTGTCGGTCGAGGATGTCAGCCGGCACAATGGGCTGGACACGGTGAGCGGCTGGATGGCGCTGCACGGCATCGACGGCGGCGATAAAATCCTGTTCACGACCGGCAGACTCACCGGCGAGATGGTGATCAAGGCGGCGCAAAGCGGCGTGCCGATCGTCGTATCGCGCAATGGCGTGTCCACCATGGGCTACGATCTGGCGAAGAAGTTCGGCATGGCATTGTTCGGCCGTGCCGTCAATCGACGCTTCCATTGTTACGTCGGCGCGGAGCGATTCGACGCAGAGTGACGCGGCGTGATTGACTCTTAGAGCGCGAAAAATCGAGCGCGTCGATTCGCGTGTTCTCGCAACATATGCTCGGCCGTGCATATTGTTGGCCCTAGCCTGCCATGCTAGTTTTCTCGGGCTTTTATCTACTTGTCGAGCACATTTCGCAAGTGGCCATCGCGCCGCCCGTCAATCCATTGCAACGAGAGTTTAATGCGCCGATCGATTCGTCCCGCACTATTTGCCGTTCTGATTCCCGTAGCCTTGGCGCAGGTCGCCGAGGCCGACGATGCTGCCCCCAATCCTGAGGCGCAGCCGGCGGCGGTGACGCATGTGACGGTGGTGGGAAACAAGGAATCCGAAGACAACTACCGGGTCGGGTCCGTGGATTCGATCGGACCCTTGGGCTCGATGAAATTACTGGATGCGCCTTATTCGATTGGAATTCTTTCATCGGAACTGATGCAAAATTCTCAGGCGACGAATTTCAAGGACATTTCGAAATACCTGCCGCTGGTCGCTTATCAGGAACAGCAGGGAGCCGATATTCTGCGGCCGCAAACACGCGGCATGCAGGGCGGCAATTTCCAGAATTCACGCATGGATGGCATGACCTTTTTCATCACCGTGGCGAATGCCATGGAGCAATTTCAGCAGATTGAAGTCATCAACGGGGTGTCGGCGTCGCTGTACGGTCCGGCCAATCCGTCGGGTATGTTCAACTTCGTCTCCAAGCGTCCCACCGACTCCGACTTGCGGGAAGTGACGGTGAGCTACGCCAGCGACAGCATCGGCACCGCGCATGTGGACTTGGGCGGCAAGATCGACAGTAACGGCGTGGTGAGCTACCGCTTCAACGGATTGTTTGGCGAGGGCGATGCCTGGGTCGAGCACAGCCATGCCAAACGCGTGCTCGGCAGCCTCGCTGTGGACGTGCGGCCCTTGGACGATACCGTCATCGAAACCAACTATAGCTACTATCACTTGATCGATACGGGTTACCCAGGCTGGTTCAGCTACAGCGAGAAGATCAACCTGCCGCCCGCCCCGGATCCGAAAAACGTGGGCTATGGCCAGAATTACGCGGGCGTCGATCTGTTGACCCGCATGGGCAGCGTCAGGCTGAAGCATGATTTCAATTCCGATTGGCATCTCGTGGTCGGCGCCCTCAACCAAGACGCGTCGCGCGACATCAACACGCCGGTCAATAATTTGACCAACAACAACGGCAACTACAACTCATCGCTCGCCAATGGATTTGCGCCGCGCTTCATCATGACCGGCGATGCCGCCTATCTCGACGGCAACTTCACCACGTGGGGAATGGCACATGACTTGACGATCGGCACCGCCGGCTACAAGTCGCAATCCTATTCGGTCAAAACGCCCGCGACCGCTGCGAGCGTGCTGTTGGGCTCGGCGAACATCAACAGCCCCAAGATATTTCCCTTCCCCGCGGCCGGACTGCCCAATACGGGCCTGAACTTCGATTCCTCGACGACGTACCAGCAGGGCATCAACATCGGCGACACCATTCGCTTCACGGATGCCTGGGCGGCGCGCTTGGCGGTGAGTCAGGACTGGTTTCACGTCGACAACTACAGCGCGAAGGCCGTTGCGCTCCCGGAATACGCGAATCATGGCTTGAGTCCCACGGCGAGCCTCATGTACAAGCCTCACAGCAACATGACGGTATACGCGACCTTTGCCAGCAGCTTGCAGGCGGGTGACCTGGCGCCGACCGGCACCAACCCTCCCCTGATCAACGCGGGGCAGAGCCTGCCGCCCTACAGAAGCAAGGAATACGAAGTGGGGTACAAGGCTTCGCTCGCGAAAATCGACTTCACCGCGGCGCTGTTTCGCATCCAGCGGCCCTTTGCCAACGTCAATCCAGTGGATAAAGCATTTGAAATATCCGGTTTGCAGGTGAACCGGGGAGTGGAATTGTCCGCCGTCGGTGAAGTGATCAGCGGCTTGACGGTATACGGGGGTGTGACACTGCTCGACGCCAAGCTCGAAGATACGCCGCTGGCGGCCACCAACGATAAGATTTATGTGGGCGCGCCCAAGGTCAAAGGCAACACGCTGTTCGAATATCATTTCCCCGCGGTTCAAGGTCTGGTGGCCAGCTTTGATTGGCAGTTCTCGGGACCGCGCGCCGCCAACGACACCAATTCGTTCTTCGTCGCGGGCTACAATTTGTTCGACTTGGGCGCGCGCTATACCTCGACCGTGCTCACCAAGAGCGTGACCTGGCGTCTCGCGGTGGACAATGTGGCCGATAAACACTATTGGTCGACGGTCGCACCCAGCAACCTGACGGGCGCCAACACCGGCAATCTGCTCGCGCACTTCGGCTCGCCGCGCACCGTGCTGGCTTCCGCGAGCGTTGATTTCTAAATATGCCCGACAACCTTTCTGCGTTTCATCTGGTGCTGTCCGCAGACCCAACGTTGATTGCCATCGTGAAACTGTCGCTGGCGGTCAGCTTGAGCGCCGTGGTGTGCGCGGCGCTGATCGGAATCCCAGCGGGCGCTCTGATAGCCCTCACGCGGTTTCCGGGCAGAACGGGACTGATAGTGGCGTTGAACGCCATGATGGGCCTGCCGCCGGTGGTTGTCGGTCTTGGCGTTTATCTGGCGCTGTCGCGCTCAGGTCCGCTGGGACTGCTTGGGATTCTGTTCACTCCGCAAGCCATGATTGTTGCGCAAACCATTCTGGTCACCCCGATCATCGCTGCGCTGACACGCCAAACCATCGAGGATCTGTGGGCCGAATATCGAGATGAACTGACCGCCATGAATGTCGGTCCGTTGGGCCGTGTCGCAACGCTGGTATGGGAAGCGCGCTTCAGTCTCGTCACGGCCATGCTCGCCGGGTTTGGGCGGGCGGCAGCGGAGGTCGGCGCCGTCATCATCGTCGGCGGCAACATTGACGGATTCACGCGTACCATGACCACGGCGATTGCATTGGAGACCTCTAAGGGCAATCTCTCGCTCGCGGTGGGACTCGGCATGGTGCTCATGGCGATCATTATCGGCGTCAACGCGGCCGCGTGGATGGCACGCCGTGCCGGCGAGCGGCTGGTGGGCTGATGCGCCGGGCGCTACCTTCGGGAGAAAACATGATTCGCCTTGTGTCTGTTTTGTTTACTGCGTTGGTCGCTGCATCATCGGCCGCCGCGGATACGGCCGTGGTGCGTCTGCACGCCGCGGGCAGTCTTCGCGCGGCGATGGCGGATATCGCGAAGGCGTATTCCGATGCATACGGAACGCGTGTGGAGGCAGTATTTGGGGGATCGGGTGCTCTGAAAGAGCGCCTGCTCCAGGGAGAGGCGGGTGATGTCTTCGCGTCTGCCGATATGGGCAACCCGCAGGCACTCACCGACGCCGGTAAGGCAGGACCCACCGTCCTGTTCGCGCGCAATCACCTGTGTGTGCTGCTTCGTCCCGGACTGAAAGCGAGGCCTGCGACCCTGCTGGCAACGATGCTGAACCCATCCATCAAGATAGGAACGTCAACGCCGAAGAATGATCCGGCCGGCGACTATGCCTGGGCGATGTTTCAAAAGGCCGATTCACTGCGGCCGGGCAGCCGAGCGACGCTTGAAGCCAAGGCCATTAAGATCGGCAATGTGCCGGGATCGCTGGCCGTTCCCCCGAGTGCGGCCAACGCGGTTGCCTGGCTGTTTCAGGAAAAGCGTGTGGACATGTTCCTTTCCTACTGCACGGGCGGCCCCGCCGTGACCAAGGAGTCTCCGGGCATCACCGTCATTCCCTTGCCGCCGGCATTGGCCATCGAGGCCCACTATGGGCTCACCGTGCTGTCAGGTGCGAACAAAGAGCAAGCGGGGCAGTTTGCGCTGTACATTCTCTCGCCCGCAGGTCAAAAAATACTGGCGCAACACGGCTTCGACGCGTCTTCGCTGCCCTAAACTGAAGGCCCCAGTCAATCCGGGCATACACCTGCGTGGACTCGCCGCTTGCTGAGCTTCCGATTGCGTTCGAAGAGGTTTGCTTCGCCGCAAATGATGTGACCATTCTCAATGGAATCAATCTTAAGTTTGCGGCGGGCAGCCCAACTGTGCTGATCGGGCCGAATGGTTCAGGCAAGACAACTTTGCTGAGAATCGCCATGGGCCTTCTCGCGCCATCAAGCGGACGCATGACGTGGGCCGGGCGAGAGCGGCATCCACCTTCCCGCCGCGGCTTCATGTTCCAGCGCCCAACCATGCTAAGACGCAGTGCCGCCGGCAACATTCGCTATGCGCTCAAGGCGGCTGCTGTCCCCCGGCATCTTCTCGACGGCCGGGTTGATGAGTTGCTGAACAGGGTGGGGCTCGAGGGGCTGGGCGGGCGTCCGGCCCGCCGCATGTCCGGTGGCGAGCAGCAGCACCTTGCGCTGGCGCGCGCGCTGGCCCGCGATCCCGCTGTATTGTTTCTCGATGAGCCGACGGCAAGTCTTGATCCGGCGGCAACCAAGGCCTTCGAGGATGTGGTTCAATCCATCGTCGCCGAAGGCATCAAGATTGTGATGTCGACGCATGATTTAGGCGAGGCTCGACGCCTCGCGGGAGAGATCGTCATGCTGCACCAGGGACGCGTCATCGAGACTTCTGCAGCAGCGTCTTTCTTCAACGCGCCGCAATCTGTCGAGGCCCGACAATTCCTCTCTGGGGAACTGCTCGTATGAGACGCAAGTGCTCGAGGATAAGGGCGATTGCCGCCATTGTCGGCATCGCATTGATCGGCCAGGCCCTCGGCGCAGAGAAGTCGATCGTTGTCGCCTCGACGACCTCGACGCAGGATTCCGGGCTGTTCGGCTACCTCCTGCCGCTGTTCAAGGCCAAGACCGGCGTTGACGTCAAAGTGGTGGCGCAGGGCACGGGCCAAGCGCTCGATACCGCGCGCCGTGGAGATGCCGACGTTGTCTTCGTGCACGCAAAATCGGCGGAAGAGAAATTCTTGGCGGAAGGTTACGGCGTGAAGCGCTACCCGGTGATGTACAACGACTTTGTCCTGATAGGGCCGCGGAGCGATCCCGCCGCGGTCAGGGGATCGAAGGATATCCTGGCATCGCTCGCGGCGATCAAGCTCAAAGGCGCCGCATTCATTTCGCGCGGAGATCGATCGGGCACCAATATCGCCGAACTCGATCTGTGGCGCTTGGCCGGCATCGACATGGCCGCGGCCAAAGGCCCTTGGTACAAGGAGATTGGCCAGGGCATGGGGGCCGCGCTCAACACGGCTTCCGCCGACAACGCGTACGTGCTCACGGATCGCGGGACGTGGCTGGCATTCAAAAACAAGGGCGATCTGGTGATTGCCGTTGAGGGTGATAAGCACTTGTTCAACCAATACGGCGTCATGCTGGTCAACCCGCAGAAGTACCCGACCGTGAAAAAGGAGTTAGGGCAGCAATTCATCGACTGGTTGATTTCCCCGCAGGGACAGCGGGACATCGCAAACTACAAGATCAAGGGCGAGCAACTGTTCTACCCGAACGCACTGGACCCGCAAGCCTGACGCTCAGGAGGTCCAATTCTCAAGGCCCCTGGTACAATTAGCGCCACAGGAAAACCTTGAAGTTGCGGGGCGCGCGTGCGGTACAAGAAAACGTCGAAGAACGCCGAGTCCGCGCTTGGCCTGCACTTGCGCTATGGCTTCGAGCCCGGCGAGCAGCGCGGTGCGACGCTCGGCAACCCGTTGTTTGATCTGCTGACCGCGGTATTGGAAGTCGGTTCGATCCGCCAGGCGGCGCAAGAATTGGGATGCTCCTACCGCTATCTTTGGGGGACGCTCCGAAAGTGGGAGCAGATGCTGGGCGAGCCGCTCCTCATTTGGTCTCAGGGCCAAAGAGCGCGGCCGACGCAGTTTGCCGAGCGATTGCTGTGGGCGGAACGGCGGGCGCGCACCCGCATGCAGCCGCATATCGAAGCGCTGCGCTCGGATCTCTCCCGGGTGGTGGCCGAAGCGCGCGATCAGCGCCACCAGCTGCTTACCTTGCAGGCCAGCCACGATATGGCGCTATCGGTGCTGCAACAGCACGTCGAGGGCACCGCGGACCTGCACTTGGATATTCGCTTTCAGGGCAGCGCCGATGCGCTGCGGGGATTGAACGATCGGCAATGTTTGGTGGCAGGGTTTCACGTGCCGGCGTTGCGCGGCGCGGCGCCCGTATTTGCGAAAGCCTTGAAGCCCCTGCTCAAGCCGGGTCGGCATAAGCTCATCGGCTGTTCGCGACGCATGCAGGGGCTCATGGTGCGCCGAGAACATGCTGCGCTCATCCACAGTTTTCCCGATGTGATCCGCCACCGCTTGCGATTCGTGAATCGCCAGCTCGGGTCAGGCACCCGCATGCTCATCGATCATCTCATGCAGGAGCATTGCATCGAGCCCGGGGATTTACCGGGTTATGGCGGACTCACGGAGGAAACCCACGTCGCGGTGGCGCTGTGCGTGGCCAGCGGATTGGCGGATGCCGGCGTCGGTGTCGAGGCCGCAGCGCTGGAATTCGGCCTGCATTTCGAGCCGCTGGTCGAGGAGAATTATTTCCTTGCCTGCCTCAAGGCTAATTTGGCGCACACGGCCGTGCAGCGTTTGTGCGCAGCGCTCGCCGCAGCCGGTTGGCGCGAGATATTGGCGAATCTGCCGGGTTACCGGCCGGCCGCGGCGCCCGGAAAAGTGTTGGTCATGACCGAGGCGCTGCCGTGGTGGCCCAAGATCAAATCCAAGCCGAAGCCGCCGAAAAGCGCTGCGGACTCGAGTACACGTTGCAATGTTTTTCTCGCAGAAATCCCACCAGGGTCAGACCCGAGCTGAGCGCAAGATTGACTGCGAGGCTCGAGGGAGCGCCGATGGCTGCGAGTATGGCGACGCCGGTGCGCAGCGCCTTTTGAGTCAGTTCAAAGCTTGCCCGTCCGCTCAACAGGATGATGTGTTCTTTGAGCGGCAAGCGCCCCGTCATCAATAATTCGCCGACCAGCTTGTCGATGGCGTTGTGGCGCCCGACGTCCTCGGCCACGGTGATGAGATTCCCTGAAAAATCGAATAGCGCGGCCGCGTGTATGCCGCCGGTGTCGCCAAACTTGGATTGAGCCCCGCGCATGCGCTCGGGCAAACTGAACAACAGGCTCAAGTCGATGGCACCGGTATCCGCGATGCGAGTCGCCGCAGCGCGCGCGATGGCGGCATCCAGCCCCGTCGTGCCGCAGACGCCGCAGCTCGAGCCCGCCGAGAAGCGCCGGGTCGCGGTTTGTATTTCCATTTGCACGTCGGGACGCAGGCGCACATTCACGACGTTGGGCCGGCGCGTGCTCGATTCGACCGCGTCGATGTCGCTGGCCTGGTTGACGATGCCTTCACCGTACAACAACCCGACTGCCAAGTTTTCATCGTCGCCCGGTGTTCTCATGGTGGTGCCGAAAGACACCGGCTCCAGCCCCAGCGCCGGATGATGCAGCATGTACTCCAGCGGCGCTTCGACCGCGACGCGATCCTCTTTCGCGAGGTGAGAGTCGAGACCGGCGCGCACGATGCGCACCTTCTGGGTGCCGCCGGCCACAGGCGGCTCTTGGCCAGGCGCGATAAATTCTGCGGTGCTCACGCCGCCCATGATACCGCTGTTCGCTTTTGCAGGCTGCGAAACCGTTCAGAAACCGTATGTTAGAATTGATGAACGACGCCGTCCGCGAGTAGCCATGATCAAACTCTTGTCACGCCTGCCTTGGGCCGCGCTCTATGCATTTTCTGCGTTTTTGTACTTTTTGGCTTACTACGTGGTTCGCCATCGCGAACATGTGATTCGCGAACAGCTTGAAAAAGTGTTCCCCACTTTGAGCGCGGATGAGCGCAAAGACATCCACAGGCAGTTCTTGAGGAATTTCTGCGACGTACTGATCGAGCTTTTGAAATCGGTGTCGATGACCGGGCTCGACATGCGCCGCCGCATGCGCGTCACCAACCCAGAACTCCCGCGTCAGTATCTGGATGCCGGACAGAGCGTCATGCTGATGACCTCGCATCTCGGCAACTGGGAATGGCTGTTGCACGGGGTGGCGCTGCAGCTGGGGTATCCCGTGGATGCGGCGTACAAGCCCCTGCATGATCAATGGGCGGAGCGTTTGATGCTCAAGCTACGCTCGCGTTTCGGGGCACGGTTGGTGCCGGCAAAGGAGTTGCTGGCGGATTTTTTCAAGCGCCGCGGCGTGGTACGCGCGATCGGCATGAATGCCGACCAGGCGCCGATGTCGACGGATCAACGCTATTGGACCGAGTTTCTCGGGCAGGATACGGCGTTCTATATCGGGGCGGAGCAGATCGCGCGCGCCATGCGCCTGCCCATCTTGTACGCGCATGTGCGCCGCGTGCGGCGCAGTTTCTACGAAGTCGAATTTCTGCCGCTGTGGGACGGGCGGGAGCCCATCGAGCCCAATCAGGTGACCGAGCGTTACGCGCGCGCTTGCGAAGCCGATGTGCTCAAGAGCCCTGCCGACTGGTTGTGGTCCTACCGCCGCTGGCGGCTGAAAAAGCCGTTATACGGCGGAACGTGACTCAGCGCGGGGAGCCGCTTTGAGCTTGCCTTCCAAGTGTTTGGCCAGCTGCGCGATGGTGGGATAGTCGAACAGCTCCGTCAGATCGACGAGACCCGGAAAGTCGCGGTCGATGCTTTCGTGAATCTCGATCAATTTGAGCGAGCTCGCGCCGATCTCGAACAGATTGTCGTTCACATCGATTCGCTTTCCCGGCAACGCGGTTTCACACAGCGATTGCAGCCGCGCTTCCAGGCCGGCGCCGGCCTCCCTGTCCGAGCCGCCGCGTGCCTCGCGCAGGACCTTCAGTTCCGCAAGCTCCGCATCGAACTCGCCCTCCACATAGGCCTGCTCCAACAGATGCCGCTGAACCTTGCCGCTGGTCGTCTTCGGGATGCGCTTGGTCGGAATGACCTGCGCGACCTCCAGGCCCGTGTGCTCATTGATGAGCCGGCCGACCGCATTGGCTGTGGGCAAGAACTCCGCGATGTCGCCGCGATACAGTACGAACACCACCAGTTCCTCGGTTTGCGAACCGGGTCTTGCAACGCCCGCAACGACCACTTTATTCAAGTCCAGGCCCGGCGCGCGCTGCGCAATATTCTCAAGATCGTACGGATAGTAGTTCTGTCCGTTGACGAAGATGATTTCCTTGGCCCGGCCTACGATGTAAAGCCCCGCCTCGTGCATCACACCGAGATCGCCCGTGTCGAGCCAACCATCGGCGTCGATCACTGCGGCGGTCGCCTCGGGATCCCCGTAGTAGCCGCGCGTCACGCTGGCGCCGCGAATCAAAATACGTCCGACCTTTTCATCCGGCAAACCCGCGCCTGAAGCATCCGCAATCAGCAGTTCAGTATTGGGCAGCACCTGCCCGACGCACATCACTTCGAGTGTCTCGCGCGACTCGGCGGGATTCAATTCGATGGGCGCGCCCACGCTGAGGCGGTGCCTGTTCATGCGTATCCAGCGGTAATCCGTGCTGGGAGTCGGGAAGGTCACCCCGAGGCACGCTTCGGCCAGTCCGTACACGGGATACATGGCGTCGCGCCGGAGGCCCGTGTAGGCCAGTGCGTTCATGAATTCGTTGCACAGGCTGACTGAAATGGGCTCGGCGCCGTTGTAGATCGAACGAATCGACGACAGATCGGTGTTCTCGAGCCGCCGATCGCCCAACACCTTGAGAAAATGCCGGTAGCCGAAGTTCGGTGAGCTGGTGATGGTGGCGCGCTTTTTGGCGGCAGCCTGCAGCCACAACAAGGGGCGGCGCACGAATAGCTCGGTGGGCATGAGATTGATGTGCACGCGGCTGGCGAATTGCATCAAGTAGAAGCCGATCAGACCCATGTCGTGCGTCAAAGGCATCCAGCTCAATGAAATATCCTCATCGGTGAATTTGCCGACCAAGGTCGCACCCTGGGTATTGGCCATCAAATTTCCGTGGCTGAGCATCACGCCTTTCGGTTCGCTGGTCGATCCGGAGGAGAATTGGATGAAGGCGAGGTCCTCCGGCGCGGGGCGGACCAGTTTTCCGGCTTTCGAAATGTCGGTGATCGATTCGACCAAGAAGGCGCGCGACTTCAGCTGCGCGAACAACGCCGACTCGCCCACCTCGCCGGCGAGGGCTTCCAGGCGCTCCAAAGTCTTGGCGTCCGTGTACAGCAGGGGATTGCCCAGCTTGCGCGCGACCCGCAGCAGCTTGTGCCGGTGCTCATCGCTGATGCCGACGGCCAGGGGCACGGGAGCGATGCCTCCGCAGACGGCAGCCCAAAATCCGTCGAGAAACTGCTCGTTGTTGTTCAGGAAGATAATCATCTTATCGCCTGCCTTGGCGCCTGCCGTCTGCAGGTGATGCAAGATGCCGAGGGCGCGCGTGTACACATCCTCGTATTGAATGCGCCTCTCGGCGTTTTCACCCCCCATGTAGGTAATGGTGCGGTCGACCCGGCGATTGCGCTCGAGCATGTCGACCAGCGTGGTGTAGGTCATGAAATTAGTGACATCATTCATCGCTTTTCTACCGTCATCATGAGGTTGGATCGAGGGCGCAGATTGATTTGCGCCTCGAATTCAATGGGCTCGTGCGTGGCGCGTCTCAGGCGAAAGCGCCGCGTCATGGTGCGCATGTGCACCAGCATTTCGAACATGGCCATGTTCTCGCCGATGCAGTGGCGCGGTCCCACCGCAAAGGGAATATAAGCGAACTTGTGGCGTTCGTCGGCATCGGCATCGGCAAAACGCCCGGGTTTGAATTCTTCCGCCGCATGCCAAAACTTGGGATGCCGATGCAGCATATAGGGACTGATGAAAATATCGGTGCGCGGTGCGATGGCAAATCCACCCAGCTCATCGGCCTCGATGGCGCGGCGGGTAAGGAGCCAGCCGGGCGGATACAGCCGTAAGGACTCCTGCAGCACTTGATGGGTGAAGGACATGGCCTCGGCGGCGCCGAGCCCCAATATGGGGTCCGCGGCCGTCCGGTCAGCCTCGGCCTGCAGCTGCTCGGCGACTCGCGGGTGCTGACTGACCAGGTACCAGGTCCACGTGAGCGCGGCCGCGGTGGTTTCATGCCCGGCGACGATCAGCGTGAGTACCTCGTCGATCAATTCCTTGTCGGACATCGGCTCGTCGGTTTCCCGATCGCGCGTCATCATGAACATGCTCAAGAAATCGAAATGCGCTTCCGGTGCGTCGCGGCGCCGGTGGATCAACTCGCCGACCAGTTTCCCCAACGACCTAAATTGAAAGGCAAATTTCAAATCGCGATTGGATTGCTTGGCCACCACTTCGAAGGGGTTGGCACCCAGTTGATGTTCCAGTCGCGCCAAATCGTTGCCGAAAATCGACCTGAGCACGATTTCAAGCGTCAATTCACTGGTGTCGCTCGAGACATTGACCGGCTCGCCGCGCACGGATTGGGTTTCCCAGCGCTGTGCGAATTTCTCATTGACCTCGCTGATGAGCGCGCTGAATTGGTCGATCACGCGCCGATGGAAAGAGGGCTGCATCATGCGCCGCTGGCGGCGCCACAACGCCCCTTCGCTGGTCATGATGCCGTTGCCCAGCAGGATCTTGACGCGATCCATGCCCTCACCCTTGGTGTAGTTGCGGTGATTGGTGAGCAATACGCGCTTGACGTCCTCGGGATGATTGATGACGTAGTTGTACACGCCGCGAGCGGGCGCAAATATCCGGTAAACGTCCCCGAACCGGGCGAAGTAGTCCTGCAAGCGTGTCAGAGATTCATCGCTGCCGCCCAGATCGTAGCCCTCGGTCGGCCCGGGCGGAATTGCCGTGGTTTCCATGCCGCCATTGTAACTTAGGCATTGCGCACCACGGAGCGCTTCCCGACAATGGCAGCCGTGCGCAAAAAACGGGAAGAGAGCGGCCTTCGCAACACCATCTATGAGCAGCAGACCCGGTCCGGTCGTCGCCTGACGTTCGGGAGACTGTGGCTGTACAAATTCGCCGCGCCCATCACCGTCGCGCTGATGCGGACGGTGATTGGCTGGTGCAAGGTCGAGCGCATTATCGGCGCCGAGCACATTACCGCGGCGCTTGCACGCCTCCCTTCGTTTATTCCCGTGTATTGGCACCAGCACCAACTGTTTTGCGCGAAATATTTATTCGACCAGCGCAGCGCGGGCGTCAAGCTGGGGGTGTTGGTTAGTCCTTCCGTCGATGGCGAATTCGGCGCCATCATCGTGCGCAGTTTGGGCGGCGAGGTGATTCGCGGATCCTCAACGCACACCGGCGCACGCGCCTTGCGCGACTTCTACCAGGCGTTGGTTCACGAGGGCATATCCCCCGTCATCGCCCCCGACGGCCCACGGGGCCCGCCTTGGAAATTCAAGCCCGGCGCATTGCTGCTCGCTCAGCTCTCTCAAAGGCCGATCATTCCCTTGAGTTATGTCGCGTCGCGCGCTTGGAAGATCAGCTGGGATCGGTTCGTCATCCCGAAAATCGGCGCGCGCGTCGTGATCGCCGTCGGTGAACCGGTCTACGTTGCCAAGGGGCTGGATGCGGCGGCTCTGGAGAATCTACAAGCCGATATGGAACAGAGGCTTAGGCTGCTGTTCGAAACGGCAAAGGCGGCATTGGCCTGAGAATCCCGCCCGGCGTTCACGGGGGTATCGAGTGGTTTTCTGGCTGAAGCCCTATTAATACAATCGCTTAGCTTGTAATCCTTACAACTTATGCGAGAATCCAGAGGTATGTACCGATCATGCTCGCGAGGAACTGTGTGACAGATTCGAGTTTTGCACTGCATTGAGTGGCAAACTATTGATGCTCAACTGTAACTATCTTGGGACCTGAAGGCGCATGGCAATAGCTCCAACCGATCCCAGACACCTCGATCTCACTGCCTCGGACATATTGTCCCCGCAAACCTGGCCGAGGCGCGGTGCGCGACCCACCGTTGGCCTTGACGTCATTTGCACCAAAATCGCGGTTGATTTTCAAACGATGACCGCGGCGACGGCCCTCGACACCATCATCGTCAATTTGGAATTACTGCGCGAAGCGACCCTCGTCGATGCCGCTTTTCATATCGCGCTGGATGCTGAGTTGGGTCAGATCGGCGACGTGCAAGTCGCGCGCGGCCTGTTGGCCACCGGCAATCCGGAACAGTTGCGCGGTCAATCCTTGGATGAGTTGCCCTGGTTGCAATCGCGGTTGGCGCCGCTGCGCGTCTCTGAGATGCGCGATACCGGCGCGCCTCGAGAAGACCAAGCGGTCGACGCGGCGCTGTGGAATCACTTAGGGGTAGGGTCGGTGCTGCTCATCGGCTATTCGATCAAGGGGCGTGCCGCGGGCTTGTTGGGATTGGCCAATGCGCGTCCGCGCGAGAATTGGGATGTGCAGTTGCACCTGCTGATGAAGCTGGTGGGCAGCAGTCTTGCCACCGGTCTCGAGCGCATCGAGATCCAGTGTCACCTGGAAGACTTGGAGGAGCGTAACGAGCTCGCCATTCACAGCGCCAACGATGGACTGTGGGATTTCGACACCCTGAATAATCGCGTGTACCTCTCGCCGCGCTGGAAAGCCATGCTGGGCTACGATGAAAGCGATGTGGGGCAGGCGCCCGACTGGCGCACCTTGGTGCACTCCGACGACATGTCACGCGTGCAGGCCGCCATTCGCGATCACGTTGCCGGCAAGACGCCGATTTTCGAAAGCCTGCATCGCATGCGTCATGCGACCGGCGAATGGCGCTGGGTCATCAGCCGCGCCAAGGCCAAAGTCGATGACAAGGGACGCTTGCTGCGCCTGGTGGGCGTGGAGCTGGACATCACCGAGCGCAAACTCTACGAAGAGGCGCTGTTTCGCGAAAAAGAGAGCGCGCAGATCACCCTGCAGAGCATCGGCGACGGTGTCATCACCACTGATGCGAAGGGCGTCATCGACTATGTAAATCCGGTGGCCGAGGCGCTCACCGGCTGGCGGCTCGAGGATAGCCAGGGTCGCGCCATCGAGGAGATTTTCCGGGCCTTCCACGAAGAAACCTGCGAACCGCTCGAAAATCCGCTGGCGGTGGCCATCCGCCGCACCCGCTCGATCAAATCGGTGCGCCCGATGCTGCTGATCCGCCGCGACGGCAATGAAATCTACGTGGAAAGCACGGCATCCCCGATCCGCGACGGCAGCGGTGCGGTCTCCGGCGGCGTGCTGGTGTTCCACGATGTCAGCGAGGCGCGCGAACTGAACCGCCGTTTGAGCTATCACGCCAGCCACGACGTGCTGACGGGCCTCGTGAATCGCCGCGAATTCGAAAATCGCATGGAGCGCGCGCTCAAGAGCGCCAAAGCGCGTGAGACCTCCTACGCACTGTGCGTGCTCGATCTGGATCAATTCAAAATCGTCAACGATACCTGCGGTCACAGCGCCGGCGACGCGCTGCTCGGCCAGGTGGGTGCGCTGCTCAAGTCCAAGGTCCGCTGGCGCGACACGCTGGCGCGCCTGGGCGGCGATGAGTTCGGCATCCTGCTGGAGAGCTGCTCGCTCGATGAGGCCATGCGCACCGCGGAGGCGCTGCGCGAGGCGGTCCGTAACTTCAAATTCACCTGGGAAGAGCGCACCTTCCGCCTGGGCGCCAGCATCGGCGTCGTGCCCATCTCGGCGGACAATGCCGATGTCGCAGCCGTCTTGAGCGCCGCCGACAGCGCCTGTCAGGCGGCCAAGGAAGCGGGCCGCAACCGCGTCCACAGTTTCGAGGAAAATGACATCGACCTCATGCGCCGCCGCCGCGAGATGCAATGGGCGGCACGCATCAACAATGCGCTGGAAGAGGGCCGCTTCGAGCTGTTCAGGCAGACCATCATGCCGCTGCAGAAAACCGAGGAGGGTTCGCATTACGAGCTGCTGCTGCGCATGCGCGATGAGGCCGGCAAGATCGTGGGGCCGGATAATTTCATGACGGCCGCCGAGCGCTACGGCATCACGCCGAGCATCGATCGCTGGGTCATTGAGAACGCCTTCCGCTGGCTGGTGTCGGAGGCCGATGAGCGCGAGAAGCTCACCATGTGCTCCATCAATCTGTCGGGTCAGAGTTTGGGCGATGACAAATTCCTGCCCTATGTCATCGATCAATTTCACCGCAGCGGCTTGGATGCCACGAAGATTTGTTTCGAGATCACGGAAACGGCGGCGATCGCCAGCTTCTCGCAGGCCAATCGCTTCATCCAGGCTTTGAAGGAATTGGGCTGTAAATTCGCGCTCGATGACTTCGGCACCGGTTTGTCGTCGTTCGGATACTTGAAACACTTCCCGGTCGATTATTTGAAGATCGACGGCAGTTTCGTCAAAGAGATCCTGCATGATCCCATCGATCGCGAGATGGTGCGTTCGATCAATGAGATCGGCCACCTGACCGGCAAGCAGACCATCGCCGAGTTCGCGGAGAACCAAGAAATCATCAACATGCTGAAAAGCCTCGGTGTCGACTACGCGCAAGGCTATGGCGTGTCGCAGCCGCAGCGGGTCTTGAAGGCCGCCAACAGCGTCTGACAGGAAGGCGAGCGCTACACCAACCGGTCAAACTTCAGTGCCGAGGTCTAGGCGCCGGCGCGCCATTCGAAGCGCATCGACAGATCCACGGCACGCACATGCTTGGTGATGCTGCCGACGGAAATGAAATCCACGCCGGTCTGTGCGATCTCGCGAATCGTGTCGGCGGTGATTCCGCCCGACGCTTCGATCTTCAAGCGCCGCTTCGCACCCGCGTTCATCGCCACGCCTTCGCGCAGGGTGGGCAGCGAGAAATTATCCAACATCGCGATGTCGGCGCCGGCGTCGATGGTCTCTTCCAGCTGCGCCAAATTCTCGACCTCGACCTCGATTGGGATGGATCCGGCGTTGTGTTTGGCCGCGGCAACGGCCAGCGCGATCGATCCGGCCGCAGCGATGTGATTTTCCTTGATTAGAATGCCGTCAAACAGCCCCATACGATGATTGTGGCCGCCGCCGACCCTGACGGCGTATTTTTGCGCGGTTCGCAGGCCCGGAATGGTCTTGCGGGTATCGAGCAGCCGGCAGTTCGTGCCGGCCAGCAGGGCCACGTAAGCATGGGCGGCGGTCGCCGTGCCGCTGAGCAGCTGCAGAAAATTGAGCGCGCACCGCTCCGCAGTCAGAAGCGCTCGAGCCGGACCGTCGACGGTGAATAAAACCTGATTGGCGATCACTGAATCGCCTTCGGCTGCGCGCCATTCGAAGGTCGCCCGCGCGTCGAGCTGCCTGAAACTCTCCTCCACGTAAGGGATGCCGCAGAGGATTGCCGCCTCGCGCGTGATCACGGTCGCGCGGCCGTTTTTTTCCGGCGGGATGAGCCCCGCGGTCAGGTCGCCTTCGCCGATATCTTCGGCGAGAGCGGCGGCGACTTTCCGCGCCAAATCTTTAGGAATCGGCACCGTGGCCTTCAGAGGCCGGCCCCTGGGCGCCATGCTCAGCGGTGCCGAACTCGCCATTTAGAACGGCAGGCCGTGCGTCGGTCCGACCATGCACATCAACATCGGAATGGACAGCAGAAAGTTCGTGCGGGAGGCGTACAACGCCACCTTGCGGGCCTTCGCCTTCTCCTCATCGGTCGCCGGCACGATCCCCAATATCTTCTTCTGGTTGGGCCAAATGAGCCCCCAGACATTGAACAGCATGATGGTGCCGAACCACACGCCGATTCCCATGATGAGATTGGGACGGGACACCGGTGTGTCGAGCAACCCTAGGGTAAATGCGCCGACGAAGCGGCCATGAGTCTGCGATAGCAGCCAGGCACCCAGGAGCCAGGTGCCCAACGCGGACCATCGAAACCACAGCAGCGCGCGTGGCGCCACGTATTTATTGATGCCGGCGCCGCCCGGGCCCCCCTTGTCGGCGGCCGCCGCGGCCATGGCAGGGGTCTGTACGGCATTGAAGTAGTACAACAGGCCGATCCAGAAGACGCCGAATATGATGTGCAGCCAGCGGGTTAGGGCCGCCACTGTCAGGCTATTGAAGCTTAAGCCCCCATCTATCAGGGCCGCGATCGCGACGGCGAGCACGAATCCTATAATGAGAGGCCATTTGACGGTGGTTAATGGGTTCATGCGATTCCCCTCCTTAAAGTTGTGCTTCGGACCCGCCACGGGGCGGATCCTGCGATGCGGCAGGCTGGAAGAATAGGGGACTGACCCCAATAATTCAACGATGCCTCAAGACTCCGCCCCGCCCGTATCGCCCTGCGTCAATAACTGCACCCTGGACGCCAACGGGTACTGCAGGGGCTGTTATCGTACAATTGAGGAAATCGCCTGCTGGCAGAGGATGAGCCATCCCGAGCAGCGGGCGCTGCTGCGCACGTTGGGCGAACGAGCTCGAGCGCGAACGGTCTTAAATGAATAACGTGGAGAGTGTTGATTATGGACGCAATTGAACGAATCAAGGGCCAGCTGTCGGCCGCCCCCGTCGTGCTTTACATGAAGGGCACACCCGACTTCCCGCAATGCGGCTTTTCCGCGCAGACAGTCGGTGCTTTGCGGGCCTGCAAGGCGCAGTTCGCGCACGTCAATATTTTCGAAGACCCGGAAGTGCGCGAGGCGCTGAAGACCTACTCGAAGTGGCCCACCTTTCCGCAGCTCTACGTCAACGGCGAGCTGGTCGGCGGCTGCGACATCACCCTGGAGATGTACAAGAGCGGTGAATTGAAGCAATTGCTGGCGGAGGCCGGCGCCGTAGCCGCTTAGGAGCCTGTCTGAGCATTCCGCGTGAGCCGCGCGGATCAGACAGGCTCGCGAGGTTCCTGCGGGTCAACCTCAACTTCGAGCGGCCCCATCGCGGCCAGGCGTCTGCGGCCGGCATCGAAGACGCTCTGAAATTGATTGCACACGATGCAGAACAGGTCCGCCGTGCGCTCGGCGTCGTAGGCGGCCGAATGCGCCGACGAGGTGTCCCATTCCAGGCCCGCGGCCAGGGTTGCGCGCATGAGCACGGTTTGGCCGAAGGCGACGCCGCCGAGCGTGGCCGTGTCAAAACTGGAGAAGGGATGAAACGGGTTGCGCTTGACCTGCGCGCGGGCCACCGCCGCATTTAAAAAATTCAGGTCGAAAGAGGCATTGTGGCCGACCAGCACCGCGCGCGTGCACTCCGCGGTTCGAATCGCGGTTCGTACTTCTTTGAAAATACGCTGCAGCGCGTCTTCTTCGGGTATGCCGGGCCGCAGGGGATGATGGGGGTCGATGCCCGTCACCGCCATCGATGCGGGTTCCATATTGGCGCCGGGGAAGGGAATGACGTGGTAACGATGCGTCTCGCCGCGCGCGAGCGTGCCATCGCTGCGCATCTCGAGCAGCACCGCGGCAATTTCCAGCAGCGCATCGGTCTGCGAATTGAAGCCGCCGGTTTCGACATCGACCACCACGGGCAGAAAGCCGCGGAAGCGCGTGGCGAAAGTAATGGGTGGAATCTGTGACATGGGTTAGGAGCCAGGCGCGTGGAGTGGGGCGAGCTGCCAGCCCACCGGCTCGCCGGCGCGGTAGGGGATGAGAGCACCTGCGCCGAACGCATAGTGCTTCGGCGCCACCCAGGATTCTTTCAGCAGCGTGATGCTGTCGGTGTGGCGCGGCAACTCGTAGAAATCGGCGCCAAAATGACTGGCAAACGCTTCCAGCCGGTCGAGCCGGCCGGCCGATTCGAAGGCTTCGGCGTACAACTCGATGGCGGCATGCGCCGTGAACATGCCGGCGCATCCACAGGCGTTTTCCTTGGTTGCCTGTTCATGGGGCGCGCTATCGGTACCGAGGAAGAAGCGCGGGTTGCCGCCGGTCGCGGCCTCGAGCAGCGCTTGGCGATCTTGCTCGCGCTTCAGTATCGGCAGGCAATAGTAGTGCGGCCTGACGCCGCCCGAGAAAATTGCATTTCGATTGTGCAGCAGATGCTGCGGCGTAATCGTGGCGGCAACGCCGGTTCTTGCCGCCTTGACGAACTCCACGGCGCGCGCCGTCGTAATGTGCTCGAACACCACCTTGAGCTTCGGGAAGCGGTCGAGCAGGGGCTGAAGCACCGTATCGATGAAATGCGTTTCGCGATCGAACACATCGACGTCGGCCTGCGGTGACTCGCCGTGAACCAGCAACCGCATGCCGACCTTTTCCATATGCGCGAGAACCCCGTAGACCTTCAGGATGTCGGTGACGCCGGCATCCGAATGCGTGGTCGCGCCGGCCGGATAGAGTTTCACGCCGTGAATGAAGCCTGCGGCGCAAGCGCGATCGATTTCCGCCGCCTTCGTCGTATTCGTGAGGTACAGCGTGAGCAGCGGCTCGAATCGGCTGCCCGCGGGCAACGCAGACAGGATGCGCTGCCGATAGGCGCGCGCCATGTCGGTGGTGGTAATGGCGGGTTTGAGATTCGGCATCACGATGGCTCGCCCGAAGCGCTGCGCCGTGAAACCGGCGACAGCTTGCAGCGCCGCGCCGTCGCGCAGATGAACGTGCCAGTCGTCCGGCCGGTGAATGCGCAACTGATTCATTGGGGTGCCCGCGGCGCCCGGGATGGCGCGGGCCAGCCGCTGCGCAGCAACTCCAGCGTATAGCGAACA
>Ga0137412_10000088_pt1 | contig 52055 bp, 43 predicted proteins | sample CZODoug2_1_16fun_FD_122160 | JGI IMG/M metagenome (GOLD analysis project Ga0137412, IMG submission 122160) | Vadose zone soil fungal communities from Angelo Coast Range Reserve, California, USA - CZODoug2_1_16fungal (Hybrid Assembly) | ecosystem: Environmental > Terrestrial > Soil > Vadose zone...
AGCAAACACGCCGGCCTACGGGCGTTCGCGTCATCGCCGGAAGAAGATCGAGATGCTGTTCGCCCATCTCAAGCGCATCCTCAGACTCGGTCGCCTCAGGTTGCGCGGTCCAAGCGGCGCGCGAGACGAGTTCCTACTCGCGGCCACCGCAGAACCTCAGGAAGCTCGCAACGCTTCGAGTAATGCCAGCCGCTTGCCCCGCGCCGGCATGACGGCTCCAAAGGAATCGGCGCCGATGCCCGGCCCGATCTTGAGACAACACCCCAATAGATAGACCGTGGCCCTAAAAACGGAGGAGCCCGAAACAAAGCGGCGACTAAATCAACAATATCGGCGAAAAGCGGAACTCCGGGAAGCGTGGACGTTGCGCGCTGCGAAAAGGATAAAGTTAGGAGGCAATCCTTGCGGCGCTGGCGATGAGTTCGAAGGATCGCAACCGAGTTGCGTGATCGTAGACATCGGACACGATCATGAGTTCGTCGGCGCCTGTTTCCGCAACGAGCGCATCGATACCAGAACGAACCGTATCGGGCGAGCCAACGATGGAGCGAGCGAGCATGCTCATCGCCTGCGCTTTTTCCGCAGGCGACCAGTAGCTTTCAATGTCGTCGATCGGCGGCTGGCTGAGGCCGCGCGAGCCGCGAAGGATGTTCGCAAAGGACATCTGCTGCGTCGTCGCCAGTCTACGCGCTTCGTCATCGCTGCTGGCGGCGATGATGTTGACTCCTACCATGGTGTAGGGGCGGTCAAGCTGCTCGGACGGTTTGAAGCGGTTGCGGTAGATCTGCAGCGCCGGGATGAGCAGTTCGGGTGCGAAATGCGAGGCGAAGGCGTAGGGAAGTCCGAGTTCAGCCGCCAGCATCGCGCCAAAATTACTCGATCCTAGAATCCACAACGGTACTTCCGTTCCTGCGGCCGGCACAGCCCGGATGCGCTGATTTGGACCGGCTGGAGCCAGGAAGGCCTGCACCTCAAGAACGTCCTGCGGGAAGTTTTCGGCTGCTTCAGGCGTGCGGCGCAAAGCGCGCAGTGTGAGCTGGTCGGTCCCGGGTGCGCGGCCCAGTCCGAGGTCAATGCGGCCTGGAAACAGTTGCGCCAGCGTCCCGAACTGCTCGGCGATGATGTAGGGTGCATGGTTGGGGAGCATGATGCCGCCCGCGCCGACGCGGATGGTTTTTGTTCCCGCTGCGATATGACCAATTACAACCGACGTCGCTGCGCTCGCGATGCCGGGCATGTTGTGATGCTCCGCCACCCAAATGCGGCGATAGCCCCAAGCCTCGGCATGCACCGCAATGTCGCGGGCGTTGTCGAGCGCGCCGCGCGCATCGGTGTCTTCGGTGACGCGAACCAGATCGAGGATGGACAGTGCCGTCATGGGAACTCCTGAACGAAACCTTTTGCGTGAATGCTTTCCGGTTAGATAGGGCACAAGGTCTCGATAGCCAGCCGTCTCCGGCCAGCGCTGCGCGATCTCGACGGGGTCGCCGCGCAATTCGGCACAGCGGGCGGAATGCTGCAAATTTTGCAGCGTGCTTGCGTGTGATAGGGCTGGTGTCTTCCAGACGGAGTGCTCAATACAAATTCCAATCTGCCGTGCCTTCGTGATCTTTTCGTCAGTAGATAGGATATCTCCGATATCTTCTGCGTGTCGGAATCAGAGAATCAGGCGCGCGTGGCGAGTTTCGGCCATTTGCGTTTCCACTTGTGTGTTTCCTCAAGGGCTCTCGGTCAGGTGGCAGGCGACCTTATGGCCGGCCGCCGTCGTGCGCAGCAGCGGTTCCAGCGTGTGGCAAATCGGCATGACGTGTGGGCAGCGCGTGTGAAAGCGGCAGCCCGCCGGCGGATTGAGGGCGCTCGGGATGTCGCCCGACAGGCGCGTGCGGCGCCCGCGGCCGCGGTCCTGCGGGCGCAGCACCGGCACGGCGGCAATCAGCGCCTGCGTGTAGGGATGTTGAGGGGCCGCGTAGATCGTGCCCTTCTCGGCGATCTCGACGATCTTGCCGAGATACATCACCGCCACCCGGTCCGAAATGTGCTTCACTACGCTGAGGTCATGCGCGATGAACAGATAGGTGAGGCCGAGTTCGGCCTGCAGATCCTGCAGCAGATTGACGATCTGCGCCTGCACCGAAACATCCAGCGCGGAGACCGGCTCATCGCACACCACAAAGCGCGGCTTCAACGCAAGCGCTCGGGCAATGCCGACACGCTGGCGCTGACCGCCGGAGAATTCATGCGGGAAGCGGCTGGCCGCGCGCTGAGGCAGGCCAACGAGGCGCAGCATGTTCGCCACCAGCGCGCGAGTCGCCCCATCGCCCTTGGCGCCATGGATCACCAGCGGCTCCATGATGATGTCTTCAACCGACATGCGCGGATTGAGCGCGCCATACGGGTCCTGGAAGATGATCTGCATGGTGCGGCGTTTCGGCCGCATGGCTTTCATGTCGAGCGCGGTGATATCGGCGCCATCGAACAGGATGGTGCCGGCGGTGGGCTCAATCAGGCGAATCAGCGTGCGGCCCAACGTCGACTTGCCGCAGCCGGACTCGCCGACGAGACCCAGCGTTTCACCGGCCATGATATCGAGGTCCACGCCATCCACCGCGCGCAGGGCTGAGGTTTGCCGGCGCAGGAATGCGCCGCCGGTGATCGCGTAATGCTTGATAAGGCCCGCGGCCGAGACGAGAGGGATCACGAGGCAACCAGTTCATCGGCACGAATGCATGCGACGGCTCGATCTTCCCGCCGCATGACCAGCGGCGGAATGGCCGTGCGGCAGGCCTCGATGCGGTAGGTGCAGCGTGGGGCGAAGCGGCACCCGGGCGGGCGGCGCGCGGGTTCGGGCAGCGAGCCCGGAATGGCGATCAAGCGATGCCGGTCCTGCTGCAAGGTGGGCACGCAGGCGAGCAGGCCTTTGGTATAGGGGTGCTGCGGCGCATCGAACAAGTCTGCAGCCGGGGATTGTTCGACGATGCGCCCGGCATACATCACCAGCACGCGATCGGCGACCTCGGCGATGACGCCGATATTGTGGGTGATGATCATGATGGCCATGCCCAACTCGTCGCGCAGATCCATGAGCAGATCGAGCACCTGCGCCTGGATAGTGACATCCAGCGCTGTGGTGGGCTCGTCGGCGATCAGCAGTTTGGGCCGGCAGGCCAGCGACATGGCGATCATCACGCGCTGGCGCTGGCCGCCGGAGAGCTGGTGCGGATAGTCGTTAAGCCGCTTGGTGGCCGAAGGGATGCCGACGCGGTCAAGCATTTCGATGGCGCGCTCTCGCTGGGCGCTGGCGGACATGCGCTCATGCGCGCGCACGGTTTCCATGATCTGCTCGCCGATGGTGAACACCGGGTTGAGCGAAGTCATCGGTTCCTGGAAAATCATGGAGATGCCGGCGCCGCGGATTTTCTCCATGCGGTTGGGCGAGGCGGTAGTAAGCTCTTCCCCGGCGAACCGCACGCTGCCGGCGGCGACGCGTGCGGGCGGTTGCGGCAGCAGGCCCATGATCGTCAGCGCGGTGACCGATTTCCCGCTGCCGGACTCGCCGACAATGCCGAGGATTTCGCCCGCGTTGAGTTCGAAGCTGATATCCTCGATCGCGGAAATTTCTCCCCGCGCGGTCTGGAACGCGGTGGTGAGGCCGCGCAATTCAAGCAAGCTCATTGCTGAATTCTCAAGCGCGGATCGAGCACGTCGCGCAGCCCGTCACCTAGCAGGTTGAGGCCCATCACCGTGATCATCAACGCAATGCCGGGGATGGTGATGATCCAGGGCGCTTCGATCATGTATTGGCGGCCCTCGGCCATGATGTTGCCCCAGGTGGGCGTGGGTGGGACGGCGCCGAGGCCGAGGAAGCTCAGAGTCGCCTCCGAAAGCACCGCGTAGGCGAACAGGAAACTCAGCTGCACGATCAACGGCGCCATGGCGTTGGGCAGGATGTGGCGGCGCAGGATACGCCAATGCCCCGCGCCGGCCGCGACCGCCGCCTGCACATATTCCATCTCGCGCAACACGATGACGGAGGATCGCACAATGCGCGCCGTGCGGGGGATATAGACGATGGCGAGAGCCAGAATGGCATCCAGCGTGGACGGCCCGAGCACGGCGGTGATGCCGATCGCCAGGAGAATCGCGGGAAAAGCCATCAGCGCGTCGTTCACCCGCATCAGCCCGTTATCGAGCGTCCTGAAATACCCGGCCAGCGCCCCGATCAACGTGCCGAATACCGCGTTCAGGGCGACCACGGAAAACCCGATGATGACAGAAAGTTGCGCACCCCAAATCACGCGCGACCACAGGCTCCGACCGAAATTGTCCGTCCCGAACGCGAAGTCGGCACCAGGCGGACGGAATTTAAAGCGCATCGCCAGCTTGGTCGGATCCACCGGTGCAACCCACGGGGCCAGAGCCGCCGCCAGCAGGATGATGCCGAACAGGCCGAGCCCGGAGAGGAACAGCCGGTGGTGGAACAAGCGCTTCAGCGTCGCCCACGCGGGATGCTCACGCGTGAAGGGAATTTCGGCGTCGAACTCAAGCTCGGCCGGACCACTATCCATGACGCACCCGCGGGTCGAGCAGAGAGTAGCACACATCCACGCCGATATTGATCAGCACAAGGAACGCCGTGACGAGGAACAGCCCGCCCTGGACCATCGGATAATCCCGGTTCAGCACTGCCTGCGTCAGCAACTGGCCCATGCCGGGAATGGAGAACAGCGTCTCCGTCACCACCGAGCCGGACACCAGCAGGCTCACGATAATGCCCACCACCGTGGTGATCGGGATCAGCGCGTTGGACAGCGCGTGCTTCATCACCACGAGCCGCCGCGGCAGCCCTTTGGCACGCGCCGTGCGGATATAATCCTGCCGCAGCACCTCCAGCATGGTGGAGCGCGTGATGCGCGCAAGCAGGCCCACCTGGAGCAAGGCGAGTGAAATCGCCGGCATGGTGGACGTGCGCAACCACCCCACGGGATCATCGGTGAACCCGATATACCCGCCAGTCGGCAACCAGCCGAGCCGCACGGCGAAGAAAATGATCATCAGCAATCCGAGAAAGAAATTCGGGATCGAAATTCCCAGCATGGCGATCATCATCGCGAGCTGATCGATCCACGTGTTCTGCCGCAACGCCGCGAGAATGCCGCTCGCCAATCCCAGCACCAAGGTAATGACCAACGCATAGGCCGACAGCGCAATCGTCACAGGCAGCCGTTGCAACGTCACCGACATCACATCCTGGCCCATCAAAATAGACCGCCCGAGATTGCCATGCAGCAGCCCGCCATACCACCGCAGCAACTGCACCGTGAACGGCTCATCCAGGCCAAGATCGGACCGGATCTGCGCCAGCTGCGCCGGCGTCGCGCTCAACCCCCCGATGATCGACGAGGGATCACCGGGGATCAGACGCATCATCCCGAAGGTGATGAGGCTGACAATCAGCAGCACCGGCAGGGCGCCGAGTACGCGGCGCAGGACAAGACTCGCCAACTCATAATTCCTCTTCATCAACTCAGTTCGCAAACCACACGTTGGACACACGAGGAATCCGGAAGGGTTTATATCCCTGCACATTCGCCCGCACGCCCTGTACCTTGGTCAGCGAACCGAAAGGAACGGCGTAGACCTTCTCGAGGATGAGCTTCTGCATGCGCACGAACGCCGCCTGGCGGTCCTTCGGGTCCGGCAGGTTGTTCATGTCGTCCCACGCCTTGATCAGCTCCGGATCGTCCTTGCCATCGGCGGGCTTGTAGTTGGCACCCGGCGGCGTGAAGAACTGCATCGTCGCCAGCGCGCCGAGCGCCGGCTGCGTGCCGTATCCGGTAAAGAAGAAGTTCCAGCCTGGCTCGTTCTTGGTCATGATGCCCATCGAGGTGGGCCAATCCACCACCTTCAACTCAGCCTTCATCCCGACCAACTTCAACTGCTCCGCCATCACGAGGGCGGCGTTGTACATAGAGGTGTAGTCCTTGTTGGTGAGCAGCACGATCGGCTCACCCTTGTACCCGGCCTGCGCCAGATACGCCTTCGCCTTGGCCGGATCCTTGATGTTGTAGGTTTCCTTGCCGGCATCGGTGTAGCTCGGCTGGTTGGGATACTGGAAACCGACATTCAGCTTGTAATTGCCGTCCGTCGCGGCATCCATGATCTCGTCCATGTCCAGGGCCGCCTGGATCGCCTTGCGCACCAGCAGATTGTCCGTGGGCGGGGCGGAGATGCTCGGCACCGCGATCTGGATCCACCAGTTCGGCAGCGGCACGACTGTTACGTTCTTGTCCTTCTTGAGGTCCTCAAGCGATTTCGTGGGCAGATCCTCCACCCCCTGCAGCTCGCCCGTCTTCAAGCCAGCCACGCGCGTGCCCGGCTCGGTTACAATTCGGAACACCACGGTGTCGAAGCAGGCCTGCTTGTAACCCCCGAAACCGGTGCGTTCCTCGTATTTCGTGTTCGGTGTATATCCATCATAGCGCTTCAGCTTCACCTGGCTGCCCGGCGTGAAATCAACCAACTGCCACGGCCCGGTGCCGACGATACGCAATTGCATCGCCGGATCGTCCTTCAACTCCGCAGGGATGACGATGATGGGGACCGAGAACGAGCTGATCTGCTCGATAAAGGTCGGCTGCGCCTGCTTCATATGGATCACGAAGCTCGACGCATCCGGTGCGTCCCAGCTGGCGACATTCTTGAACATGCCGCGCTCGAGCCCGAGCTTGTTGTAGCGGTCGAACGAGGCAAGCACGTCCGCCGAGGTCATCGGCTTGCCGTTGTGGAATTTCACGCCCTGGCGGATCTTGAATGTGTAGGTCAGCCGGTCCGGCGATTCCACGTAGGATTCGGCGAGATCGGTGATCGGGTTGTTGTTTTCATCGCGAGTCATCAAAGTCTCGAAGATGTTCATCGCAATGTTGCGGGTCGAGATCGTGTTGGACGCTGGCTGGTCGAGGCTGTTGACGTTGGCCTCCTGGCCGAACACGAACTCCCCGCCCACATGCGGACATTTGAACGGCGCCGCCGACGCCACACTGGTTGAGCATACGAAGGCAGCAGCAAGCGCGATCGGGGCGAATCTTGCGCGAACCATTGGGGTGTCTCCAGGATGTTGAGGCGCAGCGGAACGCCAGGACCAAATCTTCGTGCTGTTACCAGCAGTGAGAATGCGCAGGGTGAGTGCGCGGAGCTTGTCGTGGCTGAGTATCATATTTCTCCCGAGAATTTGCGGACGACATTCTCCAGCAAGCGCGAGATGGGCCCATTGAAGCCGCGGTTGGCGGGATTCGGGTCCCACAGGCTGCCGCAGAAGGTGATGGAGCCGACGGCGAAGACGGCGCCACCGGAGTCCGTGTCGAAATAAATGATTTCGCCGCGCATCAGCGCGTCTGGTTCTTCGCCGCTCACGGTGTGCAGATGCGAGAGCAGCTCTTCCGGCACGGCGATGAACGACGCGGGGGGATTTTCCGAGCGGGCGAGGATGGCGGTGTTGGCGGGCGTGCCGAGAACCGGGTCCGCGCGGTCGAGCTCGAAGCCGGCTGCACCACCGCCCGAGAGACCATAGTCGCCGATGATATCGCCGTCGATGCCGGCAAAGATCCAGGCGTAATCTGGAGCGTATGAGGCAGGCAGGCGGCGGTAATAGGTGCCTTCGAACTTGCCCTGGCCGGAGAAGCCGACGCCGGCGAGCATCTGCGGCGGGCGGCGGTTGCGGCGCCAGAGGCCGCCATATTGGCCGTCGAGCTGGTGGTAGTATTCGCCCGGTTCAGCCTGCCAGGCGCGGATGCCGCCTTCGGCGCGGCGCAGTTCGATGATGTGGGGAAGTTCGGGCACGCGAGCGATGCGCCAGTAGAAGCCGTTGCCGCCGAGATAGGCGAGTTTGCCCCCGGTGTTGGTGTAGTGCTGCAGCGCGTCTAGCGTGCCGAGCGTGTGGTATTCGGGATGCGAGCCGGTGAGCACGGTGCGGTAGGGCGCGAGCAGAGCGGGGCCCTCGTCGTCGAGGTCTTCATCGGTGATGATGTCGAAGGCGATGCCTTTGGCTTCGAGCCAGGCGAGCAGATGCGTGTCGGCGGGGTAGTGCCGCAGGCCGGAGCCGAGCGGATCGTCGAAGGTAAGGAAGCCCGGGCGCATGGTGAGGATGGGGCGCCGGCGCGAGGAGATGCTGATGCCGCTGTTGTCGGCGTGGCGGTTATAAGTGGAGCGGCCATAGATGGGGTAGTCGTCGGGGTTGTAGGGCGAGGCGCCCCAGGCGGCGGCACGCGCCTTGTAGGCGGCGTCGGCATTGCCGCGGGCGTGGTTGGCGTAGGCCTGGTAGGTAAAGGTCGAGGCCAGAAAAGCGCTTGATGCGAACGGGCCGGTGCGGTTGGGGAGCACATAGAAGGGGATGGTGTCCAGCCCCTCGTCGCAGGTGAAATGCAGGGCGTAGGCGCCGCTTTGCAGGTCCGGCGGGACGGTCCAGGCGAAATCGGCGTCCCAGCCGCAATCGTCGAGATCGCCGTCGTGGAATTGGATGGCGGCGTAATCTTGCGGCGCGTGGCGCCAGCACATTTCCTGGCCGGTCCAGCCGGCGCCGACCATGGCGCGGTTGGGAAGGTTGACGAGGTGGCCGTGGCAGGCCTGAGAGCCGGTGTCAGTGATGATTTGGGTTGAGACGCCGATGGCAAAATCCCAAGCGGCGAGTACGGGCAGGACAGGGGCGGACCAGTCGGCGACGAAGCCCGCGAGGATGGTCGGCGCTTCGAGTTTGCCGGTGAAGTGGTGTTGGGGGGCGCTGGGTGTGTCGGCCGCGAACATGACGGGGGCGGATGTGGGAAGCTGCAGGCCGGGCAGTTGGCCGCTCGCGTAGATGTGGTCGCCTGAGCCTAGCGGTTGTTGGCCGATGACGACATGACCGGTGCTCGGGTCGGCCGACAGCCACACGCGATACCACTGCCGGGGCTGGAGGGATGCGCCGGAGTTGAGCCGCACGAGGCCGTTGGGGCCCGCTAATTCGGCGAACACGCCGGTGCGGTCGAGGGCGATGCGCAGGTGGCCTTCGGACAGGAGTGTGGCCGCGTCGCTGAGATGGGCGGTCCAGACCAGGACAGTCCAGGTGCATGGGGCGGTGGGGCTGCGAGTCGGGCCTTTGGGGATCAATCCGTAGGAACCGAGATGGATTGGCTGGTGGCGGCCCTGGAGCGTGCGGTCCAGGCGGGCGGACAGGTCTTCGAACTGCATGCCGGGCCCATCCGGGTTCGGGTCGCCGCAGATCACACGCACCAGGCGGGTGCGATAGGGGCCTGCGGTGCGCAGACTGATGCGGGCGACGACATCCTCGCCGGGGCGGGCGGAGAAGCGGTCGAGATATCCGGTGATAGGCAAGACGGCTTGGCTCACATTTGCCTCTCCGGCGGCGGGCATAGGCTCAAGAGCTCGCCGTTGCGGTCGCAGATCTCGCGCACGGCCTTGAAGTAGCCGGGCACGGCGGTGACGCCGCCGGTGGTGGCGCCGACGACGGGCTCGGCCATGAAGGCGGCGACGTTGCCGGGGCCGAGGCGCTGGAACTCAGCTTCGAGCTCGCCCGCGAGGCGTTGGACGTATTGTGTTTCGGTCTCGTCGGTGCGCTGCCAGCGGTAGGCGAAGCAGGGGGAGACGAGGGAGAAGGCGTCGGACAGGAGGGGGGCGTAGGGCGCGCGGCGCATCATGTTGCCGCCGGCAGAGAGGGACCCGAGCGTGTTGCCGTGGTAGCCCCTTGCCGGTGGGCGATGAAGCGGGTGCGTTGGGGCTGGCCGATCTCGAGGAAGTATTGGCGGGCAAGCTTGATGGCGGCTTCGTTGCCTTCGGAGCCGGAGGAACTGAAATAGGCGTAGCTGAGGCCTCCGGGTTCGTGGCCGACGAGGGTTTCCGCGAGTTCCTCGGCGGCCTGGTTGGTGAACAGGGCGGTGTGGACGTAGGCGACCTTGGAGAGTTGTTCGGTGATCGCGGCGTTGATCCGCGGATGGCCGTGGCCTAGGCAAGCGACGGCGGCATCGCCGGAGCCGTCGATGATTTTGCGGCCGTCGGCTGTGTGCGGATAGATCCCTTCCCCTCGCGTCGCGCGCATGGGATCGGCGAACAAGGTGCGATGGAGGATACGGCTCATGGGGGGAGGGCCGGGCCACTGATAGTCCGCCTGCGGCCAGGCGATAGCGGTCGAGACCGTGGCCGTGCGGGTCTCGATGCGGCCGTGATCAGCATCGACGGTGCGGGCAGTCGCGGCCGCCTCGCGCACCGGGTCGTCGAGAAAGGTGCCGTCATCATCGTGCAGCCTGCCCCGGTGCAGCGCGCCAATCAAGATGAGAATCCCGCCACGATCAGCATAAGAATGCGCCGTTGCCGGAGTGACGAACGGAGGGCGAAACCCGACCGGAGTGAAGAAGAAGGAGCTCGTGGGCGACTTCAAGAACGTCGGCCGGGAGTGCCGCCCGCAAGGCGATCCCGAGGAAGTGCGTGTGCATGCCGGCTGGGTCAGCGTCGGCATCGACCACCACACGGTGGAATTCCCCGTGCAGACGATCCGCAGTTGGTGGCACTCCATTAAATTAAGCGACGCGGAAAATCTGTTCAGACAACCGGAGCAAGCTCAGTGCACTCCAGTGGATTTACTTCGCGAGCCTGCGATCGCTCGGCAAACCCCGCCCCGCCCCGATGCTTCATCGGGTAAAGATCGATTTGCCGAAGCGCTCGTTTTTCGTCGTGCGGCACAGGGAGCGATATGCGAGCCAGGCGGAAAAAGCATTGTTTGCCTCCTTCCGGATGTAAATGAAAATCAAGCCCGTGATTTGTCGAGATCGCTGACGCTTGCGATCATTCTGGCGTAAGGTAGCTTCACCGCGGGGTGATGCATGCGCTGCGCCGAGGTGTTTCCGACCGACATCGCCGCGTGAGCGCCGTGCTGGACCTGCCGGACAGCAGCCTTTAAGTAACCTCCATGGACGCAGCAACCGACGCCCCGCAATCGCGCTACTATCTCTCCCAGGGGCTAAGGCTTCATTTCACCGACTGGGGTAACCCGCAGGCCCCGCCGTTGCTCCTGGTTCACGGCGGTCTCGATCATTCACGCAGCTGGGATCATCTGGCGCGCGCGTTGCAGCGCAAATTTCATGTCGTGGCGCCCGACCTTCGCGGGCATGGCGAGTCTGAATGGGCGACCGGCAGCAGCTACAGCCTGGCTGACCATGTCTACGATCTGACGAGCCTAGTAAAGGCTGCAGGCTTCGAGAACGTGTCGATCGTCGGCCATTCCATGGGCGGCATGGTCAGCCTGACCTATGCCGGCGCCTTTCCGGAAGAGGTATCCCGACTGGTTGTGCTCGACGGCGTGACCAATTATCCGACGAGACGAGTCAAACCCGCCGACGTCAGAATCGCCGAGTGGATCAGCGATCTCGACAAACTGGCGCAACGGAAAATCCACCGTTATGCGTCGGTCGCCGCTGGCGCCGAGCGAATCCTTCATCGCAACCGGCATCTTACACGCGAGCAGGCGGTACATCTGGCGACCCACGGCCTGAAGCAAAATCCCGACGGCACTTATGGCTGGAAGTTCGATCCGTACTTGCGCGCCCGCGCGCCCTATCGGTTGTCGCTCGAAGACCATATCGGACTGTGGTCGCGCATCGCGTGTCCGACGCTTCTCGTCAGCGGCAGCGAAAGTTTTCTGCCCGACCCTGTCACGGCCGGCGTGATGAAGCATTTTGCGAACGCCGAATTGGCAAGGATCGAAGGCGCGGGTCACTGGCTTCAACACGACAAGCCGGATGAAGTCCTCGACCTTTTCAAGAAATTCTTTGAGCAGGCAGAATCGAAATAGGCGGCCTTGAAGTTTCGCCGCTGGCTATTCGCGACTCCTGACCGATCGTTTGCCGGTATCCATGCCGCGATAAAGACCGGCGATAGCTCTTCCCGGCAAACAAGCCGCGCGTCGAAGATCCGTGCTTTTTGTGGCAAACCGGGGTCGCAGCGAGCGCTTTGTGTACCGAAAACCTCATCCGAGTTGATGACGTGATGGAATCGCCTAAGCTGGCGAAATGACTGGGCTGCTCCGTTTCGTTCTGGCCGTCCTGGCCTCGCCATTTAGGTCGAAGTTACGGCTTGAAGCTGATCGCTGGTTTCCAGCCATCCTGAAGGTTCTCACCATCATCCGGCCCGAGACGCTCGTGCGTTGGCACAGAGCCGGCTTTCGCGGCTACTGGCGTTGGAAGTCACGCCCACGGGGAGGACGACCGCAGATCGACACGGAGCTGCGCGGATTGGTCCGGCGGATGAGCGTCGAAAATCCGCTTTGGGGCGCGCCAACCCGACAGCAGAGTGGGTTGCACGTCAGATAACCGAGGCCTTTCCTTGGGACGGGGCTCCCGGTTACATGATCCGAGACCGCGATCGGATCTACGGCACCATCGTCACACGCCGACTGCGTGCAATGGGCATCCGGGACAAGCCTATTGCACCGGGCCTCACCCTGGCAGAACGGCTTTGTTGTCTCATGCTCGCGCTCCACTGAACCGCTAACGCGGCCGGATGCTCCGGCATCGTAAATGACTTTCAGGGTGCCGGGGAGAGCGGGGGGATAGACGACATATCAGCGCGGTACGTACCACAATCGGAGTTCTTTGATGACAGAAGCCTCCATCCGATCCGGCATGCCTTTAATTCCTTTAAAGATTTAGCGGCGACAGCGCACTTCGGAGCTCCTCGCTCGAGATCCCCATTAGGCCCCTGAAAGGATTGTCCAGCTCCAAAACCAGAAAAAGTGCGCAGGCAAACGACAGCGCGCATACCAACAGCGAAGTTGTCACAATCAGATTGGCTCGGGCAAACAAGGTGCAACTCACGAAAATTGCGGTAAGCCAGAAAACCAGAATGACCAGGAATGGCGTTGGAATCGAGCGGCCGGTTTGCGCGAATAATTGTAGTCGAATCTGCGCGGCTTCCGTGAACGCCTGAGTGGCGCGAGATTGCAGCGAACGCTGGATGTCGTTGTTCGGCGACAGGCGCTCCAATTCATGTTCGAATTGGGATGCCTCGGCACTCGATTCGAACCGAACGCGCCCACCGTTCGGGGCCCCTTCCTCCTGCCAGATGCGATTGGCCAGTGGTCGAATGCTCTGCCGTAAAAGGCTCCGAAGATGAGTTGCTTCCGGCCCATATTGCATAAGCAGATCGTCCAGGAGGATGATGGTCGCGGTCATTTGCCTGACCTGACTCGTCTTCTGATCGAATGAGTTTTTCGCAGAAGCGATGAGCAGACCCAGTACAAGTGCCGTTAGCGTGCCAATCAGGCCCGTTGTGATTTTCACGACGTCTCTGGAGTCCGGGGTCTGGTGCTGCTCCGACAAAAACGGTCGAACGACCATGCCAGCCAAGGCGCCACCGAATATCAGCGCGAACACAAGGAGTGAGATCAACAGATCGCTCATATTGTGGTTGCTCCGACTATTTTGCGGCAGACAAAGGTCGCCTTCGCGCATGATTGGGCGGCTTGGCTAATGGGCTACGTTGACTATTTATTTGTGGACCAACGTCGATTGCAGCGGCGGCGGAGCCGCCGCGGGAGAGACCGCCAACGTCAGCCATCCATTCCAGCCTTCCGGCCGGTTCTCGGCCGCGAATTCCTTGTAGGCTTTCAGATTCAGATATCCCTGCATCTCGCCAACCGGAAAAATGAATCCAATTTGTGGTCCCACCGCGAACACGCGCGACTTGAAGTCGCCGAGGATCGCGGCTTGGCCGCTGTCGGCCGTCAGTTGCTGATAGACGTAACCGATCAGCCCGACATCGACCTGCTTGGAGACGAATTGCGAGGCGCCCCAATCCAGGTGCCAGTCGACGCCACTCTGATAATTGGTAACAGGATTGGTGAAGTTATAAGTCAGTCCCGTAACCGCCGAGAGTTCACGTCCAGTTGCCGGATTGAAGTAAGTGTACCCAGCACCGCCGTCGATCGCCCCATGCCCCAGGCCCAGATTGGCCAGTCTCGTCGAACTGTAGTCGCCGACCGGAATATCTCCGGTGATGTAGGTCATGAAGTTGTTGAGCCCAGAATTCCATTTCAACGACGCCTGGGGATACAGGTCGCCAAAGCCCGTTACGGAATCACCGATGCTGTCGGTTCGCAGCAGGCTGAAGGGCGGTAGCGATGCGGACAGCGTCCCGTTGATGGAGGCGCTAGTGCGTCCGACGATTGTTCCCATCTGGACGGCCAATTGCCCGCCGAAGACCGGGGTTGCGAACGTATAGCTCGGGACAAGCAATGCGAGGTCCGCGTTGGCTTTCAGGGTCGCGTTCAGATTGACGTTCAGGTTCGGATTGAAGTTGCCGATCTGAAGTTCACGGGAACGGGCAACATCCGCAGCGGCGCTGACGGATGTATGATAGTAGACCGATGCGAATGCCCATCCCGGCTGTTCCGGTGCAGCCGCGAGACTCCCGAACGTACCGGGAAGCCAAAAGCTGGTGCCGCTTTCATCGGCCCGCGAAATGGTCGCGGTGGCCGAAAGAAACCATGCGCATAAAAGGACGGTCGCTGTAGAAATTCGCAGCGCTGGTGGCCACACTGACTTGACGAGGCTCATGGTACCGGTCCCCAAATTCTCTCTCTCTCTCTCTCTCTCTCTCTCTCTCGATAGTCATTCCGCGTGTTCGGCCGGCCGCCGCCCACGATCGCTTCACCGCGCATCGTCCGCGCGGAATGCATCAAGCCGGTGTGTCATGAGTTTCCTCCTGCTTGGGTGTCGCTTAAGCAGCCGAGGCCACTGCAGGCTTCTTCGCAAGCATCGTTCGCCGATCGTGAATCAAGCTCTCAAGCCTATGCGCGGCGACATTCAACGTCGCGTCATCCACTGCGTTCTCGTCCCCGCGCGCCGTTCTGGCGCGTTGCGCTCCGAGAATACCGTCGATTTCTTCTTCAAATTCCGAAAGTTCGGCCTCGTTGCTGGCCTTGCGAATCCGGCGCCCGAGGGCATAAAGGGAATCCAGCGGCCCTTGGCTGCTTGTAGGCTCGCCAAGCCCCAGGAACTTCCAGGCCGCGGCAAGCACGGTGGCCGCGCCGCCGAGCGCCATCGGTATCAGGTAGATCCAATTGCCGTACTCATCCATGAAGCTCTGTTGGGTGCTGTTGTAGACGGCCGCCGCCCCAGGATGCAGCGGAAGGTACGCGTCCTGGTCCGTGCTGGGCGCGGTGATCTGCGCAAAAATCGGCTCCTCGGCCATGAGGTCTCTGCGCACGCTCATGATTGTTTGCGTCAGCGTGGTGATCAAGTCGGAGCTGAGCTTCTTGTGCGCCACAAGATACAGGGAGGTCCTCAACGTCGTCAGGTCGTCCTCCGGAACCGGCGGCGCTGCGCGCAGCGTGCCTTTGGGCACATCGTAGCTTTCATAGGCTCGCTCGGCCTCTGCGATCGCCCCGGCGGAATCGATCGGAATCAGTACAGGCAGCGCTTTCGCGCCCTGCTGAAAAATGCCTCGCACCAACGACAGATATTTTTCAGCCAATGGAATCACGACGAGCAGTGCACTGACGTCCTTGGATTGGATGGCTCGCCGGGCATCCGGCAGCGCAACATCCTTGAACATTTTTGCCCGATCGAGCCCAAATTCCTTGACGAGTACATCGACAATCCTGGCATTGGTCTGCCCGCCGATCACGCCCACTCGATGGCCCTTCAATTTGTCCACGCTGTCGATGGCTGACCCCGGCGGCGCGACGATGAGCAAGACCACGTGGCTGACCACAACGACGGCCTGCGCCTGTGACAGGTCACCGACATCGCCACGAACAACGGCAAGGTCTACCTTGCCTCCTGAAAACGCATTGGCCGCTTCAAGCGCCGTCCCGCTGTCGACAACGTTGAGCCGTATCGCCGCATTCGTCGTAACGAGCCGGTTCGCGATGGCTGACATTGCCTTGGCGGCTTCGCCGTCAATCGAGCCGACGGCCACGCTCAGGGTCACTGGGTGCGTATAGGACCGATAGCCAAACAGGCCAACACCCACCGCCAGACCAAACACGCCGATGAGCAGGACGAAGCGAAGCCAAAGCGGAAAATTGGGCGAAACCATTCCAGTCACTCCGAAGGCGCCAACCGATCGGCGCTACTGCATGCGGTTCATTTTCCTTCGAACGGGAATATGCGTTTCCAGTCGTTCTTCATGTCGACAATGGTCCAGCCCTCTACCTGGGCGACGTCGAGCGCCTTGTCGAGTTGGCCGACAGGGGACTTTCTGTCATACGCCCATTCCCGCTCGGCATCGGTGTGGTGCACGATGAGAGCAAAGCGAACGCCGGCCCCCTGCCTGGCCCATTCGAGCATCTGCAGGTCGCCGTCGGAGTTGCCGAATGCCGCAATCGGATGACGGCCGATGTGCGTCTGAATGGCGACGGGTTTGCCGACCTTGTCGTCGTTGAAATCGAGTTCGGGCAGCTTCATGAGCCGGGGCTTACCGTCTCGCAACTCGAAATTCAGCTTGCCGCTGCTGCCGATAACCTGCTCGGGCGGAATCCCATAGATCCTTTCGGCGAAGACGCGCATGAAATCAATGCCACCGCCGGAGACGATGAAGGTCTTGAAGCCGTTGGCGCGCAGGTAAGCCAGCAATTCGAGCATAGGCTGATACACCATCTCGGTGTAGAGCTTGCCGCTCTTCGGGTGCCTGGCAGTCGCGACCCAGTCACTAACGATCTTCTCGAATTGGTCTGTCGTCATGCCGGAGTGCGTGACCGTCATGATTTGAAAAATAGCGGGCTCACCGCCGGCGAGTGCGCCCTTGAGGTCACCTTTGAGCAATGAAGTAAAGGGTTCCTTGTCCTGCCATTCCGGGTGCTCTGGCGCGAGCGCCTTGACACGGTCGAGGGCAAAAACGAGTTGGAAATAAATCGGCTGCTCAGCCCATAGGGTGCCATCGTTGTCGAAGGTTGCAATGCGCTCGGCCGGGGGCACAAAGTCTGGCGAGACTTGATTTGTCACACGCTCAACAAACGCCACGATGGCTCTCTTGGGTGCCGTGTCGTTCCACGACGGTAGCGGCTCCTGGGCAAAGCCGGGAGCCGTCCACGATACCGCGATCGATGCGACCGCCGCGACCCGAACCCAATTTAACCAAAACGTTTTCATGGGCGAGACCTCGATGGGCCGGTCGGCGGACGATAGCTATTTGCCGGCGCCGCTAGCTCCGTTCTGGACCATTTGAAGGGCTTTCTCGATGCTCAACGAGCCGCCGACCTGGCGTTCAGTCGAGCCTTTGCGTAGGCTACCTGGCAATTGCGTTCCTGGCCGCCGCAATCTTCTCTTTTACGGCATCCAGATTGAAACTCGCGCCTTTTTGCATCGGCGGAAATTCGATCGCCGTCATCGCTAGCTTCTCAACGACATCCTGGACCAGCACAAAGCGCCAGAATTCGTACTTGTACCATTCCCAGTATTGTAGCGACCCGTTTTTGGTGAGATTTTCAGGAAAGCCCGTCCGCTCGAACGGGTCGAGACGAAGATTGATTATAGTCGGTACCTCAGGTTTGATCTTGTCGCCAAGCCAGCCGCCGGGTTGGTCAATGAAGCGGTACTTGTAGTCGCCGACACGAACAGCGCCGAGGTCGCTTTCGCCGAAATACCAGATTTCGTTGCGATTGGATGGCCCCTTGCCAGTGATCATGTCCAGCTGGTTATAGCCGTCCAGATGACACTTGAAGGTGGTATCACCGATCTGTTTGCCCTTTTTCAACTCCTCGGTAATGTTCGGATTGCCGGCGGCGGCAAGGAAGGTCGGAAACCAGTCGAGCCCGGAAATGATGCCGTTCTCGACCTTACCGGCCGGGATATTACCCGGCCAGCGGATCATCGCTGGCGCGCGGAAGCCACCTTCGAAGATCGTGCCCTTGCTCTGCGCGAACGGCGTCTGTCCGCCGTCCGGCCAGGTGAAGACCTCAGTGCCGTTGTCGGTGGTGAACAGAACGATGGTGTTGTCGTCGACCCCCATATCCTTGAGTTTGTTCATGACGAGGCCGACATCGTCGTCGAGCTGCGCCATGCCGGCTTCGTGAATCGTCCAGCCGTTCTTGGAGTTGCGCAACGCCTCGTATTTCGGCGACAGATGCGTCACGACATGCATGCGGGTCGGATTGAGCCACAGGAAGAACGGCTTGTTGTCGGCCTTGGCCTTGTCGAGAAACTTGAAGGACAGGTCACGGATCTCGTCGTCCACGGTCTCCATCCGTTTCGGATAGAGCGTGCCGGCGTCCTCGATCTTCTGCTTGCCGACCTTGCCCCAGCGCGGATCCACCGTGGGATCGTCGACATTGGTCGCGTAGGAATGAACCATGTTGCGCGGACCCACCTTGTTCAGCAGTTCCTGCGGATAGGCAGGATGCGCCGGGTCTTCCATCGCATCGAGGTGATAGAGATAGCCGAAGAACTCGTCGAAGCCGTGCACGGTCGGCAGGAACTCGTTCAGATCGCCGAGGTGGTTCTTGCCGAATTGGCCAGTGGCGTAGCCCATCCCTTTCAGCGCATGCGCGATCGTGACGGCCTGCGCCGGCAGGCCGATGGGTGAGCCAGCCTGGCCGACCGTGGTCATGCCGGTCCGGATTGGCAATTCGCCGGTGATGAAGTTGGCGCGGCCCGCCGTGCAACTCGCTTCCGCGTAGTAATCGGTGAATAGCATGCCTTCTGCGGCCAGCTTGTCGAGGTTTGGCGTCCGCCCGGCCATCATGCCGCGGTGGTAGGCGCCGAGATTCCATATGCCGATATCGTCGCCCATGATGACGACGATATTTGGTTTCTGCCCGGCGGCGGCTGGCGCAGCCGTTGGTTGTTGCGCTTCGGCGGAGCTTGTCAGCCCAACTGCAGAGAGCGCGGAGGCTGCGACAAGCGAACTACCGCTCAACAACAGATCGCGGCGTTTCAATCCTTTACCCGCTAGCTTGCTGGTCTCGGTCTCGCGTCGACGCTTATCATGGTCATTGTCGCTCATGAAATAATCCTCCTGCGGGATACTCAAAAGCCGAAGTACAGCATCGGGAACTCATGGTCCGTCGCCTTCTCTGATGATGCACCTGAAGCCAACATGGCTCATTGACGTGTCGACCGGCTGTGCATGACGCGCGGCCGGACGATAGCGACGGCAGTAATTTGGCGCGCACAAATGCGAGCCGCCCTTGACGACCTTGCGCGGAATCCCGATCTGCGGCTGGCATGGGTCGTAGCTGCCGGCCTCGATCCCGCCGCGCGGATTTTGGGGAATGCAGCACGTCTTCGGCGCGTCGCCGGTATGCCCAGTTGAATACCAATCGGTCGTCCACTCCCAGACATTGCCGATCATGTCGGAAAGACCGAATCCGTTTGGCGGAAACGCATCGACCGGCGAGGTCCGCGCATAGCCATCGCTCACGAGATTCTGGTGCGGGAATTCGCCCTGCCAGATATTGGCCATATGGCGGCCGCCCGGCGTCAGCGCGTCTCCCCACGCAAACTCAGCCTGCTCGAGCCCGCCGCGGGCCGCATATTCCCACTCGGCTTCCGTCGGCAACTCTTTGCCGGCCCACGCAGCGTACGCCTCAGCGTCTCGATAGACGATGTGCACGACGGGATGGTCGTCGAGACCACGGATCGAACTGCCCTTGCCATACGGGCGACGCCAATTGGCGCCGAACTTGAAACTCCACCAGTTGGCGAAATCGCGGAGATCGACGGGATGATCGGGCGGACTGAAGACGAGCGAACCGGCCTTCAGCATGTGCGGCAATGCGCCCGGATAATCGTTCGGATCAGGAGCGATCTCAGCGAAGGTGACGTATCCGGTCGTTTCAACGAATTCGCGAAACCGCCGGTTCGTCACCGGCGTGCGATCGATACGAAAGCTGTCGACAGAAACGCGATGAACCGGCTTTTCCTCGGGGTAGTGCCTGTCCGATCCCATGTGGAATGTGCCGCCGGGAATGAGCAGCATGTCGGCTTGCCGTTCAACAACCGGGCAAGAGCCCGTTTCGGCGAGACTCATGAGACGCTCGATCTTGTCAGGTCGCGCAGCTTACCTTCTTCTTGGAGGCTGGCTCAGAAGTTTGCTGCCGATCGATCCAACTCCGGCACTTTCAACAAGCGCCGGATCCCAATTGAACAATGTAGAGTCTTGATCGATTTAGATCACCGCCCGACAGATATAATCGCGCGTCCGGACAAATGTCCGCTACCGAACGTTGCGCCCGACATGATGCGAAAGCAAGCACCATTATCGTCGTAAATGACGGGCGGTCCGACTTAGTCACGAGCTGGAACGAAGTCACCGCCAGCTATGCGCTGGCGGACGCTAATCGCGGTCGAAAGTCTGCACATCGGAAAGAAGGTTTGAACGCAACGGCGAACTGGCGAGCGCGCTTGCGGGCGAAGTTGGCATTGGTCAATAGTCGCCGAGGATGATGATCCAGGCCCGCTATTCTGCGGATGCGATCTCGACTACGTTGGGGAGATGCTTCCTGCCCGGAATCGGCCTTTCCGTGATTTTGATATGACCGAGCCGACGAGCTTCATGAATTGTAGTCTGCACCGTTGTCCGGCAAACACCGGCGAGGGCCGCGATCTTGTCGATTGGCAGGTCGCATAGGCCGCGGTGTTTTATCTCGCCGGCAACGATGCAAAGGACGGCGCGCTGCCCTTCCTTGGCAAACGGAGCACTGCGGGTCGCGGCGCAGCTCTCGTTCGAGATCGCGGCGTATGCGTCCTTGCGCGTCTTGAACCGTCCCAATAATCGGTCTTTAGCGTCGAACGCAGCATAAAGCTTGTGACCAATACGCGAGTAGGACTGCGGCTGATTGGGTTCATAAGGCGCTCGAACGCACGCGATCGGCCGGCAATGTGAATGACCTCCCATATACGCTTTTTGTCCGAGCGGCCTTCTACCGCAGCTTAGGCGATTGGGACGGTGCGGCCCGCAATCTTGAGGAGGTCGAGGAGATCGCAGAGTCGGGACCGATGCGGCTCTTTCTTTGTGACTTGGCGCTTGAGCGTGTGCGACTCGCATTCGCCAAGATTGATGCCTTCGCACCGATCAATGGACTGATTGCTGGCTCACCATCAAAGCCAGCGCCGCCGGACATGCCCGGCCAGCCGGATGCCGAGAGCATCGGTATCCGCTCCTCGCCTTTGCTGGATGCCACGGCCGTCAGTCCGGCTCCGTCGCGATCGGGATTTGTGGCTTGTGGTCTTTCTGGAGGCGCGCCGCCAATGCCACCATCAGGGCTTGCGCGAGGCAGAAAGGGGCTGCGAGCGAGCGGGAGAAGGCGTATTCGCCCTCCGGGATCGAGAACAGGACGCTCGCGCATTTGGCAAGCGGCGACAGGTTGCCATCCGAGATGGCGATCACCGGGATCGCCTTGGCGTGCGCGTTCTCGACGATGCTCACCACCTCCTTGGCGTAGAAGCGGAAGGAGATCGCGAACAGGACATCGCCTGGGCGCATCACGCGTGCCATGTGTGTGGCGAGCCCGCCATTGGCGTCGAGGAGCACGACTTGACGGTCCAGCATCGTCAGGACGTAGCGAATGAAGTCGGCGATCGGGGCTGAGCGGAGTTGACCAACGAGGTAGATCGTACCGGCCTTCTCGAGGAGTTCGGCGGCCCGTGCGAGATCGGCCTCGGTCGTGTCGTTGTAGAGGTCCTGTAGCGTAGCGATATCACTCGCGACAAGGTCGCCCAGAAAGCCCTTGGGGCTGCCACGCTTGTGCCGCTTCAGGTCATCCTTGAGCGCGTTGACACGCGCCTCGAAACCCGGTGCCGCAGTCGCGAGTCGCCGGTTGAACAGCTCCTTGAGATCCTTGAATCCCTTGTAGCCGAGGTTCTGGGCGAAGCGCACAAGACTTGACGGATGGACGTTGCAGCGCGCTGCGATCTCGTTGATCGACTGGATCACGACACCGTTCGGGTTCTGCGTCAGATAGCGGGCGATCGATTTGAAGCTGCGGCTCAGCCCATCATATTCTTCTTGGATCCGCTGGACGAGCGCCTCGTATTCGGTCGGCGGCTTGGTTTTGCGCAAGGTCATCACATCCATCGGTATGCGACCTCATGGCTTGAGACGGGCCTGCGGTCAAGCGCGTCCGCGCCCGTCTAGCGGGATGCTATACGCCGATGCGCTGGCTTTTGCGCTTCTCGACCTGCGCCCTGCGAGCGTCGCGGACCTCCTGGCGCTCGCTGACCTCGGGCACACCGACATCCCACCAAGCATCGCCAGGACTCCACCGGAAGGCGTCGGACACGAGCGTGATGACGGTGGTCCGGTTCGTCGTCTTGGCCCAGTCCAGGGCGAGGCCGAGGTCGGCCAGGCTCTCCACTTTCCGGGTCAGCGCCCCCATGCTCTCGGCGTGCTTGGCGAAGTCGACCGCGAAGGGCTCCTTCACCTTGCAGTCCCGGATGAGATTGTTGAACGGCGCCGCGCCCTTGCCGATCTGCAGCCGGTTGATTACGGCATAGCCGCCATTGTCGCAGACGATGAGGATGAACTTGTGTCCGGCGAGCACGGACGAGTAGACGTCCGAGTTCATCATCATGTAGGTACCGTCGCCGACCAGGACGATGGGGGTGCGCGTAGGGTCCGCCATAGCCGCGCCCCAACCGGCGGCGATTTCATAGCCCATGTTGGAGAAGCCAAACTCGCAGTCGAAGGTGTTGGTGGCCTTCACCCGCCAGTTCTTTGTGGTTTCGCCCGGCAACCCGCCAGCGGCAGTAATGACGTAGTCCCGCTCGCCTGCCTTGGCGTTCACCACCCCGATCACCTGTGCATAAGTGGGGATGGGGTCGTTGGTGGGCTTCTGCAGGTCGTCAAGAGTGGCGTTCCACGTCGCGAAGGCTCGTCGCCCCTTGTCCATCCAAGCCGAATCGACTTTCCAGCCCTGCAGAGCCTCCTCAAGCTCGGCCACCGTCTCGCGCGCGTCGCCGACCACAGGCAAGGCCCTGTGCTTGACCGCGTCCCAGCGGGCCGTGTTGATGGACACAAAGCGGGCGTCCGGCGCGAAGGCGGTCCACGATCCGGTCGTGAAGTCTTGCAGGCGCGTGCCGATGGCGAGCACGACGTCGGCCTCTGCGGCCATCTCGTTGGCCGAGGAGGAACCGATGATGCCGAGGGGGCCGACATGGGCGGGATGGTCGTGGCTGACCGAGCTCTTCCCGACGATGGTCTCGACGAGCGGGATGCCGTGTCGCTCGGCGAAGGCCGCCACCTCCGCCTCGGCCAGGGAATAACGCACGCCACCGCCCGCGATCAGAAGCGGCCGCTTGGCCCTCCTGAGGACGTCCGCCGCCTGGGCCAGACGCGTCCGGTCGGGTCGGGGGCGGGGCACGTGGTGGATGACCGTTTCGAAAAAGGCCGCCGGATAGTCGACGGCGATCTCTTGGATGTCCTGCGGCAAGGCAATAAAGGCCGGACCGCAGTCGGCGGGATCGATCATGGAGGCGACCGCCTGAGGCAGCGACGAGATGATCTGCTCGGGATGGGTGATGCGGTCCCAGTAGCGGACGACGGGCTTGAAGGCGTCGTTGACCGTGATCGTCGGATCGTTGAACTGTTCGGCTTGCTGAAGCACCGGGTCCGGTCGGCGGTTCGTGAAAGTGTCGCCCGCCAGCAGCAAGACCGGGAGCCGGTTGGCGAGAGCTGTGGCCGCTGCGGGCACCATATTAAGTGCGCCGGGGCCAATCGACGTCGCCGACACCATGATCTGCCGCCGCCTTTTGGCCTTGGCGAAGCCGATGGCGGCCAGTGTCATTGACTGCTCGTTCTGGCCGCGCCAGGTCGGAAAGCTATCCTTGACCGCCTCGAGGGCCTCCGACAGGCAAGTCACGTTGCCGTGGCCGAAAATAGCGAAGACGCCCGGAAACAGCGGCACCTCTTGCCCATCCAACACCGTCCGTTGCGCCATGAGATAGCGGACCAAGGCCTGCGTCATCGTGAGGCGGACGGCATCGCGCATATTTCTCTCCCGATTGACACACGTCTTTCTTAGCAAATTATATTTTGCGTATGAAAATTGCGCAATAAGAATTGCACGATCTCATTTCGAAGGCGCGTCGCCTCGACCGCGCCGCCGCGACGGCAAAAAGCTCCGATCGGGATCGCGATGATCGCGATCCCGCCGCTGACATCCCGAGGATCGGTCCGGTCGCTCGACGCAAGATCCTGAAACGCTGCAAAGACGCTGCCATGCTGCTCCGTCGCGGCCCAGGCGCAAACCTGCGGCGAGCTGCCGGGAAGGTGGGTTGCTGTCACCTTCTCCTGATGTCAGGCCGTCATCGCACCGACTCTGCGCCGATCATGATCCGGTTCAGCTCGCGGTCCACGCCGGATTTCACGAAATCGTCGAAGGCATGGGTGGCGACCTTGATGATTTGATCGCTGATGAAGCGGGCGCCCTCCGCCGCGCCGTCATCGGAATTTTTCAGACAGCACTCCCATTCCAGCACGGCCCAACCGTCGAAGCCGTAGCCGGTCAGCTTGGAGAAAATCGCCTTGAAATCGACCTGACCGTCGCCGGGTGAGCGGAAGCGGCCGGCGCGGCTGAGCCAGGGTTGGTAGCCGCCATAGGCGCCGGTCTTGCCCGTGGGGCGGAATTCGGCGTCCTTGACGTGGAAGGTTTTGATCCGCCCGTGGTAGTGGTCGATATAGGCGAGGTAGTCGAGCGACTGCAGCACGAAATGGCTCGGGTCGTACATGATGTTGCAGCGCTTGTGGTTGTCCACGCGCGCCAGGAACATCTCGAAGGTAAGGCCGTCGTGGAGATCCTCCATGGGATGGATCTCGTAGCAGAGGTCGACGCCGCTGGCGTCGAAGGCGTCGAGAATCGGCAGCCAGCGCCGCGCGAGTTCGTCGAAGCCATCCTCGATCAGGCCGTCGGGCCATTGCGGATACGGATAGAGATAAGGCCAAAGCAGGGTGCCGCTGAAGGTGACATGGCGGTCGATGCCGAAGCGTTCGGACGCCTTCGCGGCCAGCATGAGCTGGTTCACCGCCCAATCCTGCCGCGCCTTCGGGTTATGGTGCACCCCCGGCGGAGCGAAGGAGTCGGCCGGCAGGTCGAAGGCGGGATGCATGGCCACGAGCTGGCCCTGGAGATGGCTTGCGAGCTCGGTGATGACGAGGCCGTGCTCGGCGAGCTTGCCCATGTAGTCGTCGCAATAACTCTGGCTCGCCGCCGCCTGCTCAAGATCGATGACACGCTTGTCCCAAGTGGGGATCTGCACACCCTTGAAGCCCTTGCCGGCGGCCCAGCCGGCCAGGCCCTCGATCGTGTCGAACGGCGCCTCGTCGCGTGCGAACTGCGCGAGGAACACGCCCGGTCCCTTGATCGTCCTCATCGCCTCGCTCCCTTCAGCCCACCACCGCGTAACCGGCCATCGCCATGACGCGGAGAAGTTCGGCGTGGCCTATCTTGGCCATCTCAAGGGGCGGACTCTTCACCGGGTCCTGTTCGGCCTCGACGACGAACCAGCCCTCATAACCATAGGAGGCGAGCCGCTTGACGATCGCCTCGAAATCAAGCGAGCCGTCGCCCGGCACGGTGAAGGCCCCCTTGATGACGGCGTCCAAAAAGCTTTCGCGGCTGCGGTCGAGCCCGTCCACCACGTCGCGCCTGATGTCCTTTGTGTGGACGTGAGAGATGCGCGCATGGTGCTTGTCGATCACACGAAGCACGTCCCCTCTGGCAAACGCCATGTGGCCCGCATCGTAAAGCAGAGCAAGACCAGCGCCGGAATGCTTCATCAGAAGGTCGAGCTCCTCTTCGGTCTCGATCGGCGCGGCCATATGGTGGTGGTAGGAGATGGGCATGCCTTCGCCCGCACACCATTCTGCGAAGGCCGTCATTTTGCGCCCATAGATCTTGATCTGGTCTTCGGACAGCCGCCGCTTGTTGCTCAGTGGTGCATTGCGGTCACCCTGGATGGTGCCAGCTGTCTCGCCATAGACGATACAAGGCGCGCCGACAGCCTTGAACAGGTCGAGCTGCGCTTGGACGCGATCCTTCTCCCTCTCGATGTCCCCATCCAAGAGGAGGCCGGAAAACCAACCGCCGCACACCTTGACGCCGTGCGCATCGAGGATCGGCTTGAGCACGCCGGAATCCATCGGGAAGCGCCGGCCCGTCTCCATCCCGGTAAAGCCGGCCTTGCGTGCCTGCCGCAGGCACTCCTCGAGCGAGACGTCGTCACTCAGCTCCGGCAGGTCGTCGTTCCACCAAGCAATAGGTGCGATGCCAAGACGGGCTTGCAGCGTCATTTCTCAACTTCCTCTCGTGGGTGATCGATGCACGGCCGGGCAGCGCCGACGGTTGTCCTTTTCGCCCGCTCGCGGACCTGAGGAGGCTTCGCAGCGGGGTGACGTTTCCATGTCTCGCCCAAGCGCGGAGCGTTCGAAGGCGCTCCATTCGCGGTGAACGCAGGATATCAAGCAAGGAGGCATTTGCAATAAAGATTGCGCGGGATCACTACAGGCAACTTTATTTCTTAGGTTTCCGTACTCGATCAGTATTTGGGAATCCCCGAGTCCGGGGACGGCGCGCCGGCAGCGCCGAATCCGGCATTCCCGCGCTACATGAGAAGCAAGGCGCATTCCCGTGTGTGCAGTAATCCGTTGTATGGCGAGTTCCATCTACCTCTACGATCACCAAAAACTTAATTGACATTATGGAAGTCTTGCAACAAAATTTGCAAAACCGGCGCGGCATGTTCAGGACGACTGCGGGAGGAAATGGACGTGATCTCATTCGCGCTGCTCGGGTGCGGGCGTATCGGCGCCATGCATGCCCGTAACCTCGCCAAGGCCGAGGGCGCTCGCCTCACGACGGTGTTCGACCCGGACGTGGCCGCGGCCGAATCAGCCGCGAAGGCGAACGGCTGTACGGTGTCCGCCAGCGCCGAGGCCGCGATCCGCGACGTGGACGCCGTGCTCATCGCCACGTCAACAGCGACGCATGCAGATCTCATCGAACTCGCCGCCAAAGCGGGCAAGGCCATCCTTTGCGAGAAGCCGATTGATCTCAGCCTCGATCGTGTCAAGGCGTGCCGCAAGGCCATCGAGGGCTGTGACGTACCCATTCAGATCGGCTTCAACCGCCGCTTCGACCCCGGACACCGGGGCGCTCGCGACGTCCGGGCGGCAGGCAAAATCGGTGATTTGGAGCAGGTGATCATCACCTCACGGGATCCCGCGCCGCCGCCACGCGCCTACCTTGCGGTGTCGGGTGGCATCTTCCGGGATATGACGATCCATGATTTCGACCTCGCGCGTTTCATGCTTGGCGAGGAGGCGACAGAGGTGTTCGCCACCGGCAGTGCGTTGGTGGACGCATCGATAGGTTCCGAGTTCGACGACTTCGATTCGGTCATGGTGGTGATGCGCACGGCGAGCGGCAAGCTTTGCCACATCAACAACTCGCGGCGGGCGACCTACGGCTACGACCAGCGTGTGGAGCTCCTCGGCAGCGAGGGGATGGTGATCTCCGACAATCGCAAGGCGCACGAGCTCAAGACGTTCGGTGCGGCGGCGACTGAGGCGGCGGAGCCTTACCTCAACTTCTTCGTCCAGCGATACACGGAGGCATTCGGGGCCGAGATCGCCGGCTTCGTCGCAGCGATCCGCGACCGCACGCCGGTCCAAGCAAGTTTCGACGACGGCTACCGGGCCCTCGTCTTGGCGGAGGCGGCAATTGCTTCTGCCAAGACCGGCGGCTTCGTGAAAGTCGACAGCATCGGCTGACCCTCAGCGTCCTCCGATGATGATGACAAAATTGCCCGACAGTTCGGGCATGAACACTTCAGCATAGCCCTCGCACCTTGCGATGGCGCAGGCCGCGCTCAGCTACGAAACCGCGAACGACCCGCATGGCGGCGATGCTGTTCCCGCGGGGAGTTGAGAGCGTTCATCACACGCAGGGGAGGACAGCCATGGCATCAATGGAAGGAAAGATCGCGGTAGTGACCGGGGGCACGCAAGGGCTCGGCGCCGCGGTCGCGATGCTCTTCGCAGAGCGTGGCGCGCGAGGACTTCTGACTTGTGGACGGAACGAAGCCAAGGGCAAGGCGCTGGCGGATCGGATTGCCTCGTCGACCGGCACGAAGGTGGTCTTCGTCCAGGCGGACCTGTCAAAGGTCGAGGATTGCGCCAAGATCATTGCCGAGGCCGACCAGTCCTTCGGCCGGATCGACGCCCTCGTGAATGCGGCAGGAAATACCGACCGCGGCACCATCCTTGATACCGACCCGGCGACGTATGACCGGATCTTCGCGATCAACACCCGTGCGCCCTTCTACCTGATGCAGGCTGCAATCAAGCTCATGCGGCGGGACAGGGTGCAAGGCACCATCGTGAACATCTCGTCCATGTCGGCGATGGGTGGGCAGCCTTTCATCGCCGCCTACTGCGCCTCCAAGGGGGCGCTCGACACGCTGACGCGCAACACGGCCTACGCGCTGCTGCGCAACCGCATCCGGGTGAACGGGTTGAACATCGGCTGGATGGCATCCGAGGGCGAGAACCGGACGCAACAGGAGTACCACGGCAGAGCCGAGAATTGGCTCGAGGAGGCCGCAGCGCAGCAGCCGAACGGTCGCTTGCTAGATCCGACGGAGGTCGCGCGGGCGGTTGCGTTCCTGTCCTGCGAAGAATCGGGGATGATGACCGGCGCGACAATCAACTTCGACCAGGCGATCTGGGGCGCATACGATAGCACGCCCCATCCTGAAGCGCCTCTTTAGGAGTCTGCAACGCGAGCAGGTTTTGGCCTCAGGAACTCGCCGAAGTAAGATCAGTCTGCCGGTCTTTGCGGCCGAGTTCGTGCTCGAGCGCGCTGAGACCGGCGCCGCCGGCCATGTGGAACATCAGGTTTTCCAGGCTGAGATTCGAACGGGGTTCGTCGAGGTCGACCGCGCCGCGCGACAGCACGATGAAGTGGTCGCCCACCATGTAGGCGTGATGGGGATTGTGCGTGATGAAGATGACTCCGATGCCCTGCTCGCGCGCCGCCGCAGCCACGTATTTCAGCACGATGCCGGACTGGTTGACGCCAAGAGCCGCCGTTGGCTCATCGAGGATCAAGACTCTGGCGCCAAAATAGACGGCCCGCGCGATAGCGACGCATTGCCGCTGGCCGCCTGACAGGCCACCGACGGGACGATCGAGGTCGTCTACGTTGATGCCCATCTTACGCAACTGCTCGTCGGCGATCACCCACATCCTGTCGATGTCGAGGCGGCTGAAGGGCCCAACGCCCTTCCTGATCTCCGACCCGAGAAAGAAGTTGCGCCAGATCGGCAGCAGCGGAACGAGGGCCAGCGTCTGATAGACGGCGGCGATACCCAGGTCCAGGGCTTCCCGCGGAGAGGAGAAGGTCCTTGGCAGGCCATCGACCGCATAGGTGCCCGTGTCGTGCTTGCGCAGCCCGGCCAGGATGCCGATCAGCGTCGACTTGCCGGCGCCATTGTCGCCGAGAATGCAGGTGACCTCGCCTTGGCGGACGGTGAGGCTGACGTCCTTGAGCGCAGTGATGTTGACATAGCTCTTGCCCACGTCAGTGAGCTGCATGATCGGAGCGGATTGGTTGGCCATCAATACCCCCTGCTTACGCGAGAGCGGATCCAGAAATTCACCACGGTGGCGATCAGCAGCATCGCCCCGACGAAGAACATGAACCAGTCCGCGTCCCAGTTGGCGTAGATCACCCCTTCCGTGGTCATACCGAAGATGAAGGCGCCCAGCGCCGATCCGATCGCCGAGCCATAGCCGCCGGTCAGCAGACATCCGCCGACAACGGAGGCTGCGATGTAGAGCAGCTCGTTGCCGACACCCGCGCCCGATTGCACGGTGTCGTAGGCGAACAGCATATGCATACCGAGGAACCAAGCCCCGAAGCCGACCGCCATGAACAGGCCGACGGTGACCTTTCGAGTCGGCACGCCGACCGCCCTGGCGCTTTCGCCCTCTCCGCCGACCGCGAAGATCCAATTGCCGGCCCGCGTTCGCAGGAGGATCCAGGTCGCGATTCCAACCAGCGCAAGCCAATAGAAGATCGCGATCGATACATTGACGCTTCCAATGCGGATGCTGGAGGCGAAAACGGCATGGGCCGAGCTGAAGCCAGGCATGCTGGCGATATCTCGCGTGGCGACGTTGCCCGTGACGAGCTTGGTGATTGCGATGTTGAGACCCTGGAGCATCAAGAAGGTCGACAAGGTGACCAGGAAGCTCGGCAGGCGCGTGCGGAGCAACAGGTAGCCGTTGAGCGCTCCGATGCCGATGGAGAACATAAGCGCGAAGGCAACGCCGGCCCACGCATTGCCGGCCACCTCGGTCGCGAACATCGAGGCGACGAGCGAGGACGCGGTGACTGCGACGCCCGCCGAGAGGTCGAACTCGCCGCCGATCATGAGCAGGGCGACCGGCACCGCCGGGATCCCGATCGTCGCCGACTGGTAAAGCACCGTCATGAACGCCGAGGTCTGCCGGAACGGCGGGGCCATGATCGAGAAGAAGATTAGGACCAGGATCGCGCCGCCCAGAGCGCCTGCCTCCGGGCGCTTCAGGACACGCCGCCAAAGCGACTGATGCGCCACGGCACGCCGAGGCGCCCGAAGCGACATGGTTTGTGTAATGTTTGCCATGATTCCTCCCGGAGCGACGATATCAGCCCGCCCTTTGACGATGCGGCTTACCGGGTGCCCGCCTTGGCGAACTTGGCAACCTCGGCGATGTTGCTCTTGTCAACGAAGGTCGGCCCAGTCAGCACCGGTTGACCTCCACCCACGACGTGACCGTTGATCTTATTCAGCCAAATGAGGTCGATGGCTTCGTATCCCTCCACGAAAGGCTGCTGGTCGATCGCCCATTGCAGCTTGCCCTCGCCAATCAGGTCCGAGACGCGGGGCGTGAGGTCGAAGGTGCCGATCTTCGCCTTGCTTCCGGCTTCGCCGACGGCATCGAGAGCGGTAGGAGCGAAGGGCGCGCCCAGCGTCACGACATAGTCGACGTCCGGGCTCTGCTGCAGCTTGGCCGTGATGCGAGCCTTGGCGCTCGCCATGTCATAGCCGTTGACGTAGAGCACGTAGAGCGCGCCCTTGAAGGTCTTCTTGATGCCGTCGCAGCGTTCTTCAAGCTGAACTGCGCCTTGTTGCTGGTCGACGCAGATGGCGCTCTTCGAGCCCTCTGCATTCAGCTTGTCGCCGACCGCCGCACCCGCGATCACCTCATCCTGGCCGACATACATCGATATGCCGAGCTTCTTCCAGTCGTCCGCTCCAGCATTGAAGCCGACGATGGGGATACCGGCCGCCTGCGCTTCCTTGATGGCTGCCGCCTCGGCGTCAGGGAACGCCAGCGTCACTGCGATCCCGTCGACATGCTGCTGGACCGCGTTCGAGATCAGTTGCGCCTCCTTCGTGGCGGTTGGGTCCGCGTAGTAGATGAGCTGAATGTTGTCCTTCTTGGCGGCGGCCTCCGCACCCTTGCGGATAATGTCCCAGAAGCTGTCGCCGGGCTGGCCGTGCGTGATCATGGCTACCTTCATTTGGCCGTCGGCGTAGCTGGGGGTCCCACCAAGGACAGCTGCCGAAACGGCCAGGGCACCGGCCAAAGTCAGAGTTTGAATTTGCTTCACCTTGTTCCTCCGTTGTTGCCTCTTTTTTTAATACCAGCGGCTTGCTGGTTCTTTTCGCGCGACCAGCGGCGAAATGGGCCGCCGCAAGTTCGTTGTCGACTAGGTGTAGGGCGGCTTGATCCAACGCGGCTCGCCGGCCTCGTGGCAGTTTACAACCGCGTCCACGAAGGCGACGCCCTTCAGGCCATCGCGCCCCGTCGGCACGTTCAGGCCGATGCCGGACGGGTTGCGGCTATCGCGCCGTGCCCGAATGGCCTCGGCAAAGCCGCGGTAAAGATTTGCGAAGGCTTCGATGTACCCTTCGGGGTGGCCGGGGGGCGTTCGGGTGCGCATGCCCGCGCCCTGGTCCAGGTCTTCGCGGCCGCGCTTGACCGTGTCCGGCCGTCCGTTCAGTGGCGCGTGGAGCAGGACATTCGGCTCCTCTTGATACCAGGCGAGGCTGCCCGTCTCGCCGAAGACGCGGAGCCGCAACCCGTTGGAGCAACCGATCGCCACATGTGACGACCAGAGGAGTCCGCGCGCGCCTCCTTGATAGCGCAGCATGACATGGGCGTTGTCGTCGAGCGTGCGGCCGGGCACGAAGGTGGCGAGGTCGGCACACAATGCATCGACCTTCAGGCCGGTGACGAAGCCAGCCAGATGATAGGCATGGGTGCCGATATCCCCGATGCTGCCGCCGCGCCCGGACCGTTTTGGGTCGATACGCCAGGCTGCCTGCTGGTTGCCATGTTGTTCGATGGCCGTCGCCATCCACTCCAGCGGATATTCAACCTGCACCACGCGGATCCGGCCGATCGCACCGGCCTCCACCATGGCCCGCGCCTCGTGGACCATCGGATAACCGCAATAGGTATAGGTTACCCCGAGGAAGCGCTTTGCGGCGTCCGCGATTCCGACCAGTGCCACCGCGTCTTCAAGCGTGGTCGTGAGGGGCTTCTCGCAGATCACGTCGAAGCCGGCTTCGAGGAAGGACTTGGCGATTGGAAAATGGGTGTGGTTGGGTGTGCAGATCGCGACGACGTCGACACAGTCGGGACGTTGCCGTTCGGCCTCGATCATCGCCCGGTAGTCGTCATAGGAACGCTCGGGCGCGATGTGATTTTCAACTGCGAAGGCGTGGCCGCGAGCGGCGTCGATATCAAAGGCACCCGCGACGAGGTCGTATTGACCATCGAGCCGGGCCGCAAAACGATGGATTCCGCCGATATAGGCGCCCTGTCCGCCGCCGATCATCCCCAGGCGCAGCCGCCTCGCTCCGATCGGTGCGGTGCCGAGCTGCGTTGACATCGATCAACCTCCAAAAGGCAAGAGCATGGCCCGCCCGTGATCGGCGATCGTAAGGAAGAACGCGTCGCTGAAAAAAAGCTCGGGCGCGGTCAGAAATGTCAATGTCGGCCTGGGCCAGACACAATTCCAGGTCGTTGCATCCGCATGCCAAGACGGGTTGCGCATTTGCAGACAGACCCCCCGGGACCATTCTTGGTGGCGCCATCGTCTTCGCGGTGGCGCGTGATCTGTCCACGCTCGTTCTCGTGACAGTTCTTATCAATGAGTAGCACAAACAAAAAAATGCGCAATCCAAGGTCGCGCAAATTTTATTGCAGCGTTGTCTGAGCCGGACTAATCTCTCGTCAATGGCTGCCGCAGCCCAAATTTCAAGGGTGGATGCTTGCGAGTGGATCCGCTGTTAGCGGTGATCCCTGCGCTGGTTGAGCCGCTGGGGTGCGGAACAGGATTCGAACACTCGAGCATGTCGGCCGGGTTCGAGGGAGTACGGGACATGGCAAGCAAGAAGCGCCTGGGCATTGGACTGATCGGATCGGGGTTCATGGGCAAGACGCATGCGCTCGGCTTCGCGACGGCGAGCCGGGTCTTCGACCTTCCCTTCGACGTGGATCTTGCCGTGCTGGCGGACGTCGATGCCGCGACCGCAGCGCGCGCGGCCAGATCGCTTGGCTTCCGCCGCTCGACCGGAAACTGGCGCGATCTGCTCGACGATCCCGAGCTGCAGGTGATCGACATCACCACGCCCAATACACTTCACCGCGAGATGGCGCTGGCCTCAATCGCGGCGGGCAAGCATGTCTATTGCGAGAAGCCGCTTGCGCCGACCGCAGCGGATGCGCTGGAGATGACGCAAGCCGCAGCAAAAGCGGGCCTCGCAACCCAAGTCGGATTCAACTATCTCAAGAACCCCATGCTCGCGCTCGCCAAGCGTCTGATCGAGGCGGGGGAGATCGGCGAGGTCCGCACCTTCCGCGGCGTCCACGCTGAGGACTACATGGCAGATGCGCAGTCGCCGTGGACCTGGCGGCTTGACCCCGCGGGCGGCGGCGGCGCGCTGGCCGACATCGGCAGCCACGCCCTGGCCACCGCACGCTATCTAATTGGCCCGATCACTGAGCTGATCGCCGCGGTCGAGACGCCGATCATCGATCGGCCGGTCAAGCCAGGCGCGCGCGAAACCAGGCCCGTTGAAGTCGACGACGTCGCCCGCCTCCTGGTCCGCTTCGCGAATGGCGCGACCGGCAACATCGAAGCGAACTGGATCGCCACCGGCCGCAAGATGCAGCACGACTTCGAGGTTTACGGCTCCAGGGGTGCGATCCTGTTCAGCCAGGAGCGGTTCAACGAGCTTGGGGTCTACTTCATCCACGACAAAACGGGTTTGCGCGGCTTCCGGACCGTTTTCGCTGCGCCCGAGCACGAGCCCTATGGTGCCTTCTGCGTCGCCCCTGGCCATCAGATCGGTTTCAACGACCTCAAGGCGATCGAAGTGCGCGACTTCATCCGCGCCGTGGCGGGCGAACCGACACGCGGTCCCGACTTTGCTGAGGGCTACGAGATTCAAAAACTTGTAGAGACCGCCTATCGTTCGGCCCGCGAGCGGCGGTGGATGACCGTCGACTAAACGCGTGCGGACTATACGCATACGGAAGCCCTTTCTTCGCGTATTTGCAGTTTTCCGACAGGCGCTCGCGCAGCAGCCAGACCCGATCCAACCCGATCATACGGGGGATTCTACGAGCAGCCTTTGTGAGTAACGGCGTTCGGACGCCCTTGCTGAAGTATATTTACGCGATCATTCACTTTTTGAGACGCACGCAGCGTTAGGGGATAGTGAGCTAAATCGGCCGCGCGTTCTCGCAGGGCACGCCTAGAAATGATCACGACTCTGCGATGCGAGCCGCACCGCTCCTCCTTCGGTGCATTCCAGCCGCGGGAAGCACAGCGCTTCTTTTGAAACCGATCGAAGGGCGCGCTCGCCGCAGCTTAAATCAGAAGCGATAGCTCAAAAAGGATAGTGCCGCGGCCCGGTCTGCACCGTAATCCAGCGCAGCTCGGTAAATTCATCGATGGCGGCCTTGCCGCCGAAGCGGCCGTAGCCTGACGCCTTGGTGCCGCCGAAAGGCATCTGTGGCTCGTCATGTACCGTTGGCGCATTGATGTGGCAGATGCCGGCCTCGATCCGTTTGGCAACACCGAGGGCCCGGGCAATGTCGCGACCGAACACGGCGGAGGAGAGGCCGTATTCGGTGTCATTGGCCACACGGACGGCCTCATCAATGCCGCTGACCCTGACGACGGTGACGACGGGACCAAAACTTTCCTCGCCATAGATGCGCATGGCCGGGGTCACATGATCGACAATCGTGGCCGGCATGATCGTGCCGCTTCCGTGTCCGCCAGCCGCGATCACCGCACCTTTGGCAACGGCATCGTCGATCAGGCCGCCGACGCGGTCGCAGGCAGCTGCGCTCACCAGCGAGCCCAGCACGACGTTGCCCTTGCGGGGGTCGCCGTGCGGCAGACCCTTCGCCTTGGTGGCGAATTTGGCGACAAACGCGTCAGCGACCTTGTCGTCGACTACGATCCGTTCGGTCGACATGCAGATCTGGCCCTGGTTCATGAAAGCCCCGAAGGCAGCCGCGTTCACAGCCGCATCAAGATCGGCATCCTCGAGGATGACGAGTGGGGCCTTACCGCCGAGTTCGAGTAGCGCGCGCTTCAGATGCTTCGCACAGGCGAGCGCGATGAGGCGCCCCACGCGGGTCGAGCCGGTGAAATTCACGCGGCGTACAGCTGGGTGGGCGATCAGGGCCTCGACCACGGCTTGCGCATCCTCGGGCGCGTTGGTCACGACATTGACAACGCCGTCGCCAAGACCCGCTTCGGTCAGGCAGCTCCCGATCAGCCGATGCACGCCGGGGCTCATTTCCGAGGCCTTCAGCACCACCGTATTGCCGCAGGCGAGCGGCATGGCGATAGCTCGCACGCCGAGGATCACCGGTGCGTTCCACGGCGCGATCCCCAGCACGACGCCAACCGGCTGCCGGAAGGCCATCGCCAGATTGTCGGGCTTGTCGGTGGGGATGACCTCACCGGAGATCTGCGTCGTCATCGCGGCCGCTTCACGCAACATGCCCTCTGCCAAATGCGCATTGAAGCCGGCCCAGCCTGCAGTGGCGCCGGTCTCGGCTACCATCAGGGCGGTGAACTCCGGTACCCGGCGTGCGAGAATATCCGCCGCAGCGCTGAGGCGCTTGCGGCGTTCGGAAGGACCAAGCTGCGACCAGGCCGGGAAGGCAGCCGCAGCGGCATCAGCGGCGCGCATGGCATCTTCGATCGAAGCTGCCGCCACAATGCTTGCGATTTCGCCGCTAATGGGATTGAGACGCTGGAATGTCCGCTGATTGCTCGCCGATTGATCTTTGCCGCCGATGAGAAGGTCGATTGCGTTCATGGAGCTCTCCATTGGTTGCGGGGATGGTTGAGGTGCGATTGCGGGGGCGCGCGCCTTGCCGAGATAGGCGCGCTGAATATCGGGATTGTTCTTCATCTCGCGGGCCAGCCCGCTTCCAGCGTTGCGGCCCGACTCGATCAGATAGACACGATCGGCGACATCGAGGCTTGCGCGGGCGTTTTGTTCCACGAGAAGCACGCTGACGCCGTCCCCACGGATCTGCGTCAGCGCGCGGAAGACCTCGCGGCTGAGCAGCGGCGAGAGGCCGAGCGAGGGCTCGTCCAATAACAGCAGGAGAGGATTGGACATCAGCGCGCGGCCGATCGCGACCATTTGCTGCTCGCCGCCGCTCATCGTCCGGACGGCTTGCGTCATGCGCTCAGTCAGGCGAGGAAACAGCGCAAGCACCTTCGCCAGCCTGTCCGCTTCATCGGCGCGTGCGCGGGCGGGATAGGCGCCGAGCTGGAGGTTCTCGGCAACGGTCAGCTCGCCGAAGACGCCACGGCCTTCCGGTACGAGCGCGATCCCGCGCTCAACGATCAGGTGCGCGGGAAGCTCGGCGAGGTTTTGTCCCTCGAAGCGAATGATCGCGCCGGACGTGGGTTTGATGAGGCCCGCGAGCGTCTTGAGCAGCGTTGATTTTCCCGCGCCGTTGGCGCCGAGGATCGCAACAATCTCGCCGCGCGCAATTTCGAGCGCAACGCCCGACAGCGCTTGGTGCTTGCCATAGAAGTGGGAGAGCGCGGAGACCTCAAGCATCGTCGTCTCCCAGATAGGCAGCGACGACTTTCGGATCAGACAGGACCTCGTCCGGGACGCCGCGCGCGATCACGCTGCCCGCGTTCATGACGATGCAATGGCTGCAGAGGGCCCGGATCGCGTCCATCACATGCTCGACCATGATGATGGTCATGCCGCCGTCGCGCAGCTTCGCGATCAGGGCGATGCCGGTCTCGAGCTCGCTCGGATTGAGACCGGCCAGCCATTCGTCGAGCAGCACGAGGCGCGGTTCGAGCGCCAGCGCACGGGCCAGCTCTAGCCGTTTCTGGTCGATATAGGTCAGCTCGCCGGCTGGAGTGTCGCGCATGGCGCCGAGCCCCACGGCATCGAGCAGCCGCCGGCTGGTCTCTGTCGTGTTGCCCGAAACCGGTGGAGCCGCGCCAAACAGCAGTGCAGCCGCCACATTCTCTGCAACCGTCAGGTCCGACATCACGCGTACCAGTTGGAAAGTGCGGGCGAGGCCAAGGCGCGCGATCCGGTATGGCCGAAGCCCGTTGATCATAACGTCGCCAAACCGGATTGTGCCTGATGATGGCAGCAGTGCGCCGGACAGCATGTTCAGGAGTGTCGTTTTGCCTGAGCCGTTGGGGCCGATAATCCCGACGATTTCTCCACGCGCGACCTCGAAGCTGACCTGATCGACCGCACGCAGTCCGCTAAAGGACTTGCCGACGCCATCGACCACCAGTAGCGGTCCACTCTCGTTCCTGACGGGTGCTGCGCCGTCCGTGCGGGCGGCGCACCACCAAGTCTCGACCAATCCGATTACGCCCTTCGGAAGCATCATGACGATGAGGACGAAGATGGCACCGAGCAGGATGCTGAAGTGGTTGGGCAGCGTCGCGGTGAGAACCTCAAACAATAGCACCAGTGGAACGACGCCGAGGACAGGACCAAACAGCGAGCCGGCGCCGCCCAACAGCGCCATGATGACGACTTGAAACGAGATCATCGGATTGAAGGCGATCGACGGATCGATGTAAGTCCAGCGCGGTGCCATTACCGCGCCTGTTACCGACATGAACACCGAGCTCAGCATGAATACGCCAAGCTTGACGCGCGTGGCATCGATCCCGGAGTGGCCTGCGGCAGTTTCGTCGGCGCCGATGGCCCGCAGCGCAAGCCCGTAGCGCGAGCGGCCGAGCAGCCAACCCGCCACGAAGACAAGAGTCATCAGGCCGAGGAGTTGCCAGTAAAGGACGTCTTGTGTCAGCGCGCTGAACAGATAGCGCCCGACTGATTTGTGGACGTTGACCTCGTACCAGATCACCAGTTGCCGGATCAGTTCGGCAAGGCCAAACGAGAAGATCACAAAATAGATGCCGGACAGCCGCAGCGTTGACAGTCCGGTGATTGCGGCAACCAGCGCACCGAGCACCGCCGCCGCCAGGAGCACAACGGGCCAGGGCATCGTCTCGCCGAGGACCGCCGCGGTATAGGCGCCAAGGCCGAAGAACGCGACAGTCGCGAGCGAGATATAACGGGTAGGGCCCGAGAACATCGCCCAGGCGGTCGCCAGGATCGTGAAGTAGAGAATGCTAATGCCAAGGGCGAGATAGTAGCCGTTGGCATAGAGCGGGTAGGCGATGGCAGCCGCGGCGAGAGCGAGTCCCACACACCACCCGAGTATCATGGTCCGGCCCATCACGAGGGGGCCCTTCCGAACAAGCCGGTTGGCCTGATCAGCAGGACTGCGAGAAATAGCGCATAGGTGGCGGCAAGCGTCAGGCCCGGATCGACCAGTCGGGCGACCGCGGTTTCGACGATGCCAAGGATCAGCCCGGCGACCAGCGCGCCCATCACGTTACCGACGCCGCCCATGATTACGACAACTAGCGCCTTCATGGTGAAGACCACACCCATCGAGGCATTGAAGGTAAGAAACATGCTGATGAGCACGCCGCCGACGGCCACCAGGCCGCCACCGCAAGCAAAGACGAGGGCCGATAGCGAAGACACGTCAATTCCGACCAGCCGCGCCGCATTAGCATCGACCGCAATGGCGCGGGCCGCGGTGCCCATGCGCGTGCGCGTCAATGCAATGTAGACGGCGATGCCGATCCCAGCCGCGAACAGCAGCGCGACGAGCCGGTTGACCGCCAAGGTCGAGCCCAGGACGACAACGGCAATGGAGAGATAGCTGTAGCTGTAATACTGCCCGCCGAATGCGACCAGCATGATGCCCTGGATGACGAACAGCACGCCGAAGGTCACGAGGATGCTGTCGATCTCTTGCGCGCTGCGATCCTTGCCGCGCCGCATCAGCCGTTCGAGCAGAAATCTGTAAAGGAGCCAGTTCAGCAGGAACGCGAACGGGACTGCCAGCAACAGCGCGGCCAGTGGGCTCAGGCCGAGACCCGTATAGAGAGACAGCGCGCCAAAGGCGGCCGCGACCAGCGACTCGCCATAGGAGAGGTTCATGACACGCGCCACGCCGTATTGCAGCGTCAAGCCGAGTGCGATGAGGGCATACATGCCCCCCAGCACGAGGCCTGGCAGGACAATATCGAACAGTAACATGGGACGGCGTCCTACTGACCCGGCAGCAGGCAGACTCTCACCACGAGAGACCTGCCCGCCGGGCTCGCCTCACTGCCACTGCGGCTTCGGCACAATCGGCGCGCGGGCGCCCGGCAACGACGTGGGCGCGAGTCCGTAGAACTCGCCATTCTGCCATTGGCCGACGCTCCACACCTCCTGCAGCAGGCCATCCTTAAGCTTGACCTTGCCAATGATGGTGTCGAACGTGCCTGAACGGATCTCCGCCGCCACAGCGGCCCGGTCCACCTTGCCTACCTTCTCGATCGCCTGCTGGAGCACCTGCAGACTTGCGTAAGTGATCGGGCTGGCCCAGCGATCGGGCTCCTTGCCCGTCGCGGCCTTGTGGCGCGCGAGATAGTCCTTGAGGGCCGGGGAGTCTGCGTTCCAGCCGCCAATTCCCATCACGCCGTCGCTGTTGGCAGCAAACTTGCCCTTGAACAACGGAAAGGCCGTGCCGACGCCGACATAGAAAATCTTCGGGTTGAACTTCAGGAGCTGCGCCTGCTCGGTCAGCGCAATTGTATCCGGTGGGTAGCTGAAGGCGATGAATGTATCGGGCTTCGCAGCGATCGCGTCGTTCAGCAGAGGCTGGAGGTCCTGTGAGCCGAGCGGGTAGGTCTTGTCATAGGCGAGCGTGAAGCCGGCCTTTTTGAATGCCTCGCGGCCTGCCACGGCCAGTTCGATGCCGAACTGGTCGGCGACGCTCACCATGGCGATATTGCCGCCGATCTTGCCTTCGCCCTTCAGCTTGCCGAGTAGTTCAGCGAGCGCTTCGGAGATCTGCGCGGAGGTGCCGAGCCAGAACGTGGCGTTCGACCAGCGCTTCGCCAACTCCGGCGCCTTGTCGGTGACAGAGGTGACGGCGAGGTGAGGGTAGCCCAGGCGGTTCAGGGTTGGGCCAACCGCGAGATTGAGACCCGTGCCCCATGGAGCAAAAATGAAATCGACCTTGTCCTGATTGGCGAGTCGCTCGATCGCCTTCACCGCCTCCTCCGAGCTGCTGCGATCATCATACTCGACGACCTCAACAGATAGTCGCTTGTCGCCCAGCTTGATGCCGCCGGCCGCGTTCACATCCTTCACCCACAATTCGTAATTGGGCAGGGTGGTGATGCTTGCACCGCCGGCATAGGGGCCGGTCTTGGAAATCGCGTAACCGATGCGGATCTTTTCTTGCGCGTCGGCGGCAGACGTAAAGGTCCCCAGCGCCGTGGCCATCGCGGTCAGGCTGGTGATGCGCAGCAACGTTCGACGGTTCGCCGAAAACATGTCGATCCTCCCTCCATATTTCGCTCAAGCGAGCAGGTCGTTTCCTGAAAGTCCCGGCTTCTTTTTGGCAGCTTCCTTGAGCTGGCACGGCCAAGACTTGACGTAGCAAGCACCCTCGGCTTTTCTCACACAATGGACAGATCCGGCGAAAGATTGCACAGTTCCGGTGCGTCTGGCCAAATGCGTCGAGGGGGCGCGAGCGCCAATCAGGCCGCATCCATCGTCTCGACGGGTGGGCCGGCTGCAATCGGCGCCGAACTGATTGCGTCACACTACGAGGCGCGGCGTTGGGCGCTGGCCTCCAAGACAGCCCGACCATTCATCCATCTGCTCTGCCTTCACAGCGGCGGAGCCGCGGAGGTCTACGCAAATGGTGAGACGATCGCATTGTGCGGCCCGGCCATCGTTTGGCTACCTCCGGGATGCGCCGAGTATCTGAACGTGTTTGCGGGCGCAGCCGCCGAACTGCTCTGCCTGAGGTCGGGCGCGTGGCACCGTTACCTGCCGCCCTCGGCCGAACCGGCTTACTTCGCCCTGGAAGGAGCCGGCGGGATCATGGCGCTCCCGGTTCAGCCCGATCTTGTCACCACCGTATCGCGTTCGATCGCGGCAATCGCAACCGAGATCGCGACGCCGGCGCGCAGCGGCGCCGCATCCATCATGTCCGCGGAGTTGACGTTGTGCGTGTTGCGCTTCTGGCGTCTCTTTGCCCGCGATAGCGATCAGGAAGAGGAGGGCAGCAGTGCCGCGATCCTGAACCGCTTCCGAAGGCTGCTCGAGGAACGCTATCACCAGCAATTGCGCGTGGCCGATTACGCGAGCCTTCTCGGCATGACGCCGGATCGATTGCACGCGCTTTGCAGTCGAGAGCTGAAGAGGTCGCCGAGCGCCTTGATCCGGCAACGCGTCGTCAAGGAGGCCGCTGCGCGGCTGGAAGCCAGCAGCGCCACAGTCAAACAGATTGCATTCGCGCTGGGATTCAAGGACACCGCCTATTTCAGTCGCTTCTTCAGCAAGCACACGGGCGAAGCACCTGGAGCCTGGCGTCGGCGCGTTGCCGTCCGCAGCAGGGCTGGACGGTCCAAGCCGACGCTGGACTTCGCTGACTGGCCCTAGACCTCCGTGCCGGCGAGAAGGCGTTACTGTGTCGAAGGAGGTTGCCTGTTCGCAAGCGGGTATCGGCCGGATGGTCAGAAGCGCTCGCCCACCATTGCTTCGCTCTTGTCCCACAGCAACCTCGCGTGTGCTGGATCGAGCGCATAAGGCCGCACACCGGGGCTCACCGGGCTGATCAGCCCGTCGGTGATCTCCGACACCTGGCAGTTCTCGCAATAGCGGCCGCCCACATCCTCGGCCGGGGCGACGAAGGCTGCCCAGACCGATGTCGCGGCCCCTTGCGGGATCGTCTTCCACCGGAAGAGTGGCTCGCCCGCGGCTGCCAACTGGGCATTGATCTGCGCGACCACGCTGTCGAGCTCATCAGCCGCCATATGGCGGCCGAGTTCGGTCTTGATTCCGCCCGGGTGCAGCGCCGTCGCCCGTACGCCGCGCGCCTTGTGCCGCCGGTCGAACTCCACTGCGAACAGGATGTTGGCGGTCTTGGAACGGCCATAGGCCATCATCGGGTCATAGGGCATGCGCTCGAAATTGGGATCGTCGAGGTCGACATCCGAATAGCGGTGGCCGGAAGAAGCGACGTTCACCAGTCGTCCACCCGGGGCAATCAGCGCCGCGATGCGGTTCACCAGCACGAAATGGCCGAGATGGTTGGTGCCGAACTGCGTCTCGAAGCCCTCCGCGGTGTGGCCGAAGGGCGTTCTCATCACCCCGGCATTGGCAATCACGGCGTCAAAGGGGCGGCCGTCGGCCACCAGCGCGTCGGCGCAGGCGCGCACGCTCTTGAGCGAGGCGAGATCCAGCTCCACTAGCTCGAAGCCGCCGCCATTCGTCGCCTCCGCGCGAACCTGCGCGGTTGCCCGCTCCGCCTTGGCGAGGTCGCGCACGGCGCCGACCACTTGGGCGCCATGCGCCGCCAGCGCCCGCGCCGTCTCCACGCCCAGCCCGGCGGACACGCCGGTGATGAGCACGCGCCTTCCGCGGAGGTCGATTCCCGCCAACACATCATCAGTGGTGGACGTCGCTCCGAAGCCGTCGGTCATGATAAACTCCTTAGTCGTTGGACACACCACTCCCCTTGGCGGCAAACCATTGTATGCCAACCATTTTTGCCGTAAGAGGAGAGTGTCTCCGCTTTAAATACGGAGACACTCTCCGTTTATCAAGGGGTATTTTCAACGTGGTCGATGAGGGGAAGGCCGCTACTGCCCGCAAGCCGCGCGCGGATGCGCAGCGCAACCGCATCCGCTTGCTCGAAACCGCGAAGGCCGCCTTCGCTGAAAAAGGGCCTGGGGCCAGCCTCGATGAGATCGCGCGAACCGCGGGTGTCGGGGCCGGGACTCTCTACCGTCATTTTCCCACCCGCGACGCGCTGATCGAGGCGGTCTACCGCAATGAGACAGAACAGCTGGTTGCAGCCGCCACGCGGCTAGCCGAGACGCATTCTCCGACGGGCGCCTTGCGCGAATGGTTGCTGTTGTTCGTGGACCATATGGCCACCAAGCACGGAATGTCCGAGGCGCTCAATTCGATCGTCGGCGGGCCGTCCGAGTTGTACTCGGTGTCCGCAGAACAGATGAAGCGGGCCATTGCAAAGTTGATCGATCGTGCGGTCGCGAGCGGCGACATCCGTCTGGATAACGATCCGCTTGACCTGCTGCGCGCCCTGGCCGGCGTTGCGAATATGAGTGCGGGACCAGATGGAAAGCAGGCCGCCAAACGCATGGTCGACATCCTGATCGCCGGGATCCGGGCCCGGACGTGAGTCGTGTCGGCGCCTTCGATCGACAACCGAACTCATCTTCCACTGAGACGACGGTAAGCAAGAGTTTAGCGATGATGTCGAGCGTAACCTAATCGACCGCCTGACAGCTCGGCTTCCATTCTGTGCGGCGAACTTGGGAACATCTCGTTCCGCCAATCGCAAGAAATCGAGTGTTGTGGCCCCGCAAACACTTTCACTATAACTCGCCCACCGTCCGGTTTGGCCGCCGGGACGGATTGGCACTTTTGCTGACTCAAGGACGGGGCGCGTCCGGGACGAAACACCTAGGGGCCGCGTTTCAAGCTCATCGCTTGTTGCGACTGGGCGTCGGGCGGCAATTCTTTGTCGCCTTTGGGGTAGCCGTTGGCGTCCAACAGGAAGGCGGCGATGTCAGCATAGTTCTGCTCGGTCAGGCCGCCCGGCCGGTCGGGCGGCATCTTCGCCTTCATGAAGGCGACCAGCGCCGCGGCCGAGCCGCCGGCCCAGTGCCGCTTACGGATCGTACTTCAAATTCCGGGATAATCTGTATTCGATCAGTGTGATCTCGGAAGCCAGGAAAGGGTAGTCATCGGTCTCGTAGGCACCGATTGGCCCGCCCAGGCTGATCACCAGATCCGCATTTCTGATCGAGCGGTGTGTCAGGTCGTCAACGGCTGCCTCGCAGAAGGAGACGTCCCACCCCTCCCGCTCCATAATCGGCGCGAGAAGTCCCAGATCTTCGAACGCCACATGGCGCAGGGCTACAGCGGAGCGTCGAGGTCGGATCACCGGAAAGAGCCTGTGTTAAGAGCGGGCCGTGACGGATCAGTTCAGTTCGTCACCATCTGTGCTTCGTAAGGACCGTCGGAGGCAAGTGCATCGGCAAGCTTGCGCTGTAGGTCGCGCGGCATCGAGAAACACACGCTGAATCCGTCCGTGGTACACAGCGTCATCATGCCGGTCCTGGGATCGGACGACCGCTCCACCGTCCATGACGCGAGCGGATAAGCGTATCTCAACGTGTGATCTCCATAACGCAACCGAAGCGCCTTGGTAATCAGATCAGGTAACGTCATGGCGAGGCCGCCAACCTCGTTCAGTGACAGCCGTATCTGGGCCGGCGTCCCATCGGGATCGGTAAAGCCAAGGATGATAGTGCTGCCGTCGGGAGCGACTTCGCAAGTGCTGAGCGACTGAGGTTCGATTGCCATCGAGAACAGTTTCTACGTTATATTCAAGCAAATATAGCGTATCCCGCAAAGGGCTGTCCAGTCCCCGGCTTGCTTGATAGGATATCCTTATCGACCGATAGGATAGACAAGATCGAGAGTTTCCGTCACCGTGTGCATGACGCCCGTATCGGTTGCCTTGTATCGCGGCAGCGCCGGGACCTGTGGAAACTCCCGGCCCTTATGGCACGGATGCGACCGCGTCTTTTGGCTTTTGGCTTCGGGCTTGAAGCGCGGGGCTTTATTTCCATTCGTTCACCACCCAATGAGGCGGGACGTTCCTGATGGCAAGCAGCGGTAGCGGGCCTGGATTTCGTGACGCGTCCAGATTGCTTCGGAGCAAAACCCGGAAGCGGCTTGCTGCCTAGCCCCAACGTTATATTCGATTGAATATGATAGCGAACAGGCAAAAATGAGTGCCTCGACGGAAGTCTGGATTCATCGAGGTGGAATGCCACGGATTTGAGGGCAACCGATCTGTCGGGCAAATTATCTGCGACAGCCTCACCGGTCTTCAGGTTGCTGGTCGACACCAGGGAGTGGACGGATGAAACGTGAAGCGGCTGGCAGCGAGGCAACGGCGCCGGAGTTCGGCAGGCTTCCCAGGTGCGCCTGCTGCAACGGCGTGATCGAGAAGTTGCACGATCAGGATATCGCGCTCGGACTGAATCTTGCGCTCGGCCTCGTCTCGGACGAGTGTGCGCTGATCTGCGACGGCTGCACTTCGAAATTGATATTGGCCAGACAGGAACAGAAATCCTCGGCGCGAGTGCGGCGGTAGTGGCTATGCGCCGTTGCAAGTGGCGCACCGCGGTCGAGCTCAATGAAGCTCTTCATGTTCCAGATTGGCGACGACTGCGGCAGTTCGAGGCTCGAGCTGCGTGACGTCAAAATTCGTCATTGGGCAAACGCATAAGGACTGCTTTGAAGTTCCACGGCGAGATCCTGGAAGGGGATCGACCATGGCTTCCGGGCGGCACAAAATAACACCCTGCATGCGCCGTGCTGGGCGCGATCACTTAACGATTATTTGAAGAACATTGCGGTCGCGGCGTGAGTGGAAAAATGAGGGTAGCGCAACGACATGACTCCGCGATCGGGACTGGGTAACTGCACGTCGGTATCGATACGGAGGTGATCTATGTTGCGGACATATTCCTCGTCGCTCAGTTCAATCGTCCGCCGGTTCTGCAGGCAGCAGAGCTTGGTTGCTACGGCGATCATGATGCTGACGTCTTGGTCAGCGGCAACGCCGGTCCAGGCCGCCGACTGCAATGGCGACGCGGCCGGTATTACTCTTCCCGACGGCTTCTGCGCCGCGATCTTCGCCGACAATATTGGCCATGCCCGCCAAATGGCGTTCTCGCCTGATGGAACGCTCTATGTCAACACGTGGAGCGGCATCTACTACAACAACGGCCCCGTTCCAGCGGGCGGCTTCGTCGTCGCGTTGAAAGACACGCACGGCGACGGCCACGCCGACGTCATTGAACGGTTCGGCGAAACGGTTGCAAGCGGCGGCCATGGCGGCACCGGCATCGCGTTCTACAACGGTATGATCTATGCGGAGATTAACGACCGCATCGTGCGCTATCCGCTCACCTCAAACGAGGTCGCGCCCAAGAGCGCAGCGGAGACGATCGTCTCGGGCTTGCCTACGATGGGCGACCATCCGATGCATCCTTTTCTGATCACGCCGAAGGGCGATCTTCTCGTCGATCTTGGCTCGGCTACGAACGATTGCGAGAAGCAGAATCGATACCCGCACTCGCCAGGGAACGACCCCTGTACCGAGAAGATGACTCGCGGCGGCATCTGGCGCTACGACGCGAACAAGACCGACCAGCGCTTCTCACCGGCCGAGCGGTTCGCGAGCGGCCTTCGCAACAGCGAAGGACTCTCTCTTGATGGCGGCGGCCGCATCTTCGCCACGCAGCACGGCCGGGACCAGCTCCGCGAGGATTGGCCGGAACTTTATTCCGCCCGGCAGGGTCAAGACTTGCCGGCTGAAGAGGTTGTCGAACTGCGGCAAGGTGCGGATTACGGCTGGCCCGAATGCTATTTCGACAACACCCAGAAGAAGCTCGTGCTCGGGCCGGAATACGGAGGCGACGGCGGCAAGAAGATCGGTGTCTGCGCCGAGCGGCAAGAACCGGTCGCGTCCTTTCCGGCGCATTGGGCGCCAAACGACATGAAGATCTATCTCGGCAAGACTTTCCCGAAAGCCTACCAGGGCGGAGCCTTTATCGCATTTCACGGTTCCTGGAACAGGTCTCCCGGGCCTCAAGGCGGCTACAATGTAGTGTTTCAGCCGCTTGCTGATGGCAAGGCAGACGGGGCCTATATCGTCTTTGCCGATGGCTTTGCCGGCGCCCTGAAGGACCCCGGTCGCGCAGCGTTCCGGCCTTCGGGCCTGGCCGTTGCTCCTGACGGTGCGGTCTTTATCTCGGACGACGTGCACGGACGAATTTGGCGCGTCACCTATCAGGGAGGCAATCTCGATGCCGCGGTCGCAGCAGCGCCAGCGCCTGCGGGCGTGATCCCAGCAACCAATTCCGCTGATGCTCGGCCGCCGGAAGGCATCCACCCTGACGCCGGAAAAGACACGGGCGCGCTGCCCGTGCCAAAGGGTTACACGAAAGAGCAGGTCGCGCTTGGAAACCGCGTCTTCCACGGAGAAATAGCCGACGGCACCTGCGGCGGCTGCCATGGTGCGGACGGCAAGGGATCGCCGGTTGCCCCGGATTTGACGACCGGAAAATGGATATGGAGCGACGGAAGCCTGCAGGGCCTCGAGACGACAATCAAGAACGGTGTGCCCGAGCCGAAGGCCCATCCCGGCGCCATGCCGCCGATGGGCGGCGTCGTTCTTTCGCAGGCCGACCTGAACGCCGTTTCCGCCTATGTCTGGGCGCTCGGTCATAAGACACCGTGACGGAGCGGGTAGCGTGGTCGGACGAGGGCCCCGGAAGACGCCACACATCTCTGGCACGTTACAGCTTGCTCTTTCCGACACCGGCTGGCTCGAGCAAGTATGTGACGTTGCCCGCAGTGACCGAAAGATCGAGACCACCCGAAAGATCGAAACCACGGGCAATCTCCTTTCGCCCATGGGAAGGCGCTACTTCCGCTGAGCCGTCCAATAGCCTGAGCAACGTGCACTTCCTGAATAGCCGCGCCGGGTGCCAAGGCCGGAATTACGCGCGAGTCTGCCCGAGCCGGAAGCGTATTTGTCCTGAACGGTCACCGAAGCCCGAACTGCGCCGACCCACCGCCGGCGAAAGCTCCCTATCGATCGGAGCTATGAGTGCCGCAAGGTTAGCTCGGTCAATTCACGAAGAAGTTTAAGCATCACGCCTTTTACCTTCAGATCGGCGTACTGCTTGCTAGCAAATTTGCTTAGTTGGTGGGCCAAGGCCTCGGCGTCTCGTCGAGCCACCTGCCCAATCTTTTCGATCTTCGTTTGAGCGAGCGTGACTACGAACCGGCCCGGTTTCCGCTGGACGATCGGCACCATCACCGTCGGCGCTCTCGTGGGCGAACTAGGCCAACAGCTTCTGGGCGGCATCTACGAGGTCGCCTCTCAGATCGGCGGGTTCAGCGATAAGGCCGGTGGCATACGCGCCGTTGATGATTAGCGCGAGCTGAGACGCAACGCGACTGGGGTCAGCGGCGCCAAGCCTGGCAACGATGGTCGCGAGCCTTGCCCGCAGTTCCTCCTTGTTGCCCCGGGCGAGAACCCGGCCGGGATGGTTCTTGTCGGGAAACTCCGCCATCAGATTGAGGAACGGACAACCGCGATAGGCGGGGCGCCCGATCCGCTCTGCGATGCCCGATAGCAGCGCGTCCAGCAAAGCACGCGGATCATCGGTGTGCTGCTCTTCAATATGATCCCACCATGCCCAGAACGACTGGTCCCGTTCGGCGGCGAAGGCGGCGATCAAAGCATCCTTGGATTCAAACAGGCGATAGAGGCTCGTCTTCGACACGCCGGATCGCTCGACGACCGTGTCGACGCCTATGGCGCGGATGCCCTCGCGGTAGAAGAGTTCGCTTGCCGTCGCGAGGATGCGCTCGCGGGCGCTCACCTCGCCCTTTACCGGGGGTCCCCGGCGGGGTCGGGCTGCTGCCTTCATATCCCAACGCTCCTCACGTTCTGGTGTTCCAGTTGACAAAGTAACAGACCTGTCTGTAACGTCAAGTAAAGTACAGGTCTGTTACTTTACGGAGAATGGCGATGCGGGTGATCGAAGCGAGCACGTTCTCGGGTTACGACGGGTTGCGGCAGACCGAATTCCCCAAGCCAGAGCCAGTGAAGGACAGGGTGCTGGTCCGCGTGATGGCCGCCGGCGTCACGCCGCTCGATCACACGATCCTGTCGGGTGGACATCCTCGAGCCAAGGCGCCGCTGGTGCTCGGCAATGAGGGCGCCGGTGTCATTGAGGACGCCGGCGACTCCGGGCTCGCGGTGGGAAGCCGCGTGATGTTCACAGGACCCTACGGCGTTGGTGAGAATGGCGCCTGGCAAGAATGGCTGCTGGTGAGACCTGAACATCTGGCGCTCGTGCCGGATGCGATCGACGACATCGTCGCGGCCAGCCTTCCGGTTGCCTATCTGACGGCGCAAGTCACGCTGACGCTCGCCGGATTCAAGCCAGGCATGGCGGTGCTGGCTCCGGGGATCGGCGGGTCGGTCGGCAACGCGACCTATCAACTCGCGCGGGCGCAGGGCGCCGGCAAGATGATTTCGACGGCTGGCAGCGCGGCGAAAGCCGCTAAGGCGCGCGAGCTTGGCTTCGAAGACGTGGTTGACCTGTCCGCAGAAGGCCTCGCTGACGGCGTTCGCCGGATAACAGCCGGCAGGGGCGTGGATATCGTCATCGAGAGCATCGGCGGGACCGTGACCAGCGAGGCGTTGAGCAGCCTTGGTCTCGGCGGTGTCCTGATCACGTTGGGCTATTCCGCCGGACGCAAGACCACGATCGACGTGACCGATCTGATCTGGAAACGCGCGCGGATGGCCGGCTTCTCGCTGTTCGCGCAATCGCCGGCCGCGATCGCAGCAGCTTGGCGCGACGTCATCCCGCTCATCGTCAGCGGATCCGTCAAGCCGATCGTCGAGCGGATCTATCCCTTCCGTGAGGCGGGCGAAGCCTTGCGTCATCTGATCGAGGACCGGCCGTTTGGCAAAGTCGTCCTGGCGGGCTGATCGCCACTGCTGTTTTCAAATCAGGCCCGCTAAGGCTCGAACCCGGCCGATACCGTAAATCGCGTGAACTTGAAGTTCACGTCCCCGAACATCGCCTGTAGCCAAATGTCTCGATCATTTCTCGCCCGGAAATGGCATGAAATTGCGGTGTGTCCATGTAGTGATGAGCGGTCAGGAAGCTTCGAAGCTTGCCATTGTAGGAGTTCAACATCACTCGAGTGGCCTGTGGAGTGCCGCCGGCATGAAAATAAAGCTGAGCGTTTGGATCAATACACACGCTTCTCAGTTTCAAGAATAGAGTGCAGGCGGATTGGCAACTGCCTTCTATCTTGAAAGGTTGCCCCGTTTTGGCCATGGCAGCGCGGTCGCTATGGAAACGTCGAAATGTTTCGGCCGTAACGGCTCCTCTTCCGTAGGGAAGCGACGATTGCTGAGCATGCGCCGACAAGTCGGGCCACATCGCCAGGACAAAGATCAAACACGACAGGGATTTTACGATCAATCTGCTTTCACGCGACAAGTCCGCCATCGGCGTTTCTCTCAATTAGTTGCGGTTTGACCCTAACATGAAACAGCATTGCGGTCGAGCGGTCCGCATTTTGCTGTAGGCGGAAATACCAGAACAGTTCTCGCTGCCTTCCTGGGCGTCGGAACGGATGACTTCCGCCGGCACTGAGCTTGGGACGGTTTAATTCTCTGCGCCCTCTGTCGAGACCTCCGGACGAACCGCATCCGGCATCGCATGCGCCATCGCCGGCGATGGCGGCGGCTCCGGGCCGATCTCGCGCCCGCGTCCCCGGATCAGGCGCTCATAGGCCGAGATCAGCGTCACATAGGGGTTGACCCAGAGCCAGCCGTCGCGGGTGAACACCTGCACGTCGAAATGCAAATGGCGGGTGGTGCCGTTGGGGTGGTCGAGATAGTTCGACACCACGCCGATTTTTTCGCCCTCGTCGACGCGGCGGCCGCTCAAAATGCCGTCGGCGTCCATGTCGGCGGGACTCATGTGCATGTAGCGAAACCGCATGTGTTCGGTGCGGGTATTGATCTGCAGCGTCGCCGCCTGCTGTTTTGGCGAGCGGATCAGCACGCCTTCGCGGACGGCGACAATAGCCTGCCGCCGCGGATCGCAGCGCTCAGCGCCTTCGTTGCGCGTCGAACAGGCCGGGCGGATATCCTGGCCTTGATGGCCAAAACCGTTGGCGCATTGTCCGACCCCGAAATCGCGGGCCTCGCAAAAATTATCCCGCCATGGATAGCTTTCCGTTCCGGTCGCCAATGGTTCGAGCGATTTCGGCTTTTCTTTCGACCTGCGGTCGCGAAACGATTGCGAATTCACGAAGTCCGGTGCGTCCTGCAGCGGAAAGCGCAGTTGCGAATAACTGGTGAAATCGGCACGCCCGCTTTGTCTGCGATAGCCGCTGCCCGGGATGATGTCGCCCGGCGGCAGATAGGTGAAATCGGCGGAGGTCGCGGCAGGCCGTTCCGCAGGGCCGGCCGGAATGTCGATGCGTGGCTGTGAGGGTTTACCGCCGGCAATGCGCAGCGCCTTGAGAAAACGCTCGGCCACGGGATATGCCTCGCGGCAGGCAAGCCGCTTGGCGCGCGGGACACTGTCGAGGCACTGGATCGACACCACATAGGGAACGCCGAAACGCGTGAACGCGTAGCGCACATAACCTTCGCGGATGAAGGGCCCAAATCCGGGAAATGCGCGCTAAGAGTTTTGACCGGCTCGCCCTTGCCGCCCGATGGATCGTCGATATCGTAAATCAGGATCGAGC
>Ga0137412_10000089_pt1 | contig 51958 bp, 45 predicted proteins | sample CZODoug2_1_16fun_FD_122160 | JGI IMG/M metagenome (GOLD analysis project Ga0137412, IMG submission 122160) | Vadose zone soil fungal communities from Angelo Coast Range Reserve, California, USA - CZODoug2_1_16fungal (Hybrid Assembly) | ecosystem: Environmental > Terrestrial > Soil > Vadose zone...
CATTACCGGATGGCAATCGATCAGCCGCGTTCTGGAGGTCGATCAAACGCCCATCGGCAAAACTCCGCGCTCATGTCCCGCGACCTATATCGGTTTCTGGGATTCCATTCGCAGACTGTATGCCGACACCACCGAGGCACGCATGCGCGGATTCACCGCCAGCCGTTTTTCGTTCAATACGGCGGGCGGCCGCTGCGAAGCCTGCGAAGGTCAGGGGATGCAGCGCATCGAGATGAGTTTCTTGCCGGATGTTCAGGTGCTGTGCGACGTGTGCGGCGGCAAGCGGTTCAATCCGGAGACCTTGAGCATTCTGTTCAAGGGCAGGAACATCGGCGAAATTCTCGCGATGAGCGTCGAGGATGCGCTGGAATTCTTCAGCGCCCAGCGCAGCGTCCACCATCCCTTGAGCCTGCTCGCGGACGTGGGCTTGGGGTATTTGAGCCTGGGTCAACCCAGCCCGACGTTGTCGGGCGGAGAAAGCCAGCGCATCAAGCTGGTGACCGAACTGGCCAAGGTCCGCACCGACGAGCTCGGACAGGACATTGCGCGCCGCGAAGGCCAGCACACGCTGTACGTGCTCGATGAGCCCACCGTCGGGCTGCACATGGCGGATGTCGAGAAACTCTTGCGCGTACTGCATCGGCTGGTCGACACCGGCAATACCTTGGTCGTGATCGAGCACAATCTCGATATCATGGCGGAGGCGGATTGGATCATCGACCTGGGGCCCGAGGGCGGCTCGGGAGGCGGCCGAGTCGTTGCGCAAGGCTCACCTGACGCCATCGCACGCAAGCCGGAGAAGAGCCACACCGCGAGAATCCTGAGCGAGTTCCTGAAGCAACGCGGCGTGGCTTGAGGCGCAACGCGGCGGGCGCATTTCTGCGCGGAATATCAGCCCGCCGGATCGATCAGAGCCTTGCTTGCCATTTTGGACTTGCGAGGACGCGTTATATGAGCGGTGATAAAAGCCAGTCCGGCTGCCAGGGACAGCCATGCTCCCGGCATCGCGCGATTTCCGGTCTCGTGGATCAGATACGTCACGATGACGGGGGTCGAGCCGCCGATCGTGGTTGCCAAACTGTAAGCCAGCGAGAAGCCGGCGGTTCGCACGGCAACGGGCACGATTTCCGTAAGATGCACGACCATCGCTCCGTTGTAGCCGGCGTAAATGAACGACAGCCAGAGTTCCACGCACAGTAGTTTGACGAAGCTGGGCTGCTCGACCAGCCATGCCATTGCCGGATACGCGGTTAGCACGGCGATCCCGGCAAAGGACAGCAGCAGCGGGCGCCGGCCGACGCGATCAGACAGGGCGCCCATGAGAGGCAGCCAGATCAAATTGGAGATCCCCACACAGAGAGTGACGAGCAGCGCGTCGCTTTGCGAAAGCTTCAATATGCTTTTGCCGAAGGTCGGGGTGTACGCGGTGATGGTATAGAAGGACACCGTGGTCATCAGCACCATGGCCACTCCGGTCAGCAGAATGCGCCAATGCAGCAGCATGCTGCGGTAAATTTCGGCCGATGTCGGATGGTGCTTGCGCGCGGCGAATTCTTCGGTTTCCTGAAGGGTTCGACGGATCATGTAGATGAACGGGATGATCAGGCAGCCGACGATCAGAGGGATACGCCAACCCCAGGCGTCGAGCGCCTCGGGCGGCATCAAACTCGACAAGCCGTAGCCAAGCACGCCGGCGAATACCACCGCCACTTGCTGGCTCGCCGACTGCCACGATACGTAGAAGCCTTTGCGTCCGGGAGTCGCAATCTCAGAAAGATATACGGATACCCCCCCAAGCTCGACGCCCGCCGAGAACCCCTGACACAGGCGCCCCAATACAACCAGGATGGGCGCGAACAGTCCGATGCTGGCATAGCCGGGCACCGTGGCAATGGTCAATGTACCCACCGACATCAAGAGCAACGTGACCAACAGTCCTTTGCGCCGGCCGATATGGTCGATGTATGCGCCGAGGAAAATCGCGCCCAACGGCCGCATCATGAAGCCGACGGCAAATGTGGTCATGGAAAACATGAGTGACGCGAATTCGCTGCTTGACGGAAAGTAGGCGCGTCCGATCGCCGCACTGAAGTAGCCGAAGATCATGAAATCGTACATTTCCAGGAAATTTCCACTGGCCACGCGGAATACCGTCTTGAATTTCTCCCTGCGTTGTTGAGGTGTCAGCATTTGCCGCGAGACTCGTGAAGTTGCGCTGTGTCGACGCTGCACCCTCGCGTCAATTGACGCGAGGGTGCGGGGCTTAGAACTTCGCTCGGAAGCCGACGTAGTAAGTGCGCCCTATTATGTCGTAAGTCGCCGAGTCGGTGGTCAGGGGCTGGCCGCTGACGAAGGGCGGCGCCTTGTTGCCGATATTGGTGAGGCCCGCGGTCAGATCGAGATGCTCGATGACGGCCCAATGCGCATCGACATCGAAATAATTGTACGTCGGCACGCCTGGTGTGGTGCTGGTCGGATCGACTACCAGGTCCTGGTGCTTCATCGCCGCTATGTACCGCCAATGCAATGCGGCGGAAACGGGACCGATGGCGTAGCCGAAAGACGTATTGGCCTTCCAGCGCGGGTGCGCCATTTCCGGGCTGACTTCGGTGTTGCCGATGCTGCCGGCGAAGTCCAGAACCGGAGAGCCCGGCAGGGAAGAAACCTTGAACGTATGGGTGTAAGCGATCAAAGAATTGAGATGGAACGCCCCCGCCCGGTCCGACAGTCCCAGCGCATCCAGGCCAAAGCTCCAATCGACTTCCGTATCGATGCCGTCGGTTTTGTAGCTCGCGAGGTTGAGCAATCCCTCGTGACCGAGCACGATGTCTCCGGTGTTGTGGTCGCGCACAATCTGCTGGCAGTAGATGTTGCCCGCCGAATAGGTCGGGTTGCTGATGCCGTCGGAATTGAAACAACGGGGCAGAATATCGGTCAGAGAAAGCGAGCCCACGGCGTTCGAGATCGAAATGCGGTAGTAGTCCACTGATACTTGGAATTTGTGCATCAGCGGACTATCAAAGTGAGGAGTCCACACCGTCCCTACCGAGAAAGTATCGGCCGTTTCCGGCGTGAGTTTCGGATTGCCGCCGGAGGTACCATGCACCGAATCGACGCCGTAGGTATAGGTCGGATACAGCGCCGCCGGCACTCCCTGCGCCTGGCACAGCGCCGCGACCTGCGCCGCATTCGCGCTCGAGCGAAACACGCTGCCGGTGGCGCATGGGTCGCCTGCGGCGGGGCCGGCGCCGATGTTCAAGTTTCCCGTCACGGTGGGAGCGAAGAGTTCGCCCAGACTAGGCGCGCGGATGGCTTTCGCGTAGCCGCCGCGCACCAACACCGAAGAGATCGGCTTGTAGTCAAGATCGGCCTTCCAGGTGTTCACCCCGCCGAACAGGTCGTATTGGGACCGCCGGCCGCCCAGATCAAGCGACAGTTCATTGACGAAGGGCAGATCCTTGAGCACGGGGACCAGCAGCTCCGCGAATATTTCGCGGACGTTTTGTGTCCCCGACGTCGGGATGGTGGTGTCGTAAGAGAAGCTGTCGTTGGTGATCAGCCCCTGGTCGGGGCGATAGTCGAAACTGCTGCCGCGATAGTCGCCGCCCACAGCGAAACGAAGTTCGCCCGCCGGCAATGTCACGATCTTGCCCTGCAGGGTAGCCTCGAGGTTTTTCTGCGTCATCTCGTTGACGTTGTTGTTCTCGCGCGTTGCGAATTCAGCGCAGCCCGGACTCAAAGGATTGTTGCCCAGCGGGTTCCAGGCGAATCCGACGCAATTGCCGGCGGCGCCCTGGTAGTTTGCCGTGCCGTTGAGAATCGCGGCGAACGCGCTCTTGCTGGAATCGTTCTGCTGCAGATTATTGAACAATGTGCGGCCGTAGGAACCGTACACATCCCAAGTCAGGTCCGGCCCGCTGATGGGAATGTCGCCCTTCAAACCCACGACAGCTTGGAATACGTCGTACTTGAACGATTGAATGCGATCACCGCTGGCACTCAAGAGTTTGGTCAGGGTCAGCGGCTGCGTCAGGGCCGCCGGATTGGCCGGGTCGGCAGGCCGCGAAGCGAGAATGGTCTGAAGTCCGGCGTTGTTGACGACGAAAGGATTGTTCAGCGGGATGAGCAACTCCTTGCCCGGGCCGGTGGAGCCTCCCGCGGTCTCGTCGCGCGCGGTGGATTCCATGAAGTTGAATTGCGTGTAGGCGGAAACGTCGTCGCTGATCTTGTAAGTGCTGCGCGCGAAAATATTGTACTTCGTGAGCGGCACTTGAATGGCGAAGTACTGGCCCAGGGCAACTTCCGCCTGTCGGCAGTTCGGGCTGATGTTCACGCCTTTCAGGGTGCCTACGCCTTTGTAATTCTGCACGCAGTTGGGTGCGGCGAGGTCCGTGAAAATCGTGCCGTCGGTATTGACGCCCAGCGAACCGTTATACGCGCCGCTCCCGGCGATCGGCGTCGTGCCCGGATAGCCTGCGAGCACGCTGTTGACTGCGCCGATGGTGGGCGCCGTGCCGAAGGTTCCCGCAGGCAGGATTCCTTCCGGCGGTCGCGCGAGTTGCCGAATATTCGCGAAGAATGGGCGGTCGGCGCCGTGTACGACGCCTCGCTCGGTATATTCGATTGCCAGAACCAGGTTGCCGCGGCTGTCGGCGAAGTTGCCGCCGAGCAGCGCGCTGACATGTTCATTCGCACCGTCGCCCGCAGTGGTCTCGCCGTGCTGATAGTTCAATTCTGCGCCGCTGAAATTCGTGCGAAGCTTGAAATTCAGCACGCCGGCGATGGCATCGGATCCATAGGTCGATGAAGCGCCGCCCGTGATGATTTCGACGTTGTCGATCATCGACATGGGAATGGTATTGAGGTCGACCGACCCGTTTGGGTTGGACGACATCAATCGCCTTCCATCCATGAGAATCAGCGCCCGGTTCGGCCCCAGTCCGCGCAAGTCACCATAGGCTTGGCCGCCGGCAAAACCGGTGGATCCTTGGACGTCTCCCACCTCGCTCATGCCTTGAGCCGCGGCGAACTGCGGCATTTCGCCGATGGCCCTATCCAATGTGGGCTGGCCCGCGGCCTGCAGAGCCGACTGATCGATCGTGACGATCGGACTGTCGGATTGATAATCGCGGCGCGAAATCCGCGATCCCGTGACCACAATCGCTTCGAGATTCTCGGTTTTTTCCGCCGCCACAGCCGGGGTGGGCGGCGTGTCGGCCGGTGCGGCGGAAGCGGCGGCGCAAGCCACGGCGCCTCCGATGAATGCCGCCGCGATGAAGGCTCGCGGCTTACTCCAAAATGCGAATGACGCGTGTGTGGATTCACCCTCGAGGCGTTCGTTTTCCATATGCTCCCCCAACATAGTTATTCGAGACGATGACGCTCTAGGCCATGGTCGCCAGGCATCAATGGCCACATCATGGGCGCTTACAGCTTTCAGGAACCTTTCAGCGCAGGCGAAACGCGGGGTCAGGCGAAGGCAATACGCACACGCAGCCCTCGGGGGCCGCTTGCCTTGCTCATTTCGATATCCGCATTCAGGGAGGCGGCGAAGGATCGGACAATGGCCAGGCCCAGACCGCTGCCCACGCGGCTCTGATCCCGGTTCAGGCGGTAAAAGCGCGTGAAAACCTTGTCGTGTTCGGCATCGGGTATGCCGGGACCGTCGTCTTCCACGTCAACCACCGGCTTGCCGTCATGATCGAAGAGCCTGACCACGACGCTGCCGCCCGCGTCGTTGTAACGGATCGCATTGTCGATGAGGTTGGCGAATATTTCACTGATCATGATGGGATTGGCCATGGCCGGGAAGCGCTTTTGTTCGGCCTCGAAATGCAGGTCGACCGATGCCTCGAGCGCCTGGGGCACATGCTTCGATGCGATGTCCTGAATGACCTCTCGCAGGTCAATCTCGCCGGAATCGTTGTCGACGGATTGACCGCTGTCGGCGCGCGCCAATTTGAGCAGCTGGATCAACAACCGCTGCAGCCGATCGGAGGCTTCCTGAATGTCCCTGAGCGAGGAATAGGCTTCGTTGTTCGGCGGAATGATGTTGCTGAGAACAGATATGTGCGCGCGCAAAACACTGAGGGGCGTTCTCATCTGGTGCGAAGCATCGGCCGTGAAGCGGCTCATGGTCATCTGCAGACGCTCTGCCTCGAGGGCGCTGGCGCGCAAGGTCTCCAACGCCTTCGCCATGCTGCCAAGTTCATCGGGGCTTCCCGTCGAGGGTACGGCCTCGTCGAATTCGCGGCGGCTGAAGCGCGCGATGGTCCCAATCAACAGCTTCATCGGACGCGCCAGCCGGCGCTGCACATTCACGACCGCAAAAACACCGAAGGCGATCACCGCAATCAGTCCCAGCCCCGACACCAGCAGCATGCGAGACGCGGCGGCGCGCATGGCTTCCGCATGCGTATTCGCTTCATCTTGGGCTTGCTGGGCGATGGCGAGTATGGCGTCGAAGGGTCCATCGCAGAGGTCCGTCCACTCCGCGCTGCCGACGGCCGGCCGGCCGGAATTGTCGAATTTTGCGACAATGGCATCCACTTTGGCCTGTCCCAATTGCGTTTGGTTGCGTGCGACGTAGATTCGTTGTTGCAGGGCGGTCGAAACCCCGGGGCGCAACAAGAACTCATCCAACGTGTGCCACGCCGCCGTGTATACCGCTCGGTTGCCGAACCACATGTCGAGCAGCCCGGCGTTCAGCGGCGCACTGGTTTCGACATTGGAGCGCAACTGCGAGCATTGCAGACCGTAACGGTCGCGAATGGTCCATGCCGTACGGCGCACCTGCACCATTTCGGCAATCAGCGGATCGCCGATCCGCACCGTGTTGCCGACTGCCGCGGAGGCGGTATTCAGCGAGTCGATCGTGCCATGAATGGCCTCGCGCCAACCGTCGATATCATGCAAATTGCGCGCGCTGCGCGGCCGCGACACTTGATCATCCACGGTGCTTTGCAGCGCTTCCACCTTCTGCCAGGCAGACTGTATTGCAGCGGCCAGTTCGCCGTGATTCGCGATATCGGTGGCCTGCAAGGCCCGAAGCGCGCTCGTCACCGTACCGGATGCATTGTGGCGCGCGGCGTCGATCACGGGAGACGGGTCGTCTTGGGAAATGAGGGAAGTGCTGATCTTCGGGACCTGCGCGCGCACCGTCAGCAGCGCATTGAACAGCGTGTGATCAGTACGGGTAAGGCGGGCGATGCGGCCGGCCAATTCGTATCGAGACCAGGCCTGCGCGGCGAGGATTAGCGCGGCCACGAGCAGACCGATCATCAGAACGCCCAATGATGCGATCAGGAACTTTGTTATCGAGGATTTGAACATGCGCGAAGGGCACGCCCGCGGTCACGAAGCCTTGAGCATGTAGCCCAGACCGCGCATGGTCTTTATCGCCGGACCGTCCGGTTCGAGCTTTCTGCGCAGCCGCGCTATGTGCACTTCCAGCGCGTTCGGCGCCACTTCATCTTCCAAACTAAAAACCTCGGCGATCAGCCGTTCTTTGGAGACTACTTCGCCGGCTTTCGCCGTCAGTCTGTCGAGTACCGCCCATTCACGCCGGCGCAGTTGCAATGGCCGTCCCGCTACTTCCGCCGTGCCATGCGTTCGATCGATGGTCAGATTGCCGATCACAAGCACGGGGCTTGGATCTCCGTGATCACGGCGCAGCAGCGCCCGCACGCGCGCGGCCAATTCGCTGGCGTTGAAGGGTTTCAGAAGATAATCGTCAGCGCCGAGGTCCAAGCCTTTGACGCGGTCGGCGATATTGTCGCGGGCGGTCAACACCAAAATGGGTGTCTTGCAGCCATGGGCTCGCAGCCGCTTGATGACCTCAAATCCGGACATGTCCGGCAATCCGATATCCAGGATCACCAGGCTGGACGGCTCGGAATCCATCAAATACAGCGCCGTTTCGCCGTCCTTGGCACTGTCCGCAGCATGTCCGGCCGCCTTCAGCAGCGCGATGATGCCGCGCGACAGCGCAGGGTCGTCCTCAACGAGCAGTACGCGAGCCATGATCCTTCAACCCGTTGCCCTCGCTCAATATCGTGATTTCTATTGGAACACCGAGGAGTTTGCCACGGGGACTCCGTGTCACAAGCGTGGGGAAGGATAAACCAGTGTTTTCCAAAACGCACGACGCATGCGGTTGGCAGAGAAGCGTCGATGTTGATGTGGCTCGCAGCGCGCGCCGGCTACGCTCCGATGACGGCGACGGCGTCTAGCGAACGTAGTCTCAGGACTTCAGGCGCAATCGGCCAATTTGTCGTCTTCGGCTTCCGAGTCCGAGTCCGGGGAAAACAGGGCGGTATCCGAAGCGATCTGCTTGCCCATGAATGCGATCTTGTCCCATTCGCCTTCGCCCAGGCGGTCCCGGTCGCGCGCAAGCTTCTGTACCACTTCGAGAAACGCCTGACGATTGGCAGCCGCAGCGGCGTAATAGGTTTCCAGCAACTTCATGCGCAAATCGGGGCGGTCGGGTTCACGTTCGACTGCCTTCTTCAGAACATCGACCAGATTGGTGCGCCGCTCCTTGGCGACCACGCGCTCGTGCAGCACGCTCGGCATTTGCACGTGCAGAGCCGTGAGATCGAGATCCATAAGGTTGTAATCCAGGTTGGTCGTGTCGACGCGCAGCGCCTCGGCACTGACCATGACCGTTACAGCATCGTCGGCCGCGGCTGCAGCGACCGCTTCAGCCTGTAGCGCGCGGGAATTCAGGCTGCCCGTGGCGGCGCGCGTGTTCGCCGTATCGCCGCTCGCCGCAGCGATCTCGGCCGCAAGAATTGCGGTCTCGCCGGAAAGATCCAACGTGTCTTCGAAAGCCGCCCGCAGTTCATCCTCGCTGACGGTCGCCGCGGGCGTGGGCGGAGCAGCCACCACAGTATTCATGGCCGCGGAGATTTGTTCGCCGGCCTTCGCCTCTTGCTCATCGCGCACGATTTTTCGCACTGCGCTCAATTCAACCGAGTCTTGCCATAGGGGCCGCGGCATGGTGCGCAGCGTTTCGCGCGGCACCGGCTCCTCCGCGAGCACGTCATTCGTGGCTGGCTCCGAAGTCTCATCCACCATCGGCGCGCTGACGGCCAGGGTCGAGTCGGCGCTGATCTTCGGCATCGCGCGGCGACGCAGCTTGAGGAGCATCGCACCAAAAGCGCCTGCCAGCAGACCTAAGCCCCCGATCAACGACGGCACCAACCAGTGGCGCGGGGCGGGGGCCGCCGCGACCGGAAGACTGACCGCCTCTTCGGCGTACCGGACCTGGGCCTGCAGGCTCAGCAATTTGCCGTTCTCACGTTCCAACTGGCCTTGTATGTCGTGAAGCCCCTGTTCGAGGGACTGGACGCGCAGATTGAGCGCTGCTGCTTCCGCCGCATCCCCGCTCGCCTTGATTGCATCGGCGGCAGGCGCAGTCCCAGTCATCGCTTGCACCGGCGCCGGCATCGCCTGCACTTGCGCCGGCATCGCTTGCACTTGTGCCGGCGTAGCTTGCACGTGCGCAGCCGCGGCGCGCGCTCTGTGTGGTGCTGAACGCCAGGCCGTCATCTGTGCATGAATTTCGCGGCTGGCATCTTCCTGGGATATGGTTGAGATGTCTGCGGCCGACGGAATCGTCAGCACAGCACCCAGACGCAGGCGATTTATGTTGCCCTCGAATGCCTTCGGATTGGCACGGAAAATCGCCAACATCGTTTTCTTGAGGTCGGAATCGGAACGCGCGCCGACGCGCCACGCGACACCACGCAGCGTTGCTTTCGCGCCGATCTTTACATGAGTGGTCGCACGCGTCGTGCTCGCTGCCGGAGACGCCGTGACGTCGGGAGAAGCGATCGGAGTGGCCGCAGCTGCCAAAGTGTTGGTCACCGCAGCAGCCGGCGCCGGCAGCGCCGGCGTCGCGAGCGGAACTATGGGCGAACGCACGGCCGCGGCCACCTGAGTCGCGGCAGGGAAGCCGGCGGGATCCAGCAGCAGAGAATACTGGCGAATGACTTCGCCATTGTGCCAGCGAAGATCAACCAGCAGATTGACGACAGGCTCGGTGAACGAGTCGGTCGAGCGAATGACCAACACGGGGCTTCCCTTCACGTCGTGCGAAACCTTGAACGTGGCCGACGCGAGGAAAGCTGGACGTACGGCACCGAACCGCAGAAATGTATCCCGATTGGCAATCGACGCGGTCAGGCTGGATAGTTCTTCGGCAGTTGCGCCGAGGATGTCGATTTCGGCCGCGAGCGGCTCGTTGAGAGCGGAGTTCACATGGATCTCTCCCAACCCCAACGCGTGAGCCGCGCCAGGCAACGAAAGCGCCATCATCAATACTAACGGGTTCTGCCCGCGCGACATCTTTTACTCCAAGGTACCGATTCACCTCAACGCTTTGGGTTTAGGCGCTGCTGGGGAAGATGCTATTCGAGCGAATCCGCTGTTGATACAAGCGATTGCCAGGACTTCGACGCAGTTCACGCATGTTTTTGTGGTGCGGCGCATACCCAATAGTGTGACGCCGCGCAGGGTCCGGAGTGGGGCCTCGACGCTGCGCATTGGAGCGCTCTGCGGCTAGCCCGGCGTAATATTATCGCTGAACTTCAGGCGCAGGAATCATCGTCACGATGAAAACAATTCTCATAACCGGCGGCACACGCGGCATTGGCCGGGCCACGGCACTCCTGTGTGCCAGGGAAGGCTGGAGCGTTGCCCTCAATTATGTGAGCGACTCGGCAGCTGCCGATGAGACCGCCCGCGAGGTTCGTGCCGCCGGCGGCCGGGCGACCACGCTGCGCGGCGATGTCGCCATCGAGGCCGATGTCGTTTCCCTTTTCGACGAGGCTGAATCACAGCTCGGCCGGCTCGATGGGGTTGTAGTCAACGCGGGTATCGTCGCACCCGCCATGTCGCTCGCGGACATGGATAGTGCCCGGCTCAAGCGCATGTTTGAAGTCAATGTTTATGGAGCTTACCTCTGCGCTCGGGAGAGCGCTCGACGCTTGTCCAAGGATCACGGTGGCCACGGCGGCTCCATTGTTCTGGTCTCCTCGGCGGCCAGCCGATTGGGCTCACCCTTCGAATATGTTGACTACGCCGGATCAAAAGGCGCCATCGACACGTTGACGATTGGCTTGGCCAAGGAACTGGGGCAGCAGGGAGTGCGGGTCAACGCCGTCCGGCCGGGGCTCATCGAAACCGATATTCATGCCAGCGGCGGGCAACCAGACCGGGCAACACGTCTCGGCGCCGGCACACCGATGGGCCGCGCGGGGCTTCCTAAGGAGGTAGCCGAGGCGATCGTTTGGTTGTTGGGCGACGGCGCCTCGTATACAACGGGCGCCATACTGGATGTCGCCGGAGGGCGCTAGTCAGCGTTCGTGTGTCCGTCTTACGCGACTAGCGTCGACTTGGCGTCGACCAGTCGCTCAAGGCCACTACGTTTCCGTCGTCGGCGACTTTTTTGACATATCTTGTGTCGGCGGTCACGAACGTCCCTTTGTGAATCAGTGCGAGCGCGTGGTAGGCCGCATCGTAAAATGTGACCTCATACTTGCTCGTGAGTTCTAGGGTTGTCGTAAGCCAGACTGGTGTAGGTGGCGCCTCTTTCAACTCGAATTTCATGAGCGCAGACATCCAGCTCACGGCATGGGCAGGAAAGCGCCGAGCAATCGTATTTCCCACTTCATAGAGCCATAGACTGGGCAATAGCGACCGTACCGATTCCTCTAATATGGATGTGCGCAGTTGCAGTGCTCGGTCCGTATCTGGCTCATCGTCCGACGGCAGCACCCATTTGAGCAGCACGGAAGCATCGGGCACGATCAGTGGGACGGCCATTTAGTCTTTCCGTGCTCGGTCTTCACGGACCCACCTGGCGAGTTCCGCGGTGCTGATTTTCGGCAGCTGGGCACGCAGGGCGTCCATCTCGCGCGCCGCGTCGCTTCTGCGGCGTTTCGTGGCCCAGGAACGCAATGCTTCATTGATGGCGCGGCTGCGCTCGCCGGCAGGGATTCTGCCGAGAAATCCCCAAGTATCTTCGTCAATCATGACATTGATGCGTTTGCTCATGTAGCAATTCTCCTATCCTCAAAGTGTGTATATCATTACACACTCAAACACTCGAATCCAGTTCGTAGGTTCGGCGCACAGCGGAGCCCGCGGCAAGGGTTCAGCGGCGACCCTTCAGAATCGACGGCAGTGTTCTCGATTGTGTTTCGATTGAAATACGCGCCCGGCGCTGCGAAATCGATGCGTAACCATTCCTCCCCAGACTTCCCGCCGAACGGATTTTGCATTCAGTGTGGATTTACTCGGGAGGTGCAAGGCTGTGAAGATCGGATACAAGACCTGCTGCAATGCCTTTTTATTGTGTGCGTTGCTGGCCGCAACAGGCGCCGCACAGGCCCAAAGCACCGCGGCTACGGCCGCGCCGGCCGATGACGGGCTTACCTTCCACGGCATTACGCTATACGGCACCGTTGACCTTGGTCTGCAATATCAGACGCACGGCGCGCCGATCAGCGATTTCTACCCAGCAGGCAGCGCGGATATCGTGCAGAAAAACAGCAACCACTCAGTGACAGGGATTACGCCGAGTAACCTGAGCCAGTCCCGGATCGGCTTACAGGGCCTGGAGCCGATTGGCGGCGGTTGGTCGGCGGTGTTCAAACTGGAAACGTTTTTCAATCCGCAGTCCGGCCAACTCAGCGATGGGCTGAAGTCATTGACGCAGAACAACGGCCGGAGTGTGGCTTCAGGCACGCAGAACACGAATCTGGATTCCAGCGTGGCGGGGCAAGCCTTTCAGCAGTCCTATGTGGGCATCAGCTCCAAGCTGTATGGAACATTCACATTTGGCCGCCAGAACACATTGCTCGCAGACGGCATTGCCAAATACGACCCTAATTACGCTTCTCAAGCTTTTTCGTTGATTGGCCTCTCGGGAACCACTGCGGGGGCCGGCGACACGGAGGATCGCCGTCTCGATGGAACGTTGAAATATGTGGCCACATACGCCGGTATTGCGCATTTTGGCGCCATGTTCAAGCCCAATACGGGTAATGGACTGACCGATTCGGTTTTCCAAGTGAATGTCGGCGGCGAATATGCGGGCGCATCGGTGGATGCTTACTATGTAAAGAGAAACGACGCCATCGGCGCAGCGTCCCTAAGTGCCGCCCAAGTAGCCGCGTTGCCGGGCCTGGGCTTCTCGTCGAACAACTCACTGGCCGGAACGATTTCCGACAACACCAGTTTTAGCGTCATGGCCCTTTATAGTTTTGGTGCGCCTAAAATCTTCGCGGGCTACGAGCACATCAGCTTTGCCAACCCGACGACGCCGCTGCCGGTTGGCAATAACATCATTGGTGGCTACGTACTCGCGTTCGTCAACAATGCCGCGTTTCCCAACAACAAGGTTTTGCAAGTTTACTGGGCGGGCGTGAAATACGCCGTCACGCCCAATGTCGAACTCACTGCGGCATACTACGGTAACAAGCAGAATTCCTATGGAACCGGTGCCGATGCGGGCTGTTCCACAACGGTGGCCGGCACCTGTAGCGGCACTCTGGATGCTTTTTCGTTCGACGCCGTTTGGCGATTGACCAAGCACTTCGATACGTATGCCGGCCTGATGTACACCGGCGTGCACGGCGGCCTTGCCAATGGCTACGTGTTTCATACGACCGACATGAATCCGACAATCGGTGTGCGTTTCACCTTCTAGCACATGTCGCAGAATCGCCTGGCGATCCTGCCGGACATCGCGCACTACGAAATGGGCCTCGCACCGCAGTTGGTCGACACCGCTCTGCCGTTCCTGAACGGCCAAGGTCGCGCCAAGAGCTGGGACGAGCAGGTGAGCGCGAAGTAGATGGACGCGTCCCGTTCCTCCTACGGCAAAATCTCAACGCGCGTCTTGCCCGCGGTTAGATTCCAGAGGTCTTGCAAATCTTCATCGGACAGCGCCACGCAGCCATTGGTCCAATCGCGTGTTTTGTAATACGAGACTGGCTTGGTCGGTTGATTGGGTTCTCCGTGAATAAAAATATCTCTGCCCGGGGGTCGGTGCAGCGCGGAGGATCGTTTCAAGTCCTCGGGGCTTGGATAGGAAATGTGCAGCGCCTTGAAGTAATGGCTGTGCTCCTGGCGGAAATCGATGAAGTAGCTGCCCTCGGGTGTGCGAAAGTCCCATTCGCGCTCTTTGGCACCGGTGGGACTCAGGCCCAGCGCAATGCGATAACTGCGCAGCGGAGAATTCTCGCGCAGTAAGTAGAGTTTCCGCTCGTGCTTGACGATGAGAATGGTATCCGCGCGCTGGGCGAGCGAGACAGATTGAGCGGGACTCTGTGCGTAAACCCCGAGCAACAGGGAGACAAAAACCGCCGGTAGCCAGAAACGGTTGGCGCGCCGCGCGAAAATGCGCCGCTCCGGATCATTCGCCAAAAGCCCACTGCTTGAAGCGTCGGTTGACATATGCTTGCGTAGCTACTCGTTGAACGATGGAGCCACCTTAGCCAATCGAAGGCTTGTGAATTTAGGCGTAGATCCCAATCTCAGCGCAAAGCCTGGAGCTGCATCGCGCCATCCCGATGAAATCCGTCACACTTCACGCGATTTAACAGAACGAGCCACTATCGCATCGCACTGGCGTAAACTTTCCAGTGCGAACTCGTGTATCGATGCGGGGAGCTCAAGCCATGACGCAGACATATTCCGGCGGCTGTCAGTGCGGCAAAGTGCGCTACGAAGTTCAAATGGACATCGGCGAGGTCCTCGCGTGTAACTGCTCGCGATGTGGACGGCTGGGTTCGTTGCTGGCGTTCGCGCCGGCAACTCAATTCGTGCTGCTGTCCGGTGACGCCGACCTGACGAAGTTCGAGTTCAACAAACACATGATCCAGCACCAATTCTGCTCAACCTGCGGCATTCAGTCATTCGCAATGGGCACGCACCCGAAGACCGGCGCAAAATTGGCGGCTATCAATGTCCGATGCGTGAATGGCATCGACGTGGACGCGCTCAAGGTAAAAAAGGTTGACGGCAGAAGACTCTAACCGCCGCGTTCACCGCCGGCTGCACCGCCGTTGGCAATGTGAACGCGCAAATAGGCGGAGTGGGCGACGAGGTAAAGTTCAGAAACCAAGTGATCGGATTCGGTGGTAACGTTGGGTTCGTTACCTTGGATGGCGCTTATAAAAGTCCAGCTGAGGGTGTGGCTTATCGCTGCCCGGCCAGTCCATAGAAATCATCGCGTGCGAAAAGATGTAGGATTGTGGTCCAAAGAGCGGCAGCGTGATACTGCGGTGCAAGTTCGTCGTCAGGCTTTGAGGGGAGCACGAAATGGTCACAAAGAAGAAATCAACCGGTGTCAAAGGGGCCAAGAGCCGCGCCACGGCGGCGAATCGGGCAAGTCCCAAGACCGTGCAATCGGCTACATATAAAGAGCCGGGCTTGATGAAGCGGCTTGCCACGGGCGCTGTGGTCTGCGCGGAAGGATACGTGTTCGAGCTGGAGCGGCGCGGCTATTTGCAGGCCGGCGCCTTCGTACCGACCGTTCTGCAGGAGCACCCCGAGGTCGTGGAGCAGCTCCATATGGATTTCGTGCACGCTGGCTCCGATGTCACACAGGCTCTGACCTACTACGTGCATCGGGAAAAGTTGCGTGTGATCGGCCGAGAGAAGGATCTCGAGGCGATGAATCACGTCGCTCTCAAGATCGCAAAGAAAGTCGCGCGTAAAACTCAAACACTGTTTGCCGGCGACATCTGCAACACGAACATTTACGATCCCAACGACAGCAAGGCGCTCAAGCAAGTGGCGCGGATCTTTGAGGAGCAGGTCGGCTGGGCGGCGGACGCCGGCGTCGACTATATCGTTGCCGAGACCTTCTCGTGGGGACAGGAGGCTCTAATGGCGCTCGATGCCATCAAGAAGCACTCCAAGGTGCCGGCCGTGGTTACCTTCTCCATCCATCGCGAGCTTGTGACACGCGAAGGCTGGACGGCTGCGGAGACCTGTCGGCGCCTCGAGGCTGCCGGCGCGGATGTGGTGGGGCTCAATTGCCATCGCGGCCCAAGGACGATGCTTCCGCTGCTGAAAGAGATCCGCGCGGCGGTCAAATGCGATGTGGCCGCACTTCCCGTTCCCTATCGCACCACGGAGGAACAGCCATCATTCATGTCACTGACTGATCCATGTTGCGGAGACCGGCGCGCCTTCCCGGTTGGACTGGACCCATTCGTCGTCACCCGCCAGGAGATATTTGACTTTGGGCGCGAAGCCTACGCCATGGGCATCAAGTACCTGGGTGTCTGTTGTGGTGCGGGTCCTCAGCACATTCGGGCTCTGGCCGAGAGCTTGGGGCGACGTCCGGAGGGCAGCAAGTATTCCGTGGACATGTCGAAGCATGCATTCTTCGGCACCGATCAGAAGATCAAGACCGTGCAGACGGAGTACCGGTCTCGACTGTAGCGTCCCTTCTCGCTCACCAACCGATCCCGTAGTCCTCGCCGTGGTTGCTCGAGCCGCCCCACATCGTTCCGTGCGCACTGTCGAGCTCGATGGCGTTGATCGGACCCGAACTTCGTTCTTCGAAGTCGAGCTTATAGCCCATGCGCACGAGTTCCTGGCGCACCCAGGTCGGCGTCGCTGTGTTCACCGTGAGGCGGCCGGGTATGGACTCGTGCGCGCCGAATGAGTCGCGCATCTGGTAGCTGGTGATGTTGGCGGCCTCAGTCGCTTCCTGCGGCGTCATTCCGAACTCGACCACGTTCAGAAAGAACTGCAGCAGGTTTTGATCCTGGGTGTCGCCGCCTTGTACGGAAAAAACCAGAAACGGCTTGCCCTCCTTCAGGGCCAGAGTCGGCGTGAGCGTTGCACGCGGACGCTTGCCGGGCTCGAGCACATTGAAAGGGTTCTCCGACGCATCGAGCACGAAACTCTGCATGCGCTGACTCAAGCCCACGCCGGTGTGGCCCGCGATCACCGCGGGAGTCCAGCCGCCGCTGGGCGTCACCGACACGGCCCAACCCTTTTCATCCGTGGCTTCGACGCTCGTCGTGCCCAGCCGGAACGTGCGGTCGTACTCGACCAGCGCCGTCGGGCTCCACTCCGCTTTGGCGGCGGCGGATGCAGGCATCTTGCTGTGCCACTTCTGCAGAATGGCCGTGAAGGGGTTCTTGCCGCCCTGATACGGATACGGATCGCCGGGGCGGATGTCCGGATCATTGTGTTCGGATTGGATCAGCTTCGCGCGCTCATGCGCATAATCCTTCGACAGCAGTCCGCGAATCGGCGACTCCGGTGGGAAGTAGGGGTCGCCGTAATAGAAATCGCGATCGGCGTAGGCAAGGTTCATGGCTTGATACAGCGTATGGATGTAGCGCGCGCTGTCGTAGCCCATGGATTTCAGATCGAAGCCCTCGAGAATGTTCAGGGCCTGGAGCATGACGGGGCTTTGCACCCAGGTGGTGAGCTTATAGACCTCGATGCCCTTGTAGTTCGTGTGCACCGGCTCTTCGATATGCACTTTCCACTTGGCCAGGTCCTCCATGGTGAACAGGCCGCCCTGCTCGCGCGTACCACGCACCAGCTCCTGCGCGATATCGCCCTTGTAGAAGCGCTCATACGCGGCGTATATCGCCGCCTTGCGGTCCTTGCCGGCTGCACGGGCTTTGTGCTCCGCTTCCACCAGTTTGCGCAAGGTCGCGGCGAGCTCCGGTTGGCGGAAGATCTCGCCGGGCTGCGGACCCTCGCGCGCCTCGCCGGGGTGGATGAGGATGGTGCGCTTGGAGTAGGGCCATTGCGCGATCTTGTCCTTGTAATGCTCGATGGTGTTGGACAGTTCCGCCTCCATCGGATAGCCGTCGGCCATCTGGATTGCGGGGGCCAGTACCTCGGCGAGGCTCATGCTGCCGTACTCCGCCAGCATGGTCATGAGGCCGCCCGGCGTTCCCGGGGTGACGGCGGCGAGCGGGCCGAACTCGGGCGGATAGTTCATGCCCTTCTTGTGAAAGAATTCCGGAGTCGCACCCGTGGGTGCGACGCCAAGTGCGTTGATGCCGATGACTTTGCCGGTGTTCGGGTTGTAGATCAGCGCCTGGGTCTCGCCGCCCCAGGAGAGCGTGTCCCACATGGTGGAGGTCGCGGCAATCATGGCGCAGGCGGCATCGACCGCGTTGCCGCCTTTCTGAAAGATCATTGCCCCGGCCGTCGCGGCCAGCGGCTTGCCGGTGACCGCCATCCAGTGCTGCGCGTGAAGGGCGGGCTTTTGCGTGCGTGCCTCAACGGCTTGCAGTGAACCGACCAGGATCGCGGCCGTGCATAGAACGATTGCCAACCTATTGGAGCCAATTCTCATTCTTCAATCCTTCAAGAGCCAATTGCTGTTGAGCAAAGGATACGGCAGCCGCTAAATGATTGCAGACGCTAGATGTTTGCGGTCCCTACGGGCTCAGCGGAATGCGTTTGGGCTTGGGCACCGACTTCGACAAACCGAAGTCAGGCGGGAGCGGCGGAATGACTTGGTTGGGATACCAGAAAGTCAGGTGACAGCTCTCGCAGATTCCGTCCATCGCCGCGCCGGCGTTCATCATGCCGGTCGAATCTTTCTTGTCGATGGAAGTGAGCATTTGTTCGCCCGCATCGCGCAGCGCACGGGCAAATTCCACGAAAGTGGCGTGTTTCGAGTCGAGGAGCTTCTGCCCCTCATCAGCGCTCAGCACGCCCGAGGTGCCCTGATCGAGGACGGGACTGCCTGGTGCCACGAGCTTGCGCCCATCCATGATCAGCAAATTCGTACCTTCAATCAACGAAATGGCGTGCCGCCTTGCCTGCTGCCATTCCTCGTCCGTGTGCGGTTGGCGAAAGACCGTCCCTTTCACCGTTTCGGTAATGCTGACCGAATCCCACAGCGCATCCGCTGCAGGATCAATGACAGCGTCCATCAGTTCTTGAATGCTGGCCTTGATTTGAAATGGCGGTGCCGGAGGCGTGGGCGCGAGCGCAGGAACCGCCGTACTGACTTCGGTTTTCTGACAGCCGCCAACCCCCAAAAGTGCGGCAAATAAAGAACAAGCCAGAATTGACGCGCTTCGCATGCAGACCACTCCCTCAAGATCGCTGTTGAAACATTCAACGGGCCCCCTAGTCTGCCACGAAGCGTCAAGGATGACGCGACCCCAGCGGCGGCGGGTTGCGTAAGCAGAGCCGCCAGCTGTAAGTGATACTGGCTCGCGCCGCCGCGTTCCCGCATTTCTGCATGTTTTGCCGAGAAATGAAGCTTGCCCGAGTTGTATATACGGGGGTATTTTCGGCCATTGAATCATGGCAACCAAGATTCAGCACATACGGACGCTGCGCCTAAAGGTGAAGGCGGAAGGCTATGCGTGGCTCAATGCTGCGGCGATCGAAGTGAACCAGGTTTGGAATTTCGCCAATGCCAGCAGCTACAAGGCGGCGCGCCCCTTTGCGGGACAGCCTAAATGGCTCACCGCGTTTGATCTGGACAAGCTCACTGCGGGGGCAAGCAAGTGCTTTGAACGTATCGGCGCGGATACCATTCAGCGGGTCAATGCCGAGTATGCGACCCGTCGACAGCAATTCAAGCTATCAAGGCTTAACTGGCGCGTGAGCAAAGGCGCGAAGCGTTCCTTGGGCTGGGTGCCTTTCAAAGCGGCGCAACTAAAACGAAAAGGAAAGTCCCTGCGCTTCTCAGGCAAAGCCTTGCGGGTCTTTGAGCGCGAGCTTCTCGAGGCAGTCACGTGGAAATGCGGCTGCTTTGCTCAGGATTCGGTCGGGGACTGGTGGTTGTGCTTGCCCGTCGCAGTGGAAGTTTCTCAGTCGGTTGCGCCGAAGGCGGAAGTCGGCATCGATTTGGGATTAGAGCACATCGCCACCACGAGCGATGGGGAGAAGCTGTTCTCGCGTCATTTCTATCGAAACATCGAGAAGAAAATTGCGAATGCTCAGCGCCGGGGTCATAAACGTCAGGCCAAGCGCCTGCACCGAATCGCTGCGCGGCGACGAAAGGAAGCCTTGCATCGGTTCTCAACGAAGATTGTTAAGGAATACCACAATATCGTCATTGGCGATGTGAGCAGCAGAAAACTGGTGAAGACCCGGATGGCTAAGTCGGTGCTCGATGCCGGTTGGGGAATACTCAAGACGCAGTTGCTGTACAAGGGCCAGCAGGCCGGCAGGCGCGTAACGATCGTCAATGAGAGAAACACAACGCGAGAATGCAACGACTGCAAGGCCCTGACCGGTCCTGCGGGAATTGACATGCTCGATGTAAGGACATGGGTGTGCAGTGCGTGTGGTGTCACGCACGATCGGGACGTCAATGCGGCCCGCAACATGCTGTCCGCGGGGAGGTCGCCCCCGTCCGTTCGCGGGAACGAGTCATCGTTTTCAGCTGCGCCGCCGAGCCAGACATCGCGTCGATGCGAGGCAAGGATCAGCGCGCTGAAAACGGCGGCGTGAGCACCGGACCGCGCTGCAGCGAACGCTTCCGCGCAAGACCCTACTTGCCGGCCGGCGCATCGGCAGACGGTTTTTTCGGCCGGTCCCTGGCATGCAGCCCCGCATCCTCGATCAAGCGCCTGCGGACATAGAGGAACCGAATGGTTTCATACTCAAAGGGCGAACCGCCTGAATAGTAACGAAAATCGATGTTCGCTCGCTGATCGATGGCGTTGACCGGACCCAATGCCCACGACACGTTCCCACGATACAGGCCGACAACATTGATGCCGTACTCTGCGCCATAGTCGGCCAGAAACCCGACGCCGTCGCGAAGCGTCGAGGGTCCGAGCAGTGGAATCACCAGGTACGGTCCAGGATGCATCCCCCACTTGGCCAGTGTCGTTGCGAAACCGGTGGGAGTACCCGGAAGCTTCAGTTTGCTGGCAGCGTCGATCAAGCCACCGATGCCGATGGTACTGTTGATCAGCAATCTCTCGAGACTGCGCAACCCATACTTGAGCCGCCACTGCAGGGTGTAGTTGATCACGCTGTCGATCTCGGCAATATTCCCAAAAAAATTGTGCACGCCGGCGCGAACCGGGCCCGGCACCCGCCGATAGGTATTTGCCACGGGCAGAAAGATTGCTTCATCGAAGCGCGCATTGAACCGATAGGCAAAGCGGTTGAAGCGCTCCCAAGGATCGTAGGTGTACATCGGCGGCGCGTCCTCCGGCGTCAATAACGGCGCGGCTTCGGGTCTGTCGTGAGCCTCAGTCGGAGAGCCGCTCGCGGACTCGGCGGCAGCGGACTCGGCGGCGGCTGACTCAGCGGCAACGGCCTCGGCGAATGCCGCTTCATTGGCCAGTGCCGCGGCGCTGTCTGCCGCCGGCGTCTGGTCAGGCACGGTGCGGATGGACACCATTTGCGACGCGCAGCCGCTCAGCGCCAACAGGCCCACGCTCATGACTAGCGCAGTCTTCATGGTGCGCTCCGCGGCCAACGGCCCGCCAACATATCCAACATATCCGCCACTTGCTGGCGCTCCCCGATTTCACCCAGATGGCCGCCGTGGTCGTAGACGACGATTCGGGTGCCCAGCGTATCTTGCAGCCAATCGAGTTCGCGCCTATTGAGAATCAGATCGTTGCTGTTGGTTTGCGCGTAGTAGTCGCCGTCGCAGCGCAAAGCATCGGCGATGATGTCGAGACGATTGGCGGCAATCAGGGAAGCACTGGTCGCCTCGGGGCGGCGCTTCAGATAGTACGGGGCGAAGACTCTTGTAAAGTAATCGGCGAAGGGCTTTGTGCGCAGATCGCGCTGGATGTCCTCGAGAGAGTCGCCCACCTTGGGCTGATGCTCAGGATCGATGACTACGCCGGTCTTCGCATACAGATCCCCGATGAAGAACATATCGACCAACTGGAGGCGATACGCCAAGGCGATTGCCTGGGAGAATTCTGCGTCTGTCTTGAGCGTGACGGCGGCCGCAGTGAGTATGAAATTCTCATCCAGCTCCAGCCGGTCCGAGGCGCGGTACAAATTGGCAAGCTGCGCATAGAGCCGGCGATACAAGAGGTCCACGCCCGTCTCGCCAGGACCGATGGTGGCCGCAAATAACCGGTCGAGGCGGCCCACTGAGGAAAACAGACTGACCGGAGGATTGATCATGACCACGCGATGGAGCTTGAGCTTGCCCTCGGTTGCGTCGATTGACTTGACGATGGCCGCGTTCGCACCTCCCAAACTGAAACCAAGCAAGTCGATATCGGTTATTCGGACCTTGCGCGGCAGATGGGCAATGATTTCTTGCATGGCCGCGTATAGATCATGGCCATCTTGCATGAGATCGCCGGCGACCCCCGTGCTCGACGTCGACACGATGAATCCCGAAAACGTTGGTGAGGGCATCGTCAAAACGTGGTAGCCGGCGCCATACAGAGCCGCACGCAGTACGGAAATTGTCTTGTTGTTGCCATCGCTCCCGGTGCCGGAGATGACTATCGCGAGCGGCGCCGGCTTGTCTTGGGCAGACAGCCAGACGCGCAGCTTCCCGTCAAACCAGAGGATCTCTGGAACCGGGAGCCTCCAGGGCAATGTCATATTGATTTCGTAGAGCGGCACCTTGGCGGGCAGTGGCGCCAGGGCCTCTGGCGGCGTTCCGAATACGGTCGCGCGCAAACCGGCTGAGTCCGAAAGGCCGGTGGCGGGGCCAGGCGCGGTCTGGGTTTGCGGCGGGGGTTCTATAGGCTCTGCCGGGATGGCGAAGGATGCACTCCATACCAACGCGAAGGCAATCTGCCGCAATCGTCTGAAAATTCGCATTGTTGTTACGATAGCAGCAACTGCCTCGGGGATCGATGGCGCTGTGGGAATGGCCCTACGCGAACCCGGCGTTTGCGCAACTATCAGGGGTGCGGAATGGTCAAGAGTAAACGGCGTTCTACAAAGTTCGTACCTCTCGAGACGCTGTTTGAATCGGCCCGCGGTCCCGCCTTGCCGTTGCCGCGAAGATTGGCGCAGCTGTACGGAGCGTTTCGCATGTCAATGCCGCGCTCACGCTCTCACGTCTTCAGCAATTTCGTCAGTACCTTGGACGGCGTCGTATCGCTTCAAGTCAAAGGACACAGCGGCGGCGGCGACATCAGTGGCTTCAGCAGCCAGGATCGCATGGTCATGGGGCTGCTGCGCGCCGCGGCGGACGTGGTGATTGTCGGTTCCGGCACTCTCGATGCCGATCCTGAGCATGTGTGGACACCCGGGGGTATTTGTCCCGAGCTTGCTCAGGACTATCGCGAACTGAAACGCGATCTCGGCAACCCCCAAGCATCGCTCAACGTGGTCGTGAGCGGCCGGGGTCCAGTCAACTTGCGGCTGCCCGTGTTCGCCTCCGGACAGGTGCCCGCCGTGATCATGACAACGGCGCAGGGCGCGAAGCGGCTGCTCAAACAGAAGGTCCCCGATTCCGTGCAAATCCGCGTGGTCCGGCGCCGCGCCGGCGAGATTCCGGCAGCGGCCATTCTCGAAGAAGTCAGCCGCGTGATCGGCGGCGCGGGACGGATCCTCGTGGAAGGCGGCCCTCGGCTGCTGGGCACGTTTTACAAGGAGCGGCTCATCGATGAGCAGTTTCTGTCGCTCGCACCGCAGCTATCGGGAAGAGAGTCCGGTGATGCGCGAATGAGCCTGGTGATGGGCAAATCGTTTGCGCCGCGCGATCCGCTGTGGGGTGAATTGATCGATGCGCGTCGCGGCAGCAAGCTGCTGTTTCTCCGCTATTCCTTTGCGAAAAGGCGCTGAATCGCGAGTCCGCCTCAGGGCGCCTGCGGCGCAGCCGTCTGGAACGCGGCCAATTCCCGGCATGCGGCATCGATCGCCAAAATTCTCGGATAGGGATTCATATCGACCGCGAAGCGGCGCGCATTGAACACTTGCGGCACCAGACAGATATCCGCCAGCGTCGGTGAGTCGCCGTGGCAGAATCGTCCCGTTGCGGCGTCTCGTATCAGCCATCGCTCCAGCGCATCAAATCCCACCTGCACCCAATGCCGATACCATGCGTCGCGCGTTTCTTTGTCCAAGGTCAACCGGTCTTCGAGATAGCGCAGCACCCGTAAATTATTGAGCGGGTGTAAATCACTCGTGATCGACTGCGTCAGGGCGCGCACGCGCGCGCGCGCCAACGGCTCGGCCGGCAGCAAGCGCGGACTTGGGTAAATCTCGTCCAAATACTCCATGATGGCCACGGACTGGGTGAGCACCGCGCCATCGTCCAGGCCCAACGCGGGCACGAAACCCTGAATATTGATGCGCAGAAAGTCCGAGAGCCGATGCTCGCCGGCGCGCAAGTTTTTGATGATCGATGTGTACGGCAAATTCTTCAGTGCCAGGGCAATTCGCACCCGATAGGAAGCCGAACTCAATCCGTAGCCGTATAAAATCATTGATGGGAGTATATTGCACGACGAATCGAATCTGATTAGACGGGGTCTATTTATGCTCAAAAAGGCGATCCTGGCGCTGGCTCTGGGCGGCGCAATCATGGCCGGTCCTTGCATGGGGCACGCCAAACTGCAGAGTTCGTCTCCGGCCAAGGATGCGCATCTCACCGAAGCGCCCAAAGCACTGACACTGACATTCAACGAAGCCGCGCAGGTTGCCGTATTGAAACTGACCAGCGGCGGCAAGGAGATCCCCATTCCCGTCGACAAGAACGCCAAGGCCAGCCCATCATTCACCTTCCCTCTGCCCGCGCTAGCTCCGGGAAGCTACACGGTGCAATGGACCGCCGTGGCCGCGGATGATGGGCACGTGACCAAGGGTTCCTTTGCATTCTCGATCACGGCCTAAAGGGCTCCTGAGGCTCAAACCTTGGAGTTAAGTGGCTGGGACGCCGCGGCGGTATGCGCCAAGGCGATCACGTATGCAGCCACTCTCGGCGCGGCCGGCGCGGTTTTTTTCCTCGCGTATGGCGGCAGTCTGCTGCAGGAGTTGTCGCGCTCGCGCATTCGACGCCTCATTGGCAGGTTACTTCTTGCCGCCGCGCTGGCCAGTTGCGCGAGAGTCCTGCTGAGCGGCGCCGCGATGAGCGGTGAGCTTGCCGGAATGTTCGACAGCGGCTTTGTACGCATGATCTTGGGCGCGGGTGAGGGCCGCGCAACCGGTATGCGGATGGCAGGATTAGCCCTTGCCGCTCTGGCCCTCCCTCCAAATCCTCGCTTTCGAGCTTTGGCGCTGCTGGGGGCCGCCACCGCGTCGATCTCTTTCGCCGGTGTCGGACACGTACGTGGGCTGTTGCCGAACACCGCACCCCTCCTGCTGTTATGCATGCACCTGCTGTGCGGGGCGTTTTGGCTGGGCGCATTGGGACCGTTGCTGATCGCCGCGCGAGACGGCAGTGCCCGTGAAGCCGCGTTGCTCGCTTCACGTTTCGGAAAACTAGCGCTCGGTGTCGTGGCGCTGCTGTTGGCCGCCGGGGCGGGCGTGCTGTGGACGCTGATTGGCGATGCGGCGCAATTCTGGAGCAGCGATTACGGACGAATGATGGCCGTGAAGCTGCTCATCGTCGCCGCTCTTTTGAGCATTGCCGCCATGAACAAGTTGTACTTGACGCCGAAGCTCCTGAGCGGCGATGCCAGGGCCGTCATTCAGTTTCGAGGCTCCGTAAAGACCGAGATGGCCGTGGGCGCTCTGATACTGCTGATCACCGCTGCGTTTACCACCATCGCAGGACCACCGCAGTAACCCCCTCCCCTTAAGCGGCTTCAAGGCGGCCCGGCATAATCGACGTACAGACTTCCGTGCGTTCCCGAGACGCAGGCATCCACCTCGAATGCAGAACGTATCAATGCAGGTGTCAGCGTACTCTCAGTGGCACCGTCGCCGTGCACGTGGCCATTCGCGAGCGCGAAAATTCGGCTCGCATAGCGGCCCGCGAGCGTTAAATCATGGACCGAGGCGATGACCAGCTTGCCGCTCTTTGCCAGTTCCTGCAGGCGCCGTGAGGTATCCAGAGCGTGCTTCGGATCAAGGCCCGCTATGGGTTCATCGACGATCAGCACGTCCGGATTTGCGACCAGCGCCCGCGCCAGCATGGCCCGCGCAAGTTCGCCGCCGGATAGCGTGGTCGCAGGCTGCTGGCGCTGGCCGAGCAAATCGCAGGCCTGCAGTGCCTGCGTAATCAAAGGCTCAAAACTCAACGGCAAGCCGCCGAACGCCGGCAGCGTTGGCGTCAGTCCCAGCGCCACCAAACGTTCCACTGAAATGGGCCATTCGCAACGCGGATTCTGCGGCAGATAGGCACGCCGGTGCGCCAATTTCATGCCGGAGAGCGCGTGAACGGAGGCGCCGTCCAGCAGCACCGTACCGGAATCGGGCTTCAACAGACCCGCCAGTACCGACAGCAGTGTGGACTTGCCGGCGCCATTTGCGCCGATGACGGCGATAAAATCGCCGGACTCTGCATGCAGCGAGACATTGTCGAGAATCGCGCGTTGTCCTCGCCGCACGCAAATCTGCGATGCGTGAAGGATGCTCATGAACCGCCGCGCATGGCCAGTAACAGGCTGGCACGCAACGCCACGGCGGCGTCCGCGCTCTCGACCACTCCGCAACTGTAAAGAGCGCTGGGATAGGTCACACTCCGCCTGGAATAAAGCTTGAGAACCAGCGGGTGTCGCGCCAGTTGGGTGTTGAGCCCGGGTGTGTCGGTGATATGACTGGCGTAGGCAAGAACGTCGGGATGCGCCATGAGCAGCTGTTCGACGTCAAACGAGGTGTAGCCTGCGCCGTCGACGGAAGAGGCGATGTTGACGCCGCCCGCTGCCGTGAGAATGGAATCGAACAGGGTTCCTTTGCCGGGTATCGAGCCGCCCTCGCCCCAGGCAGCCACGCGGATGGTTTGCACCGGCTTGGAGGCCGCCAGCCCCTGCAATGTCGCGTCCATTTTTGCGATGAGCGCCTCGCCTACCGCCTCTCTGCGCAGCGCGCGGGCGACCTGGCGCGTGACCGCACGGATCTCGTCGAAATCCGCTGCCGGCGGCACTTCGAGCAAGGGCAGGTCCAGTTTTTTCAATAGCGACCGGGAAGCCGGTGTGGTGTAAATCCCGGCGAGGACGAGATCAGGCTTTTCCGCAAGAACCTCTTCGATCGTACCCGAGTTGACTCGCACCTTCGCGGCCTGTGGCCACTGGTAGGAATTGCTGCGGTCGCGTGAGTAGTAGGTGATCGAGGCTATGCGCTCCGGCGGCAACAGCTCCAGCAATAGATCGTCGGTGCACATGCTGAGCGACATGACGTGCTGAGGTCCCGGAGCGGCGGAAAATGAACTCGCCGGGCCGAGCAGCAGGAGGGATCCAAGCGCCATCAGCATCGCGGTGCTCATTTCAATCGAACTTGCTGAAATCCGGCGCGCGCCGTTCTGAGAATGCAGTAAAGGCCTCTTTGAACTCCGCCGACTTCAGTTGCCGCACGAAATGCCCCGTCTCCTCGCTCATTCGCGCCAGCATGGCCGACTGCTCGCGCATCAGCGCTTTGGTGGTGACGACTGACGCCGGTGCGCGTGCTGCGATGGCAATGGCGGCGGCGCGCGCCGTCGCGTGCAGCTCCGACGGCGGCACTGCCCGGTTCGCAATTCCCCAATTGACCGCTTTTTCCGCGTTCACGGGTTCGCCGAGCACAAACATTTCAAACGCGCGCACGTGCCCGATGCGCGACGGCATCAACAGAGTCGAGCCGGCCTCGGGTACCAGGGCGAGATTGACGAAGGGCGTCGAGAGCAGCGCGTCGTCTGCCACGTAGACCATGTCGCAGTGAAGAAGCATCGTGACCCCAACCCCCACGGCGCGCCCGTTTACCGCCGCAACGATCGGCGTTCGGACCCGGGCGAGCGCAGGCAGCAATGGATTGGCATCCTCGGGTTTGGGTGCGCCGGCGGCATTTCCGACGGCGGCAAAATCGGCCAGATCGTTTCCCGCGGTGAACATGTCCCCATTGGCCATGATCAAAATGCAGCGAATATCGGGATCGGTATCCGCCTTGGTGATTTCCGTGGCCAGCGTCTTGTACATGGCGCGAGTCAGCGCATTTTTCTTGTCCGGCCGGTTCAAGGTGAGAACCAAGAGTTTTTCGGACTTCTCCACCAGAACATGCAGTGTCACAAACATTCTCCTTATCGATTTAAGGCGCCGTCTTGCGCAGGCGCACGACCAGCCAGAAGAAAAAAGGCGTCCCAATCAGGCTGGTCAGTACGCCGAGCTTCATTTCGGCGCCGACGTGAATCAGCCGTGTCGCTACATCGGCGAACAACAGCAGCAGTGCTCCGCTCAGAGCGGCCGGCAGCAGTATGCGGCTGGGTTGATGGCCCATCAGCGGACGCACCAAATGAGGCGCTACCAGGCCAATGAAGCCGACGACTCCCGTGACTGCCGTGGATGCGCCAATCGCCAATGCCGTGCCGAATACCGCCAAGACGTATAGCCGTCGAAGATTGATTCCCAAGCTCTGCGCCTGTGCTTCGCCCAACGCCAACGCATCAATTCCGCGGGCCGTGAACAGCAGCATAGCGCACCCCAACAGAATGAATGGCGTCACCAAGAACACGTGCGTCCAACTGCGGTCCGCCAGAGAACCCATCAACCAGGTCATGATTTCGTACGCGGCATAGGGGTTGGGCGCGAGATTCAGGGATAGGGCGATCCCGGCCGCCGCGAGTGCCGATACGGCGGCGCCCGCCAGCACCAGGGTGATCGTTCCTCCGCCGCTGCCCAGCGCAAACGTCAGGGCGCTGGCGAGCAGTGCGCCGACCAATCCCAGCAGCGGTGCTGCGCTCGCGAAATGCGCCGCGAAACCAAAGTAGACCGCGATCACCGCGCCCAATGCGGCACCGGCAGAAACCCCGAGTAACCCGGGTTCCGCCAACGGATTGCGCGTCACGCCCTGCAGCACGGCGCCTGACAATCCCAGAGCCAACCCAACCTCGAGCGCCAGAATGGCGCGCGGTAGTCTCAGTTGGGTGATGATGGTCGCCGCCAGATTTGCATCCGGCGACCAAAGGCCGCGCCACACTTCGCCCACGGGCAGCCATACGCGCCCGGCCAGAAGCGAGATCGCGAACATCGCGGTAAGCAGCAGCAGCAGCGCGCCGCTGACCATCCAGTCCCGGGGTAGGGGTAATTTTGCCGTCACCGTGCTCATCGATCGCCCTTACGCGTAGCTCCTGCTGACAAACCAAAAAACACCCAGCGCCACGAGAAATGTCGAGGCCACGTCGACGACGATCGGGCGCGGCAGCGCGAGCCGGAATTTCCGCAAGGCCACGACCAGCAGGGTGGCTCCGACCACCAGCGCCAGCTGGCCGGCCTCGACACCCAGATTGAAGCCGACCAGCAGTTCAGCCAATCGCCCCGTGGGCAGCTGCAACTCGAGCAAGTCGGCGGCAAAGCCAAATCCGTGAATCAAACCGAACACTAGCGTAATGAGCATGCGCAATCGACCTGCATCACGAAGATTGCCGGAAATGAGCAGGTAGTTTGCCGTAAACAGTCCGGCGCCGAGCAGCAACAAGCTCGGCAGGCCGCCAAAGCCTAGGAATTGAAAGAGCGCCATGAGACCCAGGCAGTGGGCGGCGCCGAGCGCTACCAATTTGGGCCGGCGCGTCTGAACAACGATGTTTTCCGCGCCGATCAACGCGATGGTCAGGGCAACCAAGGCATCGATATATTCGGCATGCGGCCTCAGCACTCCCGTGACCGCCAGCGCCAACGTCAAGCTGTGGCCGATGGTAAATCCGGTCACGACGAACACCAGATCTCGTAGACGGCGGGATATCAGCACCAACCCCAGGAGGAATGACATGTGGTCGACGCCGGTAAAGATGTGCATGGTGCCCATGCGTATGAATTCAAAAAAGCTCGCATTCTTCAGGCGACTGCCTGCTCCGCCGGTCACGTCTATCGTTTGGTGTTCATTCGTTATCAACTGTTCCGTAAATTCCCCGGTGGCGGCGTTCTGCACCTGCGCGAAGTTGGTGTGGCTGGGCACCAGATCGAAAAAGGCGCCGGAGTGTATTTGTAAATTCGCGGCAGAGTCGCACTTGAAGGTAAAATCGAATTTGCGGAATCCCGTCAGTGCCGATAGCGGCAGTACCGGGGGAATGAGCGCGCAACGTTTTCCGTCCGCAACGGCATAGGTTTTCCCCGTCAGATAATCGCTGAGGCGATCCGGCGTCACGGGCGCGGCGTCAGGTGCGAGCCGATTGGCCTCGATGTCGGGAATGGTCACCACCACATCGACAAACTGACCGTTGATCTCCCATACGGAATGCGACTGACTGCGAGTATGGGAATCGGCCGGTTGCGGGGCGAACGCCGCGGCGCAGATCAACCCGAGGATGGCGGTGAGTTTCAACGTAGGTCGTCCGCGATGTGGACGATTGCGCGTTTGCGAAGGAATGACTCGTCGCCCGCCTTCAATTGATCAATGGCATGATTGCGATAGTCGTTCAGCACCTGCGGCCGGGCCTTGGCGAAGTCGAAGGGCACCGGCCGCTTGTTGGTGAGCATGTACAGAACGTGTACCCCGTCACTCTGTTGGATGGGCGCCGAAACGGCGCCGTCCGACAGATCCCGAGCACTCGCGAATAGTTGATCGCCAAGATGAATCTTCGCGGCAAAATAGAATTCGTCGCCCTGAGTCTTGCCGGACTCGCGCGCATGCAGACGCGCCAGCGTTTCCGGAATCATGGCTGCCGATTTGAGCGCCTCCCGATTGGCCGCTATGTCGTCAGGCCCGCCCGCGGGGAACACCCAATCCCGAACGTTCATGACTCCCTCGCTGACATAGCGGTCTTGGTGCGTCGCGTAATAGTCGCGCAAAGTTGCCTCGTTGGGCTGCGCGGTTATGGCATTTTCCGAGATTTCCAATTCCACGGCGTTTACGAGCGCGCTGCGAACCTCCGGATCGCTCGAAGCCAGATCCAGCTCCTTGCCCCGCTGCACGAACAATTCTTCCCTGATCATGTCATTCAAGACTTTCTGCCGCTGCTCGCGTGTCGCGTGGCTCAAATCGACGCCATACAAGGTCTGCAAAAGAATGAGGTAATCGCTGCGTGAAATCGCTTGCTGATTCACCATCGCGACGTCTTCGGCCGGCACCGACAAGGTCGATGCGCCGCGCGCGGTGAACAGAGAATATCCGGCCAAGAATAAACCGATCAGCGCGCCGATCGACATGAGCAAGAAAGATCGCACGCTGCTGACGCGAGTCGGATCGCGCCAAGGCGATCCTGTTGTCTTCTGATCAGTCGGCATTCGACATTTCACCGGGATGCGACATCGAGTAAACGTAAACGGCTATTTCACGAATGTCCGGTGCGCCCAGCTTCTTGATCCACGCGGGGCATACGCCCTGGCGCCCGTAGGCGATGGATTGATACAGAGCATCACGGCTGCCATCTCCATACAGGGTGATGGCATCGGCTAGACTTGGTGCGCCGATCGCGGAGTCGCCCTTGGCATCGAGGGAATGGCAGTCATAGCAGCCCGCATCGCCGCTGTATAGCGCGGCTCCTCGCGACGCCGCCGCTGCGTCCGCTGCACGGCCTTGCTGCCGGAACAAAAACTCGATCAGATCGCTGATTTCGCTCGGCGATAGGGGCCGGATGTTCTGGTCGGCCGGGTTAGGGTGTGGCCGTGCATAGGCGGGCATGATCGCGAGACTCCAGGCCCGCGAATTGCGGGATCGAATCCCATACTCGACGATTTGTTCTATGTCCGCCACACGTCCGGTGCCATACAGCCAATCACGGTCCGTTAAGTTCGGCACTCCTTTGGCCGGATCTCCCGCACCCGAGACGCCATGGCATCCGGCGCAATGTGCCACGAACGCAGGCTGACCGCGGCTGACCGCGAATCGGCGCAACGCCGGATCGGCCGGCACGGTGTCGGGATCGGCACGCAGGAGTTTTCCTTCGACATAGCCGGCGTTCGCAAAAACAGCAGCGCCAATTAGAACCGCCAGGATAAAGATAAGGGCGAAGCGCATTTGAGCAAATGATAGCGCAGGCCCGCTGCATAATCGTTCCGTCGTGCAGAATTGGGATGCTCCCGGACTCAAAGGTGCGCGCCTGAGTTGCGACGCTCCGGATGGAATGTGAAATACTTCGCGCCAATAAAAATCGGGGAGCGGTATCGATGAAGGCAGGTTTCCATGTTGCTTGTGTCTGGGCTGCATTGCATGCGGGATATGCGCAGGCGGAACCCGCATCCGCGCTCGACGAAGTCGTCGTGACTGCGAAGAGCCTGGAAGACGATCTGCCGCAACAGCTTTCCAAATACGGTACGCGCGTCGATACCATCTCGGCGGCGAGGATTCAGAACGGCGGCTACTTGGATGTTGCCGGCGCATTGGAGGCCTTGGGCCCGGGACTCTACATCAGCCCGCGCAACGGCCCTTTCGACTACGTGCAGATCTCGCTGCAGGGCTCGCGAACAGCCGATGTTCTGTGGCTCGTCGACGGCATTCGCATCAACAATCGCTTGTACGCCGGAACCACCCCCCTCGATACGCTGCCCGCCGGCATGATTGAGCGAATAGAAGTGTTGAATGGCGGTCAAGCGCTGTTCTACGGAACGCAGGCGGTGGCCGGCGCGATCAATATCGTCACCAAGGGCTTTTCAGACCACCCGGATGGCGCCGTCAGCGTGGGCTACGACACCAATCACGCGCAGCAATACAACGGCTACTACCGCGACAGTATCGGCAACAACCATTTCGTGGTGTACGCGACCCATGACCAGTCGCCGGGCATACAACCCTTCTCGGACGATGAGTTCCAACCCAGCGGCACCGACCGGCGCCGCTTTTACAAGGTGACTTCGCTCGGAGCCAAGTATGCCTACGACTTTGCCGCCAATCTGACCTTCACCGCGGCGTATGAACACACCAATGCCATTCTTGACTTCGCGCAGCCCCAGTTGACCGCGATCGCCTACAATCAACGCAATGAGGATCTGGTCAGCGCCAAGCTCGACTATGCGCCCAGCGACGAATTCAGACTTTACATCAAGGACTACTACCACTGGTGGTATGCCCATTACACCGAGTTCGACAACGTCATCGGCAGCCCGGGATCGTTGACCACGATCGATGACCATGATTTCTGGGGATTCAAGGACTACGGCGTCAATTTACTGACCAAGATCGCCGTCAACCGCGGCTTTGAATACCTGGCGGGCTACGATTTCCAAAACTACACGGGCAAAGATGTCGTGCTCGTCATCCAGCAGCAAACCGAGCACGTCAACGCTTTTTTTGGTCAAGTACGCACGACGCCGGACTTGATACCGGACGCTCACTTCGCTGCAGGACTGCGTTACAACATGCCGAGCGTTGGAGAATCGGCGCTGGTTTGGAACGGCAGCGGCCAGTACGATTTTTCCAAGTCGCTATATATGCGCGCAAACTTCGGAACGGCATTTCGATTGCCCACGGCGGAGGAACTCTTCGCCAACGATCCGCAAGACGAGCGCGGCAACCCCAATCTCAAACCCGAGTCCAGCACCAATGCGAACCTGTCCGTCGGCGGAATCGCGGCCGTGGGCGCGGCATCGATAAAATGGGAGCTCATCGGTTTTTATCGCGATATCAAGAATTTGATTGATTTTGAAACCTTCGACGCCGATACGAATCAGGACGTGTTCGGCAACGTGCCGGGCACGGTCACCACGCGCGGGCTCGAAGCGACGCTCGAGGGTCCCATCTCGGCCTCGCTTTCGGGCAATTTCAGCGCCACCTACAACAGGACCCGCCAAACCGGCGCGGATTTTCAATTCAAACAAATTCCCGTCACGCAAGTGAAGTTGGGATTCGACTATCACCCTCAAGGCGCTCCATATGGAGCCGGGATCAATATCGTTCACCTGGGCGATGTCGATGATTCACCGCTGGGTTCGGATGCCGGCCGCTTCGGATACGGCAACTACACCGTCGTGGACTTGAGCACTCGCCTGTTCCTGGACCCGAGCCATCATCAGCGAATTGATCTGCACCTCAACAATGCCTTTGACCGAACCTACTCATCGTCCTTGGGACATGGCGTCGATGATGTTTCCGGCGATGGCTACATCGTTCACAATCTCGCGCTACCGCGCACCTTCGGGGCTAATTACACTTATTCGTTTTGAAGTCCCGCTATAGTGGGGCGTGATCCAACGCGGCACGTGAATCGGCAGCATGATGCGTCTCCTGCTCCTAGCACATCGCTATCTCGGTATTGCAGTGGGTCTGCTGATGGTCATGTGGTGCCTGTCCGGCGTGGTCATGATGTACCACAGCTACCCTGCCTTGGGCGAAAGCGCGCGCCTGAAGCACCTCGCGCCGCTCGAGTGGCGGGAGTGCTGCAAGATTTCCGAGGCGTTACTGACGAAGACCACGCGCGCCGGCCATGCCGCGATCGAGATGCTGGCGGGGCGGCCGGTCCTGTATCTAGATACAAACGTCGATCCCCGCCCCATCGACCTGCGGACGGGCTCGTTCATCGATGGCATCTCGGTCGAACAAGCCGCCACGGTGGCGGGCAGCTTCGCCGGGCACGCGCACGGCGCACCGCGTTTGCTGGGACTGATCGACGGCGATCAATGGACGGTTGCCGGCGACCTCAATGCGGACCGGCCGCTGTTTCAATACGCGATCGATGATGAAGCGCGCACCGAACTGTATGTATCCAGCGTCACCGGCAAAGCGGTTCAAATAACCACGGCCCGCGATCGATTCTGGAACTGGCTCGGCGCGATTCCGCATTGGTTGTACTTCAATGAGCTGCGCCGCCATGCGGGGCTTTGGAGCCAAGTCGTGATTTATGCATCGCTCCTGGGGTGCTTTCTTGCGGGAATTGGCATCTATCTCGGCTGGCGGCAGCTGGCCGCGCAACCGGCAGGACGCTGGTCGCCCTATCAGGGCCTGAATTTGTGGCATCACGTCGCAGGACTCACCTTCGGCATTCTCACGCTGAGCTGGGTTTTGAGCGGGCTTCTGTCGATGAACCCTTGGGGCTGGCTCGAGAGCGGCGGCGCACAATCCGAAAACGCCGGGCTGCGCGGGGCGCCGGAGCCGTCGCTTGCGCGCATGGGCGCGGCCTTGCAGGCGTTCGCCAACGGCGCTGCATCCGATGCCGTGTCCCTGCAGGTTGCGCCTTTCAATGGCGAGATTTATTTCATCGCCGCTACCGCAGAAGGCGAGCGTCGGCGCTTCGATGCCGCCGCCGCCGCCGCACCGCTCGGCAGCGATGATTTGAAATTCCTGGCCCACGTTTTGACCGGCGCCGGGGCACCGACCGCCCCGCAGCTCATGAGCTACGAGGACAACTTATACTTCAGCCATCATCGCGATGTCGTCGCACTCCCGGTCTATCGCATGATCCTTCCCGGCTCCGGCACACGCTACTACGTGGATCCCGTGGCAGGGATGCTCGTGGCCAAACTGGATGCGAATGCCCGGGCTTATCGTTGGCTGCATGAAGGATTGCACCGTCTGGATTTTACAGCCTCATTGAGGAGCCGCCCGCAGTGGGATGTGCTCATGCTGGTATTGCTGTGCGGGGTTACGGTCGTGTGCGTAACGGGCGCATACCTGGGGTTTAGGCGGCTGACGCGTTCGACCCGACTTTAAGTCGTAAAGCCTATCCAGCGTCCGGCCGCGACGATCGTGGTCCACAGCAACAGCGACGCACCGCCGGCAAATTTGGCAGGCGTCGGCGGCTGTTTTCGGTCCCATGTTTCGAGATGCCGTGTTCCGAGCCAGTGAAACAGCGCCATGTTGATCCCGGCAAGCAGCAGGCAGCACATTTTGATGCGGAATGGAATATTGGCGTAGTAGGTGAGCGCCTTGGACGAAAACATCAGCAAGCCGGCGACGGCGGCGACGGCAAAGGCCGTCCAGGTCCAGGGGAGCATTTCGCCCGCCAGCTCACTGAAGGGGCGTTCTCGATTGGCAAGCCCCAAAAGGCGCAGGTCAACGGTCATGATGGAGCCGACGACCAACACCAGCGCAAATACATGCACCGTCTCAATGGTCGGAAACAGCCAGACCGATTCACGAATTTCGGTGGGAAAATTCAGATCCTGCAGCCATGTCAGGGCTTGTTCCAGGGCCATGCGCTATGCCTTATACATAGGCGATCCAACGACCGGCCGTCACAATGCCGGCGCCGACGATCACCGAGACGATGCCGACGGCGCGGGCCGCGTGGCGCCGCGCCGGTGACTCAGTCCAGTACTCCGGGTTTCGGCGCATGCGCAGCTGCACCACCCGTAGAATCCCGGCCAGCGCCAATACCAGCAGCATTTTTACGCGAAAGGCCCAATTGAGCAGCTCGCGCGCAGGCTCCGTGATCGTCAGCAGCATGCCGCTCACGAGCAACACACAGAGCGCAGTCCAGATCCAAGGTGTCAACTTGGCGGTGAGCGTCACAAGCGCCTGCGCCCCGCGGGTCAGGCCCATGAGCCGAAAACTCACGACGTAAACAGAGGTCAGCAGAATCGCAATGGCGATGATATGGACGGTCTGCACCAGCGGGACAAACCAGTTTGCCGACTGAAACGCAACACTGACATTCGTCCCGGACAGCCAATCGCAGAATTGCTCAATCACATACCACCACCCATCGTTTCAGAGCGACTTGAAGCGGCTACTTTGAATGGGCCACATCATCCAGGCAAGGGCCCGCGTGAAGTATAGTCAGCGAATGCAATTCGGACCGTTGAATACTCGCCGAACGCTGCTGGGGCTTGGCTGCGCCTTGCTGCTGGCATGGTGCGTCGGCCTGTTCGCCCGCGGCTACTGGACCCCGGACGAACCGCGCGAAGCCGACATTGCTTGGCGCATGAGCTGGCAAGCCGACAAAGCGGTTCCCCTCCTGGCCGGCGATGCCTTCTGTGAAAAGCCGCCTTTGACTTATTGGCTGGCCGCCCTTCCCATCAAGCTTCTGGGCACGCAAGCGTGGGTCGCGCGTCTACCCAATTTGCTGTATGCGCTCATCACGGCACTCGGCGTCGGCTTGCTCGGCGCGCGCAGCTTGGGTCGGTTCGCCGGGCTGGCGGCCGCGGCAACCATCAGCACCTTCCTGCTGGCATACCAAGTCGCCATTTGGCTGGCGACCGATGCGCCATTGCTCGCCGCCGTGTCGGTGGCGCTGCTCGGCGCCTACATCGGGTTCTATGCCACCACGAGCCCGGAACGCCTGCGCGGCTATCTGTTGATGCACACGGCATTGGCCTTCGGATTCTTGAGCAAGAGCGCGGTTGCCTGGATGGTGCCGGCGCTGGCCATTCTCACGTTGAGCATTTGGGAGAAGCGTTGGCGCGAACTTCTTCGATGGGAGTTGTATGCCGGACTGCTGATACAGGCCGCGTTGATTCTCACCTGGGTATGGTTTGTGTACCGCGGCAATGATGGCCCGGAACATTTGAAAGTGTTCTTCTGGAACAATCTCGTCGGCCGCTTCGCCGCGGTGGACGCGCCGCCCGATTTGCAGTACGCAGCGGCGCATCGCAATTCACCCGGGAAATACCTGATCGAACTCCCCCTGTACTTATTCCCGTGGACCCTGCTGGTGATTGCCGCGGCACGTCGCGCGTGGCGCCAGCGCCGAGCTTCGCTGCAGGAGAATCGCGCCGTGCGCTTTGCGCTCGCGGCCTCGCTGCCGCCTCTGCTCGTCCTCTCCTTCGCGGCGACGGCGCGCAATATCTACCTCGCGCCGGCGCTTCCGGGATTGGCGCTGCTCGTCGGATGGTGGGCGCGCGAGATTCTGCCGGGTCCGGATTCCTGGGACGTGCGCGCGCTGCGCGCCACGGCCGCGATGCTGCTGCTGGGCGTGGCGGTATTTGCCGCGGCGCTGGCCGTGCTCGGCCCCGACATTTACGCCGCAGTCTCTCTCGCCGGCCTGTCGGCCGCCGCAATTCTGGCGATCCGCGCCTGGGCGGCGGCGCGCGAGCATGCCGTCCACGCTCAATGGGCGCTGCTTCTTGCCTATTGCGCGCTGCTCATCGGGCCCGCGTCGCAAGTTTACCGGCGCGTTGACGCCTGGCAGGACCTGGCGAAGATCGGACGCGCCGTGGAGCGCGATACCGCCGGAAGGCCGCTCATCTTGCTCGCGCCCGATGAAACCACGCGCGCGATCATCGATATGTATGCACGGCCATCCGTAGAGCGCATTGCGGGGCCTGTGGATGCCGCCGCGATCGATCGCATCCGGTCCGCCGCCGCCGCCGCACCGATGAGTCTTTTCCTGGTGCAACTGCCCTCGCAATCACCGCAACTCCCATGGCGCAGGAGGTCGCCGCAAGCCGACCTGCCGCCTGCGTGGGAAGCGGCGAAAATTCAAATGGCGAAGAGTTATTCCCTGCCCAACGGCCGGCGCTACGCGCTGCTGCAGGTCACGCCCTAGCCAAGCTACGGTAGAGCGAATCGTATTCCTTGATCTGCCGGGTCCAGGAAAAATCCCGGGCCATTGCATTTTTCATCAGCGGCAGCCAGCTGCGCGGGTCCGCGTACCAGTCGAGCACCGTGTTGACCGCCCAGCGAGCGGCCGGCACATCGTAGTCATTGAATACGCAACCTGTGCCGCGACCGGTGCTCGGATCGAAGTGCTGAACCGAGTCGGCGAGACCGCCGGTGTTGCGCACGATGGGAATGGTGCCGTATCGCAGACTGTACATTTGATTCAGGCCGCAGGGCTCATAGCGCGAGGGCATGAGGAAGATATCGCTGCCCGCTTCGATGAGATGCGCGAGCGGCTCATCAAACCCCGCGCGGTAGCTCACGCGGCCGGCAAAACGCTGCGCCAGGCTTTCGAAGAAGGCGGCATAGTTGGGGTCACCGCTGCCCAAAACAACCAGGCCAAAATCGCGCTCTGCCAGCAACGGCGGCAGGGCATCCATCAGCAGGTCGATCCCCTTCTGTTCGGTAAGGCGGGTCACCATGCCGATGAGCGGCTGCGACGTCGGTATCTTCAGCTGAACGGTCGCAATCAGCATTTCCTTGTTGATGAGCTTGCCGCGCAAATCCTGCGGGCTGAAATGCGCACTCAGGTGCGGGTCGTGTCGCGGGTCCCATTCCTGGTAGTCGACACCGTTCAATATTCCCGTCACCCGATCCGGCCGCTCGCGCAAGATCGCCTGCAATCCCATGCCGAGCGGCGCATCGCAAATCTCGCGCGCGTAGGTCGGACTCACGGTGCTGACCGCGTGCGCGTGTTTTATGCCGGTTCTCAATGAGTTGATGACGCCGCGCGCGATATCTCCCTGATCGAGGAGCGCCCACGCCGACCCTAAACCCAGATCGGGAGCGGCGGCACTCGGCATGATGCCCTGGAAAGCGATGTTATGAATGGTCAAAAGAGACTTGGCGCCTGCCAGCAGCGAATCCGACGCGTATTGAGTCCGCAAATACAGCGGCAGAAAGGCCGTGTGCCAGTCATTGCAATGAAATATATCAGGCGCGAACCCCAAGCGGCGGCAACCCTCGAGCGTGGCGCGGGTAAAGAGCAGGAAGCGGCGATGCTCGTCGGGATCGGTGGTGTACAGCTCCGCACGATCAAACAGCGTCGGGCAATCAATGAAATAGATCGGGGCGTCGCTGCCCGGAAAACCGGCGGTCAACAGCGAGAACCAATATTCGGTGTCGCCAAGGGTCAACGGGACCCGCTGGGCTGCGAGCACGGGCTGAAGATCGGGATGGTGGCGCCGCACGACGGGGTATAGCGGCATGAAAGCGCGAACATCGTGGCCCATGGCGCTCAAGTTGCGCACCAGTGCGCCGGCGACATCGGCGAGGCCGCCGGTCTTTGCGTACGGCACGATCTCCGAACTCAAAAAACACAGCTTCAACGCCGCCATGAAGGCAGTCTAGCAAAGCCTTCTTGACTGCGCCGCTGGAGACTTCGACGGCGGCGCGAGAAACCTGATGCAGGCGTTTGCCGACTGTGTCAGGCTTCGGCTCATGCGACACGCCGCGCGCAACAACACCGGACGCTATGTCAGCCGTTTGACCAGCGGGACACTGGCGGTGATCATGGCGGGCGGCCGCGGCGAGCGCCTCAAAGCGCTCACCCAACACCGCTGCAAACCAGCGACACCCTTCGGCGGGAAGTTCCGCATCATCGATTTCGTGCTGTCGAATTGCGTCAATTCCGGCATTCGCCAGATTGCCGTATTGACCCAGTACAAATCCCAATCGCTGATCCAGCACATTCAACGCGGCTGGAGCTATCTGCGCGGAGAACTTGGCGAGTTCGTGGAGCTGATTCCCGCGCAACAGCAGATCGGCAATCACTGGTATCGCGGCACCGCCGACTCGGTGTATCAAAATCTCGAATTCATCCGCTCGCATCATCCGACGCACGTGTTGATTTTGGCGGGCGATCATATTTATAAAATGGACTACGGTCCGATGATCGCCTATCACGACCAATGCGAGGCGGACATCACGGTCGGCGTGGTCGACGTGCCCATCGAGCGGGCCCATGAATTCGGCATCATGACCACCGATGACACCAATCGCGTGCTCAAATTCGCCGAGAAGCCGCAGAATCCCGATCCGATCATCGGTCAGGAAAATTTTGCGCGCGCCTCGATGGGCATTTACGTGATCACGATGGATCGGCTGGATAAATTGCTGACCGAGGATGCGGCCAGCGCAACCACCAATCACGATTTCGGCAGGAACATCATTCCACCCGCCATCGCGAACCGCAGGGTGTTCGCCTACCCGTTCCACGATGTGGAAACGCGCGCACAGAATTACTGGCGCGACGTGGGCAACGTCGACGCTTTATACGAAGCCAACATGGAGTTGGTGGCCCTCAATCCCGAATTGAATATCTACGATCACCAATGGCCGATCTGGACTTATCAGGCGCAGCAGCCTCCGGCGAAGTTTGTGCTGGACGATGATGGCCGGCGCGGCATGGCGGTGAATTCCATGGTGGCCGGCGGCTGCATCATCTCGGGGGCCTACGTCAAACAGTCGCTGCTGTCGAACGATGTGCGTATCGAGGAAGCCAGCGTCATCGAGAGTTCCGTGCTGCTGCCGGGGGTGACCATCGGCCGGCATTGCCGGATCACGCGCTGCATTCTCGATGAGGGTTGCGTGATTCCCGACGGCATGCAAATTGGTCAGGATCCGAGTGCCGACGCGAAGCGTTTCTTCGTGACCAAGCGCGGCGTGGTGCTGGTGACTCAGGACATGCTGCGCGCATCAGCCGCCTCACCGCCTTAGCTGGAGCGCAGCCGGGCCGCCCTTCACCGTTCAAGACGCGCGGATGCCGGGATGCGGTAGTAAAAAAAAAGAGCCCGAGTCAACTCGGGCTCTTTTTTTGCCGCAGCGGCCAATCATTGAAACTTGTAAGTCACTCCCAGCGTGAAGAACGCACCAATGGCGCCTTGGCTGTGCAGCGACGGGTTCCAGGGCACGGCACCCAAAGCGCCGCCATAGGTCGCCCAGTCGAGCGGCGCCTTGGCGTTGAATACGTTCAACACCGAGGCATGTAGGTTGAGCTTGTCGGTGACGTCGTAACGCCCATACAGATCGAAGGTCGTAAAGTGCTTGACCGTGCAGCTGGTGGCACTGGGGATGGTCCCGGCGGCCAACACACCCTGGTAGTCGATCGAGGCAGCACCGCCTGCCGTGGATAGAGCATCCAAACAGGTGTCCTGGGGCACGCCCACGAAGGCAACTGCCGAGGGATCGGTGACTTTGAAGGAGCTGATGTAGTTGACGGTACCGGTAACCTCCCACGGACCATGACCGATCGTATTCGCCCATTGAACGCGCGATTTCGGATTGCCCGTGTCGCCCGTAAAAAAGAAGGGACCATGGGTTCCCGCGAGGTGATAGGTAGTACCGTCGATGGTTAGATCATATCTGCGCGTGAATGACCAGGTCGCCTTGGAGCGTAAGTCAACGATCCCGAATCCATGGTGATACTCGATCCCGAAATCAGCCCCATCCGTCTTGGTGGTGTTGGCGTTGATATAAGACGTCGTGGAGTACAGGATCGGAGCGACCGGGGGCGCCACAAGGGCGGTGCTGCCATTGGCCTGATACTGGGGAATCGGCGTGAGGTTATCGCCTCGCACGGTAACGCTTTCGCCGCCGCTCACGATTTGGTGATCGACTTCGATGGAATACAAATCGATCGTTGCGCTGATGTCTCGAATCGGCTCAAAAATCAGGCCGAGCGTAAAGGACTTGGAAGTCTCAGGCTTGAGAGCCGGATTCGTACTCTGCAGCCCGGGAATGTTTACGCTGCATTGCCCAACGAAGTTCCCGGGCGCCGTCGGGTTCGCCGAATTCGGACACAGGACGGGATCGGAAGTCGCTCCCGCAAAGAACGTCTGACCCGATTTCCCGTTCTCCGCAGGTCCCGGCGCGCGAAACCCGAGGGCTGCCGTACCTCTGACCGCGAATTGAGGAATCGGTGTGAACTTGAATCCGATCTTGGGGCTGGCGCGGCCGCCGGAGAGATTGTAGTGGTCATAACGAACGGCCGCATCGATGTCCAATTGCTTGACGATGGGGGCGTTCAATTCCAAGTAGCCGGATGCGACTTGCTGAAGGCCTACTGTAAAGTTATTGCTGAAATTTGGCGTGATTCCATTGGCGATATCGGCCGGAGCGACGGCGAATTGGTTGCGCTGATAGTAATCCGCGCCGAAGGCAATCCCGAGCGGACCGCCCGGGAGATCGACGATCGATCGACTGGCGCCGGCATGACCGAAGCTCAGTTTCGAAGTGTCATAGGTATGGAGCAGGGGAGCCACGAAATTGGCAACCGCGGCACTATTCTGCTGACCCACCAGAAACGGCGCAGTCGTGCTGTCCAATGCAGTCTGCAGATTCGCGGGATTGACGTAATTCAATCCGTCCAGAGCAAGCGCGACTTCGGTGAAACCAGCGGAAAACTCCAAATCCCATCCGGCAAGTTTGCCATTCACATCCAAAATCGCGCGATACGCTTTCGAATCAGTCTCGGTGATCGTGCCATTTCCGAGGTTCAAAAAAGTATACCGAAGGTTGGCGACGGTAAGCCCCGTGCCGGCGGGGTAAGTTGGATTGGTATTGGGGATCGTGGTTGCCGGAATAAAGGGCAGCACGGCCGGCGTGACTCCAGGGCCCGAAGTAACACCCTGATAGCCCCCGGCAAATGCGCGATCCGGCCCATTGACTTGTTGAGACTTGCCTTCGAAATAACTGGCCTGAAAAGATCCTTGCCAGTCGTCCGCGAACTTTTGCGTGTAGCGCGTAATGACATTGATGTTTTCCGTGGGCGGCTGAATCTGGTCCCAGGTGTCGTGGTAGGTACATTGATTGGCCGCGAAAGTGGTTGCGTTACAGCCGGGCATGAAACCCACGATGTTGCCGTTTGTGTCCGTCACATAGCCCGTTCCGGACCGGGGCAGCCCACCGACGATGGGGTTCTGGACCCCGGGAGTGACGTTGTATCCGCCCGAAGAGGTGAAATCAGTTTGAGTAAAGATACCGCCGCGGTCGGCAAATTTGATTTCGTTCTGTTTGCGATACTCGGCCGACACGTAAAAGTTGTGTCCGTCGTTGATGAGATCGCCCATGCCCCAAATGCCTGAAACGTGGAACTGACTACCGTCACCATGGCTGGATAACCCACCATCAGCGGTCATAGAGGCGCCCTGGTAGGTTTTTTTCAGAATGATGTTGACCACGCCCGCGATGGCATCGGAACCGTAGATCGCGGAAGCACCGTCTTTCAGCACCTCGATGCTTTCGATCGCATCGAAAGGGATATTGGAGACATCAACGAAGGAGCGCTGGCCGTCGTCGCCAATCGGGTAAGGCGCCATTCGGTGCCCATCGATCAATACCAGGGTAGAACCGACGTTCAGACCGCGAAGGGCGATGCCGGCGGCGCCGCTGGCAAATGCACCCGAAAAGCCTTGCGACAATGTGCCCTGACCATTGGCGGTCAAATTGTGCAATACGTCCTGAACGCTCGTGTAGCCGGTTTCGTGCAGTTCCACGGCAGTGATGATCTCCATGGGACTCGACGTCTCCGTGTCAGTGCGCCGGATATGACTGCCTGTCACCACGATCTCTTGAACTGGCTCGGGAGACGTCGTAGCAGCCGCCGTTGTTGCCTGCCCCATAGCCGTCAAACTGGTAAGTGAGCCGCCAAGCAAAATGCCCATTAGGAGCGGCCCATACTGCAATGCTTTCATCTGAATCCCCTAAAAATGACTGTTGCAAAAGAATGTGTTGCGCAAAAGCGTCGAGGCGCCCATTTTTCCAAGCCATCAAATCCTTAAGCGCCCTGGGGGCTGAACATCCCTTTAAAATGGCACTTGGTCCCTCCAGGATACCGCATTGTCCCTCGCTAAGAAGCATTACGGTAACTGGCTCAATCAAAAGTTATGCAAAGAGAACCCTTTTGCGCGATGAATGTAGTTTTTATACAACACCACAACCGCGGTGTGGTGGCAACGACCTAGAGCGGCGCGGCGCCGCGCAGCTTGAGCCTTAACCACGCGTCTATGACGCCGCCCGCCTCGATGCCGAGCATGGTGGGCTCACCCGCAACCTCGCCGCGCAACAGCTGCACCTCGGCCCCCGCCGTGCCCCAGGGCCGATACAGCGATGGCAACGCCTTGCCGAACAGCACGACCTGCGGACAGCCAACGGCGGCGGCGGCGTGCGCGGGACCTGAATCGACGCTGAGGAGGCCGTCGGCGCGCTCGAGCAGCGCCACCAAGCGAGGAATCGGCAGATCGTCCGCCACATTGTGGAGACCGCGGATATCGGCCAACGAAGCAAGCTCTCGGTTGAGTTGGTATTCGGGACCGGTGCCGAGCAGCAGGATGGCATGCCGGGGATGGTGCCCGCGCAGGAATTGCAAGACTCCCGCCCAACGCTCGAGAGGCCAGTACTTGTTGTTGACCGCCAGGCGACGCGGGCCTCGCCGCATGGTGCGCTTATTGCCGATCTGCACCAGAATCAAGGGCTGTGCGGCAAGCTCTCGTGCCTCGAGCCAGGCCGCAAGTTCGGCCCGCTGAGACTGCGCCACCTCCAGATAACAACCCGGAGCAACCGCATCGATCTCGGCAGGATGCATGCCGGCAGGCATGCTCGGCAGGACTTGCGCCAAGCGCCGCCACTGCTGTGTCGCGTGCTCGCCGGGCAACAACGGGTGATCTTTCACATCGACGATGTATTCGCTGGGAATCCCCGCCCGATCGAGGATGGGTCTGGCTGCATCGTCGCCGTCACAGAACCAGGTGGGACTTGGGGTTCGCGCGCGCAATTGCCGCACCACGCGCCATTGATCCGCGCTCAGCCAGTAGGGCGTCTTGCGGCTGCGCAAGCTGAAGATCTCGCCCACGCCCGGCTGTCCGCGCAGCAGCGGCTCGCTCCAAGGTCCTGAAGTGACGACATCGACGGGTACGCGAAATTCCGCGTACAGAATTCGGATCAACGCCGTCAACAGGACCATATCGCCGAAGGCCCCGCAGCGTACCGCCAGCGGCCTCTCACAGTATCGCGGGGACAAGGGTTTGCTCCTGGGAACCTCCTATTGAATGACGCTGTCGCTGAATCTTTCCATTTCTTCCAATTGCGGGCTGAATTGCAGCAGCAGCAGATCGACGCCCACCTCTTCGAACCTGCCGATCTGGTCCTGCACCTGCGAGGGAGTGCCCACGAGCCCTGAGCGCAATCCGCGGTTCGATACGGAATACTCTTGAATGGACATCTTCTGTTCCAGCTGCGTTCCTTGAAGCCATTGCTGGTAGTTCGCGTAGCCCTTGGCATTCTGCTTCACATCGGTGATGCGCTCGACCTCCTTGGCCACTTCGCTCTCGGATTCACGCGTGAACGCGTAGCCCGCCACGCCGAACTGCATGCGTTCCAGCCCGAGCTTCTCTCGCCGCGCGCTCATGTCGGCTATTTTGGCCGCCACATGCTCGGGGGAATCGCCATGCATGACGTAGGCATCGCATTTTTGCGCGATGAGATTCTTGGCGGCCTCCGATTCGCCGCCGGCATAGATCGGCGGCCGCGGCGAGCGCACCGGTTTCGGCTCGAGCACGGTGTTCTCGGTGTTGTAGTACTTTCCCGTGTGGTTGTAGGTCTTCTGCGACCAGGCGCCGTTCACCACATCGAGCCATTCCGACGTTCGCCCGTAGCGATCATCGTGGCGCTCGAAGTCGACGCCGTACATCTTGGCTTCCTGCTCCCACCAGGAGGAAACCACATTGAGCGCGAGACGCCCGCCGCTGATGTGGTCGATGTTCGCGGCTTGCTTGGCAAAAAGCGCCGGCAGATGAAAAGTCGGCCGCACTGCCACCATCAGTTCCAGCGTTTTCGTGACCGCCGCAAGGGCCGCCGAGGTCGACCAGGCATCGAGGCTCGGCGCATCGATTCCCTTGATGTCGTTCATATTGAGTTCCGCAATGAGCGACAGATCAAATCCGATCTCCTCGCTGCGCTGCGCAAGCTTGCTGGTGTACTGCCAGCTGGCTTCCATCTGCTCATCCTCGACGTTGCGCAGCCAGCCGCCGAACACGGGCATCCAGTATCCGTAGCGAATCCCCTTTTTACCCGGCACGGCGCACCTCGTCCTGCAGGAAATCAGCAAGATTCTCCACCGGGTTGAAACCGATGACGCGGGGCGCATCCGCGACGAAATTGGAAAGCGCGTTGACATCGTAATAGTAGATGTTGCCGTCCCGGTCATCGACGATGTATTCGATGCCGCCGACGTCGATGCCGGCCGCGCGCACGATGCGTTCGATGTCTTGAATCACCTTGGGCGGCGCTTCATAGCCTTCAACCTTGAGCCCGGCCTTCGATGCCTCGACCACGCAGGCATTCTCCAGGCTTTGTCCGCTCGAAGTTTGACAGATGTCCGCCGGGCACAGATCGAACGTCTCGCCGGTCAGGTGGACCTTGATGGCGTACAGATACTTGAAGCCCAATGTTTCCACGCGCGTGATGAATCCGCCGCGCGCCGGAATGAATTCTTGCACGAGCGCGACGCTGTCATTCCCCAAGTCCAACTGCCCGGCGGCCACGGCAGCGGCCAGCTCCGCCTTGGTGTTGAAGCGCGTGATGCCCTTGCCGCTGCCGCCCGTATTGGCCTTGACGATGATGGGATAGCGCAATCCGTCGGCGGCGGCGGCGGCCTGCTGCGGCGAGTGAATGATGCGCGAGGGCAGAAATCGCAGCCCCAGCGATTTCAATAGCGAGGCTTGGCCGGCCTTGGATATCTCATATCGAAACGCCTTGGCACCATTGAGGACACGCACGCCCTGCAGCTGCAGGTGCTCGAGGTAGGCCAGGGTATGGAAAATTCCGGAACCGTGCCGGCGGCTGTTCGCAGACGGACTCATGCGATTGAACAGCACTTTGAAGGCGGGTTTCTGCGCACCCACTTCGTAGAAATGGTCGGGTATGAAAATCTTGTCGAAGGGGAATTTGCGCCGTTCCAGCTCGGCGAAGATCTGCGCGAACCATTGCGGGTGTTCGTAGAGAAACGCCAGCGCCGCACGATCAAGCGCGACGTCGGGAAACGCCACCGCACCACTCGATATCGACATGAACAGCTCCTGGATAATTGGTTAATCATCGTTCGAACCGAAAATGATGCGCCCGCAGTGCGCTGCTAGGCAACAGAAGCGAACGGGAGCGGTTTTGCCGCATCCGCCAGGCGGCGATTAGACCAACAAATTCATGGGTATACGGAAACCGCGGACCTCATTTGCCAGCCCTGTGCTATTTCGGCATCCTCTGGCCCGTGGAAGAGCCACCCGCACTGCCCGAGTATCCGAGCACCGATACGCCAAACAGCCTGCGGTTCGCGGCGTTGTACAGCGATCTGCGGCTGCTTGCCGAGCGCCAACTGCGGCGCAACGCCGGAGCGCCGATCAGCCCCACCACGCTGCTGCATGAAGCCTACCTCGACATGTCCGGGAAGGACGCGGTATTCCCGGATCGCGAGCGCTTCATCGGCTACGCGGCCCGGGTGATGCGCGGGTTGATCATCGACATGGTGCGCGAGCGGCGGGCATTGAAGCGCGGCGCAGCCTTTCACATTACTCAGATACCCACGGAGTTGGCCGCTTCCGAGGGGAGCGAAGCGGCCCTCACCCGCCTCTCCGACGCGCTCGATGAGCTCGCCATGCACGATGCGCGGCTCGCCGAGGTCGTCGATTTGAAGTATTTCTGCGGATACACTTTCGAAGACATCGCTGCGCAGCGCGGAACATCCAAGAAAACCGTGCAGCGCGACTGGGAGAAGGCTCGAGTCATTCTCTTCAGGCAGCTGAGCGAGGTTTCGTAGCCGGTTGCGTTCGAGCTGCGCATCGCGACCGTGCTCAACGAGGCAGGGACCGTCATGAGATTTCCTGAAGCGCGGCAATACGCGTGCTCTCGCCCTCCGGCACGCCGGCTTCGCGGGCATAGCGCGGCCATTGGCGTAGCACCTGCGCGACCCGGTCCAAAAGGCGATTTGCGCCATCGATATCGAATTGTTTCGCGACGAGCAGCAGATCCGCACGAGTGATGTGCTGTGCCTTTCCGTTCACCAACATTTGATGCTGCCGGGTCCATTTTCCAGGCCCCGGGTTGTGCGAGAAGCTCATGTCATAAGCGGGCGAAAGACTCCAGGTTCCGGCCTTGTCCATGGTGAACGACAGATTCTTGGTGTGGTCGTCGCAATTGCGCGCCATGACATTGAACGCGCAACGCAGCCACGCTTGCCGCAGGGCCTCGGCGCCGAGATTGAGCTGCAACACGGTGCGGAAATACTGCTCGTAGCTGCTCACGGACGGGATGTTGAAATCCAGGTGCTGCAGGCCGCACAGCGTTTGGACGTGCAGCTTTTCGTTGTTGCGGCGGTCGAAGCGGCGCGACATGAAATGCGCCCGGCCCCCTTCTTCCAACAGCGCGCATTCGGACATGCTGATGCCGCAGTCGACGGCCATCCGGTAGTGCGCGTATTCGATCCGGCCAAATCCGCGCGTCACCCCGAGGAGGCCATCGTCGCCGACGCCGTCGAACTTCAGCAGCCAATGCTCAAATCCGGGCGGCAGGTCAAATTGTCCCGACAGCACTTTGCGGGTCTTGGGATCCCAACCGATGACCGCCTTGGCGCGCGCGCCGCCCGCGGAACTGCCGACGTCGAGAATATGCTGCGTGACTTTCGATACATCACCGCGCAGCGCGCGGCGTGCATCTTCCACCAGGCCTGCTATCTGCAGCGGTACAGCGGCCTCGGCAGCGGCCGAGGTTTGCATGGCCGGTTCGAACTCGAGCGCACCCATGGCCCGCTCGCCGACATAGAGCAGACGCTGCAGCGAGGTGACCTGTTCGGCGGTGATGCCGTGTCGAGACAAATACTCATCGATTAATGCGTTGCCGAATCGGTCCGGCAAGGAATCGGCGATGAGCCCGGGCAGACCGCGATAGGTATCGAGAGACAGCGCGGGAAAACTGTAGCGCGCCCCGATCGCCGGCGGCATCTTGATCGGCGCGGGAGAAACTCCGGAGCGTACGAAGGCCGGTGCGTATTCGAATTCATAGTAGCCTGGCCTTCCTGGCAGGGGTGCGACCGCCCCAACCTGCTCGCCCCAGAGCCGCACCTCCACGACCAAAACGTCCGCCATACGCCTCTAGCTCAGGCTTGCTGCTTGCTTGCGGCGCGGAGCGCGTTGCCGAGTGCGCTTTGCCTGCTCAGCTTGAAGAATATCCATGGGACTCGGGGTGGAAGGGTCCGGCACCAATGCGTCGAGCCGCTGGAGCAGTCCCATGGCTCGCAGCAGCGCGATGAGATTCCTCAGGGTGATGCCGCCGGTTTTCTCGAAACGGCGCAGCGGCGTGAGTCCCATGCCGCTGCGTTTTGCCAGCTCGCTGGCCGAGATTGCCGCGCCGTGGGGATCGATTCGCCAGCGCTGCAACCGCTTCGCCAATGCGGCAGCGATTTCGCGATCGGTGAGTTGCTCAGATATGGCCATAGCTAAAAATAGACATTTATATACTGATTCTTATTATAACCATCTAGCTTTAGATTTGTCACGCTGATTAATAGATTACGAGCTATTTTTAGACATATATCATCGATATCTTGCTATATAAATCTAATATTAGATCGTTTAATTCAAGGTCATCCCCGCCACCTCTGCGCCTGCCAATCGAACCCGCAGGATGTCCGCGATGGTCGGCGCGATTTGCCGCATATCGATTTCGCCCAGCGCTCGGCCCCTGGCAATGTGCGGCCCGACGATGAAGAACGACGATTTCATCTCGGCGCGTTCCGGCACATAGCCGTGCATGCCGAGATTGCTGGGCTTCGTGATCAGCGGCAGCGACAGGCTGTAAGCCGTCTCATAGCCAATGCGCAACGAGATCAAGTACGCAGCCTGGGGGAAGCCTCCGCCGCGCTGCATTTCCTCCGGCGACCAGATGCGCTCGATGCCGTTGGCGGGATCGCTCGCCAGTTTGTCGAGCAGCGCTTTCACGCGCGCGCGCACCGTCTGATCGGCCGGATCGGCAAGCATCACCGCGGCGCTGCCGCCGGCCGGCCAGAGCATCGCCTTCCAGCCGGTGATTGCATTGTCTTTGTCGACGGTGATGAGTCCTGCGTCCCGGAACGCGGCGTACAGATTGACGTCGTGCTCGACCGCGGCAAATCCATGGTCCGACACGACGCAAATCGTCGCCCGGCCCGGCGCCGCCTTTTCGGCCGCCGCCCGCAGCGAGCCGACGACGGCATCGAGGCGTTCGAGCGTTTCATTGGCTTTCGGACTGAAGGGACCGGACAGATGCTCCTCCGTGTCGAGCCCCGTCAAGTACACCGTGAAGAAGCTGGGATGTTTCTTTTCCAGCAGGCGAATCGCAAACCGTGCGCGGATCTCATCCTCGGCCACGGTTTCCTCCATGCCTCCCGGGTAGCGGCCCAGATCGGCGGACAATTCCTGTTCCAACCCCGCGGTGCTCAAGGCGCGCTGCAGCTTCAAATCATCGTCCGTGCCCGTACGCCATATTTGCGGAAGATTGTAGGTGATGTTTGCGCCGACACTGACCGGCCAATAGATATTGGCGGTTTTAAGATGTGCCGCCGCAGCCGCATCCCACAGCGTCGGCACCTTGATGTCTTCGGCGTACCAATACCATCCCCGTTGATTTCGCTGCAGCGGATCGAAGGTCGTGTTGTCGTAGATGCCGTGTTTGGCCGGCGAGGCGCCGGTCAGCAGCGTGGTATGGCTTGGATAGGTCAACGTCGGCAAAACGCCGCGAACGCCGCTCGCATAGGCGCCCTCGGTCATGAACGCGCGAAGATTGGCGACCTTCAGGCCATGGCTTTGCGCATCGATAATGGCTTCCGGCTTCATGCCATCCACGGAAATGAGCAAGACCATCGGCGCGCTTGACGCGTCGCTCGCCGCAGCGCTGGCTGCCGCGGCGCAGGAACCCACAACGCACGATAAAACCAGAAGCGCAACGCGGTATTTCATTCGGGGTACCATCACTTGAGGAGGCCACGGAACAGCTGCAGAAACTCCTCGGCCGCCTTGTGCACGTTGCGCTGCCAATCATCGGCCGCGGATGTGTCTGCGCCGTCGGTGACGTATTTTACGCATGCGAACCTCGCATTTTCATACCAACACACTTTTGCCAGGGCGTACGCCTCCATATCGACCACCGCGCAATCCACGCCGCTTTCCGCCGTGGCGAATGAGTCACCGCTGCCGCAGATGGCGGCGGGAAGCTGAAACACCGGATCGAAGCTCAGGCGGGCGGGTGCCTCATCATAGGGTGTGACGCCCAGCGCTACACCTAAGGCCCTGACATCCATGTCGCGCTGGACAAATTCATGACAGGCGACGAGCGTGCCGGACGCATGACAGCGGCTGCCCGCGGATCCAAAATTCACCACCAACGGCATGTCATGGCCGCGATGCACATAGCGCGATAGTTCCTCGGTGAG
>Ga0137412_10000092_pt1 | contig 51405 bp, 53 predicted proteins | sample CZODoug2_1_16fun_FD_122160 | JGI IMG/M metagenome (GOLD analysis project Ga0137412, IMG submission 122160) | Vadose zone soil fungal communities from Angelo Coast Range Reserve, California, USA - CZODoug2_1_16fungal (Hybrid Assembly) | ecosystem: Environmental > Terrestrial > Soil > Vadose zone...
CGCGATGCCGTCCAGCTGCTGGTCGAGACCGTCGGCACCGCCGCCATCCAGCGCGGCTCGTCGCTGGAGCGCAACCTCCGCGACCTCATCACCATGGGTCAGCACCTGGTGGCCCAGGTGAAGATGCGGGAGTGGGCCGGCGGCCTCTGGTTCGGACAGCCGGCGCCTCTTCCAGTGATCTAGACGCAGGCCCTCGAAACGGACGAGAAGGAACGCACCTCGATGACGCCCGAGCATGTCGATACGTTCGATCCTTCGAAGACATTGCTGCCCGAGGTGGACCTTTTCGGCAACCTGGGCGCCACGCTGCACGAGACGCTGCGGCCAGTAGCCGGGGCTGCGTCGCTGGCCTGGGACACCTCGACCGGGGCGGCGGTGGTATTTCGGCACCGCGACGTCGAGGCCCTGGCGCGCGACCCGCGAGTGGCCGGCATTGGCCTTTCCATGTTCGATCTGATGGGTATCACGGACGGCCCGCTGCGGGATTGGTACGGCGGGCTGATGTTCACCAACGACGGGGTCGTGCACAACCGTCTGCGTTCCTTGGTGGCGCGCGCGTTCACCCCCCGGTCGGCCGAGTCGTTGCGGCGCACCGCCGCCGAACTGGCGGTCGATGCCCTGGACGTCGGCTCCGCCCGAGATGGCCAGGTGGTGGACCTGGTGGAGCGTTTCGCTGTGCTGCCCACCAGAGTGATGTGCCGTCTGCTCGGCGTGCCGGACCGCGACGTAGCCACGTTCGCCGACTGGCTGGACGACTTGAGCCCCGCCTTCTTCGTCATGAGCCCCACGCAGATAGCCGCCGCCACGCGGGCGATCGTGGACCTGCTCAGTTACGTGGATGATCTTGCCAGCACACGACGCGACAACCCAGGCCCAGACTTGATCACTGCGCTGCTGGCCGCGGAGGTCGACGGGAAGCGACTCGCCCACGACGAGGTCGTCCGGATGGTGGCCAACCTGCTTGTGGGCGGTCATGACACCACCACCAGCCAGCTCGGCTGCAGCCTGTTGGTCTTGGTCGCCAACCGGCACGAGGCGTTACGGGCCAAGGCTGAGCTCTCCCGGCTCGATAGCCTCACGTCGGAGACAACCCGCCTGGAGCCCAGCCTCCCGCTGATACCGCGCACGGCGATCGAGCCCCTGCGGATCGACGGCCACGAGATCCCCGCCGGTTCGATGCTGATGCTGTGTACCGCGGCGGCCCATCGGGACCCGGTCATCTGGCGGGATCCCGATCGGTTCGACGCCGACCGCTTCGCCCGGCCCGGCGCACCCCACCTCCTCACCTTCGGCGCCGGGGCCCACTACTGCCTGGGCGCGGCCCTGGCGCGGGTCACCCTGGAAGAGTGCCTGCGGGCCGTCCTCGCCGTCGACGGATGCGTCGAGCTCGTCGAACCGCGCGCCGAGATTCCCTGGCGAGTCGTGCTCGGCCGCTCCCCAGAACGCCTCCTGGTGACGCTGTCCGACGACTGACTAAGAGCCTGTGAGCCCTGGCACCCTCAGCTGAGGAACTAGCACGTCGAGTGGTGCATTCAGTTGCTGCTCTCGGCCCAGCCGCTGGCTGCTTGTCGCGCCGGCCGTGGCGGTGGGCGATTGGCTGGAATGCCACCGCTCAGACTTCGACAGCGAGCCGGTACCCGGAACTACGTTCGGCCCTGCTCGCACGGCGGCTCGCGCTCCCCTTGCCCCGCGCCCCGTGGGGCGAGTCGAGCTGTTCCCCGCTCGGATGGTCGAGCTCAGCTGAAAAAGGACGACAATGACTACAACTCCCCTCCCTAAACGCTCGATCGTACGGATGGGCTGTGTATGCGGGGCGGCTCTGGTGATGACACTTCTCACCGGCGGTGTCGCATTCGCGCACGTCACCGCGGATCCGGGCACCGCCGTCAAGGGCGACCGTGCCACTGTGGCGTTCACCGTGCCCACCGAATCCGACACCGCCGCGACGGTAGGGTTCGAAGTCACGCTGCCCGCTGATCACCCCATCGCCGAGGTCCTCACCACGCCGATGCCGGGCTGGACCGAGCGGGTCAAGAAGACCCGGGTGAACCCGCCGATCGAGTCGGAGGGTGAGCGGGTCACCGAGGTGGTGAGCACCATCACCTGGACCGCTCAACCTGGCAATCGAATCGGCCCCGGTCAGTTCGCCACCTTCCAGGTCTCGATGGGGCCACTACCCCAAGATGCCGATCAACTCGTCATGCCCGCGGTGCAGACCTACGACGACGGCAAGGCGGTCAGTTGGGACCAGCCCCGGATACCCGGCGCACCAGAGCCGGAACACCCCGCCCCCGTTCTGACACTGGTGGCTGCCGCTGGCACCGCCGGCACGGCTGGCCACACTGAGCCTGGCTCGACCACCGCGACACCAGGCACGACGGAGACCTCGAGCGACAACACCGCGCTCTGGCTCGCCGGCGCGGGGCTGCTCGTTGGCGCGCTCGGGCTCATGGCGGGCCTACGTCGCCGCCGTCCTGGCAAGCGCAGGGCCGGCGTCGATCAACTGGCCCCCCAGCCCCGGCAGCCCTCGGACAAGACGCGACGCCACAGCCGGCTCTGAACGGCAACGGCTCTCACGGCAGTGCCGAGGGCTTGCGCGGCGATCGACCCCCGCGAGGCAGGATGGGGTATGGCCAGCACTCCGACGCACCCGATCCGGACCGGACTCGACCTGCAGTGGGTCGATACCGGCACTCGCCCGCAGGACGACCTGTTTGGTCACGTCAACGGCCGGTGGCTGCGCACTCACCAGATTCCCGAGGACCGAGCGCAGGACGGTGCGTTCCGCGCGCTGCGCGACCGCGCGGAAGAGGACGTGCGCGCGATCACCGAGCAGGCCGAGGGTGAACCGGGCAGCGACGGGCAGAAGATCGGTGACCTGGTCCGCTCGTTCATGGACGTCGAGCGCATCGAGGCCGCCGGCACCGCGCCACTGCGCCCGTTGCTCGACGAGGTCGCGAACGCAGCCGACCGGGCCGCCCTCGCGGCGGTGCTCGGGCGACGCCAGCGGGAGCGCCGCGCCTCCCTGTTCGGCGCCCACGTGAGCACGGACGCCAAAGATTCCACGCGCTACCTGGTGCATCTGTCCCAGTCCGGACTCGGCCTGCCCGACGAGTCGTACTACCGCGAGGACACCCACGCCGAGATCCGCGCCAAGTACGTCGAGCACCTGGCCCGGCTGGCGAAGCTGGTCGGCCTGCCCGAACCGGCCCGGCTCGCCGACACGGTGATGGAGCTGGAGACGGCCCTGGCCGCCGCGTCCTGGGACCGCGTGACCAACCGCGACGCCGAGAAGACCTACACCCTGATGACGCTCCCCGCGCTGCGGGAGAATGCCCCCGACTTCGACTGGGATGCCTGGCTGGCGGCCCTCGGCGCGCCCGCCGGCTCGTTCGACGAGGTCATCGTCCGGCAACCGACCTTCGTCGTCGCCGCCGCCAACCTGTGGGCGCAACGCCCGCTGCGGCAGTGGCAGGCCTGGCTCGCCATCCGCACCGCCTCCGCGTTCGCCGACTACCTCACCGAGGCGGTCGTCGAGGAGGACTTCGACTTCTACGACCGGACCCTGTCCGGCACGCCGCGGCTGCGGGCGCGGTGGAAGCGCGGCGTATCCCTCGTCGAGGGGGCGCTGGGCGAGGCGGTGGGCCGGCTGTACGTGCAGCGGCACTTCCCCATCTCGTCGAAGGATCGGATGCAGACCCTCGTCGCGAACCTGATCGAGGCCTACCAGCAGAGCATCAGCGAACTGGACTGGATGGGCCCGGCCACCCGCGAGCGCGCCCTGGCGAAGCTGGCGAAGTTCACCCCGAAGATCGGCTACCCGGACAAGTGGAAGGACTACTCGACCCTCCAGATCGCCGCCGACGACCTGCTCGGCAACGTCCGCCGGGCCGGCGCCTGGGCCACCGACTACGAACTGGCGAAGATCGGCAAGGCGGTGGACCGCGCCGAGTGGCGGATGACTCCGCAGACGGTCAACGCCTACTACCAGCCGCGCATGAACGAGATCGTCTTCCCCGCCGCGATCCTGCAGCCGCCGTTCTTCGACCCGGAGGCCGACGACGCCGTGAACTACGGCGGGATCGGCGCGGTTATCGGCCACGAGATCGGCCACGGCTTCGACGACCAGGGCTCGAAGTACGACGGCGAGGGCAACATGACCGACTGGTGGGAGCCGGAGGACCGCGCCGAGTTCGAGCGGCGCGCCCAGGCCCTCATCGAGCAGTACAACGCCCTGTCCCCCGCCGGGCTGCCCGATCACAAGGTCAACGGCGCCCTCACCGTCGGGGAGAACATCGGCGACCTCGGCGGCCTGACCATCGCCCTGAAGGCCTACCGGATCGCCCTGCGCGGCGAGGATCCGCCGGTCCTGGGCGGGCTTACCGGGGTGCAGCGGGTGCTCCTCGGCTGGGCACAGGTCTGGCGCGGGATGACCCGTGACGCCGAAGCGGTGCGTCGCCTCGCCATCGACCCGCACTCCCCCGCGGATCTGCGCTGCAACGCCGTCGTCACCAACCTCGACGCCTTCCACGAGGCCTTCGGAGTAACCGAGTCCGACGCCCTGTTCACCCCATCCGAGCAGCGCATCCGCATTTGGTGAACTCGCGACCGAAGGACACCGGTTGGAGTCTCGACACCGCCCCAACGGTCGGCCACGCTGGGCTCCTTGTGCCCGAGAACGCACCGGAGGCGGCGATGACGCGCACCCCCCAAGAAATCTTCGAGCACCACGGCGGTGCGCTGGTGGCTGGAGACATCGAACAGATCGTCGCCGATTACACCGACGACGCCGTGCTCATCACCCCAACCGCGGTCCGGCACGGCAAGGACGGCGTCCGCGAGGGTTTCGTCGCGTTGTTTGCCGACCTCCCGGACGCGAAGTGGGATGTACAGACACAGATCTTCGAGGGCGATGTCCTGCTCATCGAGTGGAGCGCGGTGTCCGCCTCCACCCAGGTATCCGACGGGATCGACACATTCGTGTTCAGCGGCGACGGCATTCGCGCGCAGACCCTCCGCTACACACTCGAGGCCACCGGATAACAGCCGCGGCTGGGGGGCAACGCCACAGCGCGAGGAACACGATGACCGCACCCAAGACCCGCGCGGCCCGAGGGTCGATGCGATCCCTCGACGACGAAGCTGCCCGACACTGGCGTGAGCTGCGACAAGCACTGGGAGAACGCGGCTGGCCCGAAGACCGTCAGACAGCGCCAAACCCGATCGATCGCGCCCGCCTGCACGAGGCCGCTGGCCGCGCGCTGTGTCTGTACCCCGGCCCGGTGGGCCAGTTGGTCCACCGGGAGATTGAGGGGTACCTCGCCTTCGGCCACCGGTTCGCTCAACCCAGCCTAATCTCGCGGCTCATCGAGGACATCCTCGCCGCGCCGACGGACCAGAGGTAACCGCTGGAGCACTCGCCTCGTCGCATCTGCTCAGGCTGGATGAGGAGGTAGCCCGGGCGCGTGCGGGGGCGGCCGAGAGCGTTCCGCTGAACGCGCACCGAGCCGCACACGTTCGGCCGAGCGGGCGGAGTCGCGCCACCCAGACGACACTGACTTTCGCGCTAATGCCGATTGACGCGAAATTAGTATTTGGCGTTAACTGTCATCAACATGAAAGCGACTCGCACCTACACGATGAGAGCACGGGCCGAGGCCACCGCGAGCACCCGGGCGCGGATCTTGGACGCCGTGATAGCCCTGTCCGAGGAGCGACTGTCACTCGAGATCGTTCTCGCCGACGTCGCCGAACGGGCGGGTGTGAGTGTCCAGACGGTTCTGCGGCATTTCGGCAGCAGGAACGAACTGTTCGAGCACGCCCAAGCCCGCCAGGTCGCGGGGGTACGCGCGGAACGGGCCACGCCGGTCGGCGATGTCGCGGCGGCGGTCGACACGATCGTGACCTTCTACGACCGGATCGGCAATTGGTCGCTGCGGTTGCAAGCTCAGGAGCACAGCGACCCACTCACCCGACGCACGATCGAGCGCGGCCGCCGTATTCATCGCGACTGGGTGGAAGAGGTGTTCGCTCCTCAGCTCGCCGACCGCGCCGACCGCGCCGAGCTTGTCGACCTGCTCGTGATCGCCACCGACGTTCTCACCTGGAAGATCCTGCGCCGCGACTCCGGGCTCGACTACGCGAGCACCTGTAAACGTATGCGCCGCCTCGTGACCGCCGTCCTGCTCGACCCAGCCAATCGAACCGACCTACCCGAACGGAGCTGACATGGCTCAGATCCTGGTCATCACCTGGGATGGCGGCGGCAACGTGCCACCCATGCTCGGCATCGCAGGCGAGCTGCGCCGCCGTGGTCACCACGTCCGGGTCCTCGGGCACCCCCAACAGCGCGACGTCGTGACCGCGGCCGACCTGGAATTTGTTGCCTACAACCACACCCGACCGTGGTCGCCGGAAGAACCCGCCACCGGAATACGGTTCCTCCTGAAATTCCTCTTCGGCGTCTTTACCAACCCGAGAATCGGGGACGACGTGCGCTCCGAGCTCACCCGGAAGCCGGTCGATCTCGCGGTGGTGGACTCGATGACCCTCCCCGCGCTCCGCGCAACGGAACGGGCCGGCGTGCCGACCGCCGTGTTAATGCACTCGCTGCACCGCTACCACACCCACAACTGGAGCCGCGGACCCATCGGTATCGTCGCGGCCCTGCGCGGCATGCGACCAGGCCGACTGTGGAACAACGCCGACCGCGTCCTGGTCGCAACCGACCGCGACCTCGACCCCGTCGGCAACCGCCAACTCCCAGCCAATGTTCGCTACACCGGCGTCGTTCAAACCAAGCCCCACCACAACGCACCCGGCGAGACACCGCTCGTGCTGGTCAGCCTCAGCACCATCTACTTTGAAGGCCAGGCAGCCGCCCTACAGGCAATCCTGGACGCGCTGGCCGGGCTACCCGTCCGCGCCATCATCACCACCGGCGCCGTCGAACCTCACACCTTGACCGCGCCCCCGGGCGTGGAGCTACACCGCTACATCCCACACGAGGAGATCATGCCCTCGGCATCACTCGTGATCGGGCACGGCGGCCATTCGACCACCATGCGCGCACTCGCCCACGACCTGCCACTGCTCATCCTCCCCATGCATCCCATACTCGACCAACCCATGATCGCCAAAGCCATCGCCGCCGCCGGCGCCGCACGCGTCCTACCCAAAACCGCCCGGCCCGACGAGATCCGAGAAGCTCTGAACGCGCTGCTGCAAGACGAGCAATCCCGGGCCGCCGCGGCAACCATCGGCAACCGCCTGCGCTCCCGCAACGGCGCAAGCATCGCCGCGGACGAACTCGAAGGCCTGCTGAGCACCCAGGAAAAAGCGGCGGGCCCAGCCGCCTGATCCACACCGCGGCCCGTCCCGATCGATCATCCCGCCACCGTGACCACGGCCGTTCCGTCGGGGTTGAGCCGCGCCCTGGGCGCCTCGCTCAGCTCAGAGTGGCCGACCAGTCCACGATCGTCTTGGTGAACAGTTCAGGATCCTGGCCATGCAGAGAATGGGCCATCTCGGGCAGGGAAAGGTACTCGAAACGTTGTCCCGCTTCGGTGACCAATTCGCGTGCCCTTCGCACCTGCTGGTCCGATACGGCGCCGAGCAACGATCCGGTGGCCTCGTCGGTCGCGTGGAAGTGGTGCGTGAACAGGATGGGGTTGCGGGCGCCGGCCAGCATTTTTGCGTGATCACAGCCGGCGGTAGCCGAGCCAGAGTGGAATGCGCGACCCCATTCGGGGTCGTACTCCTTCATGTTCTGCGGCGGCGTATCGAAGCTGGGCGGCGCGACGTCCTCGCGCTTGATCGCCATGCCGGCTAGGGCGGCGGGCAGCCACGGAGGAAGCTCGGTCGGCATGGCCGCGACCATCCCCTGCCAGTCACCAATCGACCACTGGTCACCGAGCCACTTGTTCCACAGGGCGAAGATCCCCCCGATCCCCTGACGGACGGATGGCCCGCACGACGGGGTGAGTTCACAGGAGAACAACGGAGCGTCCTCGCATGCCGCGGCTCGGACCATACCCGGCTTGGCATATGCCGACAGCCAGGCCGCAAGCACCCCGCCAGAGGAGTTACCGCTCACGACCACCGGCCGTCTGATGACTAGGTCGACAAACCGGACGAGGTCGTTGCCCATGATGTCGAGCGTGTACCGGCCCGGAGTCCAGGTGGAGCGCCCTTGCCCCCGAAGGTCGACCGCGTAGACCTGGAAGTGCCCGGCGAGCAGGGACAGAGCCTCTTCGTAGCCCCACCACGATTCGGTCTGAGCCGGGACCAGCAGGAGCGCCGGGAGCTCCGGCGAGCCGGCCGTCGCATAGTTCATCCGGACTTCGCCAAGATCCACCGTGTGCTCCGCGAATGCGTGCGGCATGAACACACCGGCCCTGTCATCGGCTTCGAGTGTCCTGGTCATGACGCCCTCCCCCTCCTCGGTGTGTCACGCGGCACGACGACGATAGTGCGGTACGGGATCAGCGTCCGGACCCGGGCGACGACGCCCGCCTGAGCGGCGGTACCGCGGTCTCGGTCTCCATGAAGGCGACGATGCCCCGGCCGTTATCCAGGACGTGCTCCCGCATACTTTGCTCAGCACCGGGCGCGTCGCCGTCCAGGATCGCCCCGAGGATCGCGCGGTGCTGGACGCAGGCGTGGCCGATTGAGACCAGCCGTCGCGGGTCGCCCTGGGCCGCGGCCTGAAGGTGGTAGTGGTAGGTCAGCGTCCGGGTCTGCTCGGCCATGCGGCGCAACATCTCGTTCCCGCTGTGCTGCAGCACCACGCGGTGCAGGCCCTCGTTGAAGCTCCAGTAGTCGGCGAAGCTACTGCCGTCGGCGAAGTCGTCGTTCTGCCGGATCAGCTCCCGCATACTCACCCGATACCCGCCGATGTCGATGCGCTCGGCCGTCAACCCCGCCGCGCGCCCTTCGAGCGTCGCGCGAAGCTCGTACAGCTGACGAATCTCCTCGAGGTCGAGGAACCGGACACGGGCGCCGCGGTTCCGCTCGATCGTGACGATCCCCTCGGTCGCCAGCTGACCCAACGCGGCCCGAATCGTGCTGCGGCTGACGTGCAGCTGCCCGATCAGGTCGATCTCGACCAGCCGCTGCCCAGGCGCCAACCGGCCGTACTTGATCCGCTCGCGCATCTGGTCGGCTATCCGATCGGTGATCGATCGGTCATCGGTCCGGGGGTCCTCGCGGTCCGCCGGAGATGCCGGCATCGCACTCCTCCGCTCTCTGGACGGGACAACTTTGTCGAACAATCTAGCCGCTCGATCCGCCCGAACCGGGACCGCAACCTTGTGACCAGCACAGCCGGCCACTAGATTGTCCGTTAATCTTAACGGACAATCTACCGGCGCAGGCTGCTTCCACTCAACGACGAGGCGGGTCAATGCCACGAACGACAGGTCAGCTCACTCTGACCCTCGGAGTCTCCGCCGCATTGGTGCTGTCCGGCTGCGCTGGCCGGGGCTCCGCGTCGGTGCAGCAAGGTTCCGACGGCAGCAAGACCATCAGCATCGCGGTGTCCCAGTGGCCGTCGCTGGCGTTCTCGGTGCCGTATCAGGTAGCGATGCAGCAGGGGTACTTCGCCGACCAGCGCATCACGATCAAAGAGGTCATCGCCAGCCAGGGTGGCGGCACCACCGTGCGCAGCATCCTGGCCGGTGACCTGGCATTCGGCGAGGTCGCGACCTCCGCACTCGTGGAGTCGCAGAAGTCGGGCTCGACCCTGGTCGGCGTCGGCGGCGGCGCGCAGAAAGTCGCCGAGATCGTCTGGGTCGCGCCGCTGAACTCTCCGCTGAACTCGATCAAGGATCTCGCCGGCCACAAGGTCGGATACACCAACGCCGGCTCGGTCACCCAGTCGGCGCTGGCCATCGCACTGGCCCGGGCGGGAGTCGACCCGGCGACGGTGCAGCAGCGCGCCACCGGGGGCGTGTCGGAAGGCCTGACCGCGATGAAGGGCGGCGCGGTCGACGCGACGATCCACTCGGACCCCGTCTACTCCGCGCAGGAGAAGGACTACAAGCTGCTCTGGCGCTCGACGGACTACATCTCCGACTACCAGCAGACCGTGATCGTGACCAGCCCGAAGCTCGTTCGGGACGACCCCCAGCTGGTGACGAAGTTCCTCGATGCGCGCGCCCGCGCCCTGGACTTCATGAAGTCCCACCCGGACGAGACCGCGCGGATCTGGTCGGAGAAGGGCGGGGTTCCGGCCGACGCGGCGAGGAAGACGATCGACGAGCTACTCAAGGTCGAGGAGTGGAACGTCGGCTTCAACGCCGAGGGACTGGCGACCGCCCAGCAGGGCATGCGCGACGCGGGGTTGATCGGCCAGAACGAGACGGTCGACTGGTCGAAGTACCTCAACCAGGACCTTCTCCCCCGGGGGGTCGCCCCGGTGCGGCTGCCCTGACCACACGTCCGCTTGTTCCAAGGAGCCACGATGTTGCGAATCGACGACCTTGGCAAGACCTTCACCGACGAACGCCTCGGCAGCGAGGTCATCGCTCTGTCCGGCATCGACCTGTGCGTTGAGGACGGCGAATTCGTGTCTGTGATCGGTCCGAGTGGCTGTGGCAAGAGCACCCTGATGGACATTGTGGCCGGGCTGGAGCGCCCCACCACAGGCATGGTCCACATCGGTGACGAGCTGATCGACCGTCCGCACCCGGACGTCGGGGTTGTGTTCCAGCAGGATGCGACGTTCCCCTGGCTGACAAACCGGCAGAACGTCGAGTTCGGGCTGCGCCGCTCGGGCCTGTCCAAGCGCGACCGCGCCAGCCGGGCCATGGAGACCCTTGAGCTGGTCGGGGTGCAGGAATTCGCCGACCACCGTCCGGGACAGCTGTCCGGCGGCATGCGCCAGCGCGTCAACATCGCGCGCGTGCTCGCGGCCCGACCGCAGATCTTGCTGATGGACGAGCCCTTCGGCGCGCTCGACGAGCAGACGCGACTACGGCTGGGGGACGAACTGCTGCGGATCTGGCGGGAGACGGGCGGGACCGTCCTGTTCATCACGCACAGCCTGAGCGAGGCGGCGATGCTGTCCGACCGGATCGCCGTCATGACCCCACGGCCGGGCCGGATCAAGGAGATCGTCACCAGCCCGCTACCGCGCACCCGCTCCTCCGACAACATCGGCAGCCCCGAGTTTGCCGAGGTCACCGGCCGGTTGTGGAACGACCTCTCGCACCCAGGGCCGGCGGGCGCCAGAAGCCCGGCCGATCCGTCGGCGGCACCGACGGAGGCCGTCGGATGAGCCGTCGCCGCCATGTCCTGCTCACCCGGCTGGTGCTCGTGCTCGTCGGCGCCGCGTTCCTGGAGATCGCACCGCGAGCCGGCCTGGTCGACCCGCTCACTCTGGTCCCGCTCTCGGACATTCTCACCACGCTCGGCGAACGGCTCGGCACAGCCGAGCTGTGGTCCAACCTCTCCTACACCGGCGCGACGATGCTGCTCAGTTTCGTGCTGGCCGGCATATCCGGGGTGCTGATCGGCTACCTGCTCTGGCGCGCACCGCGAGTGCGCCGCGCCCTGGAGCCCTACCTGACCAGCTACTACGCTCTGCCAGTTTTCGCGTTCTACCCCGTGCTCGTGGCGATGTTCGGGCTCAACCGCACGCCGGTCATCCTGCTCGCCTGGGCCTACGCCTCGGTCGCGGTCGTCACGAACACGGCGACCGGCTTCGACACCGTCAGCGCGGTCTACGTCCGGGCCGCGCGGGTCTACCGACTCAGCCGCTGGGAGACCCTGTGGCAGGTCCAGCTGCCCGCTGCGGCGCCGCACGTATTCACCGGCCTGAAGCTCGCGGTCACCTACGCCGTCATCGGCGTGATCGCTTCCGAGTTCATCCTCGCCACCCAGGGCCTCGGCTGGCTCGTGTCCTACACGTACAACAGCTTCGCGCTCGCGGACATGTACGCCACGATCCTGCTGATCATGGCACTCGCCGTGCTGATCACAGCCGCGGTCTCGCTGATCGAGCGCCGCGTCTGGCGCGCCGAGCGAGTGGGCCGGTGACCACCGCGGCATACCCGCCCAGCACCTCGGCGCGCGCGGCCCAGCAGGCTGGCCGCGGACTCACCGCGCTGCTGCCGCTGACCGTGCCGGTTGCGCTGGTGGTGCTCTGGCAGCTCGCCTCACTCGTCATCGACCGGTCGGCGCTGCCCACGCCGTGGCAGACCCTGCTCGCGTTCGGGAAGGGCATCACCGACGGCTGGCTCCTCGACGGGCTCGGGGCCACCCTCCGGGTTGTCCTGGTCGCCTTCGTGCTGGCCGGGCTTGCCGGCCTGGCCGTGGGCCTGTGGCTGGGCGCGTCCCGCTTCTGGGGCGACGTCCTCGACGCGCCGCTGCTGTGGACCTACGCCCTGCCCAAGATCACGATCTTCCCCGTCTTCCTGCTCGTCTTCGGACTCGGCGACTCCTCCCGCACAGCGTTCGGCGCGTTCCACGGGTTCTTCCCGATGGCGATCCTGGTACTGACCGGGGTCCGCGCGATCCCTCCCGTGTACCTGCGCAGCGCGCGCTCACTCGGGCTCACCCGCTGGGAGACGGTCAGCCGGGTGCTGGTGCCCGCAACGCTGCCATCGATCTTCAGCGGGCTGCGATTCTGCTTCAGCCTGTGCTTCCTCGGCGTCGTCCTCGCCGAGATGTTCGGCTCCTCCGAGGGCGCCGGCTACGAACTCGTGCGCCGTATCTCGCTGCAGCAGCTACCGGAGATCTTCGCGCTCGCCCTGTCACTGATGACCGTCGCGCTGCTGGTCAACCTCGTCATGATCGCCATCGAGAATCGAGTGCTGCCCGTCGGCGGCCGCACCGGAGGGACCACCCGATGAGCCACCCCCAGATCCACGACGCGCGGATCGGCGTCCTAGCTGGGGACGGTATCGGCCCTGAGGTGACCCGCGAGGCGGTGCGCGTGCTGCGGGCTGTCGCCGAGCACGCGGGGCTACATCTCAGCTTCACCGAAGGTCTCCTCGGTGGTTGCGCCATCGAGGAGACGGGGATGCCGCTTCCGCCCGAGACCTTGCAGCTGTGCGAGGCCAGCGACGCACTGCTCGTCGGAGCCGTTGGTGGCGAGAGGTGGGACTCGCTGCCCGCTGAGCGCAACCCCGGGCTGGGCGGGCTGCTGCGGCTGCGCAGGGAACTGGACCTGTTCGCGAATTTGCGGCCCGGGCTGACGTACCTGCCAGACGAGTCGCCGGTCCGAGACGCCGATGTCGACCTCCTGCTGGTCCGCGAAGCCGTCGGCGGGCTCTACTTCTCCCCCGACCGTGGTCGGCGCACCGTCGACGGTGTGGAGACCGCGTGGGACACCATGGCGTACACAGCGGACCAGGTGCGGCGGATCGCGGTGGTCGCGTTCGAGCTCGCCACCGCGCGCAGCGGGCGGCTGGCGTCGGTGGACAAGGCCAACGTGCTGGAGTCGTCCAAGCTGTGGCGCGAGTTGGTCACCGAGGTGGCGAGGGATTATCCGACGGTGAGCGTGGAGCACCTCTACGTGGACAACTGCGCGATGCAGCTCGTGCTGCGCCCCAACAGCTTCGACGTCATCGTCACCGAGAACCTGTTCGGTGACATCCTCAGTGACGAGATCGCCGGGATCGTCGGTTCGCTCGGCCTGCTGCCCTCAGCGAGCCTGCGCGGTGACCGTTTCGGCCTCTACGAACCGGTGCACGGCGCCGCCCCTGACATCGCCGGTGCCGGGAAGGCGAACCCCGCGGCCGCCATTCTCTCCTCGGCGATGTTGCTGCGGCACAGCCTCGGCCACGACGACAGCGCGTCCCGCGTGGAGCAGGCCGTCACCGCGGTGCTGCGCGCCGGCGTCCGCACCGCGGACATCGCCCTCGGTGGCCGGGCCGTGAGCACCTCGGGCTTCGGGGACGCGGTCCTGGCCGAGCTCGAAGCCCGGTACGCGGCGGCGCCGGCGAGTTGACGATCAGAGAAGGGGCGATCACGTGGGATCCACCGTCGCGCAGAAGATCTGGGACCGGCACGTCGTCGGCCGGGTCCGTGGGCGGGACCTGCTCTACATCGACCTGCACCTGGTGCACGAGCTGAGCCCACAGGCGTTCGGCGGACTGCGACTTCGCGGACTGCCCGTCCGCCGTCCCGACCGCACGGTCGCCACGATGGACCACAACGTGCCCACCGGGGACCGGTCCCGGCCCATCGGCGACCCGCTGGCCGCGGCGCAGCTGGACGCGCTGCGGAACAACTGTGCCCGTCACGGGGTGCCGTTGTTCGGCCTGGGTTCGCGGCGCCAGGGCATCGTGCATGTGCTGGGCCCGGAAAGCGGGCTCACCCGACCCGGCATCGCGCTGGCCTGCGGAGACAGCCACACCTCCACTCACGGGGCGCTCGGGGCGCTCGCCTTCGGTATCGGCACCACCCAGGTCGAGCAGGTCCTGGCAACGCAGTGTCTGCTCATGACCCCCGCCCGGCAGATGGCGGTGCAGGTCGACGGGACGCTCTCGCCCGGCGTCACGGCCAAGGACCTCGCCCTCGCGGTCGTGCACGCCATCGGCTTCGGTGGCGCGGCGGGCCACCTGGTGGAGTACCGCGGCTCCACGATCCGTGGCCTGTCCATCGAGGGCAGGCTCACCCTGTGCAACATGTCCGCCGAGGCGGGCGCCCGTACCGGCCTGGTCGCCCCGGACGAGACCACGGTCGAGTTCGTGCGTGGCCGCCAGTTCGCCCCCCGAGGACAGGCCTGGGACGCGGCCGTACGGGACTGGGCGGACCTGCGCACCGACGACGATGCGGAATTCGACCGCACTGTTCAGATCGACGCCGCCGCGGTGGAACCGACCGTCACCTGGGGCACTACACCGGCGATGAGTGTGCCGGTCGGTGGGCGGGTTCCTCGCGCCGAGGAGTCGGCGAACCGGGAGCAGGTCGAGCGGGCTCTGCGGTACATGGGCCTGGCCGGCGGCGAGCGCATCGTGGACCTGCCGGTGGACCGGGTCTTCATCGGCTCATGCACGAACTCACGGATCGAGGACCTGCGGGCAGCCGCTCGGGTCGTCGAGGGGCGCAAGGTCGCGCCCGGGGTGCGGGCGATGGTCGTGCCCGGGTCGATCCCGGTGAAGGCGCAGGCCGAGAGCGAGGGCCTGGACGCGGTGTTCCGCGACGCCGGATTCGAGTGGCGCGAACCGGGTTGCTCCATGTGTCTCGGCATGAACGAGGACGTTGCCGAGCCCGGCGAGCGGATCGCGTCCACCTCGAACCGCAACTTCGAGGGTCGCCAGGGTGCCGGGGCCCGCACCCACCTGCTCTCGCCCGCCATGGCGGCAGCCGCCGCCGTCGCGGGCCACTTCGTCGACGTCCGGAAGGTCAGCTGATGGAGCCCGTCGGCGAGGTCCGCGGTCGGATGATGCCGCTCGCGCGCGACGACGTCGATACCGATCAGATCATGCCCAAGCAGTTCCTGACCAGGGTCGAGCGCGTCGGCTACGGCGAGTTCGTGTTCCACGACTGGCGCCGCGAGCCGAGCTTCGTGTTCAACGACCAGCGGTTCGCGAAAGCACGGATCCTGGTCACCGGGCGCAACTTCGGTTCCGGTTCCTCCCGCGAACACGCGGTCTGGGGGTTGCAGCAATACGGCTTCGGCGCGGTGATCGCGCCGTCGTTCTCGGACATCTTCGTCGGCAACTGCCTGCAGACCGGCCTGGTGCCGGTCGCGACCGCCGAGGACACCTGCCGGGAACTGCAGCGGCTGGCCGAGGCCGCACCGGACACCGAGATCGCGGTGAACCTGCGCGACCCGCGGATCAGCTGGCCCGACGGCGAGGCGGAGTTCGAGCTCGACGAACGCGCCCGCGAGGTGCTCCTGCTCGGACTCGACGATGTCACCCTCGTCCTCGCCGAGCTCGACGCGATCCTCGCCCACGAGGCGCACCAACCCGCCTGGATGCCCGAGGTCACCCGATGACCCGCTGATCGCCCGCGCACCCGATGGACCGCAGGCCTTACCTCCAGTGAGGTGAGGTTTGACCTCGGTTTACTTAAGTTTATAAAGAGAGCTTCATTGAAGATCGCTAGCATTATCGGCCCACCTGCGTTTGGTGACCGAGGGAGACCGATAGATGACGGTGCCGGACGCGGCGAGTAGCCCGGACTCGCTGGACCAGAAAGCGAACCCGGTAAATCGCATGCCACAGTGGCTCAACGGCGGGCTCACCGGCCTTGTGTTGACCAGCGCTGTAGTCGCGGCACTCGAACGAGGGCAGAGCCCAAACCCCGTCGATGACATCGCGTGGGTCCTCGTCACCCTCGCCAGCACCGGGCTCGTCCGGGCGTATGCCTCCTTCGTGGCAACCCGCAATCGGCGCGACAGTCACCCGCGCCAAGCCCTGCGAATCCTGGGCCGTGAGTGGTCCCTGATCGCGGCGGGCCTGCCGGCTGTGATCATCTTGCTCGCCTCCGCGGCAGGGTCACACCCGACGCTCGGGGCGATCCGCGCCGTACTGAGCACCAACGTCGCTCTCCTGCTCGGCCTGGGCATCTTCGGCGCCAGCAAGGCCGGCTACCGACCATTTCAAGCCGCCGCACTCGGGGTCGCGGACGCCACGCTCGGGCTGCTCGTCATCCTGGCCAACGCACTACTCAGATGAATCTGCGCCCTACGCTGGGCCCATGACCGAGTGGATCACGCCGGGCCAGTTCCACGACGCCGCCGGTGTCCAGGACTGGCGGGTGCTCTACGACGGGGCGCACGCACATTTCCGCACCGGATCGTTCGCGGTCGGCGTCGCGCTGGTGGACGCGATCGGCAAGGTGGCCGCTGACCGGCACCCCGATGTCGACCTGCGGTCCGAGGGGGTGAGTGTGGGCCTGACGACGCGGGACGTCGACGGGCTCACCGAGCGCGATATCGAGGTGGCCCGACAGATTTCCGCGGTCGCGCGCGAGCTGGGCGCAGTAGCCGACCCGAGCGCCGTGCAGGTCGTCGAAGTCGCCGTCCAGGCGCTTGTCATCTCCGACGTGCAGCCGTTCTGGAGCGCCGTGCTGGGCTACGCCGAACGCGGACCAGTGGACCTGGTCGACCGCCACGGCCACGGACCGACCCTCGGGCTCCAACCAATGGATGCGCCGCGCCCACAACGCAACCGCATCCACATAGACATCTCCGTCCCGCACGACCAAGCCGAGGCCCGCATTGCCGAGGCGATCGCGGCCGGGGGCCGGCTCGTGACCGACCGGTACGCGCCGGCCTGGTGGGTGCTGGCCGACTCCGAAGGCAACGAGGCGTGCGTGGCCACCTGGATGGGACGCGACTGACGTCCCATTGGCGAAGGTTGTGCACGACCAGGCCGAAGCATGATCGCGTCGATTCAGCCCGGTGACGCAAGGCCTACCCAGGGCGCCGCCGGCTCCGCGTGGCGTGCTGTGCGCAGTCGATACAGGTCGACGTCGCCGGTAGTGCCGCCAGCCGTTGTCGGGTGATTTCGCCGCCGCAGCGGGTGCAGATTCCGTACGTTCCGGCCCTCAGGCGTTCCAGCGCACGGTCGATGGCGTCCAGCTCCGCCCGGGCGCCGGCGAGGAGGCCCTGCAGCTGAGCTCGCTCATAGGCGATGGTGACGCCTTCCGGGTCGTGCTCGTCGTCGTGTGTAGTGAGGGACTGCTGGTCGGCCAGCTCCTCGATCTGCCGTTGCAGGGACGCCGCACGTCGGCTGGCCGAATCCCGCTCCATCGCAAGCATTGCGTCCGGTGGCTCTTCTCCCATGTCCCCTACCCGACTCGACTTCGACGATCAGGTGTGCACGCTGCCGCCCGGGTCGCCCCATGCTCCGCTGATGCCGCCCATCGGGCCACGCCACCGGAGCAGGTGCTCGTCCGGGTCGGTGACGCGCTCGGGCAGGGTTGCGACCCACCGATCCACCGGGTCCGCGCGACGTTGATCAGCCGGGGTCGTCCTGCATCTGCTGCGCGACCTTGAACTCCAGTGCCGTCCGTCCTTCTGCCACTGGACCTGAGCTGTGCAGCCTGAGTCCGCGGTCGGCGGCTAGCCTGGCGAGCTCGTCGACCGTCCGTTCCTGACCGCCGAAGCACATCAGCATGAACAGATCCATCGCGGTGTCTACCCCCTGCCCCCGCACCGGCTCGATCACCACCACGGTGCCCTCCGGTGCGGCGGCCCGACGGCACCCGGCCAGGATCTTGCGGGCGTGGTCGTCGTCCCAGTTGTGCAGGATGTCGGACAGAAGATAGGCGTCGGCCCCCACGGGCAGGGGATTGAAGAAGCTGCCGGAAACGGTGCTGGCCCGATCATCGAGTCCGGCTGCCGCGAATCGGTCGGAAGCGGCGGTCGTCGTCGGAGATAGGTCCAGGACCCGTCCGTGAAGATCGGGATGGACGCGCAGGATCGCTGCCAGCACGGTGCCATCACCCCCGCCGACGTCGAGGATCTCGGAAAAGCGGCTCCAGTCAAAGCGTTCAGCGATCTGCGTCGCCTGCACCCGGAATCGCCAATTCATCTGGGCGTCGAATGAGCGCCGCAATTCCGGCCTGGCGTCGAGGTCGGCCCAGAAATCGCGCCCGTATCGGTGCACGTAGGCGGGAGCGCCTGTGGTGATTGTCCCGAGCAGTTCGACGAAGGCGAGTTCGGCGCGCCCGCCGGCCCTGTTGATGTCGAGTAAGGGCTTGATCCCGTCCGGGGCGTCCTCGCTCAACTGGGCGCCGAGGTTCGTGGGTCGATAGTGGCTTGACTCCGTATCGAGGTCAAAGACACCGATCGTGACCAGATGATCAAGCAAGCGCCGGATCGCCGGTACCGAGGTTCCGGTCTCGGCAGCGAGTTGCTCCGCCGTTGCTCCCGCGCTCCCCGCGCGCTCCACCAGGCTGAGCGTCGCGGCCACCCGTATGGACATGGGGGTAGCCAGGTCGGCCATGGCTCGAATCGACGGTGTCGCCGCTGGTAGGTCCATCAGCTAAACCCTAGGTCACCCCAATCCGTGAATCCATTGGCCCATCTCGCCTATGTGCAAGACATGGGAGTAGCCGGCGTCGTCGAAAGCAGCCCGCAGCTCACCCTCGCCTTCGGTGAAGTGTGCCCAGCCGCGATAGTGGCTAGGGATTACTACTCGCGCGTTCAGCAGCTCCGCGGCGGCAGCCGCGCGGGCGCTAGTCAGAGTCAACGGGCGGGCGCGTTCCTTGGTCGGTACGCGTGCGGCCCCAGCGAACAGCACCGCCACGTCGATCGACGTCCACCGTTCGGCGATCTGACTGACGACGCTCAAGGAGGCGTTATCACCGCTTAGGTAAATTGTCGGTAGACCTTGGCCGGAAAGAACAAATCCAGTTACCTCGGTGTTGATGAATCCCTTCTCGTCGCGGTTCCCGTCGGCCGGACCGTGAACGGCCGGCACAGCTTGTATATGAAGCGCGGGCGTGCCCGGTAGCTCGAAGCTTTCCCACGCCGTGAGGGCCCGGGCAGGCAATCCGAGACGCTCGGCCGCGCTTGGGCCGGTCAGTACGAGCGGGGCAGAGCGCGCGAACGACCTCCCCCGCTCATCTAGATTGTCCGAGTGTTCGTCGTGACTGACAAGCACAACGTCGACCTTGCCTAACTCGACCGCTGAGACCGCGGGGCCTTCGGTCTTTTTCAGATAGCCTTTATCCCCAGGAGGGTCAAAGGTAGGGTCAATCACAATTCGGCGGCCGGCGACGTCAATTACGGTAGTGGGGCCACCTACTATGCCGACAGCGAAGCGCTGCCGTGCAGGGCTGATGCGCAGCTTGTGCTCGATGTCGTTATTCGCGTTCATACCTCGGTCCATTCGGTATCTTGATAACAGCGATGTCAGTTCGTGCCGTATCGCGCACGGACCGCATCAGGCAGGTGCACACCGAGTCCGGGAAGCTGTGGCACCGACACGGCGCCGTCCTTCACAACCGGCGGCTCCACGAAGAGTTCGGGACCAATCGAGGAGTCGACGGTGTCCCATTCGAGCGGCCCAGTTCCGGGCACGGCCGCCATGAGGTGCAGGGTGGCCGCGGAGCACACTCCGCTGCTGTAGTTGTGCGGTGAGACAACGACTCCATATGCCTCGGCGATCGCGCAGATCTTCTTCATCTCGGTCAGGCCGCCGGCACGTGCCGCATCAGGCATCGCGAAGTCGACCCCGCCCTTGTCGAACAGCGCACGAAAACCCCAGCGGGTGTACTCATTCTCGCCGGTCGCCACGGTGAGCCCGGTAGCCGCGCGCACCACCGCGAGACCTTCGGCGTCCATCGGCGAGAGTGGTTCCTCGTACCAGGTGATGTCGTACTCGGCGATACGACGCCCGAACCTGATCGCCGTCGGGCGGTCGAATCCCGTGTTGACATCCACCATCAGCCCGATTTCCGGACCGATTGCCTCGCGCAGGGCCCGCACTCGCCGGACATCGTCAACTGGATCGACCCCGAGATGTGTCTTCACGGTGCGGAATCCACGTTCGACGAAGCTCGCGGCGGCCCTGGCCATGACCTGTGGGTCCGCTTCCCAGTGGAGGTCTGAGGCATAGGCCGGGATCTCGGTGCGGTTGAGCCCGCCGAGGAGCTTGCACACCGGCTGACCGGTCGCCTTCCCCATGATGTCCCAGCACGCCATGTCGACACCACTGAGGCCGGCGACGACCGCTCCCTTGGGGTCGTACATCGCGCTCCCGTCGAACGCCTTACGCCAGATCCCCTCGACGTTGAACGGATCGTCTCCCAACACCAGCGGTCGAAGCTTGCCGACTACAACACCTTCGGCCAGCGCCGGATCACACCAGGCCTCGCCAAGGCCGTCGATTCCCTCGTCCGTGGTGATCCGCACCAGGGAGACCACCCGGCGACTGCGAGCCTGTTTGGCGTTGCGATGAGGGTGAGCGTTCAGTTTCGCCAATTGGATCAGTTCAACGTCAACAATCTTCACGCGAATAAGGCTAACCGGCGACCTGGTGTCGCCAGTGGACTTCACCGTGATCAACCGTGCGCGCACCTCACTTCCAGCCTGCGACGCTACGGGGGTGCGAGCGGCGGCGGCGAGTCTCCTACTGACGGTGTTGGTACTCGCCGGGTGCGCACGCACCCCGCCGCAAGCGGCCACCCCGCCGCAACCGGCCGCCGCACCGAAGCCCCCGGCGCCGTGCCTGTCGCCGTCCGACGACGGGCAGTTCGCCAGCTGCCTGCGAACCGAGCTCAACGAGATCTGGGACCAAGAGTTCCAGGCCACCGGGCGCAGGTACACCGCGCCGCAGCTCACCGTGGGCGAGGGCCCCGACCCCCGCGGCGAGCGCACCCCTGACGACGGACCCGACCGCGCCTTCTACCGTCCGCGCAGCGGTATCCACCTCCCGACGCAGTACCTCAACGCGGTGCACACCGCCCACGGCCCCGTTGCCCAGCTGGCCCTGACCTTCACCATGGCCCACGAGACCGGCCACCACGTCCAGTTCCTGCTCCATCCTCGGATCGACGCGCGGGTGAACGACCGGGAGGCACAGGCCGACTGCTACGCCGGGGTGTGGGCCGGCAAAGAGGCAGACCGCGGCAGGCTGGACACCGGGCAGTTCCGGGCCGCCGCAACCGCCGAGCTGAACCGACTCTCCACCTACCCGGACGAGACGGCCACCCACGGCGACCCGGGTCAGCGCCTCGCCTCGCTCGACAAGGGCCTGCACACCGGGGATCCGGCAACCTGCGACGTCGGTCAGCTGACCTGGCGCTGAGCGGCCCGTCCCTCGGTGCGCACTCGCCGCTGTCTGGGCCTTGGGGTTGGATGGTCCACATGTCCCTGCCGGTCTGGCCTGGCCGCCCGTTTCCGCTCGGGGCGACACCCACCCAGGAGGGCACGAACTTCGCCGTGGCCTCCGATATCGCCGAGGCTGTCGAGCTCTGCGTGATCGGCGAAGCGCCGGACGGCGGCCGGACCGAAGAGCGGCTGCAGCTGTTGGAGTACGACGCCGGGGTATGGCACGGGTTCGTTCCGGGCCTGGGCGTCGGCACCCGGTACGGATACCGGGTGCACGGGCCGCACGACCCGGCCCGGGGCCTGCGGTGCAACCCGGCCAAGTTGCTGCTCGACCCCTACGCGAAGGCGGTACACGGCGACCTGACCTGGGACGAGCGGATCTTCGGGTACAGCTGGGCGGAGGGGCCGGACTCGGTCAACGGCCTGGACTCGCTCGACGCGGTACCGCTGTCCGTGGTCGTCGACCCGCCGTCCGGGCCGGTCTCGGACTCCCGCCCGAACACCTCCTACGCCGACACCGTGCTGTACGAGGTGCACGTGAAGGGCTTCACCGCGCGCCAACCCGACATCCCCGAGGCGCTGCGCGGCACCTACGCCGGGCTGGCCCACCCAGCCGCGGTGGAGCACCTCACCCAACTGGGCGTGACGGCCGTGGAGCTGCTCCCAGTGCACCAGTCGGTGACCAGCGGGACCCTGCGCGAGAAGGGGCTCACAAACTACTGGGGCTACGACACGATCAGCTTCCTCGCCCCGCACGCGGCCTACTCGGCGGCGGTGCGCGCCGGAACCGAGGGCGGACAGGTCGCTGAGTTCCAGAACATGGTGGCCACGCTGCACCAGGCCGGTCTGGAGGTGGTGCTCGATGTGGTGTTCAACCACACCGCCGAGGGCAACCAGCGCGGACCTACGCTGTGCCACCGCGGCATTGACAACCCCGCCTACTACCGCCTGGTGGACGGCGACCCACGGCACTACTTCGACACCACCGGCACCGGCAACTCGCTCAACGTGGCGCACCCGACCTGCCTGCGGATGATCCTGGACAGCCTCCGGTACTGGGTGACCCAGATGCATGTGGACGGGTTCCGGTTCGACCTGGCCGCCACGCTCGGGCGGGAGGAGGGCGGGTTCGCCTCCACCTCCGTCTTCTTCGACCTGGTGGAGCAGGACCCGGTGCTCTCCCAGGTCAAGCTGATCGCCGAGCCCTGGGATGTCGGGCAGGCCGACAGCTACGACCTCGGCCGGTTCCCACCGCAATGGTCGGAGTGGAACGGGCGGTACCGGGACACGGTCCGCGACTTCTGGCGCAGCGCGGACGGCACGCTGGCCGACTTCGCCAGCCGCTTCTCCGGCTCGGCCGACCTGTTCGGCGGGTCCCGGCGCCGCCCCTCCGCCTCGGTCAACATCCTCACCACGCACGACGGGTTCACCCTGCGCGACCTGGTCAGCTACGACACCAAGCACAACGCGGCGAACGGCGAGGACGGCCGCGACGGGGCCGACGACAACAGATCCTGGAACTGCGGGGCGGAGGGCCCCAGCGACGATCCGGACATCCGCGCACTCCGCACCCGAGAGCAGCGCGCCATGCTGGCCACCCTGGTGCTGTCCCTGGGCGTCCCCATGCTCCTCGGCGGTGACGAGATCGGCCGGACGCAGGGCGGCAACAACAACGCCTACTGCCAGGACAACCCAACCTCCTGGTTCGACTGGCCGGCCGCCGACACCGAGCTGCTGGAGTGGACCCGGAGCCTGATCGCGCTGCGCCGAGGGCACCCGGTGCTGCGCCGCCGCCGCTACCTCACCGGGTCTGGCCCCGGCGAGGTGGACTGGTTCACCCCGGCCGGCTCACCCATGACCGACGCCAGCTGGAACGACCCGCTATCGCGCTCAGTGGCCGTCCTGATCGATGGCTCCGCCGAGCCCGACCGCGACGAGCGGGGCAGGCCGATGCTGGACGCCGACCTGCTGCTGCTGGTCAACGGCTGGTGGAAACCGCTGGAATTCACCCTCCCGGCCGCCGGCCCGTGGCACACCGCACTGGACACCTACCACGGCACGACCAGGACGGCGGGGCCACCGGTAGGCACCGTCGTGCCGGTCGGACCTCGGTCTCTCACCCTGCTGGAACGCGACCCCACTCGCTGACCGCGGCCACACCACCTCGAAGCCGAAAGGGCGCCATTAGTGTGAGGTCTCGGATCTGTTGTCGAGCGACGAGTGATTAGACCGCCGACCAATAATGCGTGGGCAAAATTGACCGGCCGCAGGGCAATCGGAGAATCATTCGAACGCTGGCCGGCCACGAATCATCAGGTCAGCGGTAGTGCGTTGAGTTTCGGCACCCACAGGCCAGGGCAGAATCATTGTATGAGTCGGTGGGCGCGGGCGATTGGCAGTGGCTGGGTGGTCCGGGGCGAGGTGCCCGGCCCCAGCGTTGACGAGTTCGCCGAACCGAACGAGGTGGCCGCGGAGTTGGCCGCGCGGGGCGACCGCGACTCGCTGCTGGCTGTGCAGCATCCGCATCGCACGCGCTGGGCCCGGGCGGCCGGGCTGTCCCTGGCCGAGGCGCTGCCCTCGGCCAGGCAGGCGCTGGACCGGTTGCGCGCCGCCTCGTACCGGCCGGTCAGCGAGGTGGTCGCGGCGTACCGGGTGTCCGGGCCGGATGGCGCGGCCGTCGGGGTGCTGTGCCTGGTCGACCCGGCCGCGGTGGACCGACAGGGGCGTTTCAGGGTGCGGCACAGTGAGCAGGTCTACCCGGGCGTCGTGGCTGAGCGCGCCGCGGTGCTGGGTGCCCTTGGCTGCGCGACCAGCGCGGCCATGCTGGTGCCGGTGGATGCCGGCGACCGGCTTACTGAGACTGTGCTGCGCGTAGTCGAGGCCTTCGACGCGCCCTCAGTGTCCACTGTGGATAGTGGCGGGCGGACGCACCAGTTGTGGCTGATCGGGCCCGGGTCGGAACAGGACGCGCTGCTGGCTGAGGCCCAGCGCGGCCCGCTACTGGTCGCCGACGGCAACCATCGGGTGGCCGCTGCCACCGGGGCCCGGTCCGATTTGCTCGCCCTGATCACCGCCGGTCCGGGATTGCGGATCGGCGCGATCGACCGCGCATTGGTCGACACCGGGCTGACCGCGGCTGACCTGGCGGCCGCGTGGCGCCGACAGGGCCTGGTGGTGCACGAGACCGGCGACCTCGCCGCGCCGAGCACATCCGGGGCGGTGGTGGTGCGGCCGGTGGCCAGGCCCGCCGACACCGGCCTCGTTGTCGAGCTGCCCGGGCCCGAAGCCATCGGCGAGCCACCGCCCCAGCTGGACCATGCCCTGGTCGAGCGGGTGCTCATCGCGGACGCGCTGGGGATCGACCCGGCGGGGCCGCTGCTGCACGCGCTGCCGGCCGGACATCCAGCGGGCCCGGGGGTCGACGCGGTGCTGCACATAGCGCCGGTGCCGTTCGCGGACGTGCTCGCCGTACACCGACAGGGCCGCCGGATGCCGCGCAAGAGCACGTACTTCACGCCGAAGCCACGCAGCGGGCTGCTGCTGGCCGATCTCGGTGACTCCGACCGGCCGATGCACAAGACCTGATCGAGTCCGCCCCGGTCGCGCAGCCAAGCTGTTCACCACCCGGCGCACTACGACTGGTCTGCGTCAGTGCAACGCCAGGTCGAGCACATCGATGGTGATCAGCACGGGCTCGGCAACTGTTGTCCCGTCGGGCTGACGCGCCAACACGCGGCGACGGGTCGGGAAGGTGAACCCGCCGAAGACCCTGTGGTCGTAGGTGTAATGAGTGGCGGGTGGCTTGCCGAGCACCTCGGCGTCGTAATCGTGCCTGCGAAGAAGCCCCGCCTGGTCGTAGTAGAAGGTCTGCTCGCGGGCATGAGTTGCGATGTAGTCGGGGAACCGGACCGCCAGCCGGCGCCACCGCTCCCCGTGCTCGTGCCACGGCTCGATCTCTGTCACCTCGACGCCGGGGCGGGTGAACAGGAACGGAGTCGTGAGGTAGTTCCACATGGCGTAACCGGAGAAGTAGACGGCGTGGAGCTCGTCCCACGGTGTCTCGCGGCCGTGGCCCGCGAACGCGGACCGCGGATTGCGGCGCTCAGCGAGAATCTTGCCGTCGGGCGTCTCGATCGCGTTGCGATCCGGGGTGAACACACTGCGTCTGCCGGGCGGGCCAAACGGGTTGAGGGAGAGCTTCTGGACGTGTGGGTCGAGCGTCACATGCGTGTCGGCGAGGATTCCCTCGTACCCCTTCCATCCCCACAGAGCACCCCCAATGCGGACATCAGCGCCGAGCTCGGTTACCTGGCTCCACCGGTCCAGCCCGCCGTGCGCGTTGAGCACGGACCGCAGAAGGTCACTCATCGCGGGCTCACGTCGCGCGAAACTCAGCGACATGCTCCCTGAGCCACTCATCGACAGGCCGCGGCGCGGCTCCGGTGATGTCGGCAACCGCCGTCGTGGGCTCGGCGTACCACCCCTCGCGGGTGGTCTGATCCACCCCGAGGAGAACATCGACAGTCAGTGGAGGTAGACCGTCGCCGGCCAGTCGCGCGGCCTGTTCGGCAATCGTGCGCTCGTGATATTCGACCGTTACTTCGAGCAGTGCGCTCAACCGCTTGGCGATGTCGTGCATGGAAACAACGTCGGGTCCGGTGAGCCGGTAGGCCTTCCCGGCGTGTTTGGCGGCGCCCTCGATGAGGACTACAGAAGCGACATTGGCGACGTCACGCGTGTCGATCAGGCTGACCAGCCCGACGCCCGCGGCACCGCCCCAGGTCCCACTCGCCACGGAAGAAAAGGCCCGGGCGAGGTAGTCGGTGAACGTGACGGGGCGCAGTAGAGTCGCGGGCAGCGACAGAGAGGCGAGGTGCTTCTCGACCTCTAGGTGCCAATCGAGAACAATCATTCTTTGGTCGTCGTTCCCATTCGCTACAGACAGTTTGACCAGGTGGTCGATGGCCTCAGCTGCCGCGGCATCGATGAGCGCAATCTCGTCCTCCACTTGAGTCGCGCTGGTCCCGTGGCTGAGGAATAGTTGGTTGACTCCGCGTAACGCGGAGCGCAGCGTGGCCGGGTCGCTATAGTCTAGAAACCCGGCGTCCACAGACGACCCACTGAACATCGTAATCGCCCTGTTCGGGTCACGGGATAGAACCCGCACAGGGGCTCCCGCCGCGACCAACTGGCGGGTCAGGTTATTACCCACCCGGCCGGTGGCTCCGACTACACCAATCATATCTGTACCTCCTGGGTTTCTACCGTGGGGCGGAACGTCAAACCCATGCCTTGATCTGGAACTTGTCGCCATTCCTCTCGATCTCGGCCGCGTGTCCGCCGGCGAAGTGGGCGGCGAAGATGAGTGTGTTGGTGTCTGCGGCGCGGGAAAGAATCTCCTTACGCGTGCTCCGTGACTCCTCCGGGTTCTCGCAGAAGCAGCTGTTCCAATCCGGCTGCATGATCTGCATCGGACTGTGCATAATGTCACCGACAAATATTGCCCGATCTGAGCCCGATGCGACATTGATAACCGCGCTTCCAGGAGTGTGCCCGGGAGCTGCGACCAGAGTGAGGTTCTCGTCGATGGTGTGGCGACCGCTCCACAGCCTGGCTTGTCCGGCATTGTGGATCGGAGCGATGCTGTCCTCGTATGCGTTCTGATTGATCAGTGCACCATTAGGCTTCTTTTCGTTGAGTGGGTTCCAAAACTCGAAATCTTCACTGGTGAAGAAGTAAGTGGCGTTCGGGAAGGTCGGAATCCACTCGCGATTTTCGAGGACGGTGTTCCAACCAACATGATCCATATGCAGGTGAGTACAGATCACGATATCGACGTCCTCTGGATTTACGCCCTCATGCGCGAGGCCCTTCAGGTAGTCCGTATCGAGATGTGACACGGGCGGGAAGTAGGGCCGCTCCTTGCCGTTTCCGCCGCCAGTATCAATCAAGATGTTCTTCCCAGCGCTACGCAATAGATACGATGCGACATTGACCTGAATTTCATTCGACTCAGGGTCCCAGTGGTCAGGCACCAGCCACGAGCTATTTTGCTCCCAATCCTCGCGCCCACCCTCGGCCACGAGCAGTGCCGTGATCGGGAAGGAAGCTTCCGTTTCCCTAATGCGAGTGACGGTTACGTCACCCAGGGTGATCGATCTCAACGATTCTCCTCCATGTGGAATTGCGCGGTCGCCTCGTGCTGAGCGCTCCGCTGCCGAAGCGGCGAGTGCGCGGACGGCGCCACGGACTGCGGCTGAGTTGTGCGCTCCAGCGCGAGAACGCTTGTCCGCGCTGAGAAGTTGGAGCGTGATGTGACGCTAGCATAGCGCTGATGCCTCTGTCGATAGTCTTGATTGATTTACGCCTGATTCGGAACATATGCGCAGGCCAGGTCGGTGCAGGATCTATGTCGACAGACCCGTAAGTGATACGCTAGTGTCGTCCAATGCGGAAACGGTCAAGCCGGCCCCAGCCAGATACCTCGCCAGCAAACTGGTCGGCATCGTGATCGGGGCCGACCAGCGTGTCCCGTTCCGGGGGGTCAGGCCTGCCTAAACCTCATTGCCCGGTCGCGCCTGTTTGCACGACGCCGGTCCGACCCTGGCGTTTACGTGCCCGCGAGGCCCGTAGGTTGATGGCATTGCCACACGTTCGAGCATCGTGCCAGACACCGCTGTTGTTTCGCGAGCGGTCGTAGAAGGACACCCCGCAACGATCGTTCCGGCACACCTTCAGCCTGCGCCAAGTGTCCAACCGCTGTGCGGTAAAGGTCTCGATCAACAGGATCGCCCCAACGCGCCGGGCCCCCTCACCGCGCGGCTCAAGGAGTACCTCACCATCGGGCCCCACCCGCGCGGCAACGGAGGCGGACGGGAACAATGGTCCCCCGTGACCCTGATCTCTGTAGCAAACCAGGGCATTGAGATCAGTGCGGAGATCACGCAACTTGTCCACGTCGTCCTCGCGGAGAATCACAGCACCCTGCCGCACGCCAGTTTCCACTGACCAATTCCCGACAGCCTCGCCCAACCAACGCTGCGCACTCCCAAGATCCGCTAGCAAGTCAGCCATACGGGGGTGCTGGGTGGGGCGGGTATTGAGCATGTCTTGCACAAAGCCCAACCCACCAGGGGCGCGAGGCAATTCGTATCTGTCGGTTGCTGACCAGCCCATGGTTCATGGTAGCTCAATTGTTCGGGACAGACAGGCAGCAATGTCCCGTTTGGCGCTCGGTACGGCCACCGCGAGTGTCGGTGGTCGACCTCTCGATCCTGCTGACGGGGCGCGGCCCGGCCAGAACGCGGGCTATGACGTCCGCTGATACATCTTCGCATCGATCGCGTAGTGGGCGAGAAATTCTTTGAGATCGCGTGCGTTGAATGCGCGAACCTGCCCGTCCACGACCTGTTCTGGAGCGAGTGGTGTCGCTAGGGTTCCTCTCATGATTGCCCCTAGTCCATCAATCGAATGGGGGCGCCTGCGCGGAAGGCCGCGATGTCCTCGACGGAGTCTCGGTAGAAGGTCTCGTACAATTCGCGGGTCACGTATGCGACATGCCCGGTGAGCAGCGCGTTGGGCAAGTTGCGCAGCTGATGCTCCGCGGGCAGCGGCTCGGTGTCAAAGACATCAATCGCGGCCCCGCCGATCCGCTTCTCGCGCAGGACGTCGATCAACGCGTCCTCGTCCACGATCGGCCCGCGCGAGGTGTTCACCAGAATGGCGGTCGGCTTCATCGACCGTAGCTCTGCCGCACCTACTAGTCCGCGCGTTCGCTCGCTCAGCCCCAGGTGGATCGAGAGCACGTCACTCTCGGCGAAGAGCTGTTCCTTGGTCACCGCCCGGGCTCCGTGCTCGGCGGCCTTCTCCGGAGTCAGGTTCTGACTCCACGCGATGGTGGTCATGCTGAACGACTGTCCGACCCGAGTGACCAGAGACCCGATCCTGCCCAGGCCCAAAACGCCGAGAGTCTTGCCGTGCAAACCCGTGGCGACCTCGACCTGCCAGCCACCGCTGCGCATCGAGTCCGCCTCGATGACCAGGTTGCGGGCCGCACCGAGGATCAATGCCCAGGTGTGCTCCACGGTGGGGTGGGAGACATACCCGGTTCCGCACACGGTGACGCCGAGCCTGCGCGCCGCCGCGACGTCGATTGCAGGGTTAGCCGGGCCGGTGCTTACCAGGAGCCGCAGGTCCGGCAGCCGCTCCAGGACCTCCGCGGGGAACCGCGTTCGCTCCCGCATGGCCACGAGCACGTCGAACCCGGCGAGGCTGCGGACAACCTCCTCCGCATCAGCAAACGGCTTGGTGAAAACCACCAGCTCGGCGTTCAACGAGTTCCAGTCGGCAAAGCTTGTCGCGACCTTCTGATAGTCGTCGAGGATCGCGATCCTCATGCGATCAGTCACGCCGAGGGACCTCCGTTTGCGGTGATGATGAGCCGTAGCTGACTCTCGATGTGACATGGTCGTAGCTCATACGACTATGCCACATAGTGCGACGGATGGGTATGCGTGCACGCAGCTGACCCGCCGAGGACCTGTAGCTCAAACGTACGCCGTGGCACGAGAACTGGAGGACTTACAGCGACTTCGACCGAGTCGTTATGATTTCAGTCATGTCTGGCATGTGGCATCCCGGTCGCGAACTCGGATCACCTTCAGTGGCCCAGGCGCGCTCGCCGACCCGCCGACCGCCGCTGGGGGCGGTGAGGGCGCAGCGGTCAGCCGAGTGCGGCAAGCAGGGTCGTGAGCGCGGTCTTCTCGCTGTCCGGGTTTGGGCTGGTCGCGCGCAGCTCGCGCAACACCTTGTCGATCTTGCCGTCGATGTCGGTCCAGGCAGCCCCGCTCCTTGGCTTGAGGCGTGCTTCGGCGTTGTCCCACTCGGTTTCGAGATCGCCGATGCGGGTCGTCGCGCCGGACTGGTTACCGGAGTTCAGCAGGATCAGTGTGTCCCGGGTGATTGTCCGGAACTTCGAGAGATCTCCGAGCGGCGAGCTCGGCGTGGCCTGGCCTGCGAGCGGTTGGCCTCCGGTGGAGGCTCCCTGGGCGCCGGCGGGGATCGACCGGGCGGCCGGCACGTCTGACGTGTCGTTTTGCAGCGACGCCTTGCGCACGGAGTACCCGGTCCCGCCGAGGACGAGGACGAGCGCCACGACCGTCACGGTCTGCCACAGGCCGCCACGTGCCGCGGCCGTGTGGCCGCCGGCGGCGTAGGTGTTTTGGATGACGTCTGCCTTCGTTACCGAGAGGTAGGTGACGATGCCGAGAATGCCGATCACGAACAGCACACTCGTCACGGTCGCGCCGAGGCCCCGCCCGCCCTGGCTGGCCGGCTGAGACAGGTAGTCGCCGATGGAGGCGCCGAGGGGGCGGGTGAGGATATAGATGATCCAGAACGACAGCACCGGGTGGAGCCCGAGGCGCCAGGCGAGCGCGGTGATTGCGATCATCGTGGCCACGATGGCTCCGGTCACCAGGTAGCCGAGCCCGAGCACCTCGGCCATGAGATCACCGGTTGCCGTGCCCAGGGCGAAGGTGAACAGAATCGCCAGCCAGTAGAACGACTCCCGGCGCCTGGTGAAGATGGAATGGATGGAGAGCGTCCCCTCGTTCCAGAACCACACCAGGAAGGTCAGAGCAAGTAGCACGCTGAAGATCAGCGTGCTCACTTCGAGCGGCACGCCGATGCTGTCGGTGAGGTTGTCGGTCACCAAGGTGCCGAAGACACTCACCAGCGCCACGGTCAGCCAGTACGTGCTCGGCACGTACCGGTTCTTGGCGAACTGGAATGCCAGCGCGACGATGAGCAGGACGCCGGTGACAACAGACGTGCCCGTCAGGCCGAAGTTCAGGTTGACATTGAGGAAGTCCGCGGCCGATTCGCCGACGGTCGTGCAGAGCACCTTGATGATCCAGAAGTAGAGGGTGACTTCTGGAACTTTGTTGAACAGTTGGCGGGTCGGTGCGAGGGCGCGTTGTGAAGTCATCGAGCTCTCTTCCTTGGTGGGCTCCGGGACAGAAGGGCGAGCCAGGCCACTTCTATTTTTCGCACTCTAGGAAACAGTGAGTTAGCGATCGGCTATGGCAAGGTCAGGGCACGGCAAACTCACTGCGCCCGCCGCCTGAAGCGGTGGTCCGCAACTGGTGCCGCTCAGCGCATGTTCTTGACCGGCTCGGTAGAAATCTCACGTGATTGCCGGCGAAATGTCACGGACTGGTAGATAACCATGGCGACCAGCAGTCCAAAAAGAAGCGCGGAAGCCCCGAAGGTACCGAGGCCGACACCGCCTTCGTCGTGCGTTTTCGTCAGGGTGTTGCCCGCGTTGGCGCCGAATGGGCGGGTGAGCACATAAGCGACCCAGAACAGGGCGGTCCCCGAGATCGGCGTGAGGTAGTGAGCGGCCACAACCAGGATCAGCGCCGCCGTGAGGACCACGGTGCTGGCGACGAAGCCGATCCCGGTATTGTGGGCCAACAGGTCGCCCGTTGAGGTGCCGAGCGTGTTCGAAACCAGGGTGGCTACCCAGTAGAGCACTTCACCGCGGAATGTGTTGATGCGCTCGACGTTCATGGTTTGGCCGCTGATTCTCCAGACGATGAACACCACGGTCAGCATGGCGGTCAGCACCAGCGCACCGCCCAGGTAGCCGAGGCCCGCGGTCCGGTTCATGAAGTCGGAGATAGTCGTGCCGGCGGTGCTGGTGGTAAGGATCACCGCCCAGAAGATCGCGGGGTGATATCGCTTTGCCCGCAGCTGCGCTACGAGACTGATTACGAACAGGGCCAGAAAAAGAAAGGTACTGCTGAGGTAGCCCAGGTTGAGTGTTTGGGACACCATATCGGCGCCGCTTTCGCCCAGGGTGGTGGCGATGATCTTCATGATCCAGAAGACCGCGGTGACGATGGGGAGCTTAGACATTCCTGCCCTTCGCTAGGGGGACCCCACCCAGCGGACAAGGGTGGGAGCGTCTTGTTCAGGACGCCACAACCCAGAATGCAGGCGGGAGATCAAGCGGCAGGCAAACCACCGGCAATGGCAGTTCCAAAGGCTCCGAGGTTCACCCACAAAGGTACTCATCGCCTGGTGATCCCCGTGATGAGCTCGGATCTTGCCAAGCGATTGCCTGCGAATGGCCGAGTGATTGCCGCCTGGTGCCTAGCTTAGGGGTTCATGCAGATCAAGTCCGCTACGTCGCAAAGCCATGTCTTCGCGGCCGCACCGACCGACTGGTCGTTGCGCCGAATTGCCCTGATCACCGTCGGAGCGCTATTGCTCGCGCCGGTGGTACCGCGCCTCGACTCGGCCGCCAAGGCCGCCGAGCGAGGGCTTCTCACGCCATCTGAACACGCGGCATGTATGGAGGTCTCTCCGGGAGCGGCCAACCTCCTGGGCGCCATGGAGGGGCAACCGCCGATTCCGACGAAGGGTGTGTGGGCGGCTGTCCCCTCGTCCCAAGGAGGGTGTCCCGCCCTCTAGTCGGTGGGGGGCTCGAAGCGGAAGCCGCGGCCGCGCAACGTCACGATCCGGGGGGCCGTGTCGGCGTGGTCGTTGCCGGTGAGCTTCCGCCGCAGCGCCGCCACGTGCACGTCCAGCGTCTTGGTGGACCCGCTCCAGTGCTCGTCCCACACGTCGGCCATCAGCGTCTCCCGGCTGAGCGCCAAGCCCGGCTCGGCGGCGAGGCGCGCCAACAGGTCGAACTCCCTCGGGCGTAGCTCCAGCTCCCGAGCACCGAGGCTGGCTCGGCGGGCGGCGGTGTCGACGCGCAGGTCACCGAGCACGTAGGTGACCGGGTTGGCCTCCGGCGACGGCTGGCCGCGGCGCAGATGGGCGCGGACCCGCGCGTGCAGCTCGGCCAGCCGGATGGGTTTGGTCAGGTAGTCATCGGCGCCGGCCTCCAAACCGACCACCACGTCCATCTCCTCGTCCCGAGCGGTCAGCATGACCAGGACCGAGCTCGGCTGGCGGCCACGCAGCTGCCGGCACACCTCGACCCCGTCCAGGTCAGGCAGCCCGAGGTCGAGCAGCACCAGGTCGAACTCGTCGACCTCCGCCACGCGGAGCGCACCACGCCCGGTTCTCTGCCACACCACCTCGTACCCATGCGCCCGCAGGCTCGACTCGAGATGGCGGCCAATGGTGTTGTCGTCCTCCACCACCAACAATCGCGCCATAAACCACAGTCTAATGCTTCGCCGGTCGCCCCCGCCGGGCGCGGCGTCGGCAGATCCAAAGCGTGGGCAGAATTCACTAACGGAAGGCAATCGCCCGGCAATCGCTGAGCCAAATCGCATCCCACAGGGTGAGGCGAGACACCTGATGTGCTGTGTGATGATGCGTCCCGGCAGAATCGCGGCATGCGCAGACGCATAATCGGTCTGGCGACTCTGACGGCCGTGCTGGCGATCGTCCTGTTCGGCGCCCCGCTCGCGGGGCTCGTCGCGAAGTACCTCACTGACGACGAGCGCACCGAGCTGGAGCGGGTGGCGGACGTCGCCGCGGTCTCGTCCTCGATCGCGCTCGCCCGGGGCGAGCCACCCGGCGCCATGCCCGAGACGGAACGCGACACCGATCTCGCCCTCTACGACCCGGCGGGGCGACGGGTCTCCGGGAGCGGACCACTGACCGCGGATGCCCTGGTGCAGCGGGCGCTGGGCGGCGACGAAGTGACCGAGGACAGCGCCGACGAGATCGCGCTCGCGCTGCCGATCTCAGCACACGGGTCGGTGCTGGGCGTCATCCGCGCGGCCACCCCGTTCAGCGAGGCCTACCAGCGGATCGCGGAGGCCTGGCTGGTGATGGCCACCCTCGGCCTGGTTGCGTTGCTGCTCGTGTGGTTCGTGGCGCGGGCCCTTGCCGCGCGCCTGATCCGCCCGCTGCAACGGCTCTCGGTCGTCGCCCGAACCCTCGGCGACGGCGACTTCAGCGTCCGCGCGGCCCCCTCCGGCATCCCCGAGATCGACTCGTGCGGCCTGGCACTGAACAGCACGGCCGACCGGCTGGACGACCTGATCAGCCGTGAGCGGGCGTTCTCTGCGGACGCCTCGCACCAGCTGCGAAACCCGCTGACCGGCCTGCGGCTGGGGTTGGAGGTCGCGCTGGAAGACCCGGCCCAGGACCCGCGGGCAGCGATCAGTACCGCCATCGAGGACACCGAGCGGCTGCAGCGCACCATCGAGGACCTGCTCAAGCTTGCCCGCGACACCACCCGCACCACCGACACACTGGACCTCGCCCCCCTGCTCCAGGAGGTGGCGGACAGTTGGTCCCGCCCGCTCGCGACGCGCGGGCGCACGCTACGGGTCACCAGGGGCGAGGACTTGCCCACCGCACGGGCATCGGCGGCCGCGGTGCGCCAGGTGCTGTCGGTGCTGCTGGACAACGCCGCCGGTCACGGCTCGGGCACGGTGACCGTCGCGGTGCGCGACGCCGGGGACGCGCTGGCCATCGACGTCTCGGACCAGGGCAGCGGCATCGCGGTACGTCCAGAAGCGCTTTTCACCCGGCGAGCCGAGGGGGCGGGAGGGCGTGGGGGGCACGGTATCGGGCTGGCGCTGGCCCGAAGCCTCGCCGAAGCCGAAGGCGGCCGGCTGAGCCTCACCAGACCCGTGCCGCCGACGTTCACCCTCTTCGTACCTACCGACAACTGAGCTCAGCTGTCGGTGGCGGCCTTGTCACCTATCCGGTACCCCGAACAGGCGCCCCCAGCCGGGCGTTGGGCCACAAAAGTTTTGCCGAGCGATAGCGATGAGCTGGGCTGGAGCATGCCACGCCGCTCCTAGCGTCGAATGCATGTTGATGCGATCTGGTACGGATATGGCGCGCCACCGCACCGGTGATCGGCGTCGAATCAAGCCGGCGATACTGATCGCGGTGTGCATGGTTGTCGCCTTGGTCGTGCCCACTGTGTCCTATCTGGGCGCGCTCACCTACCCGGGCCAGGCGTCGCTGGGGGTACGGACAGTCGAATGGATCCGAGATCACGGTGGGTCGCCGATCGTCGATGCGATCGAGAACTGGTGGTACACGCGCTCCGCCCCCACCGGCGCGGCTCCCGACCCAAGTCTGCTGCCCACGGCCGTCCCGGCAACGCCCGACAGCGCCTCGGCGGCACGGGCGGTGGGCCTGCCGGCGAATCTGCCGGCGCTGGCCGGGATTCCGGCGCTGCCCGGCGAGGGCGTCTGGACAGCCGGGCGGCCGGCCCCGGACGGCGTCCCGGCCATGTACAGCACGTTCATCCGCCCCGACGCCGAGCACCCAAGCGTGATCGCCGGCGTCGCGCGATTCGACCAGCGCCGCACCCGGGCCCGCTTGATCGCGGGAACCCGCGAGCCCGACGGACAGACGTGGCCGGAAGGGGGGCAAGTCCCGCCTGACATGCGCGCGGGCTTGGTCGCCGCATTCAACTCGGGGTTCAAAATGGTCGGTGCCCGCGGCGGGTTCTATGCCGACGGGCGATTCGCCAGGCCGCTCCGGGACGGTGCGGCCTCGCTGGTCATCAACCGGGACGGCCGAATGTCGGTGGGCGAATGGGGGCGCGATGCCCAGTTCGGCCCGGACATCGCCGCCGTACGGCAGAACCTCGCGCTCATCATCGACGGCGGAACGGCCGTGGCGGGCCTCGGCACCAACGCGGGCGGTCGGTGGGGCAGCCCTCGCAACCAGCTGCAGTACACCTGGCGCTCGGCCATCGGCACCGACCGGACCGGGAGCTTGATCTACGTCGGGGGCAACCAGCTAACACTCGCCAGCCTGGCCCGTGCGCTCACGGCCGCCGGCGCCCAGGAGGCGATGGAGCTGGACATCCACCCGCGTATGGTCGACCTGCTCAGCTACCGCCAGAGCGCCGACACGACCCCGGTGGGTACGCCGTTGCTTCCCGCCATGCCCGGCCCGGCGGCCCGCTACCTCAGCCCCGACCAGCGTGACTTCATCGCGGTGGCGCTGCGCTGACCGTCGGTTGTTCGCATCGGCGCGATAGTTGGCCACCTGACCGGGTGACTTTGTTGCGGATTGAACTGCCCTTATCCGTAGTTTGCCAACCGCTAACGCTCGGTGGGGATGCTCGTAAGTGAACGGTTTCAGTTGACCACCGATTCACGGAGGCTTTGTGAGCTACGGCAATATTCTTCGACGTGACGTGCGATCCGAGACAATCACTCCGCTAATGGGAGTGTTCGATATGTTCTCAGCCTCGGTGGCTGCGCAACACTACGCCGGCCTGTTCGTTTCCGGTTTCGGCTTTGCCGCTTCCCACTACGGCCTGCCGGATATCGGGTTCATCGCTTGGCCAGACATGGTCAACTTCGTCCAGCGGCTCCGGCTAGCATTCCCCGGCCATCATCTGCTGGTCGATATCGACGACGGCTACGTAGACCCTGAGGTCGCCTGCCATGTGGTGGCACATCTCGAACGCATCGGCGCATCCGGGGTCGTGTTGGAGGACCAGAAGCGGCCCCGGCGCTGCGGTCACGTCGACGGCAAGCAGATTCTGCCGCTCGAGGAGTACCTGGAAAAGCTGGACCTGGTATTGCAAACACGCCAGGACCTGTTGGTGGTAGCGCGCACCGATGCCACCGAGGAGGACGAAATCCTGCGTCGCGCCAAGGCCCTCGCGGCGACCGACGCCGATGTGCTGCTTGTTGACGGGGTACGCAGTGTGGAGCGAATTCGACAGGTGCGCGCGGTCACCGGGGACAAGCCACTGCTGTTCAACCAGATTGCCGGCGGCAAATCCCCGAGGCTGTCACTCTCCGAGTTGCAGGACCTCGGGGTGAACGTGGCGATGTACAGCACGCCGTGTCTTTTCGCCGCGCAAGCCGCGATGGACGAGGCGATGCTCGAGCTCAGGGCCGAGGACGGGCGGCTGCCCGAGGTCAAAGAAGGCGATATCGGCGTCGCCGCCTCGCTGGCCCTCTTGGAAGGCAACATCAGCCGCCACTACCCGAAGCGCGACCGAGAGTCCATCACCGCCTGATCACCGGGTGCCGCACGTGCTACCGGTTCGGACATCGGCGGCGCGTGCGGCGGCGCGCCCCGGCTCTCCATCCAAGAACACCACACCGGAGGTCGCCTGCCGTGGTGAAACACCGGGTTTCAGCGATTGGTGTCGCGCTGGCCAAGCTCCGCCTCGACCCCTACATTCTCTCCTTGCTCGCCACCGTTGCGATTGCCTCGCTCCTGCCGGCTCGGGGCGGTTGGGCGGCGGTCCTCAATTACGTCACGACGATCGCTATCGGTTTCCTTTTCTTCCTCTATGGCGCCCGGCTCTCCACCGAGGAGGCGCTCGACGGTATGCGTCAATGGCGGCTTCACGCGGTCGCCCTCAGCAGCACGTACATCCTTTTCCCGGCGCTGGGCATCGCCGCACGGCTCCTCGTGCCAACGGTCCTGACCCCAGAGCTCTACGCGGGGGTAATGTTTCTGTGCTGCCTTCCCTCGACCGTGCAGTCCTCTATTGCCTTTACGTCCATCGCGCGCGGCAATGTCGCGGCCGCAATCTGCGATGCGTCTTTCTCCAACCTCCTGGGCATTGTGCTCACTCCCGCGCTCGTGGCGGTACTCCTGGTCACGAAATACGGCGGCGTCTCGGTCGGCTCGATCCGGGACATCATGCTGCAACTGATGGTTCCTTTTGTGGCCGGGCAGCTCATGCGCCGGTGGATCGGCGGCTTCGTCACACGCAACAAGAAGATGCTCGGCCTGGTTGACCGGGGCTCCATTTTGCTGGTGGTCTATTCCGCGTTCAGCGCGGGGGTGGTTGCCGGGATCTGGGGCAGGTTGACTCCGGTATCGCTGATCGCGCTGGCCGGAGTCAACATCGTGTTGTTGGCGACGGTGATCTGCGCGACAACCTGGACCGCCCGCAACTTCGGCTTCCGCCGCGAGGACGAGATAACCATCGTCTTCTGCGGCTCGAAGAAAAGTCTGGCCAGCGGAATCCCGATGGCCACCGTCCTGTTCTCCGCCCAGACCGTGGGGCTCGTCGTTCTACCGCTCATGCTCTTCCACCAGATCCAACTCATGACCTGCGCCTGGCTGGCCCGCCGATATGCCCACCGAACCGCGGACCTCCCGGCTGTCGTGGCAGAAACAAGGCAATGACCGCGGAAGGAAGCCAGCGCCATGAGCGCTCTCTTGTACATCGCGCACCAGACGAAGGCCGCCGCGATGCGGGGTCTCATCGCCAGCATCGCGGCGGTGGCCCTGGCGGCTTGCGCCTCGGGCGGCGTGTCTCCCACCACGCCCGCATCGTCGGCGCGGGCCGCGGCGCCGCCGGCCGCCCAACCACCAGCGTCGGCCGCGGCGCCGGAGACCAATCCGGCCGGAGATATCCCAGACAACCAGGCCTACATCTCCTATGTGGCGCCCGACGCGACCTTCAACGTGGCCGTGCCGGAAGGTTGGGCCCGCACCAACCGGGACCAGGTGACGATCTTCACTGACAAGCTGAACAGCGTGCGGATCGAGTCCCAGGTCCGACCCACCGCACCCGACGCCGGCTCGGTCCAGGCGACCGAGCTACCTGCACTGCGGTCGTCGGTACCTGGTTTCCGCGGCGGCACGGTCAGCACGGTCCAGCGCAAGGCCGGCACCGCCGTGTTGGTCCGCTACGAAGCGATCAGTCCTCCGGAGCCGGTGACCGGGAGATCCATCACCGACGCCGTCGAACGGTACGAGTTCTGGAGATCAGGTCAACAGATCACGCTCACCCTGTCCGGTCCGAAGGACGCCGACAACGTGGACCCGTGGCGGCTGGTGACCGACTCCTTGCGGTGGCGGCGATGAGTAGCCCCCGTCCCGATCCCCAGGCTCACTTGAGTTACAACGTGCCGGCGGTCGACGCTCGCTCGTTGCACCGGTTCTTCCGGGACGGCGACCGGGAGACGCTCGCGCTGCGCGGGGTGTCCGTGCGGGTACACCGGCGCGAGATGGTCGCGCTCGTCGGGCCCTCCGGCTCGGGGAAGTCGACGCTGCTGGGGTGTCTGGCCGGTACCGACGAGCCCGACGGTGGCGACGTCCATGTCGCCGGGCACCTGATGACCCACGAGTCCGAGCAGGCCAGGGCGCGGCTGCGAGCCAGCCGCATCGGCTTGCTGTTCCAGTCCGGCAACCTGATCGAGCACCTCACGATCGAGCAGAACGTGGTGCTGGTGCAGCGCCTGGTCGACCGCAGCCGCCGTCGCGGCCGCGGTGAGCTGCTGCATTCGCTGGGTCTGGCCGGCCGCGCGTGGGCCTACCCGAGCGAGCTGTCCGGTGGCGAGCTTGCCCGCGCCGGGCTCGCCGTCGCGCTGGCCAACCAGCCCGTGCTGTTGCTGGCTGACGAACCGACCGGCGAGCTGGATGCGGCCACCGAAGCGCTGGTGCTCGAGCTGCTCCGCGATGTGGCGGTGGCCGGGATGGGCGTGCTGGTCGCCAGCCACAGCCCCGCCGCGGCCTTGGCCGCCGACCGGGTGATCCGGCTCTCCGACGGGGAGGTGCTCTCGTGAGCGCACCAGCCCGCCGCACCTGCGGCGTGGACGGGGCCCGGCCGATCCCGCTGGTGGTGTGCGAGGCGGTGAGCCGCGACTACGGCGTGGGCACCGCTCACGTGGCGGCGGTGCGCGAGGTGAGCTGCGCGGTCGGAGCGGCCACGCGGATCGCGCTGACCGGGCGCTCCGGGTCGGGCAAATCGACCTTGCTGCACCTCATGGCCGGCCTGGAGACTGCCACGTCCGGCACGATCAGTTGGCCGGGTTTGGGCGGCGCACCGCGCGCGCGGCCAGGCTCGGTCGGGCTCATCTTCCAGGGACCGAGCCTGCTGCCCGAACTCACGGTCGTGGAGAACACCGCGCTCCCGTGCCTGTTCGCCGGGATCAGCGCCGGCCATGCCGCGGTCCGCGCGACGGAGGCGCTACGTCGGCTCGGCGTTGACCATCTGAGCCAGGCCCTGCCCGACCAGCTTTCCAGCGGCCAGGCCCAGCGGGTGGCCATCGCCCGAGCACTGGCCAGCCGGCCCCGGCTCATCCTGGCCGACGAACCCACCGGGCGCCTCGACGCCATCACTGGCGCGCAGGTGATCACCGCGCTGCTCGACGTCGCCGACGAGATCGGCGCCGGGCTTGTGGTGGCCACCCATGAACCGACGGTGGCCGTGCGGCTCGCCGAATCCTGGCAGATGAACAACGGCCGGCTCGAGGTCACCACCCGGTGCCCCGATCGGTCCGAGGGGCGCTCATGACGCTGAGTTGGCTGTACGGTCTGCTGCGCCGGCGGGGCGTCCGGATATTGATCAACGCGATCGGCATCGCGGTCGCCGTCGCGTTGCTGGGCAGCCTCGGCTCCTTCCTCGACGTCGCCCGCTCGACGATGACCGCCCGAGCCGCCCGGACGGTGGCGGTGGACTGGCAGGTCCAGCCTCGGCCCGGCGGATCCCCCTCGACGCTGCTCGAGGCGACTCGAGCGGCGGCGGGCACCCTGGCGGCGCTGCCTGTCGGGTTCGGGCACAGCACCGGTCTGTCTGTGTCCACCGTCGAGGCGGCCGCCACCAGCACCCAGACCACCGGCCCCGCCGAGGTACTGGGGCTCCCGCCGGACTATCGCGCGGTGTTCCCCGCGGCGATCCGGATCCTGGAGGGCGACTCGACCGGGGTGTTGGTGGCCCAGCAGACCGCCGCCAACCTGCACGCCCACCCAGGCGACTCGGTGGCGATCGGCCGGCCGGGTTTGCCGCCCGCCACCGTGCGGGTGGACGGAATTGTCGCGCTGCCCCAGGCCGACTCGCTGTTCCAGCGGGTGGGCGCACCGACAGGGGCGCAGCCCAGCGCCCCGCCGGACAACGTGCTGCTGCTGCCCGAGCAGCAGTGGCACACCGTGTTCGACCCGCTGGCCGGACGCGGCACGGACGCACCCACCGTGCAGATCCACGCCGCGCGCTCGCACCAGCTCCCGCCCGACCCGGCCACCGCCTACACGACCGCGACCGCGGCCGCGCACAACCTGGAGGCGCGCACCTCGGGCGCGGGCATCGTCGGTGACAACCTGGCCGCCGCGCTCGGCCGCGCCCGTGAGGACGCCGCCTACGCCCAGGTGCTGTTCCTGTTCCTGGGTGCACCGGGAGCGGTCCTGGCGGCGCTGCTCACCGCAATGGTCACCGCCACCGGGGCCGGCCGCCGACGCCGGGAGTTCGCGCTGCTGCGCGCCCGAGGTGTGGGCAGCGGGCGGTTGGTCGGTCTGGCCGCGATCGAGGCGGGCGCGGTCGGGTGCATCGGTACGCTGGCCGGGCTGGCGGTCGTCGCGGTGGTCACCCGAGCGACTTTCGGTTCCACTGGGGCCGGTGCACCGTCGGCGATCATGGCGGCCGCCGCGTGCGCTCTGGTGATCGCTGTAGTGACCGTGCTGGGCCCGGCGTACCACGATCTGCGGCAGGTGAGCGTCGCCGCCGCGCGGAAGGCGGTCACCCCGACCACGGCGCCGAGATGGACCCGAGCGTGCGTCGATCTGGCGTTGCTGGCGGGCGCCGCCGTAATCTTCTGGCTGACCGGGCGCAACGGCTACCAGCTGGTGCTCGCCCCGGAGGGCGTACCGGGCATCTCGGTCTCATACTGGGCGTTCGCCGGGCCGGCGCTGCTCTGGACCGGCGCCGGTTTGCTCACCTGGCGCCTCGTCGACCTGGCTCTCGGCCGTGGCCGGCACCTCGTCCGAAGGGGACTACGCCCGGTCGCCCGCAACCTGGCCGCGACCGCCTCCGCCATGATGAGCCGACGGCGCCATGCGCTAGCCAGCGCGACGGTCGTGCTCGGCTTGGCGCTCGCCTTTGCCGCATCGACCGCGACGTTCAACGCGACGTACCGCGCTCAGGCGGAGGTGGACGCCCAGCTGACCAACGGGGCCGACGTCACGGTGACCGAACCGCCGGGCGCCTCGGTCGGCCCGACCGCATCGGCCCAGTTCGCCGGCCCGGGCGTGCGCTCGGTGGAACCACTGCAGCACCGGTTCGCCTACGTCGGGGCCGACCTGCAGGATCTCTACGGCGTCAACCCGGCGACCATCACCAACGCCACCGCGCTACGCGATCAGTACTTCCAGGGCGGCAGCGCGCGCCAGCTGTTGGATCGGCTCGCCTCGGCGCCCGATTCGGTGCTGGTCAGCGCGGAGACGGTCACCGACTTCCAGCTTCAGGTCGGTGACCTGGTCAACCTGCGGCTGCGGGACGCACGTACCGGAGCGCTGACCACGGTGCCATTCCACTATGTCGGCATCGTCAACGAGTTCCCGACCGCGCCCAAGGACAGCTTCCTGGTAGCCAACGCCTCCTACGTCGCCGCGCGCACCGGCAGCGACGCGGTCGCGGCATTCCTCGTCGATACCGGGGGCCAGAACGTGACCGCTGTCGCGGAGCGGCTGGGCCAGCAGGTCGCCAGCTCGGCCACGGTCACCGACATCACCTCCACCCGGGCCGCGATCGGATCCAGCCTCACCGCCGTCGACCTCGCCGGCCTGACCGGCATCGAGCTGGGGTTCGCGCTGGCGCTCACGGCCGCCGCGGCGGGGCTGATGCTGTCGCTGGGGCTGGCCGAACGCCGTCGAGGATTCGCTATCGCCACCGCCATCGGGGCGAACGGTCGCCAGCTGCGAAGCCTGATCGCGAGCGAGGCCGCGGTGCTCGCGGTGGGCGGGCTACTCGCCGGTGCCACACTGGGCTGGGCGCTCTCCGAGATGCTGGTCGCCGTCCTCACCGGCGTGTTCGACCCGCCACCCTCGGCCCTGTCCGTGCCATGGGGCTACCTCGCCGGCACCGGCACACTCACGATTGCCTCATTGGCCGTGGCGACGTTGCTGACCGCACGCATCGCCGGGCGATCTCCGCTCGCTCTGCTCCGGGAGCCGTGAGGGCTGGAGTATCCCGTCACATCGAGCGTTCACCAACCTCGGGCATCGAATTCAGGACAGACGCGAACCCCGGATCTACTGGCTCAGCGTCGTACTGATCAAAATCGCTCCCTTTGCTAACGCATGGCAAAGAAATGGCCATCAACGAGTTCGCATCAGTGCCGTGCGTCAAATCGCGAGGCAGAATTCTTGACATGGGAAAGCGCATCGTCGGGCTGACCATGTTGGCCGCCACACTAGCTATCGCCATGTTCGGGATACCACTCGCCGGAATTGTGGCGCGGTACGTGATCCACGATGAGCGCACCGAGCTCGAACGGGCGGCCGATCACGCGGCAGTGGCCGCCGCCGCGAACCTCGTGCTCGGTCAGCGCCCGGACAGCCCCGGGAAGATAGGGAGCCACACCTTCGTCGCGGTGTACGACCCGAGGGGCCAGCGGTTGGCCGGAGAGGGGCCGCCCACGGCCGATGGCACCGCCTCGGCCGCGCTCGCCGGACACATCAGCTCGGGCGACACCAATGGCGACATCGTCGTGGCGGTCCCCATCCAGACCAGGGCCTCGACGCTGGGCGCCGTCCGCGCCGCCACCCCGCGCAACGAGACCTACACCCGCATCGCGGGCATCTGGATGATGATGGCCGGTTTGGCAGTTCTGGCCATGGTCGGAGCATGGCTGCTGGCACAGATCTTGTCCGCTCGATTGAGCCGCCCCCTCGAGAACCTGGTGGCCACCGCGGACGCCCTGGGCAACGGCGACTTCAGCGCCAGGTCTCAGCCCGCCGGGCTCCCCGAGATCGATTCCGTCGCCGCGGCCCTGAACAGCACCGCGACCAGGCTGGGCGAGCTGGTCGCCCGGGAGCGGGCCTTCTCCACCGACGCTTCACACCAACTCCGCACCCCGCTCACCGGACTACAGCTCGGCCTCGAGGTCGCTTTGGAAGACCCACACCACGACCACCGCGAGGCAGTGCGGACTGCCCTCGCCGCCACCGAGAGACTGCAGCGAACCATCGAAGACCTGCTGCAACTCAGCCGCGCTCCGGCGCGCCCCGCACGGGCGCTGCACCTGCTCGAGGTGCTCGACGAACTCAGCGACACCTGGGGCCATCGGCTGGCCGTCAATGGGCGGGCGCTGACCATCAGTCAACAGCCCTATGTCCCGCAATCGCGCGCCTCGGCCGCGGCGGTACGCCAGATACTGGCCGTGCTCCTGGACAACGCCCTCACCCACGGGCTCGGCGCGGTCACCGTCACCGTGCGCGACGCGGGACAGGCGCTGGCAATCGACGTGGCCGACCAGGGCCCCGGGATCACCGTCTCCGGCGACCAGCTGTTCACCCGCCTCACCTCGAACGGCTCGGGCCACGGGATCGGCCTGGCTCTGGCCCGTCGGCTGGCCGAAGCCGAGGGGGGCCGACTGCGTCTCACCCGACCCAGTCCACCCACGTTCACCCTGCTCACCCCAACACTCGACGGCACGCCATGACCCTCGCGCGGGACTACGACGCCGTCCGGCGTTGCTTGTCCCGCCCGGTCACCGCCATGAACGCAATGCAGCCCAATACGGCGACCGCAAGCACGCCACCAACCCAGGCGGTTCCCCAGCCCAGACCACTGCGACGCGCCGGCGCGGCCATCCAATCCGCGAAGGATGCCCCCACCGGGCGAGTGACGACATAGGCGAACCAGAACGCCAGAACGGAGTTCATGCCGAACTTCCAGTACCCCAAGGCGGGCACAGCCATGATCGCGAGGAACAAGATCGCGGAAAGGAAATAGCCCAGCCGGAACGTGCTCGCGGTGAGGTCACCGGCGGCGGTACCCAGCGCGAAGGTGGCGAGCACCGCACCCCAGTAGAAGACTTCGCGCCGACGCGTATCGATGCTGTGAATGGACAGCGTCTTTTCCGAATGGTGCCACCATATGAACAGAACACCGAGAATGATCGCATAGAGCGCGGTAGACATGGGCAGTGTCATACCAAGACCGTGCATGACATCGGCGGCCATGGTGCCGAAAATGCCGACCATCGCGACCGTGATCCAGTACGCCCACGTCGAGTAACGTCGGCAGCGCAACTGGACCACTAACGCTACGGCAAATGCAAGTGCACCGACAACCACTGCGGGAACATGTCCAATCAGATGGCCGAGCGCATCGGAGACGGACTCCCCCATCGCCGTACTGAGCAGCTTTGCCACCCAAAAGGCCGCCGTCGCGTCAGGCACTTTCGATAGCACACCCGCGGTTCGTCCCGCCCGCGATTCCTGATCAATATCAATCTTCTCCACCCGGCGAGACTTTCAGGTCAAAATGAGAGCGAAATAAGTGCCTGAGAAATCACTTAGACGTCACTGGTCACGTGGCGCCGAGGAGCCAGTGCTAACCCATCGCCGCGCTCAGCGATGCCGGACCACGCGCCACAGGGTCATCGGGAGCAGCACAAGAACGGCCACCGGAACGACCCACCACGCCGCGATTGACATGGCACTGATCGCGTAGGTGAGCACGAGCGCGACAATGACGCCGACCGCGACGCGCCAGTCGTCGCCGACGATGAAGTCATACCAGAATGCGAGGAACGCCCTTGCCTTCCGGGGGATCATCGGGCACCCCTCACTGGGGAGCCTGCCGCGGCCTTCGTCGCACGATCGAACCGGCGAACCAGAGCCACCAGGACCAGACCGAACACCGCGACCGCCGGCACCACCACTAGCAGTGCCGCGTCCGCGCCGGGCCAGTGCGCACCGGCTCCCTCCGTCGCCCAGAAAATGCCGAAAGAAGTCAACATCACCCCGACCACGAACTTCATCGTGTTCTCCGGAACCCTCGCCAACGGCGCGCGAACGGCTATCCCGACAATGGCGACAATGGCGACCGCGGTGAGGGCGGCAAATGCCGCGAGCGGGATATTCCCTTGGTTCGCCCCGAACGTCAGCGCGATGAAGGCGACCTCGAGGCCTTCCAGCAGCACACCCTTGAACGACAGGGTGAACGAGTACCAGTCACCGACCAGGCCCCGCCGGCCAGTCGGGGCGGCGGATGCGGCGCTCACCTCGGCACGGAAGATTGCTTGCTCGTCGTGCAGGGCTTTCACGCCGCTCGCGCGCAAGATCGCCTTGCGGAGCCACTGCAGCCCGAAGATGAGCAGCAAGCCGCCGACAACCACACGCAAGGCGGTCAGCGGCACAGCCGTCAGCGCCGGTCCCAGCGCGGCAACGATCACCCCCAGGGACACGACACCGGCAACGACACCCAGGATCGCCGAACGCCAATCCCGACTGGTGCCCGCCGCTAACACGATGGTGAGCGCTTCGACCGCCTCGACAAGGCAGGCCAGGAATACCGCGATGAACAACGCGCCGCTGCCCACGTCCCCTCCCTTCCCACGCAACGTACGAACGGGACGGTAGTCGTCATACGCTGAGAGATGGGGGCGACAGCGCCGGCTCACCCGACGGCTAGTGCGCCGACGGAGTGAATCGTCGATCTCAGAAACGACTCAGGAAATCAGGGCGGAGATCAGTATGATCTGGAGTGTAGTTGTGCTACGCGTGGTCAACTCGGCTTCTGGCGTTGACCGCGCCGCGGCAGGACGAGGAGGGTGGACATGCGAGCCGAGGCCCTGAAGGGACATCTTGATGCGATGCTGCTCGCCGCCCTCGAGCAGGGGCCGACGCACGGGTTCGCCCTGATGGCCGAGCTGCGTCGACGCACCGGAGGGATGCTCGCGTTGGAGAGCGGAACGCTGTACCCAGCGCTGCGCCGGCTCGAGGAGGCTGGCCTAATCGTGGGCACGTGGACAAGCGGACCAGGTCGACGCCGCCGGGAATATGAGCTGACCACGCGTGGTCGGCGGGCATTGAGCGACGAGCGCGGGGTATGGCGAGACTTCGTGGCCGCGATCGGCTCGGTGCTCGATCCGCCGGTTGCGGGCGGGCCGGCGGGCGCCCAGGCATGACGTCCACCGACCCCCAGAACGTTATCGAGAGCTACCTGCGGCAGGTGAGATACCGGATTTCGCCACCGGGAGCGGTCGAGCACGCAGACGACGTGCTCGACGAGCTTCGTGATCACTTGCTCTGCGACGCCGAGCAGCTGGTCGCCAACGGTGTTGAACCGCGCTCGGCGGCGCAGCGCGCGGTGCTCAACCTCGGGATGGCTGACGAGTTGGCCAGAGGGCTTCTCAGCGAGCTCGTCCGTCCGCACCTACGGCGGTTGACCACGACGTTGTTGTTGCTTGGCCTCGGTGCCGGTGCGGTGTGGACAGCTGTGCTGGCAGTTGGCCCGGACGAGCCGTGGACCGAGCGGAACGAGCCCTCTCCGGTTGTCTTCTTCGAAGCCGCCGGCCAGTGGGCAGCCACATTGACGTTGTTCGTGGCCGTGCTCGGCGTGTTGTTCGTCAGCGCATCTCGACGAATCCGGGTCGGTGTCACCCTGCGCGCCGTCCTGCAGCGCGGCGCGCTTTGCGCCTGCTGGCTCAGCCTGCTCCTCGGCGCGGCCACCGCCGCGCAGTTGGCCGGCTACCTGAGCGTGCGGGCGGTCCTCGCCCCCGGTTCGCTGGCCTGGCCGGAACTGGCCGTGGCCGGGGTGTTGACCCTGGTCGCCGTGCCGGTACTAGCGAAGCCGCTACGGGCGGTGTCCATGATGGACACCGCCGGACGTCGTCTGGCCGCACCCCGAGGACGAATGCGCCGGTGAGCCTATTTGGCTGGGGCCTGGGTCTCGGGGCGTCAGCTGACGGTGGCCTGTTCTGGCTTGCTGGCCGGGTTGGACGGCTCTATTGGCGTGTTTCTCGCTAGTGCGGCCAGGAGCGCCCAACCGGCAACCGTGATCAGGTGCGGGGTCTCGGCAAGCAAGGTGGTCTCGCCTAGCACGCTGTCGATGATCCCCAGCGCCACGAGCAGCGCAGTGGCCGGCGCAACCAGCAGCAACGCCCCCCGCGCGCGAGCCGGGCGCAACGCGGTGACCAGGAAGCCCACCGCGAGCGCCACGTTGAACGCACCCAGCTCACGTGAAGCATGCGGCGGCACCTGTGCTCCGGCGTCGCCGAGGATCAAGGCTGGAATGACGATCACCAGTTGGGCGGCGGCGGCGGTCGCGAGGCCCAGCCGGACCAGCCGAGTGGCGGGTTTGATGCGGTTGCGGGTCTGTTGATCGGCGAGTACGGCGGCCAGCAACTGGGGCGCACGGTCTGGCCGCCCCTTCGCCTCGGTGAGCCGCACCCTCCGGGTGAGCCGGTGGAGTGACTCCCGCCACACCGCACAGTACGGGCAGGTGGCCAGGTGCTCGGCGATCCGAGGGGTGAGCGGCGGCTCGGGCTCTCCATCGATCTGAGCGGACAGGGCCGCGCGCGCGGCCAAACAGTCATCGTCCTCACGCGGCCCGGCTGCTCGCTCCGGTCGCCGGTGCCATGGGCTATTCCATCGCATCTGGCCGGGCCTCCTTCTCCTCGCGCCGCGACCCGCCGCGCTCCAGTGCCTGAATCAGATCATCGCGCGCCCGGGCTATTCGGGATCCTATTGTTCCCGGTGCGCAGCCACAGATGTGCCCGGCGTCGGCATAGGTCAACCCAAGTATCTGGGTGAGCACGAAAGCGCTGCGCCGGTCCTCCGGAACGTGCTTCAACAGTTCTCTTATCTCCGCATCGCCGTCGTCTTCCCAGGGCTCCGCTCGATCGGTGTCGAACTCCGGGACCAGCGTCTCTCTGTGGCGCTGGCGCACCCGACGACGGAGTTCGTCCATACACACCCGCCGGGCGATGGACAGGAGCCAGGTGCGGGCCGAGGACTCCCGTCGAAACCTGGGCAGAGCCCGGAATATCCGAAGGTAGGTCTCCTGGGCGAGATCCTCGGCGGTGGCCTCGTCCACCAGATAGGCGCACAGTGAGTACACCTCACGTTGCGTTGCCCTGATGAACGAGGCCATCACAGCAGGCTCACCGCGGCGTGCCTGGATGGCCAGTCGGGTCAGCTCGTCCAACTCATCCCCGAATTCCCCCACAGGCCCAAACACACGGTTTGACCGCCTGCCGAATCGTGCACCTGGCGCGTTGGGCCACCTATTTGTCGTCGGGGTTGAGTGCCCGGAAGGCCAGCCCGGCGACAACTCCGGCGAGCAACTCGGCAATCAGATAGATCAGCGCCGTCCATGGGAACAGGCCCATGATCGCCCCACCGAGGACAACGGCCGGGTTGAACGCCCCACCGGAGATCCCGCCGACCGCGACCGCGCCGGCCAGCACGGTGAAGCCGATCGCCAGGCCGTAGAACGAGTTGTCCGGGTGGTCCTTGCTGGTAGCCACATTGAGCACCACATAACACAGAGCAAACGTGAACAGCAGCTCGACCACGAACGCGGCGCCCAACGCATGACCGGACAACGTCAGGGTCGCGGTCTGGCCCGGAGCGACGACCGCGCGCACGACCAGTGCCGCGAGCACGCCGGCAACCAGCTGCGTGATCCAGTACCCGACGGCTTCGCCGGCGCCGATCCGGCCCCGCACCAGCGCCGCGGTGGTGACAGCGGGGTTGTAATGGCCGCCGGAGATATGTCCGCCCGCGTAGATCATGACCATCAGCACCACTCCGATGGCCAGTGGTGCCAGCGTGCTGCCGCTGCGCACGCTCGCGCCGACGGTGAAGACCAAAAAGAACGTCCCGATCAGCTCGACAACCATCGACCGACTTGTCTGGCTGATGGCGACGGCTCTGGTCACTTCGTGATGTGCCGTTCCTAACGTGGTATCCATTCCTCGCCCACCTCTTGGTGATCCCGATGCGCCCGTGAGCACGAGTGCGGGGAGGTAGTCGATCGGCGGGCAACGAATCTTCCGAGGCCGCGGGAGACCTCGCTCACATCAAGCCGTCTCCGGCGGCGGCATTGTGTACGACATTGACCCGCTTACGGACATGCTCCTTGGTTTCACCGAGCAGCAGAGCGATCGGCGCCCAACTCCACCCGGCTTCCCGCGCGGTCCGCGCGGCCGCGTCAAGCTCGCTGCGCGGGGCACCGCACCTGGCCAGCTCCCCGACCCGGCGCAGCTCATCAATCGCGTCTTCACACAACTCGACACCGTCCATTTCCTGAGTGTCAAGCCAATCCTCGATAACCTCGGAGGCCCGGTTGAGGTCCACACGCCCTCGGTGCCCGTCAAAGCTCATTGGAATCAACCGCATACTACGAGCGTTGCACTTCACACCCCAGCGGACGGTAATTTCAAATCAAGCGGACGGTAATCGGGCTTGCGCAGCCTGGCCTCTTCGAGCCAGCCGGTTGAGTCGGCCGAGGGCGCATAAGAGCGAGGTGCCGGACGTTCGCAGCGTTGCGAGCCTCGCCGGGCCAGCCATCGTTGCGACGTTTGGCTGGAACCCGCCGTGCCGCGCGGTGGCCACTATTGAGCTGCCGTCGACACCGTCGTGCAAGTACGTTGCGCTACATGGCTGACGCTGTGATCCGCCGGACCGAACACGCCGATCTAGCGGCGATCGTCCATCTGCGTCGCGAGTGGACCCGAGAAGAGCACGGGGACATCGCGGACCCGGACTTCGACGTGAATCTGGCAGCCTGGTACACGCGGGAGTTGTCACGCCGGATTATGTGGCTGGCCGAGGAAGGTGGCCGCCCGGTCGGCATGATGAACATGGCCATCTACGAGCGGATGCCACGGCCGGGGCGTGCGCTAAGCCGCTGGGGATACCTCGGCAACGTATTTCTACTCGCGGCATACCGCAATCGGGGCATCGGCAGCCAGCTCGTCAGTGCAGCGCTGACCTACGCGGATGAGAACGAC